>JGI26246J51724_1000340_pt1 | contig 22653 bp, 22 predicted proteins | sample SaaInlLV_10m_DNA_FD_51724 | JGI IMG/M metagenome (IMG submission 51724) | reverse complement strand
GCGATGGCAGCATTGGCTTGCATATGGTGCGGCTCCCCGTGAACGGGGATACTGAGCTTNGGCTTTAANGCTCGGTATAAGTCGGCTAATTCATCTTCACACGGGTGACCTGACGCATGAAGCGTGGAGGCAACCTCGTCCGCATGAACGACAGCCACACCTCGGTCTTTGAGTCCCTCAATCAAGCGATGCACGTTTTCCTCATTTCCAGGAATAGTCTTGGATGAAAAGATAACCGTGTCACCCTCGCTTAATGACAGGTGTGGATGAGTGTCCATCATCAATCGATGAAGCGCAGCGCCGACCTCACCTTGGGTTCCGGTCGCTACCGCCAGCACCTCATTTTCAGGCAGATAGCCCAGGTGCTCGGCGTCTATAATGGGTACTTTTGGCTCAAACACGCCCGTGTTCTTTGCCGAGCGAACCATAATGTCCAATGATCTACCGAGCAAACCGACACGCCGGTCCGATACAAAAGCTGCACGAAAACAGCTCTGAACACGCGCCACGTTACTGGCAAAACAGGCGATTACGACACGACCCTTGAGCGTCGAGACCAGCTTTACAAGCGCGTCACCCACGTCGCCTTCCGTCGGTGAGCGTCCAGGTTTCGTGGCATTGGTGGAGTCACAAATGACGGCATCCACACCACGCTCTGCAATAGAAGACCAGGCGTCTGGAGACCATGGACTTCCTATCACCGGACGCGTATCGATTTTCCAGTCCGCCGTGTGGAGCACTCGGCAGTCTTTTGTCTCCAGCAGTAATGCACACGTCTCGGGTGTTGAGTGCGTGATGGGTAGCCAAGTGACATCAAACTCCCCGATCGTATGCGTTTCACCTGGAAGCACCTCGATGAGTGGCTCGGGCGACGGCGAACCTCGCCAAGCCGATTTTTTGCGAAGCACGGCCGCCGCAAACGGCGTGGCATACACCGGACAGCGCAGGGCTTGCCAAAGGTAAGGTACGGCACCGAAGTGATCTTCATGCGCGTGGGTGATGATCAATCCGTCAAGTTTGTCGCGTTGGTTCGCGATAAAACTTGGATCAGGCATCTGGATACTGGGACGGCCTCTGTGATCGCCCATTGCCTGCTCAAAGGTGATACCACAGTCCACCATGAGCCAACGGTTATTGGATGAAAATAGGTTCAAATTCATCCCAATCTCGCCGCAACCACCCAACGGCAAGAACGACACGGCATTGCTCCGACTGCTCAACGGTCCGACCCGCAGTTGTACGACGCTACCATCGGTAGCCCACCCGAAGATTATAAGACTGATCGATCGACTCTTTACCCGCCGCAGCCGCACCATCGTAATCTAATCTAAATTCTGCGGCGGCTTCCAAACCAAAGAAAAACGGGAAGCCGAAGCCAACTGTAGTGTCCAGAATAAGGCTGTTATCGTCGCTGACGTTTAAAATACCCACGTGGGTCAAATAGATTTTTGAGTCACCGCCAAGAATTTCACTTTCCCCGGTGATGTTCCAGTTTGCAGCGAGATACTCCGTGTCGTCGGCATCAAAAAAGTCCGTATCGACCCAGACAAAACCCAACTCACTATCAAGCTTTCCCCACGCACTATCAAACAACTTACGTCCGTAATAAGGCCCCAGGTAACTGCGTAAGCGAATATCAGTGAATTTATCCGCCTCAACCGAGGCATTGACGCCTAGGTAATGGTTTGACCAGTCTTCAAGGTAATAATCGTACTTGGTGACCACTTGCCAATTGTCCGCGGACGACTCGCGAGACCGCGTTACATTGTCAGACGCTTCGGCGTCGCTTGATACGACCACGCTCGCTTGGTCCTGCTCGATGCTTGCGCGCAACGTGAAACGATCACGAGTACTGTCGAACTGCGTATTAATGGCCACGTCCAATTGGTCAGAATCGGTATTACCACGGGCCACAGTGAATGCCGCTGAGGCCAGGCCCTCCCAGGCGTAGCCCTGACCCATTTCCCAAGGCTCCGGATTCAACTTATCGATGTCTGTAAGCTTAATCACCTCGCCATCGGACAATGCCAAAATTCCACCCGTCACAATAAGCGGGGCAGCCTCAACACGGCGACCGTCTTTCAGAAGTAATAATGACAAAGATCGATCATCGGGCGATGCTTCAATGTCTCTAACAAGCGTCGCGTCGATCTTCAGCTCACTACTAAAACTCGTATCGAGTGTCAGTTGGTCAACTCGGTAATCGACAATATTCGCGAAAATCACAGAACCGTCATGCAGAATCACACGCGCATTGTTGATCGCCCTCGCCTCGACAGAAAACAAGAGCATCACTATGAAGCAAAAAGAGAATTTCACTGATAACGACCAATCAGCAGATTGATCGAGGTATCGCGGTACAATAGTCATGAAATGAGTCTGCATTGGATTCATCGATAAGCCGAGACACGCAAGACGCTGACAATCAACGTGGAGGACTCAACATGCCGGAAAGTCGTAAGGATACCAGTTGCGATCTATTTGTCATCGGTGCAGGTTCGGGTGGCGTCCGAGCTTCCCGAGTCGCTGCGAGTTTAGGCGCAAAGGTCTTTGTGGCCGAAGACCTCTACCTCGGCGGAACCTGCGTCAACGTGGGCTGTGTCCCCAAGAAGCTCTACGTTTATGGCAGTGAATTTGGCAAAGCATTCCAAGACGCCGCGGGGTTTGGGTGGCGCGTGACTGACGCCACGTTTGATTGGCCGACGCTACGCGACAACAAATCGCGTGAAATCAGCCGACTCAATAGCATTTACGAGCGCTTACTCGACGGATCAGGAGCAACAGTGATCGACGGCCGGGCGAGGGTGGTGGGGCCTCACACCGTCGATGTCGACGGCGTTGAGTACCAGGCAGAAAGGATTTTACTCGCCACGGGATCGTGGCCAACCAAGCCCGCCTTTTCTGGCAGCGAGCTGGCCATCACGTCGAACGAAATCTTTGATCTTGAAACCTTCCCGACCCGGCTCCTGGTGATTGGTGGTGGTTACATCGCCACTGAGTTTGCAGGGATCTTTAATGGCTTAGGATCGCAGGTCACACAGCTTTATCGGGGCGAACTTTTTATGCGTGGCTTTGACGGCGATGTTCGTCGCTTTGCCGCCCAAGAAATTCAAAAGACAGGCGTTGATCTTCGCTTCAACCTGAACGTGGCGTCGCTCCAGCGAGTATCAGACGGCATTGAAGCGACACTGACTGATGGTACCGTGCTCACCGCAGATACTGTCCTTTGTGCGACTGGGCGTCATCCCAATATTGACGGCTTGGGGCTCGAGTCAACGCAGGTTGCGCTAAACGCTCAAGGTTATGTGCGGGTTAATCGTGACTTCCAAACTGACGAGCCCAGCATCTTTGCCTTGGGCGATATGACCGGCGGTCCGCAGCTGACACCCGTTGCGATTACGCAAGCGATGGTCTTTGCTCATACACAGTTTGGTAACGAGTCTCGTGTTATGGACTATGACGTCATACCGACCGCCGTGTCTGCCAACCCAACATCGGCACCGTAGGACTCACCGAGGAGGCTGCGGCGGAACAAGGTCTAAGCGTGAGTGTGTTTCGGTCCGAGTTCAGGCCCATGAAGCACACGCTCAGTGGCCGTGACGAGCGCACGTTAATGAAGCTTATTGTTGATACCGCGTCAGACCGCGTCATTGGTCTACATATGGTCGGACCCGATGCAGGAGAGATCTGCCAAGGGATGGCGGTTGCGATGAAAGCGGGCGCTACCAAAGCACACTTTGACAGCACCATTGGTATTCATCCAACCGCAGCAGAAGAGTTTGTGACNATGNGAACGCCCGACGCATGATGGATTTAGTCTGGTGGGAAATCGCCATCCTTGTCGTTGCGGGTTTCGGCGCAGGGCTTGTCAATGTGATGGCGGGTGGCGGGTCTATTCTGACCGTACCTATCATGATGTTTTTAGGCATGCCGGGGCCGGTCGCCAACGGCACTAACCGCATTACGATCGTTGCACATAACGCGTCGGCCATGGTGACCTACCTAAAACACGGCATTCCACACGCTAAACTGTGTCTCACGTTAACGTTAGTCGCTATTCCTCCAGCGATTTTAGGGGCCTGGCTCAGTACTAAGCTCAATAACGAGCAATTCGAAGGACTATTGGCAATCGTAATGGTTGCCGTCTTAATCCTGATGCAGGCGCCTCAAGCGAAAAAAGTGGGTAGCCACGAAGATCAGCCTCAAAACCTTGCTCTGGGTCATGTATTAATGGCTGCTGCGGGGTTTTGGGGTGGGTTTATTCAAATAGGTATGGGGTTTGTGGTACTGCCCATAATGCATCGAGTCATTGGCTTGAGCTTGGTGAACACCAATATCCTCAAAGTCTTCATTATTTTTACCTATACGCTGCTCGCTGTGTTCGTATTCGCCGCGACCAGTGAAGTGCTTTGGCTCGTCGGTGCCATCGCAGGGATTGGAAACATTGCTGGCGGCATCGTAGGCGCAAAGCTGACCTTGTCTCATGGAGAGACGCTGATTCGGAAAGTACTGACGCTCGCCATTATCGGTATGATTATCAAGCTGCTCTTTTTCCCTTAGGCGATTCGCTCAGAGCCTAACAGCTGCAGGCAGCTCGGAGTCGGTGACACCTGCCATGAGGTTCGCCAGCGCAAGCTGGAACATAGCCTGGCGTGTCCGCTGAGTCGCACTTCCAACGTGCGGCAACACAACACAGCCCGGGAGCTCTCTAAACGCGCTGGTATTGGGCAGGGGTTCTTCGGTATAAACATCGAGCCCTGCGCGCAGCCGTCCTGTCCGTAACTCGTCACTCAAGGCCGCCTCATCAACCAGCGCGCCGCGCGCCGTATTGATCAGAATAGCGCCATCCTTCATTTGCGAAAGTTGAGAACGACCCACCATGCCTTGTGTTTCAGTGGTTAGGGCCGTGTGCAAAGAAACGATATCAGAGGCAGCAAACAGTGTGTCCAAGTCGACAAATTCGACGCCTTCAACCGTGCGTTGACTCCTATTCCAGGCCAAGATACGACAACCAAAACCCCGCAACCGTTTCGCCACGGCCTGACCGATGGGACCCATTCCAACCAATCCTACCGTAGCGCCACTAAGATCCGTGCCCAACAAAAAATTGGGCTTCCAACCCTCACTCCAGGCGCCGGCTCGAATAAGGGCATCACCTTCCGCAATTCGCCGTCCAACCGCCAGCATCAGACCTAACGCCAAATCGGCAGTGCTATCGGTCAGTACGTTGGGAGTATGGCCGACTAAAATTCCGTGCTTTGCGGCCGCACTAAGATCGATGTGATCGACGCCAACTGACACCGTCGAAATAACCTTAAGCTTCGCCGCTTTGGTTAGAACATCGGCACCCAAAGGACAGGTGAGGGTCGTCAGCACACCATCGGCATCGCTCAACCACTCGGTCAGTAATTCCACCGCAATAGCGTCCTCAACATCCCAACATTGCAGTTCCGCATGTTGAGACAGCAATTCTTTCGCCGCTTGGGGAATCGGAAACGTCACAACCAACTTCATCTTAGCTTAACTCCAACTGCTTGAACTGACGGGCAGCCGTAAACGACCAGAACACCAAAAGCATGACCATCAAGGCGCTGCCCAACCACGCAATACCGAACCCTTGAGAACTGAGCAGACCCGCGGCAAACAAGGGGCCAATGATCCGTCCTATCGATGAGGCAGAGGCCGTCATCCCCATCATCCGCCCTCGGTAATTTGCTTCAACAATTTCGGAGGAAATCGCATTCAACAAAGGCAAACAAACGGTCGAACCGGAAAACGCGAGCAAGATCATTAAAGGCATCCAGCGTGTGGTTTCCGAAACCGCGACAACAAACAGTGACAAAGCAAATATCACCGAACCAACCCGCAAAACATTAAGATGGCCAAAGAGCTTCGTCAGTAATGCGAGAAGGCCGCCCTGCAACATGATCATTGCCACACCCACCACGCCGAAAAAGTAACCCACTTCCTTAGGTCCCCACTCAAACGCGTAGGCCACCCACAACGGGAAAAGATAAATAATGGCACTCACCGAACAGGTGTGCGTAACGTACTGCATCAGCAGTAGCTTATTGCGCCGAGGGCCAAGGACCGAAACAGACGATTGGGTAACTGCCGACTCAGATCGAGAGCCCGCCGACTTCACCATCTGCGGCGGCAGCAGCGTCTGCGCAAAGGCCGCCGCCACCAATGACATCACCGCGGCCGTATAAAAAGGAAGAGCAAAGCTTTGCGAATCACCAATCAGCAGGCCCCCCAATACGGGACCCGCGATCAGTCCCAGACCAAAGGCTGTTCCGACTAATCCCATGGCTTTTGCCCGCCGCTCGGGTGGACTGAGATCTGCCATCAACGCAGTTGCAACAGGCAAGCTGCCCGCGGCTAAACCCGACAGTGCGCGCCCTAAATACACCTGCCAAAGCGTGTCGGCGAGCGCCGTGACCACGTAGGCCGCGCAACTGCACACCAGCGCTAATACGAGCGCCTGACGACGACCCGCTCGATCGGAAAACCTTCCCCACAAAGGTGCGATCAGTGCCGCACCAATTGCGTAGGTGATCATGATAAAGGCAATGTCCGAAGAGTCCCCACCCAAGGCCGGTGCCATGAAAGGCAGCAAAGGAATCACCAGACCAAAGCCTATTAAATCAATGACAATGACAAGAAAGACCAGCCAAATAAGCGGACTGTGCCGTTTAGGCTGGGGGTTGACCATTAACTCTCAGTCCAGCGATGCGTATTCGGTGCGTCTAAGTCAAACAGGTCCAGTGCTCGACCCACACTGTGATCCACAATATCGTCGATCGTCTTCGGATTCGCATAAAAAGCGGGCAGGGGCGGCGCAATCACCGCGCCCATTTGTGTCGCGGTGACCATATTCTGCAGGTGCCCAAGGTGAAAGGGGGTTTCGCGCACCATCAAAATCAGTCTGCGCCGCTCCTTTAACGCGACATCTGCCGATCGAGTGAGCAAGGAACTGGTGACACCAGACGTAATTTCGCCAAGCGTGCGAATAGAGCAGGGCGCGATGAGCATCCCCAAACTTTTAAAGGAGCCACTGGCAATCGACGCGCCGACATTACGGACAGAGTGGACCTCTGATGCCAAGGCTTTTACCTCAGCCACCGAGCGATCAAGCTCGTAGTGAATGGTCAGCTCTGCTGACTTTGAGAGTACCAAGTGACTTTCAACACCCAGCTCCGAGAGCATCTCAAGCGCCCTCACCCCATAGATAACGCCGGAGGCGCCGCTAATTCCTACCACTACTCGTTGCATCGACTTCTCACTGATCAAAGGCCGCTAGCCTACACAATTACGGGATAAATCGTCGTGTATTGGCTTAATATTCGTTTACACTAATGCATTGGTACGTTGGACAGGATATAACGGCGGCGCACTTTCGTCATATCTTGACACCGAAGCCAAGCCAACAGAGTAAAGGAAACCTCATTGACGCTGAGACTGCTTATTTCGACATTGCTGGCCGCCTTATTGGTGGTTGGGTCGTTTGCGCACGCCTCAACCCATGAACCAGCACCGAATAGCTCACATGAGCTCGTGGAATGCTACGGCTGTAATGTCGTTTCCGCGGCAGATGCGTCATCGAACACAACGGTCCCAAAGCACACCGCACAGGTAATAATTGGTGATAGACCTGTCTGTCCCGTCGCGCCGGCGTTTAACAACTATTCGAGTAGAGCTCCGCCACGTATCTGAATCAAATCCGTTTTCTTTGATTCATTTATTAACTAGGAGCTAGTTTATGGCACGTTTTGCCTATTCAGCGATGGCGCTCATATTCGCACCACTCGCATTTGCACAAGAGACGACGTTGGAAGAAATCGTCGTCACGTCATCCTTCACACATCAAATTCAAGGACAAAATGAGGGCTCAGTGAAGGTCATTTCAGGTGATAACGTCACTCAGAATCTCAGCCAATCTCTGGGCGAACACTTAAGCACGACGCTCGGTGTTTCATCGAATAATTTCGGCCCTGCAGTGGGACAACCCGTCATACGCGGTATGTCAGGCAACCGGGTTAAGGTCTTGCAGAACAACATGGTCGTCAGGGACATTGCGGGTATTGGACCGGACCACCCGATCGATGTAGATCTGAGCAACGTTGAACAAATTGAAATCGTCCGCGGCGCTTCAGCACTGTTGCACAGTAACGGTGCAAGCGGTGGGATCATCAATATCGTCGATAACACGATCGCACGCACCGATATTGAGGAGCCTTTAGTCACACTATCTGCCGAGCAGCAAACCGGTAACAAAGGCGAAGGATTTACCGCAGGCTTAAAACAAAATATTGCCGGCTTTAACCTCAGCTACAGCTTTAGTGGGTTTGACGCACAAGATTACGAGATACCCAGCGGCGCAGTGCTTCATGATGAAGAGCACGACGAACATGATGAGGATGAGCACGACGAACATGATGAGGACGAGCACGACGAAGATATGGGCACGCTTGCGAACTCAGACTTCGAGACCAAAACCCACCGATTCGGACTCTCAAAGACGGGCGACTGGGGTTATGTTGGCGCCTCTTATCAAGACCTTAGCTACACCTACGGTATTCCTTTCCACGGCGGTGGTCATGAAGAGGGCCATGAGGGTGAAGATCATGAGGGCGAAGACCACGAAGGTGAGGAAGGCCACGAAGGTGAGGAAGGTCATGACGAGCACGAGGGTGAGCGCATTGTCTCTAAAACAGACTCCGAGGTTATTACCCTCGAAGGTCAGCTCAATCTGAACGGGAACCTTATTAACAGCGTCCAGTTTAGCGTCCGGGATACAAACTACACGCTCTTTGAGCAGCATGCGGAAGAAGACCACGAAGAGGGTGAACATGAAGACGAGGATGAGCACGAAGGTCACTCCGAGGAACCCACTTTATTCACCAACGACTCGACCGAAGTACAAATGGTCTTTAACTTGGGTAGCGCAGAACATCCGCGACGCTTAGTACTGAACCAAGTCACAGAAAAAGTCGCTATTCTCGGCGAGGAAGCCTTTATGGAGCCGGTCAAGTCGAGCGAAACGACACTCGGTGTATTTGCTGGTTTTGAACGAGCAGGTTTTGATATCGACTTTGGTGCCCGCTGGGATGATGTTGAGCGAGAAGGAATGATTCGCGAAATGCATCATGACGACGAGGAAGGTGAAGAGCACCACGACGACGAGCATGAGGGGGAAGAGGAGCACGGTGATGAGCACGGCAGCTTCGAGCTTGAGTCCTTTACCTTCAAAGACCAATCGCTTAGTGGCGCGGTCACGATCGGCCGAGAACTGAGCGATTCTGTGAACGCGTCGCTTAACATTGCTCTCGTCAATCGAACCCCGTCTGCCATTGAATTGTTCATGAACGGTGAGCACTTAGCTGTGGCTCGCTATGAAGTGGGTAACGCCAACCTCGATATGGAACGCTCCAATAACCTTGATTTCAATCTTCGCTACGACGACAACACTTGGTTTGCAAGTGCGTCAATCTACCGAAACGATGTCGACAACTACATTTACTTACGGGATGAGTCCGAAGAAGAACATGAGGCGCATGAAGCAGGCGACGACGATCACGAGGACGAGCATGTCGAGCACGGTGACCTCATGCTTGCCGAGTACATGCAGAACGATGCGACCTTCAGTGGCTATGAAATTGAGATTGGACGACGTTTTAATGTGGCCGGTGGCGAGCTGGAAGTTCGTCTTCAGCGCGACCAGGTTAAAGCTGACTTCGCACGAGGCGGCAGAGTGCCGCGCGTTACGCCGTCAAGAAACATATTTGCTGTGGACTACCGCCGAGGTTTGTCACGTGCAATGCTAGAGCTCCAGGACGTGGGTAGCCAAAACTCAGTCAGCAGTTTTGAAACACCGACATCAGGATACACGTTGGTTAATGCGCGCTTGTCGCACAGTATCGATCTAGGTGACGAAACAGTACTGACCATCAGTGCATTCGGACGAAACTTAACCGATGAAGTCGCTCGCAGCCACACCTCGTTTGTTAAAAATGAAGTGCCACTTGCGGGTCGCAACCTTGGTGTAAAGGCCAGCGTCTCCTTCTGATACGAAACACCCCCTGAGCAACAGAAAAGGGGTTGTCCTNANTGAGGACAACCCCTTTTTTTAATATCAGCGCACGACTCGTTAACCCGCTTTTTTCAGCACTTCAAGCATCTCCGCCATTTGCTTCCAAACAGCATTAACCGCTTTAAGGGGGCGAACCATCACTTTGAACTCAATGATCTGATCGCCTTCAAAGGTAATCATGTCTACACCGTTTACAAAAACACCATCAACCATGACCGTAAACTCTAAAACGGCGTGGTTTTCTTGAGTCACTTCACGAACGTATTGGAAGTCTTCAGAGAGGGCCTTATTCGCAGCACGCAGGTACGCGTAGGTAATGTCGCGTCCCACCTGAGGCGTGTGGACCACGGGCGACAAAAATACACAGTCAGGATGCAGGAGGTCGTAAAGGGTGTTCATATCGCCCTCGCGCATCACATGATGCCAACGCTCTAATCCAGTCATAGGGTCTCCCTGTTATTCGTGTTATTCGAAATGTGTTTAAAGCTGTGCGAGCGACGCGTCAAAATCACGTTGTGCTTTAGCTCTAATTTCATAGGCTGCTTGTCCACGCAGACGCTCAGACGAACGGACGCGGTGATCACGTCGGCGTTTTTGCGCCGACACCAGCTGCTCATTAAAAAATTGAGGCTGATAGTCGCCCGCAATTAAGGCGTCAATCAACGCAATATCAATACCTAATCGGTAGGCGATGCGGCTGGGCCGAATGCGATTCGCATGAAACTCCGCGACCAACCGAATTTGTTTAGCCTCGGTTAAGTGGCACTCTTTCGAATAACCCAGCGGCGGGTTTGATGCTCTTCGGCTAGCCGGACGGTCACTCACCTAACAATCTCCAATTAATTTAACACCAGCGTGGCTCAAACAACGCCCAAGGTTACTGAACACTTAAGCTGGAAAAATACAGGGTTTATTTCGAAAACCCCAGCCCCGTTTGATATCGCGATACCGTGAGGTCAACGCGCGTCCCATTGCAACCCGAAGCGCGGGCAATGATCGGGAAGATGATCAAGAAACCAACGACAACCCCGTTAAAGCGCGTAAACTGTGCGCCAAAGACAATAGCAAGCATCGATACAAAAAGGCGAGACATCAGGCTCAATAAACGAGCGCTGTCTGCGTCTTGACCGGGTGAGGGAGTGAGTCTCGACATGTCGACAATGGCAAATCCAGCGGTTATTGCACATCGAGGAGCCTGCGGTTATTTACCCGAGCACACCCTCCAAGCAGTCGAATTGGCGCATCAGCAGGGCGCTGACTACCTCGAACAAGACGTCGTCCTCACCGCAGACGGCATTCCCATAGTGCTCCATGACGTCACCCTAGAACTCACAACCAATGTTGCGTCTCTCTTTGAAGGCAGGCAACGAGACGACGGTCTCTTTTATGCCATCGATTTTACACTTGCCGAAATAAAACAGCTGACGGCGCATGAGCGAACGGACCTCAGTGGAAACGCTGTTTTTCCAGACCGGTACAGCGGTGATGGGGTACACTTCGAGATCCCTACTCTGGCGGAAGAAATCGAGTTAGTCGACGCTCTGAACGCCAACACAGGAAAGTGCGCAGGACTTTATATCGAGTTAAAGCGACCCGAATTTCACGAGTCTGAGGGCGCCGATCTCTACGCATCGGTATTGCAAGTACTGAGAGAGTACGACCGACTGGGCGACAATCCTGAAACAGTGATTCAGTGCTTCGATCCCGTAACACTCAAGCGCGTTCAATCCGACGGCATCTTCAAAGGTCCCAGGGTGCAACTGATTTTGACGGAAACCATCCTCGGTATGCGTGGCGATGTTCAGATGATGCACACTTCAGAGGGTATTCACCAGATCGCCCAGTATGCGCACGGTATCGGTCCAGACGTCAGTCTTCTCGAAGATGACCACGGCGCACCAAGCGAAATGCTCAAAGAAGCAAAAAAGCTTGGTCTTTTTTTACATCCCTACACGCTACGTGCAGATTCCGAATCTTTACCCGGTGTAGACTTCGCCTCACTTCATAAAAAGCTCTTTATCGACTTAGGTGTCGACGGCGCTTTTTCAGACTTTCCAGATCAAACACGAGCGCTACTTCAACTTTTGGGGAAATAAACTTAGTGTCAAACGACGCCCACCGCGTACACCGCAGAACAAAGATCGTAGCAACAGTTGGCCCTGGTAGCGACAGCGAAGAGATGATTGGTCGTCTCATCGCCGCTGGCGTCGACGTTTTCCGATTAAATTTCAGCCATGGCTCATCAGAGCATCATCAACGTATCGCTCACACAATTCGGAAACAAGCGCGACATCAGGACCGCTATGTGGGCGTCCTTGCAGACCTCCAAGGACCTAAAATACGCGTTGCAAGCTTCGCACACGGTCAGGTGGATCTGACCGCGGGCGACGCATTTCGGCTAAGCCTCTCGATTGACTCCGAAAGTGGTGACGCCTCAGGCGTCGGTATTGAATATCAAGATCTACCCAAGAGCGTGGCCGTCGACGACATACTCCTCTTAGATGACGGAAAAATGCGGTTGCGCGTCGATAGTGCAACAGCTACCGACATCGATTGTACGGTCCTTGTGGGTGGCAAGTTAAGCTCACGAAAAGGGGTTAACAAGCTTGGCGGCGGCATCGCTGCGCCTGCGCTGACCGAGAAAGACAAGGCAGACATCCGTGCTATGGAGGTCATCAAACCCGATTTTGTGGCGGTATCCTTTGTCGCCTCGGTCGCCGATATCGAAGAGGCACGCGCGCTGTTGACGGACGCTGGGATTACTGCGGCGATCATCGCTAAGATTGAGCGCGCCGAAGTGGTGGCTGATAGCAACCTACTCGACAGTATTATCGACGCCTGCGAGGGCGTTATGGTGGCACGCGGTGACTTAGGTATTGAGGTTGGCGATGCTGAGCTGATTGGTATTCAGAAAGACCTGATCTCTAGAACCCGCAAACGCGACCGAATGGTCATTACCGCGACACAAATGATGGAGTCAATGATCAGCAACTCCATGCCCACGCGCGCCGAAGTGTTTGATGTGGCTAACGCCGTTCTGGATGGTACGGACGCTGTTATGTTGTCTGCAGAAACGGCCGTCGGCTCATACCCTGTTGAGGTGGTCCGCGCGATGGCCAACGCAGCAGTCGGCGCCGAGAGCCATCCGATAGCACGCAAGTCGCGCTACCGACAAGATCGCGAATTTAGGTCGCCGCAAGAGACCATTGCGCTGTCTGCAATGTACGGCGCCAATCACTTCCCAGGGGTACGGGGTATCGCAACTCACACGGAGATTGGCAGTACACCGACATTGATGTCACGGCTAAGTTCGGGCCTGCCCATATTTGCACTGAGCCGCAACGCTGAAACGCTACAGCGCCTGGCGCTGTGCCGAGGCGTCATACCGCTTTACTTTGACATTACGGCATTTGATCCCCAAGACATCGAGTCACGCACGATGGAGTTTTTAAGCGATGCCGGATTTATCACGAAAGGCGACCATATCCTCATGACAATGGGGACGTTAATTGGAAAAGCAGGCGCGACAAACTCCATAAAACTATTGTCAATAGGTTAAAAAGTCACAACGCCATAAAATGTTCATTAGACGTGAGGCTCTTGAGCCCCTATAGTGTCAGTCCGCTCAGAGGTTGTTTTGTGACTTCTGGCCGAGTTAGTGCGTTATGCACTGTTACATTTTTAAACGATAGGTAAAACAGTATGTCTACAGTTACAGGTACCGTTAAGTGGTTTAATGAAACCAAAGGTTTCGGTTTTATTGAGCAAGAAGGCGGACCCGACGTGTTTGTTCACTTCAGCGCTATTAACGGCGATGGCTTCAAAACTTTAGCCGATGGTCAAAAAGTCGAATTCACAGTCACAGCTGGCCAAAAAGGACCACAAGCAGAGAACGTAGTTCCTGTTTAAATTTCTTTTCCCTCTAAAAAAAGGCCGCTTTTCAAGCGGCCTTTTCTTTTTGTGCGTCTCTAAGACATTCACCCAAGATCTTTTGCAAGCTCCTCAAGGCGTCGCTCTTCGCTGGTAATGTACGTGAGCCACTGATCCGCGTAGGTGCGGGCCCGCTTGTCCTTTCGTGCATCACGAAACGCCCGACGTGCAGCATTAAACTCCCCCAAGTTGAAATAAGCCATGCCGAGTGCGAGCCGCGCTTGGTCCGGGCGTTTAATCCCGCCCTTGTCTAAACCTTTCTCTAACGCCTCAACCGCTTGCTTATTCTTGTCGACGTCGAGGTAAACGTTGCCCAATCGCGCGTAAAGCTCACCTTTTTCAGAGGTCGAAGCAGCTGCTTCTAGCATTGGCAGACTCTTCTCAACTTCCTGAGCCTGTCGCCACGCTGCGCCTGCCAGTTCGTAATTTTTGGACTCCTCTTCGACAATCCCATCGCTGAACCCAGTATCCATGGCTTTGGCACCCCAGTAAGGGACCTCTGCGTTCAAGTACATTGATGCAAGATTGACAATGTCCTGACTCCGGTCGAGTAAGCCTTGCTCGTAAGAGACTTCGAGCATTGCGAGCTGTCGAGGTTCGTCGCCTAACTCGCTGTAAAGCGCAGACGCCTGAAGCCAGTACGACTTTTTAGGGTAGTACATGATGAGGATATCGAGAATATCGAGCGCCTTGCGGTATTCGTCTCGATCGAAATAGATAAATCGCGCTAAGTTGTACCACTGCTCTTTCGGTAACTTCCCCGCGGCCTGATCACGCTCAATCGCTGTTTCTATATTAAACAGGCTCTTATCGTAATCTTTTAACTGGTAATAACCGTTTGCCAGCAACACATAGGCGTTCGTACTTGGGTTATCACTGGCGGCCATCCACTGATTAAGGGTATCGATGCCTTTTTGCCACTCTTCCTGTAGAAAATATAACTGCGCAACGGTGTACAGCGTACCAATCTCAAGCGCCAGCGGAATTTCAGGGCGCTGGTCTATGACCTTTCGGTAGTAGTTCAGGGCTCCGGCGTAGTCTTCTACGGCATAACGAAGGTAAGCGTAGGTGTTGTAAACATTTGCGAGCTCGTACTTATTGAGCTTACTTTTCTTGCTGGTCGCGTCCAGCATCTCATTGAGCACTTCTTCAGCTTCAGCGAACTGCTGCGCTTCCGCAAACACCTGAGCTTCGGCCAGCTTCTCGTAAATATTATTCCTAAGCGCCGGTGTTTTTCGCGTTTCGCGCTCTTTCTGTTTCGGCGCATCTTGAGCCGACGCGTCTGCTACCAGCCTTAGATCTGCGGCCTGATCAACAACCACCAATACCGCAACAACAGAAACCGCCATAAAGGTGGTGATAACTGTGTGCCGGAACCACTTCAGCAATGAAGCCATTAGCGACGACCTCCCTCGAGCTCGTAAGTGAATTTGTTTTGCACACCCGCAACTTCAATCGGCTCTCCGTCAACGACGCGAGGCTTGTACTTAAACTTAAGTGCCGCCTTGACCGATGCGCTTTCAAAAATACCTTTGGGTGAGCAATCAGTTTCGCTAGCCACGTACGGATCGCGAATCGCACCGGTTGTTGTCACGGTGTACGTGACAATGCAAAAGCCGGTGATACCGCGCGTCTGCGCACGACGTGGATAAATCGGCGCAACTTTCACAATGGGCAAATACTCGCCGTCCCCAGAGGACAGTCCGGACGCATTGATGCTGACATTCATCGCAACCGTCGGTGCCATATTGGCCGTGCTCATATCGAGATCCGTGTCGAAATCCAAAGGTTCCATATCGGGCGGAGGCTCGTCGGGATCTTCGACCTTCTCTGGCAGCACTTCTTTTAGGTTGGTTTCAATAACCTTATCTGGAACGACGATATCGGCAATTTTTCTGGCCTTGACGTCTTCCTGTTCAAAATCACGCGTGACTAAGCTCTGCATGACGTAAAACAGGCCGATAGCGATAGGAATCGCTACAACAGCTCCAACGATTGATCGCAACGTTGCTGGCATTCTCTTACTCATCTAATGTCGAAACACAGGGAGGCGCAGAAAATGTACTGCGCAGCGTATCAAATAATTGCTCGACCACGTACGCCGGGCTTTCCTCATCAGCCTGAATGACGATATTCGCTCTTGGTGTCTCGTCTTTCGCTGCCTTGGCAAAAAAGTTAGCGCGCTCAAGCTTAATTTCGTTTTTGTTATAGTGAATTTTGCCTTGGTTATCTACGGCAAAGATAATGGTGCCATTGGGGCATGCTTCAGTCGTTCCTGCACCGGGCTTGTCGATCTCTACACCAGGCTCCTTCACAAAAGAAGAAGTCACAATGAAGAAGATCAGCATAATAAAGACGACGTCCAGCATGGGCGTCAGATCGATCTGACTTTCTTCTTGTGCGCCAGCGGACCTGCCGGCTTGATCTCTTAAACTCATACCTTAGCCCTTGTCCGTCGCCCAACTTACATTGTATTGGCCGGCCTCTCGTGCCGCATCTGCGACGTCCGCCACGACACCCGACGTTGCTCCTTTGCTCACCTTAATAGTGACAGGAGCCTCCGGGTCTTCCGCCAACAGTCGTTGAATATTAGCCCGCACAGCGCGCACATCGACGCGGCGGTTCTCCATCCACAACTGATTATCGGCGGAAATCTCGACAACAATACTGACCGAGTCATTCGGGTCCTGAGGCTGGTTGTCATCAGGTCGATTAATCTCAATACCCGCCTCCTTCAAAAACGAGGCCACAACAATGAAGAAGATCAGCATAATAAACACGACATCAAGCATGGGTGTCAGATCAATTTCTGCACCCTCTTCAGCCTGTGGTTTTCCAATTTTTCTCACTTAAAAATCCTCAACCGGCCACTCAGTGGTCTGATGTCAATTGGTCTTCAAGAAGATGCTGCTCGCGTAACGCCATCCGTTGGAGCTGCGTATTGGCAAACAAACCTGAAAGCGCGGCGACCATACCCGCCATCGTCGGAATGGTTGAGCGCTCTACGCCTCCCGCCATCGACTTGGCGTCGCCGCCACCGGTGACCGCCATCACGTTAAAGACTTCGATCATTCCCGTGACAGTGCCCAACAGACCCAGCAATGGGCAGAGGGCAACACAGGTCGCAATTAACGCCATATTATCGTTAATAACACTGCGACTTTCCGATAGTAACTTAGAACGGATTTGTTTCGCGTTCCAAGACTTGCGCTCTGCTCTATCTTCCCAGGCGTCGACAGCGAGCAGTCGATCAGACTTCCAGCCTCCGCCCAAAAAGTAAATGAAGCGCTCGACAATCAGTGTCCACATGAAAAAAACGAGGGTAGCAATGATCCAGAGAACATTGCCGCCTTTGTCCATAAACGCCATGATGGTATCGAGCAGTTCTGCCATTGGCTGTTACTCCGTCCGATTTACCGACTAATTACCCGCAGCCTCAGCACGCTCAGCAACGATGCCCGTTGCCTGCTCGTTGAGAATGTGCATGATCTTCTGGGCCCGGCCATTGACAACGGTGTGCAGCAGTACGGTTGGAATGGCAACCAAAAGACCCAGAACCGTGGTAATCAGTGCGCTCGAAATACCGCCGGCCATCGCCTTGGGATCACCTGCGCCGAAGATCGTGATGGCCTGGAAGGTAATAATCATACCCGTGACCGTTCCGAGTAGACCCATGAGCGGTGCAACCGCTGCGATAATTTTCAGCAGGGTCAAACCGGATTCTAGCTTAGGCGTCTCACGAAGTACCGCTTCCGCCATCTTCAGCTCAAGCGTCTCTGTATCAATGTTTGGATTTTCTTGGCTGACCAGAAGCACACGACCCAACGGATTATTTGCTTTCGCTTCGCCTGACTTAAGCTGGCTGTTCACCGCCGCACCCATCATCGTTAGCATGATGACGCGAACAATGGCCAACAAGAAGGCAAACGCGCCCACGGTAGTAATTGCATAACCGACGTAACCACCTTGATGCCAACGCTCTTCGAGCGTTGGCGTGTCAATGATTGCCGCGAGGAATGAGCCGCCAGTAGGGCCTGTAGGGTCGATGCCAAACGCACTAAGTCCGCCAGTTGCATCAGCAAGGGCTGCTGCGTCGGCAACAGCGCTACCGCCGGGCTGGCGTGGAAGTTCAGCAAGCTTGTCATTCCCGTAGGACAGGTAGTTGCCATTCACATCGACGATATTAAACGCGCCAACACGAACCACTTCGCGGCTGGCGATGTCACCCGAGGGAGTTGCAACGTCAGCAGTGAATCGAGAGACAACACCTTGCTGTGTAATTTCGTTCAGCAGTTCGTACCACACGCGCTCAATCTCTTCGATTTGAGGCAGCTGATCGGAGCCGGTCATCTTCGCAATGAGGTCCTTCAAAAAGCCTTCGCGGTTCGGATACTCTGAGCTGACGAGTGACACCTCAATATTTGACGCTAGATCGCCAGAGGCCGCGGTCAAGTGCCCAAATAACTCACCAAGCGTACCTAAACGCTCCTTAAGCTTCTCCTGCTTTGCGGCAATCAGTAGCTCGTTATCTTCAAACTTCTTCTCAAGGCGCGCCGATCGTCGCTCTTCTGCAGTGCGCTCTCGCTCTGCGCGATTGAGCTCGGACTGCTGATTCGACTTATCTTGAGAAAATCGCTGTTCGCGAGCACGGTTTTCACCATCGGCCCGCGATCGGCCCTGCTTGACCAGATCAAGAAGGTCGCTCATGTTCTGTGCGGCCACTTCCTGCGGAGTAGGNCCTGCCGGAACTTCGGGNGCGGCTGCGTCGTCTTGCGCGACTGCAATGCTTGCGAACAAACCTGCAATGACAAAGGTCGTTGCTTTCAAAAACTTAGCATTCATCTTAGTTAGCCTCCGGAGCTGCGATAGGCATGTTCAAAAGTTCAATCGTTGCCTGCTTTTTGGCAATGCGGACCGCCTTACGAACGGCCGCAGAGTAATCTGCTGAAGATAATGTTTCCCACGCGCGTGATTCGTTGTCCCATGCGCGCGTTTCTGCACCGTCGGTGGTCTGAGCAACCAACGCGACACGCCCAATGCGGAGCATATCCACTTCACGCTCNGCNCCATCAACTGCGATGGTGTCTGAGTACGCTTCNATGCCTCTACCGTACTGAAGCTCAATCGAATACAGCTCGAGAATTTGGCGGAACGCTTCAGCAGAGGTCACGTCTGAACGATCTAGATTAGCGCGTACGGCTTCAATGTTGCCCTTACGTGTCGACAGGTCAAATGGCATGTCCAGGTCAATGAACTGATCCAAGCCATCGAGCATTCGCGTCACTAGTGGCGGAATTTGTCGTTGAATAATCGCCGCGTCTGAAATGGACTGATCAATATCCCTAATACGACGCTCTTGATTCGCAATCTGGCGATCTAATCGGGCGTTGTAGACCCGAAGACCTTCAACCTGCTTCATCACGGTTTTGTAATCGGCCAGTAGGTCGCGCGTCTCGTCCGCTAAGCGATCGATCTTGCCCTGCGAAGTAAGTGCGGCTTTGGTGCGGTCAATTCCGACCTGCATAATATCTTCGAGTGAGTCAGCTTTTGCATAAGCTGCACCACCCACGAAACTGGCTACGATAGTCGCAACGCCAACAAGAGTTTTAATCCGAGTGTTAGTCATGGGATTCGTATTTCCTCACGCAAAAGAGTCCGTGGTCCACAAGTGGTCCGTTTTTCGTCGGTACGGTTTAAGTCCGGCCGTAGATCTTTTTATAGACTTGGGATCAACGGGATAGAAACTTTAAAGCCTAGAATGTTGCAGTGCAACGCTTCTAGAAAGTTAATCCGACTTAATTCGACAAATAATGCGCCGATTAGGCCTTTTCCAAACGGATAACGGAAAAGTCATGACTATTGTGCTCGCCAGCCGGGATCCGCTCTCGAGCAACTTCTCGCCAGGCGGCGAGTTCTTCGAGATCGAAAAAGGCATCGCCATCAACGTGTCCGTGGACACAAGTGACAAACGCTCGCGAAGCAAAGGGCAAGGCTTGCCGATAGACTTCCGCGCCACCAATGACCATGACACTGTCAGCACCGTCAATAAACGCCTGGCCTTCTGCAAGATCAATAGCCTGCTCTATGGAAGACGCGACAGACACGCCTAAGGCCGTCCATGACGGGTCGCGCGTTAAAATAATATTAAGGCGCCCCGGCAGCGGCCGACCGATCGATTCAAACGTTTTACGACCCATCACAATCGGACGACCCATGGTCGTGCGCTTAAAGTGCTGAAGATCGTCTGGAAGGTCCCATGGCAATGCATTGCCGCGCCCAATAACGCCGTTATCCGCAACGGCCACAACAATAGAGACCGGTAATGAGTCAGACTCTCTCATAGCTACACTGCCACAGGGGCAGAAATGTTGGGCTCTGGGTCGTATCCAACAAGCTCAAAATCATCAAAGCAGTAATCGTAGATGCTCTCTGGCTTACGGTGGATGCGAAGACTTGGACGTCCCTTGGGGTGTCGCGAAAGCTGGGTCTCCACTTGCTCGGCATGGTTACTGTAAAGGTGACAGTCGCCCATGGTAACGATCACTTCGCCCGGCTCAAGGCCCACTTGCTGACACAACATATGAACTAGGAGCGAGACCGATGCAATGTTAAACGGCAAGCCTAAAAACGCGTCGCTTGAGCGAATGTAGAGCATCGCGGAAAGTCGGCCGTTAGCAACATAGAACTGGTAGAGCAAATGGCACGGCGGCAAGGCCATGCGGCCCGCCTCTACATTTTCCTGGGGCGACAGGCTCTCATCGGGCAGATACTCAACGTTCCAGGCGTGGAAAAGAATGCGTCGACTCTCAGGACGACTCCTGAGGCACTCGAGCACGTAGTCAATTTGATTAATCTCGCCACCGTCTCGGGTTGGCCACTTAACCCACTGAGCACCGTAGAGAGGACCCAAATCACCCGCGTCGGTCGCCCATTCGTCCCAAATAGAAACCCCATTTTCACGCAACCACTTGGTGTTGGTGTCGCCACTCAAAAACCAAATCAACTCATTAACGACACTTTTAAAGTGCACCTTCTTCGTCGTTAAGACAGGAAAGCCATCGTTCAAGTCAAAGCGTAACTGGCGGCCAAATACTGACCGCGTGCCTGTGCCGGTCCTGTCACCTCGGTCCACTCCCGTGTCCCGGATATCTCGCAAGAGATCCAAATACTGCTGCATGCAAAACGTCCTATTTTTTCGCGTCGCGGCGATACGCCCAAATCATAATAGCGGCACCGATAGCAATCATCGGCAGGGACAATAATTGTCCGCGCGTCATCCAGCCCAATGCATCAAAACCGATGTGTGCATCTGGCTCGCGGAAAAACTCTGCGAATGATCGAAACAGGCCGTAACCCAAAAGAAAAAGACCCGCCGCTGACCACTGAGGACGCGGCGACCGTGTGTACCAAAATAACACGAAGAAAAGGAGTACACCTTCCATCGCGAACTGATATAGCTGAGACGGATGTCGGGCCAATCCCAAAGGATCTCCAGGGAAAACCATTGCCCAGGGCACATCCGCTGGCCGCCCCCAGAGCTCTTGGTTGATAAAGTTCCCAATACGGCCCAGCGCCAAACCCACCGGTGCTAAAGGTGCAATAAAGTCGACGAGCGCTCCAAACGCAATCTTCTGGTGCCGAGAAAATAACCACATAGCGATGACGACGCCTAAAAAGCCGCCGTGAAACGCCATACCACCTTCCCACAAACGAAACACTCTCAACGGGTCGTCCCATAGCGAGCCCGCGCCATAAAACAGGGCGTAACCCACTCGTCCACCCGCCACAATACCCAGGGCTGCATAAAAAATTAAATCGTCAATTTGCTCCTCGGAGACCGGCGACTGTGCCAACTGCGCACGCTGCTTGCCTAGCCACCACGCAAAGATCAAGCCCCCGACGTACGTCAGGCCGTACCAATAAATTGAAATCGGCCCTATAGAAAGCGCAACAGGATCGATTTGGGGGTAATGAATCATCGCTTCCTCAACTCAAATAGAGACATTAGTCAGTTTGCTTCACGCTCGAGCACATTCCATTAGGAAAAATACTACACACCTTCAGCGTTTCCGGCGACGACGTCTCGTATTGGCCTTCGGTAAATTAAAGCCCACCAGCTCCGACAGTGCAGAACGATAGACTTGCTGCTTAAAATCCACGACGGAGGAAATGGGATACCAGTAGCTCACCCACTGCCAATCACGAAACTCGGGCTTTTTGTCGATATCCAGCCGCACGGCATCGTCCGGCGCGTCCAGACGCAATAAAAACCACTTTTGCTTCTGGCCAATACAAATCGGTGATTCATTNTTTCTGACGTACTTCGCGGGAAGCCGATAACGGAGCCAACCCTTCGTCACGCCTAAGACGGTGACGTGTTCAGGTAAAAGACCTATTTCCTCTCGAAGCTCTCTAAACATCGCCTCTTGCGGGTCTTCATTCGAATCAATGCCACCTTGAGGAAACTGCCAAGAGTCCTTGCCTTTGACTCGCTTTCCCCAAAGCACCTGACCATCATGATTTGTCACGACAATCCCAACGTTAGGCCTAAAACCGGCCTCGTCGATGACGCGGTCCTTATCTACTGTACTCACAGCCATCCTTTCGCGATGCGCATCCACACATCTATA
>JGI26246J51724_1000337_pt1 | contig 22737 bp, 21 predicted proteins | sample SaaInlLV_10m_DNA_FD_51724 | JGI IMG/M metagenome (IMG submission 51724) | reverse complement strand
ACAGCAATAATACTAAGCAGATAGCTTGTTTAATGCAGTAACTAATTCTGTAGCTTTAGTTTCAAGATCGTTTTTAACAGCTTTTAAATGCGCTGAACGATTGTCTGCTTTTTTATCGTTTACTTTGGCGATAAGTCCGTCAAATACTTCAATAGCCTGATCTATTAAAGCAGATCCTTCTTTTGAATCTAAATTATTGGTAGCAGCTTCCCAAAGGTATACTGCTTCAATGATATCTCCTAGTACGTAGTTAATATCCTTTTTTAAGTCTTTTATGCTAGCCATAATGCTATTTTTTAAATTTTGACAAAATTACATTTTTTAGATGTAANCTACACTATGATTTAAAGATAAGAAAAGAACTAATAGTGCACTTCTAATAAAACACAACCTTTGGGGCTATTTATACTCAAAGACGGACTATTGGCAGCAACTAATATAGTTTCACCATACTTGAAATCAGTGGAGCCAAAAGGATTGGATATTTCTCCACTTCCATTAACACATAAAAAAGCACTAAAACTTTCTCCCGTTCGGCCTTCTTCTATATAATTTCCTTTAATAGGCAAGTACTTTGTTTTAAAATAAGGGGTATTTAAAAGCGTATTACGCTCGTTCTCTTGGGTANTGTAACCACACTTTTTTGGTGTAGGTGCGCTAAAGTTTATAGCATCAAAAGCCAAATCTGTATGTAATTCTCTATAATTCCCTTGAGCGTCTTTTCTATTGAAATCATATACCCTGTATGTAATATCTGATGTTTGTTGAATTTCTGCGATTAAAGTACCTGCGCCTATTGCGTGAACTGTACCGGTCTCAATATAAAAGGCATCGCCCGGGGAAATAAAATGCTTTTCCATTAAAGTAACTAGGGTGCCTTCATTGAGGTGCTTTTGATACATTTCAGAAGTGGTGCCGGGCTTAAAACCTACAATTAACGATGCATTAGGCTCAGCCTCCATAACATACCACATTTCATTTTTACCCAGTGAATTATGTCTTTTCTTAGCCAACAGGTCATTGGGATGTACCTGAATACTCAAATCATCTGCAGCATCTAAAAACTTTATCAATACTGGGAAGTTAAGCCCAAAATCACGGGCAACTTCACTACCTAAAAACTGAGACTTGAATTCGCCAATAAGTTCCGTTAATGAAGTTCCCTTAAAGGCTCCATTGGCAACAAAAGAGACACTTCCTTCTACCGCAGACAACTCCCAACTCTCTCCAATGCCTTGAGAAGCATTTTCCTTAAATAATTTGGTTTTTAATTGGCTCCCACCCCAAATACGCTCTTTTAAAATAGGGACAAATTTCAATGGATATAAAGGCATTTTTATTGTTTTTTAGCCGTTATAGGTTACAAAATTTCTAGGCGTTTCATACAAAGTCACCGACAAATCATGTCCCTTTTGTAAATGCGGTTTTAACTTGTTCCAAATCACTACTGAAATGTACTCCGCTGTTGGGTTAAGGTCTTTAAATTCNGGTACCTCAATATTTAGATTTTTATGATCAAAAGCATCTTCAACTTCAGATTTAATGAGGTCTTTCAGTATTTTTGCATCCATTACATATCCGGTATCTGGATCNATATCTCCTGTTACGCTCACTACCAGATCATAGTTGTGCCCATGGTAATGAGGGTTGTTACATTTACCAAAAATCTGGGTATTTTTGGCATCGCTCCAATGGTCGTTGTGCAACCTATGTGCAGCGTTAAAATGTGCTTTTCTGCTAATGGTAACTCTCATAGTTTATTTTTTTTACGAAAGGTACATATAATATTTTTCAAATATTATCTTAAACCATGGAGTATATAGGTCTGGTTGTTTTTCAATATCTTTTTTAATGTCGTCTGGTAGCATCCATTTCCAAGAAGCAACCTCTTCAGGATTTATATTAGGCAGTTCATTAAATTCCCCTTGCATGACATGATCAAATTCATGCTCTGTTAATCCATTTCCCATGTCTGCTTTATAAACAAAGGAGAATAACTCTTTTAAAGGCGTTTCAAAGCCCATTTCTTCCATTAATCGTCTTTTCCCTGCTGCCAAGTTTTGTTCGCCATCTCTTTGGTGACTACAACAAGTATTGGTCCATAAACCAGGAGAATGGTATTTTGAAAGTGCTCTTTGCTGAAGCATGATTTCACCTTTATCATTATTGACAAAAACAGAAAACGCCCTGTGAAGTAGGGCTTTTTCGTGTGCTTCAATCTTTTCCATGAGCCCCTGAGGCTCATCATTTTCATTCACAAGGACAACAAATTCTTTCATGGGTATAAAAATACATTCTTTTATACTTTTAATTTAAAGTTTAGAGGGGTTTTTCTTAGAATGAAAAATTACTCCTAGCAACGTTTTTTCTAAATTGATACTTTAAAACAACCTCTAATGAACCACTATTAAAAATTTCCTGTCCCAAATCTTTAGCGGCACGGTCATAGGATATTCCTATAAAAAATTCTTCTGAAAACTGGTATCCAACCAAACCACTCACTGCTGCTTTCAGCCTGTAAGACAATCCAAAAGACACCCTTTCTTTTAACAATACTGCAGCAGATAAATCTGTTTGCAGTGGAGCGCCTGTAACAGTTTTTACAAGAAAACTTGGCCTTAAAATAAGCCCATTTGATAATGCTAAAGCAAATCCTGAATTTAAATAAAAATGCATTTTATCTTTTGCTTCTAAGAAAGAGGATTGGTCAAAATACAAAGTCTCCAAAAATGTAGGTACAGAAAATCCAATATAAAAATTTGGCGTATAATAAAAAACACCTGCACCTACATTAGGGGCAAAACGATTGTCTATAGCGTTATTCAAAATTGGATCTGGCCCCAAGCTGAAATCTTGATTTAATAGATTATAATTTATGTCCAAAATATGTGCTCCGGCTTTAATGCCAAATGCTATTTGACTTGAAGCATTCAAAGAAATGGTGTAAGAAACATCTAAATTCACCACTGTTTCCGTAGTAGGTCCAATTTTATCATTTACAAGTCCAAAACCCATGGACAATCCTCTCCAACGAGAAGGAGCGCTATAATTGATCAATTGGGTTTTTGGAGCCCCCTCTACCCCAATCCATTGTGCCCTATATAGTGCTGTTAAGCTTTTCTCACCATTAAATCCCACATAAGCAGGATTGTAAGATTGGGTGTTGTGAATAAACTGGGTAAACTGTGCTTCTTGCTGTGCATAAAGTTTAGAAAATGTCGTGAAAATTAGCAAAATCATACAGACTTTAGTAAATACGCTTTTTTTTTATCGCTCCCATACTTAATGATTTATAGATAAATATCTAGCACATATAATAAGCCCTAAAGTTTTTAAGCCTTTGAATTGAATTTAAAAAAAAATTTGAACCGCAAAATAGTTTTATATCGCTTAAATAGATATATCGATCGACTAAGTGAATAAAAAAAACGTTCAAGTGTGTATTTAATAAATAATTTACAGCAGAATTAATCCTTAACGCAAAATTACATTAGTGATATGATTTTTTTTAAATCTGCGTATTGAAGCTTAATATTTAGCTTATTTTTGTACAAATTTTTTTTCATGAGTTTAGCACAAGAGATTAGCAAGAGGAGGACCTTTGGAATTATTTCCCATCCAGATGCAGGTAAAACTACCCTAACAGAGAAATTATTACTCTTTGGGGGTGCAATTCAAGAAGCGGGTGCCGTAAAGAACAATAAAATCAAGAAAGGCGCTACCAGTGATTTTATGGAAATTGAAAGGCAGAGAGGGATTTCTGTAGCCACTTCTGTGTTGGCTTTTATTTACAGGGATAAAAAGATTAATATTTTAGACACCCCTGGACACAAAGATTTTGCTGAAGATACCTTTAGAACCCTCACTGCAGTTGACAGTGTTATTGTGGTTATTGATGTGGCCAAAGGGGTAGAGGAACAAACAGAAAAACTAGTGTCTGTTTGTAGAATGAGAAATATTCCTATGTTGGTATTTATCAACAAATTAGATAGGGAAGGAAAAGATGCCTTTGATTTATTAGATGAAGTAGAGCAAAAACTAGGGTTAACGGTCACCCCAATGAGTTTCCCTATTGGTATGGGATATGACTTTAAAGGGATTTACAATATTTACGAAAGTAACATTAACTTATTTAGCGGAGACAGTAAAAAAAATATTGAAGACACCCTGGCTTTTAACGATCTCAATAGTCCTGAACTAGAGAAAATAGTAGGAAGCGCTCAAGCAAAAGCTTTGAGAGAAAATCTTGAACTCGTTCAGGGAGTTTATCCTCCTTTTGATAAAGAAGCATATTTAAAAGGGGATCAACAACCTGTATTTTTTGGTTCAGCCTTAAATAATTTTGGGGTTAGAGAACTCTTAGACTGTTTTATAGACATAGCACCCACCCCTAGACCTAAAAAAGCAGAAGAAAGAATCGTAGAACCCTCTGAAAAAGCCCTGACTGGATTTGTATTTAAAATTCATGCCAATATGGATCCTAAACATAGGGATAGACTGGCATTTATTAAAATTGTTTCTGGAACTTTTGAAAGAAACAAACCCTATTTGCATGTTCGGAACAACAAAAACATGAAATTTTCAAGTCCAAATGCATTTTTTGCAGAGAAAAAAGAAATTGTGGACATCTCTTACCCTGGAGATATTGTAGGGCTTCACGATACTGGAAACTTTAAAATTGGTGACACGCTTACTGAAGGAGAATCCCTTCATTATAAAGGTATTCCGAGTTTCTCTCCAGAACACTTCAGGTATATTAACAATGCAGATCCTCTAAAATCCAAACAGCTCAATAAAGGAGTAGACCAGCTCATGGATGAGGGTGTGGCGCAATTGTTTACCTTAGAACTCAATGGGAGAAAAATTATTGGAACAGTGGGCGCGCTTCAATATGAAGTAATTCAATACCGTTTAGAGCACGAATACGGAGCCAAATGCTCCTACGAGAACTTTCCTGTGTACAAAGCTTGTTGGGTCATTCCTGACGATAAAAACAACGAAGAGTTTAAAGAGTTCTCCAGAATAAAGAGCAAGTTCCTAGCCAAAGACAAAAGGGGTCAGTTGGTCTTCTTGGCAGATTCTGCCTTCTCCCTTCAAATGACACAGCAAAAGTACCCTTCCGTTAAATTGAAGTTTACTTCTGAGGCGGAAGCTTAGCTACATAATTGTTTGTCTAAAAACAACCACTAATAAAAAACCCTACTCCATTGGAGTAGGGTTTTTTTATGTTAAGCTTCACCGGCAGGCCCAAAGTTAATGGGTATTCCCGGCTGTTCATAATCTTTAATGGTTCCATGACTGCTTTCAAACTTGGTGACATTGTCTTGCAATGCTTTCAAGAATTTTTTAGCGTGTTGCGGGGTGAGTATCACCCTACTCTTCACTTTAGCCTTAGGAGCTCCTGGCATTAAGCTAATAAAGTCTACTACAAATTCAGATACAGAATGATTAATTACAGCCAAGTTCGAGTAGGTACCCTCAGCGGTTTTCTCATCTAATTCTATATTAATTTGGTTTTCTTTATCGCTCATGCGTACCTATTAAAATTTTAAAGCTTCTTTTCTAGCAAGAATTTCGTCGTACTCTTCTTTAGACCCAACAAGAACACTCTCATAGGCGCGCATTCCAGTACCAGCTGGTATTTTGTGTCCTACAATTACATTCTCTTTAAGTCCTTCTAAACCGTCTACTTTACCAGCTACCGCTGCTTCGTTTAACACTTTAGTAGTTTCCTGGAAGGAAGCCGCTGAAATGAATGACTTGGTCTGTAAAGAAGCCCTTGTAATACCTTGTAAGATTGGCGTAGCAGTAGCTGCTACAGCATCTCTAGCGGTTACCAATGCTTTGTCATTTCGTTTCAATAAAGAATTCTCATCTCTGAGCTCTCTAGCTGTAACAATCTGACCTGCTTTTAAGTGCTCAGAATCACCAGCTTCTTCAACGACTTTCTTACCGAATATTCCATCATTTTCTTTGATAAAGTCATCTTTGTGAATCAATTGGTTTTCTAAGAATATGGTGTCTCCTGGATCTTGAACCCTAACTTTACGCATCATCTGACGTACTACTACCTCAAAGTGCTTGTCGTTAATTTTCACCCCTTGTAAACGGTATACTTCTTGTACTTCATTCACTAGGTATTGCTGAACTGCAGAAGGTCCTTTGATAGACAAAATATCTTCTGGAGTAATAGATCCATCNGAAAGTGCCATACCAGCACGAACGTAATCATTTTCTTGTACAAGGATTTGGTTAGAAAGTTTCACTAGATACTTTTTAACTTCTCCTAGTTTAGATTCTATGATAATTTCACGATTACCTCTTTTAATCTTACCAAAAGAAACCACACCGTCAATTTCAGAAACTACTGCTGGGTTAGAAGGGTTACGTGCTTCGAAAAGCTCTGTAACTCTTGGTAAACCTCCTGTAATATCTCCTGCCTTGGCAGATTTACGTGGAATTTTAACTAAAATTTTTCCTTCACTTATCTTCTCATTATCATCTACCATGATATGAGACCCTACCGGAAGGTTATAAGAACGCAACACTTCATCTTTATTGTTTTTAATCAATAAAGTAGGAATGAGTTTCTTNTTTCTAGACTCAGAAATTACTTTTTCTTGGAAACCTGTTTGTTCATCAATTTCCACCTGGTAAGTAACCCCTTGGTCAATATTCTCGTAGGCTATCTTTCCTGTGAATTCAGAAACAATTACACCGTTATATGGATCCCAAGAACAAATAACATCTCCTTTTTTAATCTTAGCACCATTCTTAACAGAAAGAATAGATCCATAAGGGATATTGTTAGTACTTAAAACAATGCCAGTTTTGGCATCCGTTAATTTAATTTCAGAAGTTCTGGAAATAACAATTTCTGTGGCTCCACCTTCTGCATTCTGTCCTTTAACTGTTCTGAGGTCTTCTATTTCAGCAACACCGTCAAACTTAGCNGCNAATTTGTTGTCCTCAGAAATGTTTCCTGCAATACCACCAACGTGGAACGTTCTCAATGTAAGCTGGGTTCCTGGTTCTCCAATAGATTGAGCGGCAACTACACCAACTGCTTCTCCACGTTGAACCATTTTGTTGGTAGATAAATTTCTACCGTAACACTTACCACAAATACCCTTGTCTGCCTCACATGTCAATGGAGAACGCACTTCTACTTTCTCCACTGGAGAAGCTTCTATACGTTTCACATCTGCTTCAGAAATTTCTTGACCAGCAGTCAATAATAGTTCTTCAGTGAGTGGGTTATAAACGTCGTGTAAAGAAACACGTCCTAAGATTCTCTCTCCAAGACTCTCTACCACTTCTTCGTTTTTCTTTAAAGACTGTACTTCTATTCCACGAAGGGTACCACAATCTTCTGTATTGATAATCACATCTTGTGATACGTCTACCAATCTTCTGGTTAAGTAACCGGCATCGGCTGTTTTAAGAGCGGTATCGGCGAGTCCTTTACGAGCACCGTGGGTAGAGATAAAGTATTCAAGAATGGATAGACCTTCCTTAAAGTTAGAAAGAATTGGATTTTCAATAATTTCTCCACCTCCAGCTGTAGATTTCTTAGGCTTAGCCATAAGACCTCGCATACCTGTTAACTGACGGATTTGTTCTTTAGAACCCCTCGCTCCAGAATCTAGCATCATATACACAGAGTTAAACCCTTGTTGGTCTTCTCTAATACGTTTCATAGCCAATTCAGTAAGCATTGCGTTGGTAGAAGTCCAAACGTCAATCACTTGGTTGTATCTTTCATTATTGGTGATAAGACCCATGTTGTAGTTGGCCATAATGCCCTCTACTTGACCATTGGCCTCAGCGATCATTTCGTGTTTTTCTGGCGGGATAATAATATCTCCTAAACTAAACGATAGACCCCCTTTAAAGGCAAATTCATACCCCATAGTTTTGATCTTATCTAAGAAGTCTGCCGTTACCGGTACAGAGGTTACACTTAAAATATCTCCAATAATATCTCTTAATGATTTTTTGTTTAAGACCTGGTTCACATAACCGGCTGCTTCAGGTACTACCATATTAAATAAAACCCTACCTACAGTAGTTTTTATAATTTGTGGTACCAATTCACCTGCATCATTAAAGTCTTTTGCTCTTACCTTAATTCCTGCGTTTAGGGCAACCCTTCCTTCGTTAAAAGCAATCACTACCTCTTCAGCAGAGTAAAAAGTAAGGCCTTCTCCTTGAACAGGTACTTCTTTGGTAGAAACACGCTCTTTGGTCATATAATATANACCCAAGACCATATCCTGAGAAGGTACTGTAATTGGAGATCCATTGGCTGGGTTTAATATATTGTGAGAAGCCAACATTAATAGTTGTGCTTCCAAAATAGCTTCAGGTCCTAATGGTAAGTGAACCGCCATCTGATCCCCATCAAAATCTGCATTAAATGCAGTACATACTAATGGGTGCAAACGAATCGCTTTTCCTTCAATTAACTTNGGCTGGAATGCTTGGATTCCTAAACGGTGAAGGGTTGGGGCCCTGTTTAATAAAACAGGATGACCTTTTAATACATTCTCTAAAATGTCCCANACTACCGGTTCTTTTTTGTCTATGATTTTCTTAGCAGACTTAACTGTTTTCACAATTCCACGCTCAATAAGCTTGCGAATTACGAATGGCTTGTATAATTCTGCTGCCATATCTTTTGGAAGACCACATTCAAACAATTTCATTTCTGGTCCAACAACAATTACAGAACGGGCAGAATAATCTACACGTTTCCCTAATAAGTTCTGACGGAAACGACCTTGCTTCCCTTTTAATGAATCTGAAAGTGACTTAAGCGGTCTGTTAGATTCTGTTTTTACAGCAGAGGCTTTACGCGTGTTGTCGAACAGTGAATCTACAGATTCTTGAAGCATACGCTTCTCGTTTCTCAAGATAACCTCAGGTGCTTTAATCTCTACCAAACGCTTTAAACGGTTGTTTCTGATAATTACCCTACGGTATAAGTCATTTAAATCAGAGGTTGCAAAACGCCCTCCATCTAAAGGTACTAATGGTCTTAACTCTGGTGGAATAACTGGGATCACTTTCATGATCATCCACTCAGGTCTGTTTTCTCTGTTTTCTTGAGACTCTCTTAAAGACTCCACTACTTGCAAACGCTTAAGTGCTTCCGTCTTACGTTGTTTAGAGGTCTCTGTATTTGCTTTGTGTCTTAGCTCATAAGAAAGGGTATCTAGATCAATTCTAGAAAGAATGTCAATCAGACACTCTGCACCCATCTTAGCGATAAACTTGTTGGGATCGGTGTCGTCTAAATATTGGTTCTCAACAGGAATAGACTCTAAAATATTCAAGTATTCTTCCTCAGTTAAGAAATCCATTTTTTGAAGTTCTTCCCCTTCTGCCCCTTTAGCAATACCTGGCTGAATCACTACGTAACGCTCGTAGTAAATAATCATATCTAATTTCTTAGAAGGTAGGCCTAAAAGGTATCCGATTTTGTTAGGTAAAGAACGGAAGTACCAGATATGAGCCACAGGAACCACTAAATTAATGTGTCCTACGCGGTCTCTACGAACCTTCTTTTCTGTTACTTCTACCCCACAACGATCACAAACAATTCCGCGATAACGGATTCTTTTGTATTTACCACAAGCACACTCGTAGTCTTTTACTGGGCCAAAAATTCGCTCACAGAAAAGACCATCTCTCTCGGGTTTGTGGGTTCTATAGTTAATTGTTTCTGGTTTTAAAACTTCTCCTCTAGAGGCGCCCAGAATAGATTCTGGAGATGCCAATCCAATGGAAATTTTATTAAACCTTTTAACCGTGTTATTATCTTTTTGTCTAGCCATAACAATATGGTGCTACTAATTAAAATGTATATTATCTATAATCCTCAAGACCGAATCTTGTTACTCTTCCAATCTAATGTCTAAACCTAAACCTTTAAGTTCATGCATTAGTACGTTGAAAGATTCTGGTAAACCTGGTTCTGGCATAGTTTCTCCTTTAACAATAGCTTCGTAGGTCTTAGCCCTACCAANTACGTCGTCGGATTTAACTGTCAAAATTTCTCTAAGGGTAGCAGACGCGCCATACGCTTCCAATGCCCAAACTTCCATTTCTCCAAAACGCTGCCCTCCAAATTGTGCTTTACCTCCTAATGGCTGTTGCGTGATAAGAGAGTAAGGTCCAATGGAACGTGCGTGCATTTTGTCGTCTACCATATGTCCAAGTTTCAACATATAGATCACCCCTACCGTAGCAGGTTGATCAAAACGCTGACCGGTACCACCGTCATACAAATAAGTATGACCAAATTGAGGGATTCCAGCTTCTTCTGTGTAAGCATTGATCTGATCAATTGTGGCTCCGTCAAAAATTGGTGTAGCATATTTCTTGTCTAACTTGAGACCTGCCCAACCTAAAACAGTTTCATATATCTGACCAATATTCATACGAGAAGGCACCCCTAATGGGTTCAATACAATATCTACAGGTGTTCCGTCTTCCAAGAATGGCATGTCTTCATGACGTACAATTCTAGAAACAATACCTTTGTTTCCGTGACGTCCTGCCATCTTATCACCTACTTTTAATTTACGTTTCTTAGCCACGTAAACTTTAGCAAGCTTCATGATACCAGCAGGTAACTCATCCCCTACAGAAATAGTGAACTTATCTCTTCTCAAGTTTCCTTGAAGGTCATTCAGTTTAATCTTATAGTTGTGTAATAAGTCTGCTACAGAAGCATTGGTGGCTTTATCTGTTGTCCAGCTACCTCCTACAAGGTGAGCGAAATCATCTACAGAGTTTAGCATTTTAAGACTGTACTTCTTCCCTTTTGGCAATACTTCTTCTTCTAAGTCGTTTAAGACTCCTTGAGATGTTTTCCCGTTTACAAGAGAGAATAGTTTTTCTACCAATACATCCTTAAGCTGTTGGAATTTCACTTCGTATTCCAACTCTAATTTTGTAATAGCATCTTTATCTTCAGAACGCTTACGCTTGTCTTTTACAGATCTAGAAAACAATTTCTTTTCAATTACAACACCTCTTAAAGAAGGAGACGCTTTTAAAGAAGCATCTTTAACGTCACCCGCTTTGTCTCCAAAAATGGCACGTAATAATTTCTCTTCTGGTGTTGGATCAGATTCTCCTTTAGGGGTAATCTTACCGATAAGAATATCTCCAGGCTTCACTTCNGCCCCAATTCTAATCATACCGTTTTCATCAAGGTCTTTAGTAGCCTCTTCAGAAACGTTTGGAATATCATTGGTCAATTCTTCTGCACCTAGTTTTGTGTCTCTCACTTCTAAAGAATACTCATCTACGTGAATTGAAGTGAAAATGTCTTCTCTGACTACTTTTTCAGAAATTACAATAGCATCCTCAAAGTTATATCCTTTCCATGGCATAAAGGCCACTTTCAAGTTTCTACCAAGGGCTAATTCTCCGTTTTGAGTCGCATAACCTTCACAAAGTACTTGTCCTTTTATAACCTTATCACCCTTGCGAACAATTGGTTTAAGGTTAATAGAGGTTCCTTGGTTGGTTTTTCTAAACTTCACCAGGTTGTACGTTTTAGAATCTTCTTCAAAACTCACCAAACGCTCTTCGTCTGTTCTAGTATATTTAATGGTAATTTTTTGGGCATCTACATACTCAATCACACCATCGCCTTCTGCGTTGATCAATACCCTTGAATCAGCAGCCACTTGTTTCTCTAATCCAGTTCCAACTATTGGCGCTTCAGGTCTAAGTAATGGTACTGCCTGACGCATCATGTTAGATCCCATCAAGGCTCTGTTTGCATCATCATGCTCTAAGAAAGGAATTAAAGAGGCAGAAATAGAAGCAATCTGATTAGGAGCAACATCTGTGTAATGCACCTCAGATGGGTCAACTACTGGAAAATCTCCTTCTTCTCTTGCAATGACTTTATCTGTATCAATTACACCGTCCTTCTTCATAGGAATATTGGCCTGTGCAATTTTCATGCCTTCTTCTTCTTCTGCACTTAGGTAAGTATACTCTTCTGTATTTACTTTCCCTTTAGTTACTTTTCTATAAGGCGTTTCTAAGAATCCCATTTGATTCACTTTAGCGTAAACCGCTAAAGAAGAAATAAGACCAATGTTTGGTCCTTCCGGTGTTTCAATAGGACATAATCTTCCGTAGTGTGTGTAATGCACATCACGTACCTCAAATCCAGCGCGTTCTCTTGAAAGACCACCAGGCCCAAGGGCCGACAATCTTCTCTTGTGCGTAATCTCTGCCAATGGATTGGTTTGATCCATAAACTGAGACAGTTGGTTTGTTCCAAAGAAAGAATTAATCACAGAAGACAAAGTCTTCGCGTTAATTAAGTCAATAGGTGTAAATACCTCGTTATCTCTCACATTCATACGCTCTCTGATGGTTCTTGCCATACGCGCAAGACCTACACCAAATTGCTGAGATAACTGCTCCCCTACAGTACGAACACGTCTGTTTGAAAGGTGGTCAATATCATCAATTTCTTCTTTAGAGTTAATAAGCTCTATTAAATATTTAATGATTGTAATAATATCTTCTTTGGTCAAAACTTGTTTGTCCATTCCAATATCAAGGCCTAATTTTTTATTCATTCTATAACGTCCTACGTCACCTAAATTGTAACGTTGCTCTGAAAAGAATAACTTGTCTATAATACCTCTAGCCGTTTCTTCATCTGGCGGCTCAGCATTACGCAATTGTCTGTAAATATGTTCAACCGCTTCTTTTTCTGAGTTGGTTGGGTCTTTCTGTAAGGTGTTGTGAATAATAGAATAATCAGATGCACCAGTACTCTCTTTATGCAAAAGTATGGTCTTCACATCTGCTTCCATAATTTCTGCGATATGGTCTTTTTCTAAAACAGTATCCCTGTCTAAAATAATCTCATTACGCTCAATTGAAACCACTTCTCCAGTGTCTTCATCTACAAAGTCTTCATGCCAAGTATTTAAAACTCTTGCTGCTAACTTTCTTCCTAAAACTTTTTTAAGTCCAGCATTTGATACTTTAATCTCTTCAGATAAATCGAAAATCTCAAGGATATCTTTGTCACTTTCAAAACCTATGGCCCTGAATAATGTCGTTACTGGTAATTTTTTCTTTCTATCAATGTAGGCATACATTACCCCATTAATATCGGTAGCAAATTCAATCCAAGATCCTTTAAAAGGAATCACTCTGGCAGAATATAACTTAGTACCGTTTGCGTGGAAAGACTGTCCAAAGAACACACCTGGTGAACGGTGTAACTGAGAAACAACCACACGCTCTGCGCCATTAATAACAAATGTACCGCTTGGCGTCATATAAGGGATGGTTCCCAAATACACGTCTTGAACGATGGTCTCAAAATCTTCATGCTCTGGATCTGTACAGTACAACTTAAGTCTTGCCTTCAAAGGAACACTATAAGTTAAACCTCTCTCAATACACTCTTGAATAGAATATCTTGGAGGATCAATAAAATAATCAAGAAATTCTAAAACGAATTGGTTTCTGGTGTCAGTGATTGGAAAGTTTTCCATGAAGGTGTTGTACAATCCTTCATTGCCCCTTTCGTCAGATTTTGTTTCTAACTGGAAAAAATCCTGAAACGATTTAATCTGAATGTCTAAGAAATCTGGATAAGCCGGAATATTCTTAGTGGATGCAAAATTTATTCTCTCAGTCTGATTTGTGAACATCAATAGACAAATTTTTGAATGTGAATACTATGCGTAGTGGTATACAACTTCATATACCTTATATAAAAAGGCTTAGGTCTAACCACAAAAAGTGAAAAGACCTAAACCAAAAGTGCTATTGTTGTATGCTATTACTTAAGCTCAACTTTCGCTCCTGCTTCTTCNANTGACTTCTGAATTCCTTCTGCTTCATCTTTAGAAACACCTTCTTTNATTGGGCTTGGAGCACNATCTACAATGTCTTTAGCTTCTTTTAAACCTAAACCAGTTAATTCCTTAACTAATTTTACAACGGCTAATTTAGAAGCNCCAGCTTCAACTAATACAACGTCGAATTCTGATTTTTCTTCTACAGCAGCAGCGTCTCCACCACCAGCAGCAGCAACTGCAACTGCAGCAGCAGCAGGCTCAATACCGTACTCATCTTTTAAAATAGTAGCTAACTCATTTACTTCTTTTACAGTAAGGTTAACCAATTGTTCTGCGAAATTTTTTAAATCTGCCATTTTTCTATCGTTTTAATAAATTTTAAAAATATAATTGTTTAAGTGCGTTCTGTTTATCTTTCAGAGAGGGTCTTAATAATCCCTGCCAGTTTACCTCCACCGGACTTTAAGCCAGAAATAACGTTTTTAGCTGGGGATTGTAACAATCCAATAATATCGCCAATAACTTCTTCTTTAGACTTAATGTTCACTAATGAATCTAACTGATTGTCTCCAACATAGATTGCTTCTTCAATGAAAGCACCTTTTAAAATAGGTTTGTCTGAATTTTTTCTGAAAGCCTTAATAAGTTTTGCAGGTGCATTACTTACTTCAGAAAACATTAAAGAGGTATTCCCCTTAAGTATTTCTGGCAACTCTCCGAAATCTTTTTCAGAAGCTTCCATTGCTTTAGCAAGCAATGTGTTCTTCACAACAGACAGTCTAATATTGGCTTTAAAACAAGCCCTACGTAAATTAGAAGTAGTGTCTGCATCCAATCCAGAAATGTCCGCTAAATAAATAGTAGCATTTTCTGAAAGTTGTGAAGTTAAATCCTGTATAACGGTTAATTTGTCTTCTCTTGTCATAATTTAAATTTTAAAGAACCCTTATGCTTTAGTGTCTAATTGAACACTAGGACTCATGGTACTAGACATGTAAATACTCTTTACATATATACCTTTGGAAGCAGTAGGTTTTAATTTGTTAAGGGTGTCAATGAGTTCTTTAGCATTTTCTGCAATCATATCTGCAGAGAAAGAAACCTTTCCAATTGCCGCGTGAACAATACCCGTTTTATCTACTTTAAAATCTATCTTACCAGCTTTTACTTCAGTAACCGCTTTAGCTACATCCATAGTTACTGTTCCTGTCTTTGGGTTTGGCATAAGACCTCTTGGCCCTAATACACGTCCTAAAGGACCTAATTTACCCATAACACTTGGCATAGTGATAATCACATCTACGTCTGTCCAACCGTTTTTGATTTTATCCAAATACTCATCCAAACCAACATAATCAGCACCAGCTGCTGTAGCCTCTGCTTCTTTATCTGGAGTCACTAAAGCAAGAACTTTAACGTCCTTACCAGTACCATGAGGAAGTGTTACCACCCCACGAACCATTTGATTTGCTTTTCTTGGATCCACACCCAATCTAACTGCGATATCCACAGAGGCATCGAATTTAGCATTGGTGATTTCTTTTACTAATACAGAACCTTCTGATAGAGAATATACTTTATTCTTGTCTATCTTAGAAAGCGCTTCCTTCTGCTTTTTTGTTAATTTTGCCATTTGATTTGCTTATTAAGATATTAGAAAGGTTTTGTACCTGACACTTTTAAACCCATAGATCTAGCTGTTCCAGCAACCATGCTCATTGCAGATCCAATTGTAAACGNATTTAAGTCTACCATTTTGTCTTCTGCAATAGTTTTAACTTGGTCCCAAGATACACTTGCTACTTTGTTTCTGTTAGGTTCGCCAGATCCTTTCTTAATCTTAGCTGCTTCCATCAATTGTACTGCCGCCGGCGGTGTCTTTACAACGAAGTCAAATGACTTGTCCTTGTATACCGTGATAGCAACAGGCAATACTTTGCCCTGTTTGTCCTGTGTACGCGCATTAAATTGCTTACAGAACTCCATGATGTTAACACCGGCAGCACCTAAAGCGGGTCCAACCGGTGGCGACGGATTCGCTGCACCTCCCCTAACTTGTAGTTTAACTACTTTACTTACTTCTTTTGCCATTGTTTTAAATTAAATTAAAGGTGCTTTTTGGAAGCAACACCCTTTGTATATGTAACAGTTCTAATTAAACTTTTTCTACTTGCATATAGCTGAGCTCTAATGGTGTCTTTCTTCCGAAAATTTTCACCATTACTTCTAGCTTACGCTTTTCTTCATTTATTTTTTCTACCGTACCATTAAATCCATTAAAAGGACCATCGATCACTTTAATGGTTTCTCCAGTAGTNTAAGGAATAGCAGCCATGTCTGCATTCACAGTCAATTCATCAACTTTTCCTAACATTCTATTCACCTCTGTTTTTCTAAGTGGCACAGGATCACCTCCTTTAGTTTCACCAAGAAATCCAATCACGTTGGTAATAGAACGAATAATATGCACCATCTCTCCACCTAAATTGGCTTTAATCATGATGTAACCAGGAAAATACACTTTTTCCTTGTTAATTTTTTTTCCGTTTCTAATTTGAATTACTTTTTCAGTAGGCACCAACACATCTTCTAAATAGTCACCAAAACCAAGCCTAGAGACTTCAGATTCAATGTACCCCTTAATCTTGTGCTCTTGGCCACTTACTGCCCTAACCACATACCATTTCTTTTCTAAAATCTCCCCCATGGATGCTATTAGTTAAGGATGTTATTAAAGTACAACTGTATGGCTTCGTTAAAAACACTGTCTACACCCCAAGTTGCCAGAGCAAATAGTATAGAGAAAACAGCCACTACCACCATCAGATTAGAAGATTCTGATCTAGAGGGAAGTGTTACATTGTTTTTTAACTCTTCAAAGGATTCTTTAATATATGTTAACATGCGGTACCTTTTTTATTTCATTACGCACGGGAGGAGAGACTCGAACTCCCGACACCTGGTTTTGGAGACCAGTGCTCTACCAACTGAGCTACACCCGTATAAAGGACATAAAATACGTCCTTATATTTTACATGTAAAGGTATCTGCCTTTGAGGGCAGACACCTTACAGTAATTTATTCAATAAAGATTAGTCTAAGATCTCAGTTACCTGACCTGCACCTACTGTTCTACCACCCTCACGGATCGCAAAACGCAAACCAACGCTCAATGCAATTGGAGAAAGTAAATCTACAGTAATAGTCAAGTTATCTCCAGGCATAACCATCTCAACTCCATCAGGTAAATTGATTGTACCTGTTACGTCAGTTGTACGTACGTAAAACTGTGGACGGTAGTTGTTATGGAATGGTGTGTGACGACCACCTTCTTCTTTTTTCAATACGTATACCTCTGCTTTAAATTTCGCGTGTGGTGTAACAGATCCTGGCTTAACAATAACCATTCCTCTTTTGATATCAGATTTCTCAATACCTCTTAAAAGAATACCAACGTTATCTCCAGCTTCTCCTCTATCTAAGATTTTACGGAACATCTCAACTCCAGTAACAGTAGAAGATAATTTTTCAGCACCCATACCAATAATATCAACAGCGTCTCCAGTATTGGCAACACCTGTTTCAATACGTCCTGTCGCTACAGTACCACGACCAGTGATCGTAAATACATCTTCAACTGGCATTAAGAAAGGCTTATCTACATCACGTGCAGGTAATTCAATCCAGCTATCTACAGCTTCCATAAGAGACATTACTGTGTCTACCCATTTTTGCTCTCCGTTCAATGCACCTAATGCAGAACCAGCAATTACAGGTCCATTATCTCCGTCATACTCGTAGAAAGAAAGTAATTCTCTGATTTCCATTTCAACTAGCTCTAAAAGCTCTTCGTCGTCTACCATATCCACTTTGTTCATGAATACAACCATTCTTGGAATACCCACCTGACGTCCNAAAAGGATGTGCTCTCTAGTCTGTGGCATAGGGCCATCAGTAGCAGCAACAACCAAAATAGCACCGTCCATTTGAGCAGCACCAGTAACCATGTTCTTAACGTAATCCGCGTGACCNGGACAGTCAACGTGAGCGTAGTGACGGTTAGCTGTAGAATACTCTACGTGTGAAGTGTTAATTGTAATACCTCTCTCTTTTTCTTCAGGAGCGTTGTCGATTGAATCGAAACTTCTCATTTCTGAAAGTCCTGCGTTTGCCAATACAGTTGTAATAGCAGCAGTTAATGTAGTTTTACCGTGATCTACGTGTCCAATGGTACCAATATTCAAGTGCGGTTTGGAACGATCAAAAGTTTCCTTTGCCATGTTTAATGAATTTTAATCTTAGTTTATATTAGTGTACAATTTATTCGCTGTTATTGAGCCAATGACGAGAATTGAACTCGTGACCTCTTCCTTACCAAGGAAACGCTCTACCCCTGAGCTACACCGGCTTTAAAAACTACCTAAGTAGTTTTATTTCCATCATACTCAAAGCCTAAAAGACACCCTGGCCTAGACCAAAGTGCCTGCGTGTTAATTTCTTAACCGCTGCTCCTATTCACTTACGTGAAGTGAATTTTGAGCGGGAGACCGGGTTCGAACCGGCGACATTCAGCTTGGAAGGCTGACGCTCTACCAACTGAGCTACTCCCGCAATAGAATTCTTATTAAGTTTAAAAGCTTATTAAAAAGCGCATGCAAAACTACAACTTTTTCTCTAGGAAAAAAATAATTTAACACAAGTTGTGGGGAGAGCAGGATTCGAACCTGCGAAGACGTAGTCAGCAGATTTACAGTCTGCCCTCGTTGGCCGCTTGAGTATCTCCCCCAAGCTTTTAAACATAAAAAAAGAACTTATTAAAATACCTGTTTTACGAAGCATTTAAGAGCCGATGGAGGGACTCGAACCCACGACCTGCTGATTACAAATCAGCTGCTCTAGCCAGCTGAGCTACATCGGCTTTTATGCCTTTTTAAATCAATAAAAAGTCCGCTTTTTCAAACGGACTGCAAATGTAGATAAATATTTCTCTTTTCAAAACATTTTTNAAAAAAAAATAATTTTTTTTTTGATCGTTATGACTTGCGCTTTTCTTTCCATTTTACTAACCCACGCTCAACTGCCTCACATGCAGTGTCAATAGCTTCTTCAAAGCTCTTGCATTGCTTTTTAACCACAATAGAATCCTTTGGAACATGTACCTTAAACTCTGCAATTTTATTCTCTTTTACACTGGTGTTTTCCACTTTTAAAAATACGTCCACATCAATGATATGATCGAAAAACATTTCCAACTTCTGAACACGATTGTCTAAGAAATCTATTAAAGTAGCATCTGCATTAAAATTGACTGTTTGCGTGTTGATTTTCATAGATAAAATGAATTAAATTAAACTTTAGGCTTATTTCTCGGATGTGAATTCCCATAAGCTTTTTTCAGTGCTGCCATATTATTGTGCGTATACACCTGTGTAGAAGCCAAACTCGCATGNCCCAGTAATTCTTTAACAGATTGCATGTCTGCCCCCCTATTTAGGAGGTGGGTTGCAAAAGTATGACGGAGCATATGTGGGCTCTTTTTCACTTTGGTAGACACTAATCCAAAATAGTGATTTATAACCCTATAAACAAGCGTTTCGTAGAGTTTTTTACCCGAGGGTAGTAGAAAAAAATGTGTGTCATCTATTCTTTTAGGAAGGGACATTCTTTGAGATAAATAAGCATTAATCAGAGGCACTAATGAGGGGATCAATGGAATGACCCGTTCTTTATTCCTTTTGCCGAGTACTTTAATTTGAAGCACCCCCATGTCTACCTGAAATGTCTGAAGGCCAATAAGCTCTGCGCGCCTCATCCCAGTTGCGTATAGAAGCGCAACAATAAGCCGGTCCCTACTGCCTTCAAAATTATCTGGAAACGGTATTTTAGAGAACAATTCATCCATCTCTTTTTCAGAGAAAGGCAACGCAATTTTACGCTGTACCTTAAGCGATTTATGGCCCAACAATGGACTTTGCGCTATTTGACCAGATTTTAAGGCAAAATTATAATACGCATTAAGCGAGGCAATTTTTCTATTGATTGTTACGTTAGATTTGCCCTGGTCCACCAATAATATAATCCAAGATCTAATGAGTGAATAAGACACTTCGTTAAGTGCTCTAGTCCCAAAAGTAGTTTCACTGAATACCTGAAACAATTGTAAGTCTCTCTCATAAGCCTTTATTGTATTCAAGGCATAGTTCTTTTCTAAACGTAGGTAATTTACAAAGGCAGCTATAGGCATACTTAAAATTATGAAAACAGCCGTTAAAAAGCGTTAATTAAAACCAAAAAAAAAGTCCCGTCTAAAACGGGACTTTAATATGTTTAAAAAACAAAATACTACTATTGGTCTTCTTGATCTCTAAGACCTTGAATATAAGCAGCTTTTTGAATCTGTGCTCTTTTAACTACAGATGGNTTATTGAACTGTTGACGCGATCTCAATTGACGCATAGTTCCTGTTCTGTCAAATTTTCTCTTAAAACGCTTCAGCGCTCTGTCGATGTTTTCTCCTTCTTTAATTGGTATAATTAACATGGGCTACAACCTCCTTTCTTTATGATTTTACGAGTGCAAATATAATGCTATTTAAACCTCCCGCAAGTTTTATTTTAAAATATTTCTAGCAATCACTAATTTCTGTATCTCAGTAGTGCCCTCTCCTATGGTACAAAGCTTAGCATCTCTATAAAATTTTTCTACTGGATAGTCTTTGGTGTAACCATAGCCCCCAAATATTTGAACCGCCTCATTGGCCACCTTAACACAAACTTCAGAAGAATACATTTTAGACATAGCACTTAATGTAGTCATAGGCCTGCCTTGATTTTTCAAAAAAGCAGCCTTGTGAAGCAACAATTCAGAGGCTTCAATCTCCGTGGCCATGTCTGCTAATTTAAAGGATATTCCTTGAAATGCACTAATAGGCTTGCCAAACTGGTGGCGCTCCTTTGAATATTGCAATGCCGCTTGGTATGCCCCTTTAGCAATGCCCAATGAAAGTGCACCAATAGAAATTCTACCGCCATCTAATATTTTCATAGATTGAATAAAACCTTCTCCTACCTGGCCTAAAACGGCCGATGCCTCTAACACACAATTATCAAAAATTAGCTCTGCTGTCTCACTAGCACGCATTCCTAATTTGTCTTCTTTTTTTCCACTGCTAAACCCAGGAGTTCCTTTTTCAACAACAAAAGCAGTCATTCCATGGCTGTCTCCTTTTTCTCCTGTTCGAGCAATTATTACAGCAATGTCACCACTTTTACCATGGGTAATAAAGTTTTTAGAACCGTTCAACACCCACTGATCTCCTTTTTTAACCGCAGTAGTATTCATGCCTCCTGCATCTGAACCCGTATTGTGCTCTGTGAGTCCCCAAGCGCCAATCCATTCTCCAGTAGCCAATTTCGGAATCCAATGCTCCTTTTGCGCATCAGTTCCAAAGCTTAATATGTGGTTGGTGCAAAGTGAATTATGGGCAGCTATAGAGAGGCCAATAGATGGATCTACTATAGAAATTTCTTCAATAATGGCAATGTACTCGTGATATCCCAAACCAGATCCACCTAGAGACTCTGGCACTAATATACCCATGAAACCAAGGGCACCCGCTTCCTTTAAAACGGCAATAGGGAATTTCTGATGCTCATCCCAATCCCTCACATGAGGCGCAATATGCTGATGGGCAAAAGCTTTTGCTGCTGCTGCCACCATCTCTTGGGTTTCAGAATAATCGAAATCCATAGTGTGTTGGGTGTCTGTAATCATAGCATTTATTTAGAAGTTCAAATATAATTTAATTATCTCAATTTTATCTTCTGTCAGTCCTAATATGTTTGATATTTTTTCAAAATCATTGAACAAACCATTTTTAGCCCTTTCACTCACAATTTTTTCTGCCAATTCTTTGGTGAAAAAAGGGAGTCTTTGTAATTCATATACTGAAGCATTATTGACTGAGATTTTTCGTATAACCGGCGTTCCTTGAACTGAAAACGATGCTTTTAATGCTTTTACTACAATAGTGTCTAAACCATATACTTGCTGCAATTGGTCCATATGTACAAAACCCCCCAAAATAGCTCTAAACTTCACAATCCGCTTGGAATAAACTGGACCTATTCCGTNCACTTTTTGAAAATCTAAGGCAGTCGCTTTATTTACATCTAATACACTGCGAACCGTTTTAATCTTAAGGGCTTTGGTNCCCTTTTCTAATTGCTTCAGTGAACTTGGNNCTAATTCAGATGCTATAGGNTTCTTTATTGTGACCAACTCCTCTGGAAGCTTTTCTATCACCAAATCAATCCTTGGCGCGCTGTATTCAATNTAGACAAAGTAACTCAGGTGAAGCAAAAAAGTAGCGCATAAAAAATANAAAAACCCTTTTCGTTTGTATTGAGAAGCAACGAAAAGGGTTTTATTATTTTCCATAGGTTTTTATTGATACTCATAAAAACCTAAAAAGCAGTTTGTTTTATGAAGCCTGCTTGCTTGTCTTTATATCTGTCATATACTTCTTTAATTCCTGTTTCACTTTTGGGAAAAGGAATAATAGTCCAATCATATTTGGAAACACTAAGGCCAGAATCATAGCATCTGAAAACTTAATTACTGCATCTAATGTTGCAGCTGCTCCTATCACAACAAAAAGCAAGAAAAGAATTTTGTACACAGTATCTGCTGTTTTTCCCCTTCCAAATAAATACTTCCAAGACTGAAGTCCGTAGTAAGACCAAGANATCATAGTTGAAAAAGCAAAAAGAATAATNGCTAAAGTCAATACATATCTAAATCCTGGAATAACGGAATCATAGGCCATTGAAGTAAGGTCTACCCCGCCTATATAGGCACCGGTATCATTTAACATTAC
>JGI26246J51724_1000332_pt1 | contig 22972 bp, 20 predicted proteins | sample SaaInlLV_10m_DNA_FD_51724 | JGI IMG/M metagenome (IMG submission 51724) | reverse complement strand
GAATTGGCCGACCCCGATCTTTACGATGCGATCGTTGTCACAAATCTTTGCGTGCCGACCGCCAGCGGCGTGCCGTTGCGCTTGTTGCCCGATGAAATAAATGGCGTGCGGATCGTGGGTATCGATGTGCCCGGCTTTGGGATCCCAACGCATGCCGAGGCGAAAGATGTTTTGGCCGGTGCGATGTTGAATTATGCGCGCAAAGAAATTGAAGCGGGGCCTGTGGCGGCGCCGCTGGGTGGCAAATCGGATCGCCCTACGGTGAGTTTGCTCGGAGAAATGTTCCCCGCTGATCCGGTGATGATTGGTGCGATGCTGGCTCCGATGGGGCTTGCAGCCGGGCCCGTGGTGCCCACCCGTGAATGGCGCGAGCTCTATTCGGCGCTGGATTGTGGCGCTGTTGCGGCGATCCATCCGTTTTACACCGCGGCGATACGCGAATTTGAAGCGGCCGGCCGCCCTATTCTGGGCAGCGCCCCCGTGGGTTATGACGGCACAGCGGCTTGGATGGCGGGTATTGGTGATATTTTTGGTCTGGCCGCAGATCAAGTGGCCGCGGCCCAAAATGCCTTTCTGCCTGCGATCAAAGGCGCGCTTGCCGCCAAGCCAATCACCGGACGGATTACCCTATCGGGTTATGAGGGCAGCGAATTGCTGGTCGCNCGCTTGTTGATCGAAAGCGGCGCTGAAATTCCATATGTCGGCACCGCCTGCCCCAAAACGCCGTGGTCGGCCGAAGATGCGGCTTGGCTTGAGGCAAAAGGGGTTCAGGTAAAATTCCGTGCATCGCTGGAAGATGATTGCGCGGCGATGGAGGCGTTCCAGCCCAATTTGGCGATCGGCACCACCCCGGTGGTTCAAAAGGCCAAAGAACTGGCTATTCCGGGGCTTTACTTCACCAATTTGATTTCTGCGCGCCCCTTGATGGGCCCTGCCGGGGCAGGATCGCTGGCAGAAGTGGTGAACGCGGCGATTGCCGGAAAAGAGCGTATGGATAAGATGCGTGACTTTTTTGAAGGCGTTGGCGAGGGGGATACCGCGGGCGTTTGGGAAGGGGCCCCAAATCTGCGCCCCGATTTTCGCGCCGCACATCAGAAAAAGCTTGATAAAATGGCGCGCGCCGCCAAAGCGCAGGAGATGATCTGATGCTGATTCAGGATCATGACAGAGCGGGTGGATATTGGGGCGCAATCTATGCATTTTGCGCCGTCAAAGGCCTGCAATGCGTGATCGATGGGCCTGTGGGCTGTGAAAATCTGCCCGTGACCTCAGTGCTGCATTACACAGATGCGTTGCCGCCGCATGAATTGCCCATCGTGGTGACGGGTTTGGGCGAAGAAGAACTGGGCCGCGATGGCACGGAAGGTGCGATGAAGCGCGCTTGGGGAACGCTTGATCCAGCTTTGCCCGCAGTGGTGGTGACAGGGTCAATTGCCGAAATGATCGGCGGTGGTGTCACCCCAATGGGCACCAATATTCAGCGGTTTTTGCCACGTACAATTGATGAAGATCAATGGGAAGCGGCAGATCGAGCCATGACATGGATTTTCACCGAATTTGGCATGACCAAAGGCCGTATGCCGCGTGAGAAAAAGCGCGAAGATGGCGCCAAGCCGCGGATCAATATTTTGGGCCCGATGTATGGCACGTTTAACATGCCCAGTGATTTGGCCGAGATCCGCCGTTTGGCAGAGGGTATTGGCGCCGAAGTGAATATGGTGATGCCGCTTGGCGCGCATGTGGCTGAAATGCGCGATTTGGTGAATGCGGATGTGAATATTTGTATGTATCGCGAATTTGGCCGCGGCTTATGCGAAGTGCTTGGGAAGCCCTATTTGCAAGCGCCGATTGGGGTAGAAAGCACCACGCTGTTCCTGCGCAAATTGGGCGAGCTTTTGGAATTGGATCCCGAGCCGTTTATCGAACAGGAAAAGCATTCCACGATCAAGCCAGTTTGGGATTTATGGCGCTCGGTGACGCAGGATTTCTTTGCTACAGCTGGGTTNGCAATCGTGGCTAATGAAACCTATGCGCGCGGAATTCGCAATTATTTAGAGGGTGATTTAGGATTGCCCTGCGCCTTTGCCGTGGCCCGCTCGCGGGGCAGCAAGACCAATAATAACGAGGTGCGCGCGCTGATGGCGCAAAAACGCCCCTTGATTGTTTTGGGCAGCATCAATGAAAAAATGTATTTGGCAGAATTAAAAGGCGGCCATGGGCCCAGCCCAGCCTTTATTCCGGCATCTTTTCCCGGCGCGGCGATCCGGCGCGCTACGGGTACGCCGATGATGGGCTATGCCGGTGCGACCTATTTGCTGCAAGAAGTCTGCAACGGGTTGTTTGATGCGCTGTTTCATATTTTGCCTCTGGGCAGTGAAATGGANAGCGCGGANGCCACCCCCACCACCTTACGCCGTGATTTCCCTTGGGATGCCGATGCGCAGAACGCGCTGGATCGCATCGTTGAACAACATCCGATTTTAACCCGTATTTCCGCAGCAAAAACATTGCGGGATGCCGCCGAAAAAGCGGCGCTTGCGCAAGGCGCTGAGCGGGTTGTGATCGAAACTGTATTGGCACTCGACCCCTCTGGGTCGGCTGTAACTTAGAAAGGACCGACAGATGACGGACTTTACTTCAAACGTTCCCAAAGCGCGCAGCACAACGCGGCGCAGCTCGGAATTCATGATTTACTTCAGCCTCATTTTTGTTTTGGCAATCCCCTTTGCCACGGCAGCTTGGGTGCTGGATGTGATCCGCAAACAGACATTGATGCTGCATGGGCCGCTTGCGCGTGCCTGGGCTGAGGCTGATCGGATCACACCACTAATTTTCTCGGCCTGAAAGGGTTGGGAAGACGAAACTGACCCCTCTTTTGAGGGGGCAGGACCCGGCGGGGTGAAAGCCCCAAAGGACCCGGCCGCAGGGGCACTGCGGCGTCGGCTTAACATTCCGGAGGAAAGTTCATGGCTGATAGAAGTGACCTGTCGTTTACAGGTTTAACAGACGAGCAAGCTCAAGAGCTTCACTCAGTATATCTGAGTGGTATGTGGTTATTCGTTGCCGTAGCTGTGGTTGCCCACATTGCTACGTTCATCGTGTTTCCGTGGTTTTGAGGAGGATTGAATAATGGCTAAGTTTTACAAAATCTGGCTCGTTTTTGATCCACGTCGTGTCTTTGTAGCGCAGGGTGTTTTCNTGTTCCTACTGGCCGCGATGATCCATTTGGTGCTGCTCAGCACGGATGGCTTCAACTGGTTCGAAATAGCAGCTGCTGCAAATTAATTGGCTGATGGCTCTTTATTAAGGGCCATCGGACAGTTTTCACAAAAGACAGTGGCGGGCGATCCCTTTTGGGATCGGCCGCGGCTAGTCAAATTCACAGAAGGCGGCCATCGCAGGTGCGAAAGGCCGGTAAGAGCGGAGAAATTAGATGGCATTGCTCAGCTTCGAAAGAAAGTATCGCGTCCGAGGAGGGACGTTGATCGGGGGCGATCTGTTCGACTTTTGGGTGGGGCCTTTTTATGTAGGCTTCTTCGGGGTCACGACAGCATTTTTTGCCCTGTTGGGAACCGTGCTGATCTTCTGGGGGGCCTCACAGCAAGGCACGTTTAACCCTTGGTTGATCAATATTGCACCTCCTGATTTGAAATATGGATTGGGTCTGGCCCCGTTGCTTGAGGGCGGCTTGTGGCAGATTATCACGATGTGTGCGGTCTGCGCCTTTATCAGTTGGGCGCTGCGTGAAGTCGAGATTTGTCGAAAGCTTGGCATGGGGTATCATGTGCCCTTTGCGTTTAGCTTTGCAATTCTTGCCTATATGACNTTGGTCGTATTTCGGCCTTTATTAATGGGCGCTTGGGGGCATGGGTTCCCTTATGGGATTTTCAGCCACCTCGATTGGGTCAGCAATACTGGCTATGCATATTTACACTTTCATTATAATCCAGCCCATATGCTGGCGGTAACCTTATTCTTTACCACCACGCTGGCGTTGGCATTGCATGGCGGTTTGATCCTGAGCGCGGCCAATCCTGAAAAAGGCCAAGAAGCGATGGGCCCGGATCACGAAGATACGTTCTTTCGCGATCTTATCGGGTATTCGATTGGCACGTTGGGGATTCACCGGCTTGGATTTTTACTGGCGATTAACGCGGTTTTCTTTTCCGCCGTTTGTATCATTATTTCTGGCCCGGTCTGGACAAAAGGCTGGCCTGAATGGTGGAACTGGTGGCTTGAATTGCCGATTTGGCCATCACAGGTGGGGATGTAATCATGATTGAATATCAGAACATATTCACCCAAGTGCAAGTTCGCGGTCCTGCGGAGATGGGCTTGGATAATGAAGCGGGCACGATGGCGGCCGAGCGGATGGGAACCCCTTGGTTTTCCAATCTGGCCGGTTGGATCGGAAACGCGCAGCTTGGCCCGGTTTATTTGGGCTGGACGGGTATGATCGGTCTGGCAACAGGCTTGGCCTGGTTCTTCATCGTTGGTATTAGCATGTTGGCGCAGGTGGATTGGTCTTTGCCAGAGTTCCTGCGGCAGGGTTTCTGGCTGGCGCTAGAACCTCCGGGCCCCGAGCACGGGCTCAGCATGCCACCATTGAATGATGGAGGGCTTTATATCATCGCCTCCTTCTTCTTGCTGGTTTCGGTTTGCACGTGGTGGATGCGTACCTATCTTTTGGCGCAAGAGCAAAAGATGGGCAAACATGTGGCTTGGGCCTTCGCCAGTGCGATTTGGTTGTTCTTGGTGCTTGGCTTGTTCCGGCCCGTCCTGATGGGCAGCTGGTCTGAGGCTGTGCCTTATGGCATCTTCCCGCATCTCGATTGGACCACTGCGTTCTCAATTCGTTATGGCAACCTTTATTATAACCCCTTCCATTGTCTGTCGATTGTCTTCCTCTATGGCTCGGTTCTNCTGTTCGCCATGCATGGGGCGACCATTCTGGCGGTGACCCGTTTCGGCGGCGATCGCGAGCTTGAGCAGATTTATGATCGNGGCACCGCCTCTGAGCGTGCAGCCCTTTTCTGGCGCTGGACGATGGGCTTTAACGCGACCATGGAGGGTATTCACCGCTGGGCATGGTGGTTTGCAGTGCTCACCCCGATCACGGGTGGTATTGGGATCCTTCTCACCGGCACGGTTGTCGATAACTGGTTCATCTGGGCACAAGAGCATAACTTTGCGCCTATGTATGACGGCTCGTATGGCTATGACAGCTATGGCTCATACGAAGCCTTTATAGGCAAGGAGTGATAGCATGCTTCCGAATTGGTTTAACAAATGGAATCGCGAGAACCCGAAAGATGTATTTGGGCCTGGCATTCTGGTTGGCGCCTTAGGCGGGGCTGTTTTTGTAGCAATCATGATCGTGGCCTGGGGGCAACCCTACGCCACGGACAGTCTGCAAACCGGGCCGCGCGGCACGGGTATGTCAGTGCCGGAATTTAAAGCCGAACTGGCTATTCCGGATCCTGATATTGCCGAGCTGATCGAGGATGAGCCTTATATCCCTGAGGCTGGCGATGCGCTGGCAAAAGACATCTATGAAAACGTGCAAGTGTTGGGGGATGTCACAGAGGATAACTTCAACCGGGTGATGGCGGCGATGACCCGCTGGGTAGCGCCCGAAGAAGGCTGCGCTTATTGTCACGGGGATGGCGATGTCGAAACCTATGGTGAAGATACACTCTACACCAAAGTTGTGGCCCGCCGGATGATCCAAATGACCCAGAATATCAACGAAAACTGGGATGGTCATGTCAACGCCAATAAAGAAGTTGGTGTGACCTGCATGACCTGTCACCGGGGACAAAATGTCCCCAGCGATATTTGGTTCAAAGTGACGCCGGTCAACGCGTCTACTGCGGGATGGTCGTCGAACCAGAACCGGGTCACGCCGCTCAGCCAATACAGCTCTTTGCCCTCTGATGCGCTTGAGAAGTATTTGGTAGATGGGGAAGTGATTGGCGTGCACAGTCTGGAAAGCCGGAGCGATGAAGACATCACCGATCCGGATGTNGCGGGCATTCAGAATGCAGAACGCACCTATGCGCTGATGAATTATGTCAGCAATTCTTTGGGTGTGAACTGTGTCTTCTGCCACAATACGCGGGCGTTCTATGATCCCGAGCAAGTGACGCCGCAATGGGGCACNGAATCGCTGGGTATCGGAATGGTTCAGGAAATGAACACCGAGTATCTGATCCCATTGGGCGATACTTATCCTGAGAACCGCCTTGGTCCTTTGCATGGGGATGCGCCAAAAGCGGCGTGTAAAACCTGTCACAAAGGCTATCAACAGCCGCTGCAGGGCACCAATGTGATCCAATACTGGCCCGAGCTCGCGACCACGGGCACGCCGGTTTACGAATAGGATCGCGGGCGGTACTGCCGCCCCGATCCCCGCCAGATTTGACCCATTTTCCCGTGGGTCAAATACGGGGTCTCCACACCCCGGTTCCCATCCTGTTGGCTACAGGAGACTGGCGTCACATTCAGGGTCTCCTTGAATGTGACGCTTTTTCCCTCGCTTAGGAGGCGCGCCTGATGCAATATTCTGATCTTCCCATGCTCGAGCGAATTGCAGGCCCTGCAGATCTAAAAGGTCTAAGCGATCCAGAGCTCACCCAATTGGCGCATGAGCTGCGCAGCGAGGTTGTTTCGGCCGTGTCCGAAACCGGCGGCCATTTGGGCTCTTCGCTGGGGGTTGTCGAATTGAGCGTGGCGATCCACGCGGTGTTTAACACGCCGCATGATAAATTGATCTGGGATGTTGGGCATCAATGTTACCCGCATAAGATTCTTACCGGCCGGCGCGACCGCATCCGCAGTTTGCGGCAAAAAGACGGGCTAAGCGGCTTTACCAAACGCAGCGAAAGCGAGTTTGATCCCTTTGGCGCTGCGCATAGCTCAACCTCAATTTCTGCAGCGCTGGGCTTTGCCGTGGGCCGCGATATGGGGCGTCCGACGGGGGATGCAATCGCTGTGATCGGCGATGGCTCGATCAGCGCGGGTATGGCTTATGAAGCCTTAAACAACGCTGGCAGCGAAGGCCGGCGCTTATTTGTTATTTTGAACGATAATGAAATGTCGATCGCACCCCCAGTGGGCGCGATGTCCTCATATCTGTCGAAGCTTTATTCGAACGAACCTTTGGCGAAAATGAAGGCGCTGGCGGAAGGGTTTGAATCGGCCCTGCCCTCACCCTTGCGCGACAGCGCTAAGCGCGCGCGCCAATTGGTCACAGGTTTGCACGGCTCTGGCACTTTGTTCGAAGAATTGGGATTTGAGTATATTGGCCCGATTGATGGCCATGATATGACTCAGTTGCTGCCGATATTGCGCGCGGCGCGCACGCGGGCAACGGGCCCGGTGTTGATCCATGCTTGCACGGTGAAAGGCAAAGGCTACGCGCCTGCAGAACAAGCTGCGGATAAATATCACGGCGTGTCTAAATTCAACGTTGCAACCGGCGCGCAGGCAAAATCGCAACCCAACGCGCCGGCTTATACAAAAGTGTTCGGGCAAGCGCTGTGCGATGAAGCGGCACGCGATCCCAATATTGTTGCGGTAACCGCGGCGATGCCATCGGGGACAGGTCTCAATATTTTGGCGGACCGCTTTCCAAAGCGCGTGTTTGATGTCGGGATTGCGGAGCAGCATGGGGTGACATTTGCCGCAGGAATGGCGGCCAGCGGCCTGAAACCCTTCTGTGCGATTTATTCAACCTTTTTGCAGCGTGGCTATGATCAAGTGGTTCATGATGTGGCGCTGCAAGGTTTGCCGGTACGCTTTGCAATTGACCGCGCGGGTTTGGTTGGGGCCGATGGGGCCACGCATGCGGGGGCGTTTGATATCGCCTATCTGAGCAATCTGCCGGGGTTTACCGTGATGGCTGCCTCGGATGAGGCTGAGTTGATGCATATGGTGGCCACTGCGGCGGCGCATGATGCTGGCCCGATCGCCTTTCGCTATCCGCGTGGAAACGGCACAGGGGTTGCCATGCCCGTGCGCGGCGAAGTGCTTGAAATCGGCAAAGGCCGTATTGTGCAAGAGGGCGAGGATGTCGCCATCCTTTCTTTCGGCGCACATTTGGGCGAAATTGAGCAAGCCTCAGTGACTTTGGCGCAGCAGGGTATCCGCGTGACGATTGCGGATGCGCGCTTTGCAAAGCCCCTTGATACAGATTTAATCACGCAATTGATGCGCCACCATAAGGCGGTGGTAACGGTTGAGCAGGGCTCGGTTGGTGGCTTTGGCGCTATGGTGCTGCATTATTTGGCGCAATCAGGTCAGTTGGAGCAGGGGGTGAAATTGCGCACCTTAACCTTGCCGGATCGCTTTATTGACCACGGATCGCCACAAGAAATGTACAAAGATGCCGGTTTGACCGCGCAGGATATTCACAAAACCATCTTTGAATTGGTACATCCATCGCAAAATATTCTGCAGTTTTCCGCCAGCTAATAAAATCGCTCTTCAAAGCTAAATTTTTGCGGCCCGCCGTTGCGAGCATGCGCCGCGCTGCTTGCGCTAGCACTCCATTTGGATTGTACCATTTCCGGGATGCGCGCCCGGGTTTACAGTTTTTGGCCCCAAGCCTGTGCTCGTAAGATAGGCCTGTATGGCATAGCTTATTCTGGCAAGTGACTGGCGAATTCGTTTAAAACGGCGTGATAAACCGCGCGTTTAAAAGGCACAATATTTTCGATCAGATCTGCAGGACGCATCCAAGCCCATGCGGAAAATTCGGGATGCTCTGTTTGAATATTCACATCCTGATCCGCGCCCTCAAAGCGCATCAGATACCATTTTTGTTCCTGCCCCCGATATTTTCCTTGCCAGAGTTTGGATACCAGATCGGCGGGCAAGTCATAGGTCACCCAACCCTTTGAGACGGCCATTAACGTGGCGGAGGCAGGCGCAACCCCGGTTTCTTCTTCCAATTCCCGCCAAGCCGCCGCTTCCGGCGTTTCTCCGGGATCTATTCCGCCCTGCGGCATTTGCCAGGCATCGGAATGGTTATCGCGCCGCTGCCCCACAAACACGTATCCGCGTTTGTCGATCAGCATAATCCCGACATTGCGTCGATAAGGTAGCGCGGCAATCTGCTCTGGCGTCATCGGCTTAATCTTGCCCCGCCAGTGCCATCATACCTTTGAGAAGATCAATCGCGTAAGACAGTTGAAAATCGTCATTGCGCAGTTTGGCGGCCAATTCAGCCTCGGCTTGGTCTGTTTCAATCTGTTTAATTTCTTCATCGCTGAGGCTGTCATTCAGCAAAGATCCGCGCAGATCCGCTTCCGAACGGCGCTGGCTTGTGCCGTCTTCATCTTTGGCCTCTTCGTTCTCTTTTCGGCGCGGTTGCTCAACGATAATATCAGGCGAGACACCCAAAGCCTGAATCGAGCGCCCTGATGGCGTGTAATAGCGGGCAGTTGTCAGGCGCATCGCACCATCACCGCCCAAGGGCATGACCGTTTGTACCGAGCCTTTGCCAAAGCTGCGCGTGCCCACAACCACGGCGCGGCGATGATCTTGCAGCGCGCCGGCCACAATTTCCGAGGCCGAGGCAGACCCACCATTGATCAGCACCACAATGGGTTTGCCCTCGGCCAGATCATCGGGCGAGGCATTATAGCGATCTCCGTCCTGCGGATCGCGGCCGCGGGTTGAGACGATTTCGCCCTTCTCTAAAAACGCGTCGGACACGCGGATCGCTTGCGAGAGCAAGCCACCCGGATTGTTGCGCAAATCCAACACAAATCCGTTTACGTTGTCGATGCCGCCCAATTCTTCAACTTGCTTGGCAATCCCGTCAGAAAGGTTGGGATAGGTTTGATCGTTGAACGTGGTGATGCGCAGCACCACCGAGCTGCCTTCAACGCGCGATCTCACTGCNGTGAGCTTAATCGTATCGCGGATGATTGACACATCGAAAGGTTCATCTTCGCCCTCGCGCACCACCGTGATGATAATTTCAGAGCCAACCGGCCCGCGCATCATTTCCACGGCTTGATTGAGCGTTAAGCCAAGCACCGTTTCGCCATCAACATGGGTGATAAAATCGCCCGCTTCAATGCCCGCTGCATCCGCAGGGGTGCCATCAATGGGCGAGACAACTTTCACAAACCCATCTTGTTGGGTAACTTCGATGCCAAGCCCGCCAAATTCACCACGGGTTTGCACACGCATATCCGCAGCTGCTTTTGGCGACATATAGCTGGAATGTGGATCCAGTGAGGTNAGCATACCATTGATCGCGGCTTCGATCAGTTCAGCCTCGTCAACCTCTTCCACATATTGCGAGCGGATGCGTTCGAAAATATCACCGAAAAGGTCAAGCTGCTCATAGACGCTGCTGCGCTCACTGCTGGATTGCGCCAGAACCGGTGCCGCGAATTGCAACGCTGTCATCACCCCAAGGCTCAGGCCAAACCCTGCGGCTAAAATCAACCTACTCATTTCTTAAGATCCTTTCCCTGGCCGAACCAAAGCAGTGGGTCCTGCGGAATATTTTCATTTCTTATCTCTATATAGAGCGTTTCCGGTCGCTCGCTACCATTGCCAATCACAGTTTGTTCAATTATTTCTTCAAAGCTTTGTGATTGGCCGCCCATGATGCCGATTGGGCTGCCCGCCGGCAGCACTTCGCCAATATTGCCATAGACTGTTTCCATGCCCGCAACGATGATCAGCACCCCGATTTGCGGTTCGATAATCGACACTTGCCCATAATCTAGCAGTGGCCCGCGATAGCGTATTGTGGCGGCTGTGGGCGTTGTGACGATGGCTTGTGAGGCCGTTGCAATAACCAAGCCTGGGCGAACAATCCCCGCCGCGTCAGTTTCATTGAATTGGCGGATGATCCGCCCCGCCACGGGAAAGGGCAGCGCACCTTTGCGATTTCCGATNTAGGGCAGGGATCCGGGCACTTCATCGGCAGCGATGATCGCAACGCCGTCTGCGAAAGCGTCTAAACTATCGGCAGCGGTCAGCAAGATTTCGGTTTTTGATGGATCCTCGGTAAAGCGGCGGGGAAGGTCTTTGCGATCGGCAAGCGCTCTGGCCAATGCAGTGCGGGCGTGCTGCACTTCGCTCAGCCCTAGTTTCAGCGCATCGCGGATTTCGGTTTGAAACGCGATCAGCGCGTTTTGATCCTCTAATTCGCGTTGCAGCGCCGAGACCCGGCTTTGCAATGCCGGCACGATATCTGAAAGCATCATGCCCGCCCGCGCCGTTGCCAAGGGGCCAGAGGGGTGGATTAGGCTGCTGTAAACTGTGTCTTTATCGATGCTGTGCAGCACCCCAAGCAGACGTCCGATTTCATCTTCTTGACGGGTGAGATGGGCATCAATCGCTGCCGTTTCCATCGCCATTTCGCGCAGGCCTTGGCGCACCAAAGCCAAGGCGTGCTCGATGCTTCTGATCGATTGCGTCAAGGCCCGCACGCGATCTGATGCTGTTTCTGCGCGCACCAAACTTGCGGTGGCTTGATCCAGCGTGTTTGCGGCTTTTTGGGCGGCCTCTACCAGGTTTTGAGGGCTGCTGGCCAAATCGCGGGCAATGCCTTGGCCCGCAGATAAGCTCAGNAGAGCGAGAAGGGCGAAAAGCGGCNTCATGGCAGCAACAGGCTGCGGCCTGTCATTTCGCCGGGGCAGTCCAGCCCCATCAGCTGCAAGAGCGTTGGTGCCAGATCTGCCAGCCGCCCCCCTGGCCGCAAAGCGCTGCCATCGGGGCCATTGATNAACGCCACCGGCACCGGGTTAAGCGTATGCGCAGTATGGGGTTGCCCCGTTTCCGGATCTACCATCATTTCACAATTTCCATGATCCGCCGTNAGGATCATTTGCCCATTGGTTTCTTCTAACGCATTCAACACCCGCGCAAGGCCACGGTCAACTGCTTCGCAGGCTTTGATGGCGGCGTTCAAATCCCCCGTATGGCCAACCATATCCGGATTTGCATAGTTCACAATGATAAGATCATAGGCGTTATTGATCGCGCCGATCAGCTGATCTGTAACGGCCTCAGAGGCCATTTCGGGCTGCAAATCATAGGTTGCCACTTTCGGAGAATGCGGCATGAACCGCTCTTCGCGCGGCTCTGCTTGTTCTTTGCCACCGTTTAGAAAAAACGTGACATGGGGGTATTTTTCGGTTTCGGCAACGCGAAACTGGCGCTTGCCATGCCGCGCCACCCACGCCCCTAATGTGTTCACCACGGGTGTTTTGGGAAAGCAGGCTTGCATGTAAGCGGCATGCGCCTCGGAATAATTCACCATGCCCAATGCGCCCGCCCAGGCGGGTTGGGCATGGCTTTGAAAATGATCAAAATGCGGATCAGCCAGAGCGCTTAGAATTTCGCGTGCCCGATCGGCGCGAAAATTTAAACAGAACAGCCCATCGCCTGACGAAACGCCGCGATAACCGTTCACAACCGTTGCGGGGATGAATTCATCGCTGATGCCTGCCAAATCTGCCGAAGTGACCGCTTGCGCGGCTGTTGCGGCGGTTCTGCTGCTTTGCGCCGCCACGATTGCATCATAAGCGGTTTGAACCCGCTCCCAGCGATTGTCGCGATCCATCGCAAAATATCTGCCCGTTACGGTGGCGATCTGCGCTTGCGCGGGCAGCGCGGCGCTGAGCCGTTCGATAAAGCCAAGCGCGCTTCCCGGGGCCACATCGCGGCCATCGGTGATCGCATGGATGCGGCTGGGCACGCCTGCTGCGCTCAGCACTTGCAGCGTTGCAAGCAGATGCGCGATATGCCCATGCACCCCGCCATCGGACACAAGAGCCATCACATGCGCGACGCCGCCGCTGCTTTGAAGCTGACCGATAAACGCGTTAAGCGCTGCGTTTTGGCCAAAAGAGCCATTTTCGATTGCCAGATCAATTTGACCAAGATCCATCGCCACCACACGCCCAGCGCCGATATTCATATGACCCACTTCTGAATTTCCCATTTGCCCCGAGGGCAGGCCGACATCTGGCCCGTATGTGATTAATTNTGCTTGCGGGCAGGTTTTCATAATGTGGTCAAAGCAAGGTGTTTTTGCTAGTTTTGGGGCATTTCCAACCTCGCTGGCGCCACAGCCCCAGCCGTCTAAAATACACAGAACTGTAGGTGTTGCTGCCATGCTGATTTCCTTTTTTACCCGATTTAGGCTGCGCTGCATTGGGGTGCAAGCCTTGGTGGGGGCNCAATCTGGCTTTTAGGCTTGCCGATCGTTGTTGATAACTGGGCGCGGCCTTACAGGGTTGACGCTTTATATTCGGTGATAGGGGGTGCCAGCAAGAATGGCTGCGGCGCGGTAAATTTGTTCACATAGCATCGCCCGCACTAAGAGATGTGGCCAGACCATTTTACCAAAAGACAATTGCGCATGGGCCGCNTCGCGCAAGCTTGGGTCAATTCCATCGGCGCCNCCGATTACGAAGGCCAAATCGCTGATCCCCTGATCGCGCAACGCGGCCATATAGCGCGTAAATTCTGGCGAGCTCATCACCGGGCCGCGCTCATCAAGCGCGCAGATACGGGCCGAATTGGGGATGGATTTGCGCAGCAGTTCGGCTTCTGCTGACATGCCAATATTTTTCTTATCTTCGACTTCTTGAATTTTCAAAGGGCCCAATCCCAAAGACCTGCCCATGCGATTGAACCGGGTTGCGTAATCGGTGATCAAAAGATGTTCGGGGCCGGACTTTAACCGGCCAACNGCACAAATGGTAAGACGCATTTTNGGGCTATATCAGGCGTTCTTGGCCTGCTGTCCAAGCGGCACCCACATTTTTTCCAACTGATAAAATTCGCGCACTTCCGGGCGGAAGAGATGTACAATAATATCCCCCGTATCAACGAGAATCCAATCACCGGTGTTTTTGCCTTCGATTTTGGACAGGCGTCCAAACTCTTGCTTCAACCGGTCGGTCAATTTTTCTGCCAGCGCCGCGACTTGCCGCGTAGAGCGCCCCGAGGCAATCACCATATAATCCCCGATCGCNGTTTTGCCGCGCAGGTCTATATCTACAATATCTTCGGCTTTGTCTTCGGCGAGGGAGTCAAGGATTCGGGTAAGAAGTGTTTCACTTGAGACCGGTTTATGCCCTTCTAAATAAGAGGGCTGAGCTGCAGCGCCTGCTGCATCAACTGATAGTGTCAGGACTGTGTCCTCCATGTTGTTACGCCGAAAGCTCCGGCGCTGAGCATATTTAAAGTGTAACATGGCTGATATGAAATCTCAATCAAACCTTTGCGCANGCCCGGATTGAGGTTTTCTGGCAACAGGCAAGCCGCAGAGCATATCATCGCTTTGCGCAGGCGGCTGCTGGCTTGGCCGCGTTTGACGCGCTTTTTAAACGCGGCGCACTGGCACTGGTTTGGATCTTAGGGCGCTGGTTTTGACATTACGGTTTTGGCGTCCCCCGGTGGCTTGAAGCGCCATAAATTTGGGCGTATGAACGGTTTATGACAATGACTCGTATTTTTGACATGGATGATCGCGCCCGTCTGCCTTGGCGGTTCTTTGGGGCGATGAAATCTGTCCGCGTGCCTTCCTAGGCCCGTCAAAAAACGTTCGCCCTATCTTTTCATACCCTACGGGAGAGGATTAAAAATGACCGCCCCGAAAACACTTTACGATAAAATCTGGGATGCGCATGTGGCGCATGAGGCCGAGGATGGCACTTGTTTGCTGTATATTGACCGTCATCTTGTGCATGAGGTGACCAGCCCGCAAGCTTTTGAAGGCCTTCGGATGAGCGGGCGCAAAGTGCGCGCGCCTGAAAAAACCATTGCCGTGCCGGATCATAATGTGCCCACCACGCTGGATCGTGCCAAAGGCATCGACAACCCTGAAAGCCGCATTCAAGTGGAAGCGCTGGATAAAAACGCGGCTGATTTTGGCATTCACTATTATCCTGTTTCGGATGTCCGCCAAGGTATCGTGCATATTGTTGGGCCCGAGCAAGGCTGGACTTTGCCCGGAATGACCGTTGTGTGCGGCGATAGTCATACCGCGACCCATGGCGCTTTTGGTGCTTTGGCGCATGGCATTGGNACCTCTGAGGTTGAGCATGTTCTGGCCACGCAGACGCTCATCCAGAAGAAATCAAAAAATATGAAAGTAGAAATCACCGGGAAATTGCGCCCTGGCGTGACGGCGAAAGACATTACCCTCTCGGTTATCGGCGCAACCGGAACCGCTGGTGGAACAGGCTATGTGATCGAATATTGCGGTGAGGCTATTCGCGATTTGTCGATGGAAGGCCGGATGACCGTGTGCAATATGGCGATTGAAGGTGGTGCCCGCGCTGGTTTGATCGCGCCGGATGAAAAAACCTTTGCGTATTGTCAGGGCCGCCCGCATGCGCCCAAAGGGGCCAGTTGGGAAACCGCACTGGCCTATTGGAAATCNCTATTTTCGGATGAGGGCGCGCATTTTGACAAAGTCGTGACGTTGAAAGGCGAAGATATCGCCCCCGTCGTTACCTGGGGCACTTCACCCGAAGACGTTTTGCCGATCACGGCATCCGTGCCCGCCTCGAGTGATTTTGAGGGCGGCAAAGTTGACGCTGCGGCCCGCTCGCTTGATTATATGGGGTTGACGTCAGGCACACCTCTTACCGATATCGCCATCGATACCGTGTTTATCGGGTCATGCACGAATGGNCGGATTGAAGATTTGCGCGCGGCGGCCGAAATTCTAAAGGGGAAGAAAATCAAAGACGGTATGCGTGCTATGGTGGTTCCCGGGTCAGGTTTGGTGCGCGCGCAAGCCGAAGAAGAAGGTTTGGCCGATATCTTTAAAGAGGCTGGTTTTGAATGGCGGCTTGCCGGATGTTCGATGTGTTTGGCGATGAATCCAGACCAGCTGGCGCCGGGCGAGCGCTGCGCGGCCACGTCAAATCGCAACTTTGAGGGCCGCCAGGGCCGCGGTGGACGCACGCATTTGATGTCTCCGGGGATGGCGGCGGCGGCGGCGATCACGGGCAAGCTCACAGATGTACGGGAGATTATGTAATGGATAAGTTTGAAAAACTCAGTGGGATTGCCGCGCCCATGCCTTTGATCAATATCGATACGGATATGATCATCCCGAAAGTCTTTTTGAAAACCATCAAGCGCTCGGGATTGGGTGTGAACCTGTTTGANGAAATGCGCTATCAGGATGATGGCAGCGAAAACCCCGATTTTGTGCTGAACAAGCCGCAATATCGTGAAACNGAGATATTGGTGGCGGGCGATAATTTTGGCTGCGGCTCTAGCCGCGAACATGCCCCATGGGCGATTAAAGATTTCGGGATCCGCTGCGTGATTTCTACAAGCTATGCCGATATCTTTTTCAACAATTGCTTCAAAAATGGTATTTTGCCGATTGTGCTGCCAAAAGCGCAGGTGGATGTGTTGATGAAAGACGCTGAAAAAGGCTCAAACGCGCGCATCGAGGTTGATCTTGANGCGCAGACCGTCACAACCTCGGATGGGGAAACCTTTTCCTTCGAGGTGGATGCGTTCAAAAAGCATTGCCTGCTGAACGGTTTGGACGATATCGGCCTGACGATGGAAAAAGCTGCGTCCATCGATGCCTATGAAAGCAAATTACAAGTAAGCCACCCTTGGGTGTAAGCGGGCGGCTTTGACCTCATAAACCAAATGGGCGTGGCAGCTGGGGGTGCTCCTCTTTCCAACGCGCCCGTTTTTGCAAAATGACATATTCCGAAGGAGTCTTTGAAAATGACAAACCCCTCCCTTCTTATTTTGGCCGGCGATGGTATTGGCCCAGAAGTGATGACCGAAGTGCGCAAAGTGATCGATTGGTATGGGGCCAAGCGCGCTCTGCCTTTTGACGTGTTTGAAGATTTGGTGGGCGGCTGCGCCTATGATATGCATGGCACGCCGCTGCATGATGACACGATGGCCAAAGCCCAAGAGGTCGATGCGGTTTTGCTGGGGGCGGTTGGTGGCCCAAAATATGACGATCTGGATTTCAGCGTGAAACCCGAGCGTGGTTTGTTGCGCTTGCGCAAAGAGATGGATCTTTTTGCCAATTTGCGACCCGCGCAATGTTTTGATGCTTTGGCCGATTTTTCATCTTTGAAAAAAGATGTGGTAGCAGGCCTTGATATTATGATCATTCGCGAGCTGACCTCGGGGATTTATTTTGGCGAGCCGCGCGGTATTTTTGAAGAAGGCAATGAGCGCGTGGGCATCAACACGCAGCGCTATACCGAAAGCGAGATTGACCGGGTNGCGCGCAGTGCGTTTGAATTGGCCCGAAAACGCGGCAATAAAGTCTGTTCGATGGAAAAAGCCAATGTCATGGAATCGGGCGTATTATGGCGCGAAGTGGTTCAGAAAGTACATGATGAGGATTATCCGGATGTAGAGCTTAGCCATATGTATGCCGATGCCGGNGCTATGCAGCTGTGCCGCTGGCCCAAACAATTTGACGTGATTGTCACGGATAACTTGTTTGGGGATCTGCTGTCGGATGCCGCGGCGATGTTGACCGGCAGTTTGGGTATGTTGCCCTCGGCCAGCCTTGGCCTGCCGATGGCGAATGGACGTCCAAAAGCGTTGTACGAGCCGGTTCATGGCTCAGCGCCGGATATTGCCGGTCAAGGCAAAGCCAATCCGATCGCTTGCATTCTAAGCTTTGCGATGGCGTTGCGCTATAGCTTTGATCAGGGCGGGGAGGCGACGCGGTTGGAACAAGCNATTGAAACCGTTTTGGCGCAAGGCGCGCGCACACCAGATCTGATGGGCCCCGAAGATGGCACGCCGATCACCACCGCAGAAATGGGTGATGCGATTATCGCAGCGTTGGACTCTAGCCTGTAAAGCACCTTGGCAAGGCGGATGCGCCTTGCCTGTTTCCGGCACCTGAGTTTTACCCAATCGCCCATCAGAAATGAGAGCGCCATGTCAGAGACATCCGCCAATCGCACCGGGGCGCTTTTCGCCTTGCTTGGCTTTGCGCTTTTCTCAGGCCATGACGTGATCGTGAAGATGCTGGGTGACACTTATTCGGTGTTCCAGATTATTTTCTTTTCGGTTTTGTTCAGTTTTCCGCTTGTGGTTTTGTTTCATCTGCCTGATCGCAATGAAGATAATCTAATGCCGCATCATCCGGTCTGGGTGTTCCTGCGCACCTGTTCAACGGTGATTACGGCGGTGGCGGCGTTTTATGCTTTTTCTGTTTTGCCACTGGCGCAAACCTATGCATTGATGTTTTGTATGCCCTTGCTGATCACCGTTTTGGCGATTCCGATTTTGGGAGAGCAAGTTGGTGCCCATCGCTGGGCAGCCGTTATCTTGGGGTTTGTTGGGGTGTTGATCGTGTTGCGTCCGGCAAGCACCGCGCTGACCCTTGGCCATGTTGCAGCCTTAACCGCCGCCTTATGCGGTGCGCTTTCATCTTTGATCGTGCGTAAAATCGGCAATGAGGAACGCACGATTGTTTTGATGCTTTATCCGATGTTTGCCAATTTGATTGTTCTGGGTCCATTGGCGGCCTATTCCTATACGCCAATTGCTTTGGAAGATATTGGCTTGTTGGGCTGTATGGCGGTGCTGGGTTTCTTGGCGATGCTCTGTATTATTAAAGCCTATCGCATTGGAGAGGCCGCGGTGGTGGCCCCGATGCATTATTCACAAATGCTTTGGGCGGCGCTCTATGGAATTGTTTTGTTTCAAGAATTTCCCGACCGGATGACGATGCTTGGTTCAGCCGTGATCGTGTTGAGTGGTCTATATCTTTTGCTGCGCGAGCGGCGCCGAAAAGACAGCTCGCAAAAGCCAGTTTTAAGCACGCGTAGCCGGATGGATATTGGCATCACGCCAAGGATCAGCCTGTTGCTCAAACGCCGATCTTAACGCCAAACTTGCTTTATTAAGGCTTTAGGGTGCAAAACTTGCCGATGTTGGGTGGAAAACCTTTCGCTGCTGTTATACTCGTGGTGCCGTAATGTGGCGCGACGAAAGGGCCTAAAGCATGTCAAAAACGCTTTTGGTGATTGATGTCCAGAATGATTTTTGCCCCGGCGGCGCGTTGGCCGTGTCGGAAGGTGATCAGATTATTCCTGCAATCAATGGCTTAATGGTTGGATATGATCGGGTGATTTTAACGCAAGACTGGCACCCAAAGGGGCATTCCAGCTTTGCCAGCAGCCATAACAGTAAGGCGCCTCTGGATATGGTTGAGATGCCATATGGCCCGCAAGTGCTGTGGCCGGATCATTGTATGCAAGGCACCTTTGGCGCGCAGCTTCACGCGGATATCAATCAGGATGCGGCGGCGCTTATTCTGCGCAAAGGAAGCAATCCTTTGATTGATAGCTATTCAGCGTTTTTTGAAAACGATCATGTAACCGCCACTGGCTTGCATGGTTATTTGCAAAATTGCGGCGTTAGCGCTTTGGACATGGTTGGGCTGGCAACCGATTTTTGTGTGAATTATTCGGCCGTTGATGCCGCGAAACTGGGATATTCCGTGCGGGTCTTATTGNGGGCCTGCCGCGGGATNGATGTGAACGGCTCATTGGCGGCAGCGCAACGCGATATGCGCGATGCCGGTGTGCGATTGGAGGCTGATTATGGTTGATATCGCCACCCGCGTCTGGAATCACAAATGGAAAATCGACCCGATCGTACGCTCATTGATCGATACGGATTTTTATAAACTTCTGATGTGCCAATCCGTGCTGCGCAACAAACCCCAAACCACGGTGGTGTTCAGCTTGATCAACCGCTCATCGCAGGTGCGCCTTGCTGATTTGATCGATGAGGGTGAATTGCGCGAGCAGTTGGATCATATTCGTGGGCTCCGCCTAACGCGCGGTGAAAGCACTTGGCTGCGCGGCAATACGTTTTATGGCAAACGCTATATGTTTCGACCAGATTTTATGGAGTGGTTCGAGGGGCTGCGCTTGCCCCCTTATCATTTGGAAAAACGCGACGGCCAATATGAGCTGACATTTGAAGGCAGCTGGCCAGAAGTTATGCTGTGGGAAATACCCGCTTTGGCGACGCTGATGGAATTGCGTGGCCGCGCTATGTTGAAAAAAATGGGTCGGTTCGAGTTGGAAGTGCTATACGCGCGCGCCAAAACAAAATTATGGGAAAAAATCGAAACTTTACGCGAAATTGAGACCTTGCGGATTGCAGATTTTGGCACCCGCCGCCGGCATTCTTTTTTATGGCAGGATTGGTGCGTGCAAGCCATGCAGGAAGGTTTGGGTGAGAAATTCGTCGGCACCTCAAACTGTTTGATCGCCATGCGCCGTGATATTGAGGCGATCGGCACCAATGCGCATGAATTGCCGATGGTCTATTCGGCCTTGGCGCATAGCGATGCAGATTTGGCGCAGGCCCCCTATCAGGTTCTGTCGGATTGGCAGGATGAGCATGATGGGAATTTAAGAATTATTTTGCCCGATACCTATGGCACAGAAGGTTTTTTGCGCAATGCGCCGGATTATTTGGCGGGGTGGACGGGCATACGTATCGATAGTGGTGATCCGGCAAGTGGTGCAGAAATTGCGATCAAATGGTGGCAAGAGCGCGGCGAAGACCCCAGACAAAAGCTGGTTATTTTTTCGGATGGGCTGGATACTGGGATGATCCAGAAACTGCATCACCAGTTTAGCGGCCGGGTGAAAGTGTCCTTTGGATGGGGCACTCATTTTACAAATGACTTCAGAGGTTTGGTGCCTTCTGAAGGGTTGGATTCATTTTCTTTGGTGTGCAAAGCTGTTTCAGCCGACGGCAAGCCGACGGTCAAATTATCAGACAATCCACGCAAAGCGATGGGCCCTCAAAGCGAGATTAAGCGCTACAAACGTGTGTTTGGCGTGGGCGCCCAGAATCCGATTGAGGTGTTGGTTTAGGACGTTGCGCGCAATGGAACGATTTGCCTTTAAAGGCGCGGAACATATGCGTTTTTAAAAAGTCTGCTTGATGTTCATCGCTTTTGCCTGCCTTATGGGGATGAAGCCTGGGGGGGAATTATGAGCGCGCGCAAACGGATCTGGGGCTGGTATTTTTTCGATTTGGCCACCCAACCTTATAATACGTTGCTGCTAACCTTTATTTTTGGGCCGTATTTCGCTTCGGTTGCGGCGGAATATTACCTGTCAGCGGGGGTTTCCGGAACGCAGGCAGATGCACAAGCGCAAAGCCTCTGGTCCCTGTGTTTGACTATAACGGGTTTAATCATTGGCTTTGGGGCCCCCGTTTTAGGGGCGATTGCCGATACCTCTGGCCGACGCATCATCTGGATCGTTGGTTTTGCGCTCCTTTATGTCTTGGGCTCTTATAGCCTTTGGTGGACGCTGCCTGATGGCTCGAACATGCTCTGGATGTTGGGGGCGTTTGGGATCGGCTTCATAGGCGCCGAATTCGCCTATATTTTTACCAATGCGCAATTGCCTTCCTTGGGCAAACGCGATGAGATTGGTAAGATTTCTGGGGATGGGTTTGCCTTTGGATATTTCGGGGGAATTGTGTCGTTGATGATCATGCTGTTGCTTTTCGTCGAGCAAGAGAATGGCAAAACGATTTTCTTGGAATTAGACCCTTTATTTGGGTTGGATGCGGCGCAAAAAGAAGGCACACGCAGCGTTGGACCCTTCGTTGCGCTTTGGTTTTTGGTGTTGATCATTCCCTATTTTTTGTGGGTTAAGGAGGATCCGGGTGAAAAATCGCCTATACGCATTCGCGCCGGTTTAAGCAGCTTGCGGCGTTCTCTTTTAAGCTTAAAGACCCGCAAAAGCTTTTCGCTTTATTTACTCTCTTCGATGTTTTATCGCGATGCATTGAACGGGCTCTACAGTTTCGGGGGTATTTACGCGGTCTTGGTTTTGGATTGGGGCATCAGCAGTTTGGGTGCTTTTGGTATCGTTGCAGGCCTTTCCGCGGCCGTTTTTTGTTGGCTGGGTGGCTTCGTCGATCGCAAATATGGGCCCAAACCGGTTATTACGCTGGCAATTTTAATTTTAATTTTAGTCTGTATCACCGTGGTTAATATGAGCCGTGAGATGTTTTTTGGGGTGCCGCTGGCGGCTGGATCTGCGCTGCCTGATTTGGTGTTTATGAGCTGCGGTGTGGTGATTGGGGGCATTGGCGGGGTTTTGCAATCGGCCAGCCGCACGATGATGGTACGCCACACAAGCCCCGAACGCGCCACCGAAGGCTTTGGGCTTTATGGGTTGATGGGGCGGGCTACCGCCTTTTTGGCGCCCGCGTTGATTGGCGTGGTTACTTGGTTGACCGAAAGCCCCCGGCTGGGGGTTTCGCCACTGATTTTTCTTTTCATCATTGGTCTTATTTTGCTACGATGGGTGAATAAGGATGGCGATCAAGAAAGCGGTGAGATAGCCTAACCCGCTGCGAACTTGACNAGGGGGGCATCGGTGATCCGTTTCTGGCATAGTGCATCGCTCTTTTTGCTGCTGTTTTGTGGTATTTTAGCCGGATCAGTGCTTCAGGTCGGGGCGAAAGCCGCAAAAAACTTATTTGGAAGCGCGCAAACCGGATCGGATCAAACCCCATCNGCGTTTGGCAGCTACGCCAAAGGCTGTTTGGCGGGCGCCGATCAATTGACAGAATCTGGACCCACCTGGCAAGCCATGCGCCTGTCTCGAAATCGCAATTGGGGTCACCCTGAGACGATAAATTACATTCAAAAACTGTCGCAGCGCGCCAGTAATTTGCGCGGTTGGAACGGCCTTTATATTGGCGATATATCACAGCCACGCGGGGGGCCAATGCTAAGCGGGCATGCCAGCCATCAAATTGGTCTGGATGTGGATATATGGTTGCGTCGCGCGGATGATTTATCGCTTAGTCGCGCGCGGCGCGAAGAAATTTCGTCAACATCGCTGCGCCGCGCGAAAGGCGCCTATATAAATGACAAATGGACCGGTCAGCATTTTCAGCTTTTGAAATATGCCGCGCAAGA
>JGI26246J51724_1000325_pt1 | contig 23255 bp, 18 predicted proteins | sample SaaInlLV_10m_DNA_FD_51724 | JGI IMG/M metagenome (IMG submission 51724) | reverse complement strand
ATCGCAACCGTTGACAGCGATCGATCGGTTCGGCTGCCTTCGCGCATGCCGGCCAGAATACCCAGAATAAGCGCACTTGGCACCATAAGCGCCATAACCCAAAACATTAACGTACCGGTCAAAGCAAGCCGAGTGCCAATGATCCCCGAAACGTCATCTTTAAAGCGCGTTGAATATCCCCAATCGCCTTGTAAAATCCCACAATATTTAGGAGCATCACTTACGGAAATTTCAGAGCTGATGCATCTACCGCGCACTTCTCCATCCGTGCCTTCGATCACATATCCCGGCAAGACACCTAGCCACTGACCATATTTTACAGGCACGGGTAGCAAGTACCCACGATTGAGCAAATAAGATTGAACGGCCTCATCGTTCATCCGAAAGTTGCCTTGGGTTTTGGCAAGCTTTTCTAAGTTAGGATATAGGTTTGTTAAGAAAAATACGACAAAAGTTAAACATAAAGCCGTGAATAGCATGACTGCTAGACGCCGCAAAACAAATAGTGCCATTCCTAATCCTGTTCTATCTGATTAAAGTTTTAATCTTTACCGTACACGTAAAAAGGCCGCACTTCTTCTAAGTGCGGCCTGATAAATTTAAGTTTTACGCTTTAAAGCCCCACTTATAGTGATGTGGGTGGTAAGCGATGTGCTGCTCACATTGAAGGTCAGGTCGATGGCTTCTGTACAAAGCGCGCCAATATGGCTGAATTGTCACACCCTCGTCAGCGATCAGAGCTTGGCATTTTCCTGCAATTTTGCGCCGTTCATCCGCATCGGAAATTGCATTCGCCTCGGCTAAAAGTGCGTCAAACTCTGGGTTATTCCAAGCAAATTCATTCCAGGCCTCTCCAGATCTATAGGCTAAGCCCCACACTTGTGTTGCAAAGGGGCGATGGTTCCAGTTTGTTGAACTGAAGGCATATTTTGTCCAATCATTCCAGAAAGTAGAGCCTGGCAAAATTGTTCTTTTCACCTTAAAACCGGCATCCCTAAGCTGCGCTGCAACCGAGTCGGTTGTGTTTTTTCGCCAATCATCATCTATCGATGTGATTTCATGCTCATACTCTTCCATGCCAGCTTCTTTCATCAAAGCCATGGCTTTCTCTGGATCATATGGCAACCTTACGACGCTTGGATCATACTCCGGATGCATAGGCCCAGCGTGGGAATTGTCCGCAGGGGAACCTTTCCCCGCATAGCCCAATTCTAAGCACAGTGCATTATCAACAGCCATAGCAATCGCCTGTCTAACGCGTTTATCTGCATAGGGTGTGTTGCCGTCAGCATCTTGGGCGACCTGGTTTGGCCGGATAACGATTGTCGATCCAGTCGCAATAGTAGAGTTTTCCCAGCCTATCCCCGGTACGATGTCGACATATTCTCCTACAGTTTCATAAAATACATCAACTTCATCGCCTTCCGCCGCGGCAATCCATGCTGACGGGTCAGTTCCATAGTCGATAAATTCAATACGATCCAGCGGCACGGTTCTCCCAACTGAATAGCCCCACCACTCATGCGCTTCGTTTTTCACCAGCGCAGCTTTGACGCCTACCTCATAACCATCTGGCATGAATGGGCCGGTTCCAACTGGATTTGTTCCCATTGTGTCAACAGAAAACGTTGAATGCACAACGGCTGCGGGATAATCAGCCATTCCTGCAATAACAGTGATGTCAGAAGCCACGCATGTCAGTTCAACCGTGTGGCTATCAATCACTTTGATTGCCCCTGCAGCGGCTGTCCCAGTGTCAGGATCAATAAGGGAAGCCATACGGCCAGCCATTGAATTGCCTTCAACTGATTTATCACACCAACCCTCAATATTACGCGCCACATCTTCGGCTGTAAAATCGTCGCCGTTATTCCATTTCACACCTTTGCGAACGTTCAGCGTATATTTTGAAGCGTCCTCATTTGCGCTCCAGCTTTCCAATAGGTTAGGAGTTATTGACCCGTCGTTATTGTACTCAACCAAATATTCCAAATAGCCGCCGGTAAAATGTGCCAATTGCGTCCAGTCAAAAGTACGCGGATCTTTTAACCCAATAACATCCATCTGCATGCGCATTGTTCCGCCCTGCTGCAAATGACCACCCGCCTGAGCAGGCCGCGTTAGCCCCCCTAACGCATAGGCAGCAGATGCTGTAAGCCCCAAGGCGGTTGTTCTGGATAGGAACTCACGCCGGCTGAGCTGACCTTTCTGAAACTCTTTCGCATACATTTTCGTTGCGGGATGCACTTTTTCGTAATTATTATTTATTTTTGTCATCTTAAACTCCCTAGACATTTATTCCTGTGATCTGGTTGGACAATTCAACCAAGACCAGCTTTGTATTTCAGACGCTACCTAATTCAACGCCACATTGATATAAAAAACCGACCCTTTGCGGTTGATTGGCGCATTATACAGCCCCCGCGCGCGCTAGATTTGATCCACCAAACCGGAAATCAAACCGTTTTCAACCTCTGCAACAATAGTCATGGCGCGCCAATATCAACGCCCCAGAGCGTTTAAGAGCGCAAATATAATTTTAATCTTAAGCAGCACCAACGCGGTTCGACGCCCAGCGCTGTACCATTCGCCTCATAACCCATCAGCTTCATCTAAAGGCTTGGCATTCATAAAACTGCCACCGACCCGCCAGACCATAAAGTAAGAAAGCCGCTTTATTCTTGTGAACCCTGCTGCACAATCGTGGTTGTGGGGAAGGGAATTTCGATCTTTTGTGCATCAAAGTTGTCTTTCACCTGGCGGTTTAGGTCCAGACGCAAAGTCCACAAATCGCTTGAATCGCACCAAATGCGCACCACGAAATCAACCGAACTTTGGTTTAGGTTGCTCACTTTAATNACCGGCGCTGGATCTTGGTGAATACGCTTATCGGCAGCGATAACCTGCGCCAACACCTCTTCGACCTGTTTTAAATCGCTGGCATAGGCAACGCCAAAGGTCACATCCAATCGCCGTGTTCCATAGGCAGAAAAATTCGTGATCGGAGCGCCCCAAACTTGGCCATTGGGAACGATGATCTGTAAGTTATCCGGGGTTCCCAATTCGGTGGTGAAAATAGAAATCTCTTTCACCGTACCCGATTGCCCGGAAACCGAAACATAATCGCCCCTCTTAAAGGGCCGAAATACAATCAGCATAATCCCTGCAGCAAAATTAGACAAAGTGCCCTGCAGCGCCAAGCCAACCGCCAAACCCGCCGCCCCCAAAAGCGCTACGATTGACGTGGTCTGAACGCCAAAGCTATTTAAAACAAAAACACTTCCGACAGCAAGAACGACCACTTGTGCAAATTTGCTGAGAAACACAAATAACGTGTCATCAAGTTGCTCATAGCGAAAGCCCAGTTTGGCAATCCAAGATTTCACAAACCGCGAGGCGAATAGCGTGATTACAATCGCTGCAATCGCAGCCGCCAGATTGCTCAAAAACGCCGTTACCGGTTCGGCCATTAAAATTCCGCTTAAATCCGCTATCTCCGTCATCAACCGCTCCTTTTGACAAGCCTATAAGAGCCTTAAATTCCGTTAGAAACAAGCCCAAGTTTGCCGTCAGATCGCTTCTTCAAAGCGCCTTATTTTGTGGCGAGGCGCGCCTTTTCCAAAAAGACCATTGAAAGTTTTGGNCCTTGCCCGCAGGGGTGATATGCGCTTGCTGACACTCTTCCAGAAGCTGGAAATTTACCGAAAACCGCTTTTTGAGAGCCTGAATATTATATCGCTGTACGGGCAAACCGGAACATTTAAGCGGCCCATCTTGCGCGAATGTTGCGCAGATGAAATACCCCCCCGGCACAACCGCATCCGCCAGAATACGGGCATAGGCGGCTTGTTCCTCTTCACGCGTTAAAAAATGAAAAACCGCCCGATCATGCCACAGCATAAATTGTTCACGGGCAAACCAAGTGCGGATATCCGCCTCAATGATTTTGAGGCTATCGCCCGCGGGGCCCAGGCGTTTTTTGGTTTTTAAAATCCCGCCAGCGGCAATATCCAACGCGGTGATGTTGCTATATCGGGCCGCTATCATCCAATCAATCAGGCAAGAGGCACCGCTGCCTATATCAATAATTGGGTCAGATTTGGCGATGCCCGCGCGCGTGATAAAATCACCACTCAGCGCTGGCGCGGTTTGAAACCAGCTGGTTTGTTCAGCTGGCTTGTTCTGCCACACCTGATCCCAATGGGCTTTTTCCGACATGTGTTTTCACCCTAATACGCTGCGCAAGGGCCAATTGGCCGGCGCTATCCCCTCACGCATTCGTATCCTGAATTGGGTCGGCTGGAAAGCATTTGCAGTTTTACAGCGGCGGGGTTGCGCCGCGCAGCGCATAACAACCGCATGGACTTGCCGCGTGATAAGCCTGCGGCGGCGGCGTTTAGCAGCTAAGCAACCCGCGCCTTGGCGGATAGTGCCGCGGCAATATACCCCTCAATCGCCTGCCGCTGATCAGGCGAGACCCGCAACCCAAGCTTTGAGCGGCGCCATAGAAAATCATCCGCCCCATGGACCCATTCCTGCGCAATGGCCCAATCCAGTTCACGCTGATAAATGCCGCTGCCAAAATCATTCCCCAGCGCTTCCGCCGAGGCCGCCTCGGCAAAAATCTGCTGCGCCTCGCTGCCATATTGCCGGATCAAACGGCGAATGGTTGACGCCTGCAGAAATGGCAAAGCCTCTGCCAAATCGCGGCGCAATTGCGCAACACCATCGACCGGGAAATCACCCCCTGGCAAGGCCACACCAGCAGTCCATTTGGCGCTGGTTGAACCAAATTCTGCATCCACCAACTCCAGCGCAGATTCCGCCAAGCGCCGATATGTGGTGATTTTTCCACCAAACACGTTTAGCACGGGCCCACCGGCGCTGCGATCCACCCGCAACACGTAATCACGCGTGGCCGCGGTGGCTGAACTGGCCCCATCGTCATAAAGCGGGCGCACCCCGGCGTAGCGCCAGACCACATCCTTTGCAGTGACCTCTGCAGCAAAATACTGATTGGCGAAATTCAACAAATAGGCTTGTTCTTCTGCAGAGCATTCGGGTTTTTGCCCTGGATCAGAATGATCAGCATCGGTTGTACCAATCAGCGTAAAATCCTCTTCATAGGGGATGGCAAACATAATGCGCCCATCCTTACCTTGAAAAAAGTAGCTTTTCTCGTGGTCGAATAACTTTCGGGTCACGATATGGCTGCCGCGCACCAAACGCACCTTATCGCGGCTGTTCAAGCGCAAGGCGCCGTTTATCACCGTTTCAACCCAAGGCCCGCCCGCATTTACCAGCATTTTAGCGCTTAGGGTTTGCTGCGCCCCATCTTGGCTTTGCAGCTGAACATGCCACAGCCCATCCGCATAATGCGCCGCAACAACTTTGCTGCGCACATTAATCTTTGCGCCGCGCGCCGCCGCATCACGGGCGTTCAGCACCACCAAACGCGCATCCTCCACCCAACAATCCGAATATTCAAACGCCTGTTTCAAAAAGGGTTTCAACGGCGCACCTTCAGGATCTGTTTGCAAATTCAGACGGCTTGTTCCCGGCAGAATTTTTCGTCCCCCCAAAGTGTCATAAAGAAAAAGAGCCAAGCGCAATAACCATGCAGGCCGGCGGCCCTTCATCCATGGCATGATACGCGCCAAAAACCGCGAGACGGGGGTTTCGCTGTCAAAGCGCATCGAGGCGTCATAGGGCAGAATAAACCGCATCGGCCAACTGATATGAGGCATCGCGCGCAGCAAGGTTTCGCGTTCGATCAAGGCCTCGCGCACCAAGCGGAACTCTAAAAACTCAAGATAGCGCAAGCCACCATGAAACAATTTGGTCGAGGCCGAAGAGGTGGCAGAGGCCAGATCATTCATTTCAGCCAATGCAACGGAATAGCCGCGCCCCGCAGCATCACGGGCGATCCCGCATCCATTGATACCGCCACCAATCACAAAAAGATCCACTGGATTGCGTGTTTCAGACATATGTTTGTTCCTGTGTAATATGCAAAGCGGTTGAGGCCGCGTTAAGGCGCTGAACGAAAGCCTTCGGCGGGGCTGACTCTAAAACGATATGATCCAATTGATCCACATCGCAGATTTTATACGGCGCGGGCACGCCAAATTTCGACCCGTCCGCCACCAGAATTTTACAACGTGCATGGGTTAAGATTGCCCGCGCCACCTCCACTTCATGATGATCAAAGTCTAGGATGGCGCCCTCTTCATCCAAAGCCGAAGCTCCAATAATCGCAAAATCCACTTTGTAATGCGAGATCGCGCGCGCCGCCTCGCTACCGATGATCGCGCCATCGCTCATGCGCACCTCACCACCGATTAAATGCAAGGATTTCAAACCTGATCCGCGAAAAATAGGCACCATATTCACGTTGTTCGACAACACCGTCAAATCGCGGTGCTGGCGCAAGGCTTCTGCCACCAATTCGGTTGTGGTGCCGATATTCAGCGCCACTGAGGCGCCATTGGGGATCAGCTTCGCGGTTGCGCCCGCGATCGCTTGCTTGGCCTTCAAATGCACCATGCGGCGATCTTCATAAGCCATCACCGAAGCTCCGCTGATACGTTTTGCGCCGCCATGCGTACGCAGCGCTAGGCCGGCATGGCACAAGACGCCCAAATCACGCCGNACTGTTTGCGTGGCGATGTTCCAGTCTTTCGCCAACAGCTCAACTTCTACCTCTCCTTGCTGGCGCAAGAGCGATAAGAAAGATTCTTGGCGGGATGTGAAGACCATACGCAGCGTTTAACTGACCATATGAACATTTTGCAAGCTCAAATGAACAAATATACCGAACTGATACTGATTTGCTTTGGCTAAAAGTCACCAAAGCCGCAGAGCCGCGCCATCAGAACCACACGCGCACGCTGTTTATCGCGCCGCAAAAAATGTGGCCTCAGCCCCACCAGCCTTCAGCAAGCAAAATAAATAAATAAAAACATTTGATTCCGGTTTTTTAAACGTAAAAGAGGTTCGCCCACCTCTAAACCGCCGGTCGTTGCGCAGCTTCAGGCTGTGCAGGGGCGATGAGCGCTCGCCCGCAAAAGAGGCGACTTTTCGAAAAATCTTACCGAAAAAATAGGCGCTGACTAAACTGCGATTATTATGGTGCTGGAAGCGATCAGAAAAGGCTGGTGCGTCTCATCAGGCCAATTCAATCGAACCAGAAAGGCTTTGATCTGTTTTCGCGTTTATTGGCAGCCGCGCAACCCGGCGCTTATTTTGGCGGCGTAGCGGCTGATTTTTGACCGGCTCAGGCTGAACGGGTCTTGGCACGAAGCAACGCGCAGTCATGCCCTGTACGACACCTATAATCTGGCCTCACCCTTTCTTGGCAATCGCACTGACATTTCCGCGTATATTCAGGCCGCGTTCAATCTTGATTGCCCGCTCAGACGGTCCAACCATCCAAGCACTATGCGGGGCGATACTGCCCATACGCACCGCTCTTTTGAAGATGCGCGGGTTCACACAGCCGTGGTTTTCACGCAGGACAGCACGTATGCATGCCCGCTTTCAACGGATCAAAGCGCTCTGCAAGGTCAAACCAGCAGCGTTACAAAACATAACGGCTAAGATCGGCACTTTTGGCCAGATCACCCAAATTATCTTCCACAAATTTAGCCGTGACCTCAACGGTCTCACCGGCGCGGTCAGGGGCGGCAAACGACAGCTCTTCAAACACCCGCTCGATCACCGTATAAAGCCGCCGCGCACCAATATTTTCCACCGACAGGTTCACTTGCGCNGCTATTTTTGCCAGCGCGGCGATCCCCTCTTCGGTAAAGTTAACCACAACACCTTCGGCCCCCATCAGCGCGGTATATTGCAGGGTCAACGCATTATCGGTCTCGGTGAGAATACGCACAAAATCTTCTTCGCTGAGCGCGCGCAATTCAACCCGGATGGGCANTCGGCCCTGCAATTCAGGAAGCANATCCGACGGTTTGGCCACATGAAACGCGCCCGAGGCAATGAACAAGATATGATCGGTATTGACCGGGCCATATTTCGTACTGACCACGGTGCCTTCGATCAAAGGCAGCAAATCGCGTTGTACACCTTCGCGGCTGACATCACCGCCACGCGCATCGCTGCGCGCGCAGACTTTATCAATTTCATCCAAAAACACGATGCCATTTTCTTGCACCGCTTCGATCGCAGCGCGGGTAACACTGTCATCATCTAGCAGTTTATCCGCCTCTTCCCCAACCAAAAGATCATGGCTATCAGACACTTTGATTTTGCGCTTCACCGTGCGTTGACCAAACGCTTTGCCAAACAGATCGCCTATATTCATCATGCCCATCTGGCTGCCGGGCTGACCGGGAATATCCAACATGGGTGTGGGCGTGCTGGTATCGGCAACGTCAAGTTCGATCTCTTGATCATCCAGCTCGCCAGCGCGCAGCTTTTTGCGGAACATTTCGCGCGTGGCAGAACGCGCATCGGATCCGGCAATGGCTTCTATTACCCGATCTTCCGCCGCCTGAGCGGCCTTTGCGCGCACATCATCGCGCATCTGCGCGCGCGTCATCGCGATGGCAGAATCAACCAAATCGCGGATGATTTGCTCGACATCTCGCCCCACATAGCCCACTTCGGTGAACTTGGTTGCTTCAATTTTTATGAAAGGGGCTTTCGCCAGTTTGGCAAGCCGCCGGCTTATTTCGGTTTTACCCACGCCGGTTGGCCCGATCATAAGGATATTTTTAGGATAAACTTCATCGCGCAAGCTGGCATCAAGTTGTTTGCGCCGCCAGCGAGAGCGCAGCGCCACGGCAACGGCGCGCTTCGCATCGCGTTGCCCGATAATATAACGGTCAAGTTCTGAAACAATTTCACGCGGNGTTAAGTCAGTCATTTAATCCTCTGATCGATAAGGGGGAAGNTTAGATTTGCCGGGAAACTCTGGCAAGGCACGCAACACTGCGCCGCGCATTTGCACCCACCAAGTGCCCAATGCCGTAAATAGCACGCCGAGTATAAACACAATCGATACCCCGCCAAATGCCTCTCCCAGCGCTTGGTTTGTGATCCAAACAATCACGGCGATAAAATAGAATAAGCCCGCTGTTAAAAAAGAACGGCGATCAATAATCAACGCAAAAACGGTTACCAATAAAAGCAGACCCGCCATCGAAAGATAACCCGTTGTCCCGCCCAATTTATAAAGGGAGAAAGCTGCCGTATTCACCAAGGCCGGCGCGGCAAGAATATGCAGCCAAAATCCAGTTGCCGNAAATCGACCCAAGCGGTGCGGATCCTGCATGTCAAACCAAAGCCCCAGCGCCATCATTGCAAAGCCAAGACCAAGCGAGGCATAGGCCACCGGTGCACCGATGCCTAAATTGAAAAACATTTCCGGAAAATTTGCGGNCGCAAGGGAGATATCGGTTAGGTCAAGCGCCACGCTATAGCTCAACAGNATCGCGAACAGGCCAAACAAAAACATCGCAAACGGCAGTTTGAAAACTTTAAAATATAAAGCCATGCCCCCCATACCAAGCGCTGCCAGCGCCATAAGAGGCGCTTTTTCAAAGCTTCCAAGCTCGAAAAAACCAATTGAAAACACCGCGCTGCCATTCACCGCGGCGCCCAGCGCCAAAGCGATGCTGGGCAAGCTCATCCGGCGTATCAGCGTGAAATAGCGCGCCAGGCCTAGGCATAAAACCAAACAACAAAAATGCGCAAACATCCAAGATACAGACAGTCCAATCAGTCCCAGCGCACCGCCCCATAGCAGGCTTAACCCCAAAGTGACAAAAATTTCCGAAAACCCTCTAAAAAATTCAAAGGGCTCATCATCGCGCGACAACGCGGCGCGAAACCCAAACTCTGTTTGAAGATGTACCGAAAGACGTACCGCCTGGGCTTCATTTAAAATACCCGCCTGAACGGCTGACCGCAACGTTTCAGGCGGGATAAGGGTCATTCTGAAAGATCCTCGACCGTCAATTTGCCATTCGTGTAGACGCAGATATCAGCGGCGATCGCCATCGCCTCGCGGGCAATTGTTTCTGCGTCTTTATCGCTATCCATCATGCCACGCGCTGCCGCCAAGGCAAAATTGCCACCCGAGCCGATCGCCGCAATATTATGCTCGGGCTCAAGCACATCACCGGCGCCCGTGATCACAAAAAGCTTTTTGCCATCGGTGACGATCAACATCGCTTCCAGCTTTTGAAGATATTTATCCGTACGCCAATCTTTGGCCAGTTCAACCGAAGCCCGTTCTAGCTGTCCAGGCGCGGCTTCCAGCTTTGCTTCAAGCCGCTCCAAAAGCGTAAACGCATCAGCGGTTGAACCCGCAAAACCTGCGATCACGTCAAAACCGCCGGGGGATAAGCGGCGCACTTTGCGCGCTGTGCCTTTGATCACCGTTTGCCCCAACGAAACCTGACCATCCCCCGCGATCACCACTTTGCCCGATTTTTTAACGCCGATAATCGTGGTGCCATGCCATCCGGGAAAATCACTTTGGCTCATACGCCTCTCCTTTTTTACGCTCTGCGCTATCGGTGATATGCGCTGCATTAACGCGCATGCATAAAGTTCGGGTTTGGTGCGAAAAAGGGCACCAAAGGTGCCCAATTCGACATCACAGCATCTCAGAGAGCTTAAATGCTATCTTCTATCCAGCTTTGCAGTGCGGCTTTCGGTGCAGCGCCAGCGCGGTTCGAAATCACTTCGCCATCTTTGAAAATAAACAACGCCGGAATACCCCGCACCCCCATGGAGGCGGCGGAATTTGGGTTTGTATCCACATCGACTTTGGCGATTTTAATTTTGCCGGCCATTTCAACCGACAGCTCTTCCAGCGCCGGACCGATTTGCTTGCAAGGGCCACACCATTCCGCCCAAAAATCAACCACGACAGGAACGTCAGAGTTTTTTACTTCGCTGTCGAAAGTCTCGTCTGTGACGGCAACTGTAGCCATTTTCGTATCTCCTGAAACCACATTTCTGATAGCGGGAACCTAGGCATCGCGCCCCTAAAGGTCAAGGGATGGCTCGGAAAATACGTTTGCCAAGAGCGCGTCCGGCAAGGGCATCAAACGCGCCTGTTTGGTCCAGAGCAGCGCCGGGATTATCTGATGGTCAGGATAGGTACGGGCGATAACCGCAGCATAAGCGGCCATCTGACGCAAAAGCCCCAATGGCACCTCTGCCGGGCTTTCTGGAACTTGCGCATTTGATTTAAAATCAACCAGCCAAACAGCCGCCTCTTGCACCACCAAACGATCAACAATGCCGTAAACCTGCTTGTTCTCAAGGCCCGCCACTGGGCCTGACAAGGCCACTTCTGCAAGCGCATCAAAACCAAATAAAAATTGCAAATCGGGGGTCTTTAAAACGCCCAGAACTTCCGCTTTAAGCGCCTCAAACGTCTCTGCAGAGGCGGGCAGACCTGCCTGATCCAAAATTTTAGAACACATATCGGGCCAGAGCGCAGGATCAAGACTTGGCAGCACTTCAAGCAATTTGTGAATTTGCAGTCCCCGTAACTTTGCGTCTTCATCCGTCTCCTCAGCATCCGACTGCAGCGATTTCTCACCCCCCAAATCAGAGGGGCTTAACGGCTTTGGTTGGGCCGGGACCGGCGGCGCCACCTCATTGAAGAACTCTTCCAAAACGAGGCTCGGCACGCTTTGTTCTTCTTCGACCTCTGCGCTACACGGGCCCCAAACGCCATAGTCAAAACGGCGCCCCATACCCGTTGGAAAACGCTGCGATTGCGCCGCAAGAGCCTCAACCCCAAGGCTGATTTTTTGATACCAAGCCCGTTGGTCCGCCCCCAAATCCCCCGCNGCGGCCACGATCAGCCATTTTTCCGCCCGCGTTATCGCCACGTATAACAAACGGTCGCGCTCTTCCTCTTCCGCACGCAGCTTGCGCTCGCGCAATTCGCGCAATCGCGGCGGCATTTCGGCGCGAGGCACTTTCCAAAACGCGCCATCTTGGGCGACCAATAAATCATCGTGCAACCGCGCGTCACGCTTCGCCGTATCGGGCAAAATAACGATGGGAGATTCCAATCCCTTGGCGCCATGCACCGTCATCACGCGGATTTGATTGCCATCTTGATCGGCTTGGCGTTTGATCTCCAACCCGTCAGATTGCATCCAAACCAAAAACCCTGTCAGGCTGGGAACCTCGCTGCGCTCATAGGCCATCGCCTGCCCTAAAAGCGCGTTCAGCCCATCTTCGGCTTCTTGACCCAAGCGACCCAAAAGCAGCTTGCGGCCCGCGTAATNCGTCAAAACGCGCTCGAGCAATTCATAGGGGCGCAAAAAATCAGCCTGTAGCAACAAATCATTCAACATCGCAATCAAATGCCCATGCTGATCGGTTGCCGCGCGCAAAACCTGCCAGAGAAACTTTCTGCCGCGCCCCTGCGCCAAAGTGAAAAGCGTTTGCTCATCCCAGCCNACCAAGGGCGATTTTAGCACCACAGCCAAGGATAAATCATCTTCCGGCGTGGCCAGAAAAGCCAAGAGCGCCAATAAATCTTTTACCGCCATTTCAGCGCCCANTTTCAAACGATCCGCGCCCGCGATNGGTAGGTTTTGGGCTTTGCAGGCGCGAATAATTTCTTGAAACAAATCAGAACGGCGCTGGACAAGAATCAGGAAATCCGCGGCGCGCACTGGCCGCATATGATAGCGGCCGGTTTTTCCAATTTCTTCGGGTATCGCCACCTTCTGGGTGATCATATGGTCAATTTCTTCGGCAATATGGCGCGCCAATTGCACCAAATGATTGTCTTGATCCGGTAGGTCAACAGGGCGCTCCCAAGAGCGATCTTTTTGCTTTTCCACCGCCTCAAGCGCGGGCCATAGATCCACCCGCCCCGGCATTTTAGTTTTAAAGGCCAAATGCTGTTCGCCGGCAGCACCCGACACGCCCGGTGCCGGCGCAAATAACTTATCTACCAATGCCAAAATTGCCGAAGACGATCGAAATGAATGCGCCAGGCTGGCGTCAAATAGCGGCGTGTCAGTGGGTTTCAACCGCGCCGCAAAATCTGCTTTCATCCGATCAAACTCAGCCGGGTCTGCGCCCTGAAAGGAATAAATCGATTGCTTTTTATCCCCAACCACAAAAATCGTNCGGCCGCGATTTGACCGTGCGCCTTGGCCGCTGGTGAATTCTTGGGCCAGTTTTTCGATCACCTGCCACTGAATGGGGCTGGTATCCTGCGCCTCATCCACCAAAATATGATCAATGCCACCATCCAAGCGGTACAAAACCCAATCTGCCACAGCTTGATCCGTTAACAACCCGCGCGCCTTTAAAATCAGATCGTCAAAATCCAACCATCCCCGCGCNTGTTTTTCACGCTCGTAAGCCGGCAGAAAAACCGCAGCAAACGCATAGAGCACGGCGGTTTTCTGGGCTGCCATAAGCCCCAGCCGTTGATCACGGGTATCTTCAACGCGCGCCATTAAGGCGTGAAGCGCAGGCAAATGGGGCTGCAACGCGCCGTCTCTCAGCGCTTTGGTTGGAAAGGCGTCAATTTTTGCGGAAAACGGCGTATTTTTTGTTGTACCCTCACCCCAAAGCAACAGCTGTTCCAACAGGCCAAGCGCCTCAAGGCTTGGCGCAGACAATTTGGCGAGCTTTTCGCCATTACGCTGATCGGTGGAAGATCCGGTACTGAGAACACTGACCAGCGTGCCAATCAAACCCCAGGCATCCTGTGTGAATACCCCTGCGCACAGCGCTTCGCCGGTAAGAGTCACGGGAAGATTCAATCGCCCCCAGATCTCTGCTTTGGCGCTGCCCTGCGCAAATAACTGCCGGTGTTTCAAGACAGAGGCGATCAGGTCCATAACATCCGTTTCGTTACAATAAGCGGCCACTGAACCGATTACCGACTGCTGATCCGAGGCGGAAATGTCATCCAGAATGCTGCCCGCCAATAAGCGACTCGCGCGTTCATCCATCTCATGAAATTGCGGGCTCACACCCGCCTCCAGCGGAAACCGCCGCAGCAGCGCCGCGCAAAAGGAATGAATGGTTTGAATTTTCAAACCACCAGGCGCCTCAATGGCGCGGGCAAACAGGGTTCTGGCTTTGCGCAGCATCGCCGCGTCAAGTTCGGTTTCAAGACCCAATTGCTGCAACTCATCGCGCAGCGCGGCATCGGCGCGCATCGACCATGCCCCAAGCCGCTCAAAAAGCCGGTTTTGCATTTCGCTGGCAGCCGCTTTCGTATAGGTCAGGCATAGGATATGCTCGGGCAATACGCCATTTAACAACAAGCGCGCCACCCGATCGGTTAACACTTTGGTTTTGCCCGAGCCAGCATTGGCCGATAGCCATGTTGATATTTCGGGGCGCGCCGCAGCAAGTTGGCGCGCGCTGGCGGGATCACGCGCGCTCATCTCAATACCTCTTGACGGGCAGGCGCGCTGAGCGACCATTCGCCATAACGCGACAATTGATCATAGGGTGAATAATCTTCAACGCGAAACAAAGCACGGCGTGCCTGAAACCCTGTCTCTTCGCTTTGATAGCTGGCAATTAAATGTTTGAATTTTTCCCAAGCTTGCGCAAGCGGTTCTTTGTCAAACGGTGCGGCTTGATATTTTTTCGCCGCCCCCAGACCGATAAACGCCGCCTCAGCAACCTCGCCGGGTTGCAGATTTTCAAATCCCCCCTGCTGCGCGATTGCGGCTAGCAAATAAAGCTGCTTGTCAAAAACCTTTTGTTGATCTGGCGTGGGCACCGCGCCGGTTTTATAATCATAGATATAAAGCCCAGCCTCCTGCGAAATATCGATGCGATCCACAATCGCGCTGAGGGTAAATTGCAGCTCGGGCAGCAACACAGCCCCGCGGCCTTCAAGCGCAAGCGGTTGGCCGCGCGCTTGGCGAACCTCTTCTTCGGCGATAACCCAATCTGCCATTGCCCGCAGACGACTGCGCCAGAACGCCTGATGCGATGGCCAAGGCACTTGCGCGCACAGCAAAGCTTCTGAAATTTCAACAAACCGAAGGCGCCGATCCGCCGGCGCGCAATCAGGCCAGGCTTTGATGAACTGCTCCATCAACGCATGATATATCACCCCGCGCAACCGCGCATCCGGGACAGGCTCAATCGGCTCTAAAGGTCGCAAGCCCAAAACATGCTTGGCATAAATCGCATAAGGATCGCGGATCAGCGTTTTGATTTCCGTCACCGAGAGTTTTTGAGGGCGCATCGCTTTTGGCGGCGCCGGCGCCGGGCGCAACGCCACTGGGGCTGGGTGCCATGACTCGAAGCGGTCAACGCGTTTTAGATAGGCATCCCCGCGTGCACGCATCGCCGAAAACGCCTGTACGCCGCCATTTTCAGGCAATCCGTTTAACAAATTGGTCAAGCGGTTTACCCAACGCGCGGGGATTGTTTGAGCCTCATCATTGCGCACTGAGCGGGTCAGCCAAACTTGCCCTGCAGCAATCGCTTGTTGAAAATCATGCGCAGATAGCCCAATCCGACGCTCGGGAAGCAACAATCCCGCCTCATGGCGCAGGCGCCGGTTCAACCAAGGGTCCGGGGGCGGCACTTGCGGCCAAACCCCCTCATTCAACCCCGCCAAAATCAACAAATCTGCGCCCTGAACCCGCGCCTCTAACGTACCCCAGATTAAGATCTTAGGATGCGGAGCATCGCGATCGCGCACTTCATTTTGCGCAAGAACGCCGTTGAACACCCCCGCGTAATCAAACGGCAAAACCGCGCCAGCCGAGGCCGCCGCNGCTTCCAACGCCTTGACCGTTTCGCGGGCTTGGCGCCCGGCCTTTTGCTGCCACAACCCCCCAGCCTCGTCNTCCTCATCGGGGCGCGATCCTCGGCAAATCGCTTCAGCATATGTCAAATGTTGCGACAGCAGATCCGCAAATGGCGCAGAATCCGCCGGCCAATGCGCTGCGCAGATTTCAGACACCCAGCCAGCCCATGACAGCGCCATAGGATTATTCTGTTTTTGCGCCCAGGCATGCAAGCCAGCGCTTTGCGGAAACGGGATCGCTTTGGCGCGCAAATAAAGCTCTAAATCGCGGGTCAGCAATAAATGTTCATTTCGCGCGCCCCCGCTATGCGCTAAAGGGTGTTTTAAAAGCGCCAAAAGCGTTGGCGTGCTGACACCCTGCCCCAATATGCCAAGCGCTTGACGCAACAAACGCCCCGGAGGGCTAAGGTGTAACGGCATGCCCGCGCTGTCATCCGGGATGATGCCCCATTGGCTGAGGGCGGCGCTAACTTGCCGCGTTAGACCCCGATCTGGCGTGATCAAAGCCGCTGTAAGACCTTCTTCCGCTGCTTCGCGCAGCCGCATAGCAATCGCCATGGCCTCAAGGCGCGGGCTAGGCGCTTCCAGCAAGGTCATGGCACTTGTGGCACCCGCAATATCGTGCAAAGCCGGCCCCTCGGACAGCCAGCAATCGGTAACAGGCGCGGGCCGCAACGCCAAAGACACCAAAGCGCCCCGCGCTGGAACCGGCGCTTTCATCCCTGCCCAGCGCGCCACTTGCTGCGGCTGAGCCGCCAATGCCGAAAGCAATTTCACAAAACGGTATTGCGGATGATCTTCGCTGTCCAACGCATGCGCCATGTCAGCCCACGCCGTCAGCGGCATATCAAAATCAAACCCGGGCAAGAGCAAGGCCCCTTGCGGCAGCGCGGCCACAGCTTTCATCAAAGACAGCGTTGTTCCACGCGATCCGGTTGAACCTGCCAGAATGACCGGCGAGGGGATCGGTGCAGTTTGCCAGCAGGCGCTTATCTGTTCGACCATCTGCCGCTGCCGGCTGACCATATCAGGATGCGCGGCCCGCCCTGCAAGATACTCGGCTGCGATGGTTAAAAAAGCATGGGTGCGCTGCCAATGCCCGGATTGATCGCTCACGTTTAACCCTTTTAGGTCTGCAACGCCCACGCCTTCATCCTGCATTTCTTCGATCAGCTGGGCGAGGCTATCGGTTAAATCGAACAGGGCAGAGCGCGCGGCCAGATCGGGCTGCTGAACAAGCAGCTTTTCGACCAACGCCAATAACTCGAAGCGGCTGCTCAAGGCCGGCGGCGCTGCGGGCAGCATAATCTGCGGCGCCAATCCGCTTAAATCATTTAAAACATGCAGTTTAGGGTGCAGAATATTTTCCTTTGCGGCGAATAAATCAGACACTCTACGCGCCAAACGCTGGGTGTTCACGATGATTTGCACGCGCGCCAGATCGGCCGCTGGGGCCATGGCAAACTTTGCGCAAAGCCCATCCACCAAAGCGGCGGCAAAATCAGCACCGGGGGGCAATCCAAAAAGCGTCTGATCTTTAAAATTCACCTAATTTGCCTTTGGCATATGGGAATGAGACAGCATGTTTTGGGCGCATGCCAGCCCTTCAGGATGGCCAACATCGCACCAGTTGCCCCGATACACCGCGCCATACACGCTCTGGCGCTCTATCATCTGGGCCCATAAAAGATTGAGCGAGAAGGCGCGTTGTTCAATGGCCATCAATCCATCCGTTTTTATGATTTGAACACCAGTNTAAACCAAGTTGCCTCCGCGCTGCAGACAGCCATTCTTTGCCAGCGAAAAATCGCCTGCCCCGCTATGGCCCTGCGCATGGGTCCGCTCAATGCACAGCAGCAGCGCCTCCATCCGCTCTGGCTGCCAGCGCGCGCGCAAAGCGGCAATCGGATTTTCACCCTGCCAGATCGCATCTGAATTTATCGTTACCACGGGGCCCGCNCCCAATTGCGGCAACGCCGCTTTTAATCCGCCCCCCGTCTCAAGAATATCCGGCAGTTCAAGCCGCGTTTGCACGGGCGCGTCGCGCAAATGATCCGCAAGCATCTGATGCTTGTAATGCAGATTAACAAGGATCGTCTGAGCGCCGCTTTCGCGCGCAATATCAACCGCATAATCGATCAACGCCCGCCCTTTTACAGGCACCAAGGGTTTGGGTTTATCTTTTGTCAGCGCCCCCATGCGGCGCCCGAAACCAGCAGCAAAAATCATCACGGGAAAAGGGGTTTTGGCCATCATGTGCATTTAAACCGTCCAATTTAAATTTGCAGGGCTGGGAAATTCTGCATCGATCAAAGCCTTAAGCCCTTGCAAACCCGGAGCGCGTAAATTGCGTTGGATATAGCGCCAGACCCGGGGCATATGCACCAGATAATTTGCTTTGTTTTCTTGCAGGGCCAGCCGCGCGAAAACCCCCAAAATACGCAGATTGCGTTGCACCCCCAAAACCGCATAAGCGCGCTGAAAGGCCCGCGCTTCTAGGCCCGCCTGCGCCACAAAATACGCGATCAAACCAGCCTCCATACTGGCGGGAATATCGCGGCGCACATCCTGCAAAAGCGACATAAGATCATAGGCGGGGTGGCTTTGAAACGCATCTTGAAAATCCAAAATACCCACACAGGCCGCACCGCGGCGCGCCGGCAAATAAAGAAGGTTTTCCGCATGGCAATCGCGCAGCGCCAGAACTGGCGCGCTTTGCAGCGCAGCCGCGAGCAAATCGGTAAGCGCAGCAAGCAGGGCGGATTGATCCGCCTCAACGCGTGCTGAGCCTTTATAAAATTCAAAAGCGGGCGTGATCATGACAGCCAAATCCTGTGCATCGGGCTGCGCTAAAAAGGCCGGAGGGTCGCTTGCCTGCACCGCAAGCAGCATATCAACCGCCTTTTGATAAATTGGATAGGCGCTTTGCGCGCCCTTTGCCCAAAATCCCGACAATAAATCATCGCCCAAATCTTCAACAAGCAAAGCCCTCAAATCATGATCCGCGCCATAAATTTGCGGAGCGCTGAGATCCTGCGCAAACAAATGTGACGCAATCCGTTGAAATCGCTTTGTTTCACCCACCGCACTGCGCCGCGCATCCATCAAAATGACCGAGCGTTCATTCTGCGATAAGCGGTAATACTGGCGCTGAGACGCATCCGTTTTCAGCGCTACAATCTGCGCATTATGCCATTTATGCTGCCGCAAAAACGCTTGCAACTCGGCGGATATACCCAGATCATTCATCGCTCAAACCCTGCAACCGTGGCGCCCAAATAGACGCCGAACCCTGCAATTTGAGATGCCGTTCACTGTCGCTTGCACCGCTGGAAAACGCGATATTTAACGGGCTATATTGAGATAGATCCCCCAGCCGATCCGGCCATTCAATCAGAGAAATCGAGGTTTCAAACGCCTCTTCTAACCCCAATTCAACCGCCTCTTGATGCGAGGTTAAGCGATACAGATCTGCGTGCCAAATCTCACCGATTTGCGTGTCATAGGTTTGTACCAGCGTGAACGTTGGTGAGGGCACTTCTTCAGGAATATCTTGTACCGATTGGATCAGGCTGCGCGCAAAAAAACTTTTGCCAGCGCCGATATGCCCCTCAAGCAGAAGGATATCCCCGCATCGCAAGCTTTTGCCAAGCGCGGCGGCGAAGGCTTGCATATGCGCCTCAGAAGGCATGTGAAATTCGGTTGTAAATAAATTCATAAATCTAAGATGACATTGCCAGTTGCACGAAACAAGACAGATCGTGCAGCCCGTGAAGCCTTGGTTGTGTGCAAGGCAAGCTTTGAAAGGCCGCGCAAGCCCCCAAGGCTTTAAGCGGTAATCGCAAACACTCCGCCAGCGTCAAAATGCTAAATCTTCATAGCGCGGTTTTCGCCNAGCGCAGCGGTGATTTGTTCAACCGCAGCCCTGGGCCACTGAATTTCCACAATCGCGCCGCGCGGCGTTGCTTTGGCTGCCGGTCTTTGCTGAGGATCATATCCATTGGCAAAGCTTAATTCTGCGCCGGTTCTTTCAAGCAATGTTTTGGCGATAAAAACGCCGAGGCCCATCCCTTCATAGCTTTGCCTGTTATCNCGCGCCGCGCCTGTTTTGCGATGCCGCAAAAAAGGATCACCGATGCGCCCAAGCATGTGAACGGGATAGCCCGGCCCATCATCCAAGATCCGCACAGTGATCGTATCGGGGCTCCAATAGCTTTCCACCCAAACCTCTGATTTGGCAAAATCAACCGCATTTTGCACCATATTGCGCAAACCGTGAATGATTTCCGGGCGCCGCAAAGCCAGCGGCTGGCCAAGCCCGGCGCCCTCGATCGGTTCAAAAGACATATTGATTTTCACGCCCCGATCCTTATGCGGCTCGGCTGCCTCACGCAGCACTTCGCTTAAGGGCGCGCTGCGCAAATGCAGATCGTCTTTTCCCGCGCGCCCCATCGAGCGTAAAATATCGCGGCANCGATTGGCCTGTTCTCGGATCAAGCTTGCATCTTCTTGCAGTTCCGAGCCATCNGGCAAGGCCTCCATCAATTCTGCACTGGTCAATTTTATCGTCGCCAAAGGCGTGCCCAGCTCATGCGCTGCTGCCGCCACCACACCGCCCAAATCGGTAAGCTTTTGTTCCCGGCTCAACGCCATTTGCGTGGCCAATAAAGCGTTTCCCATCGCGTTCATTTCATTCGTAACGCGGCGCGAATACACGCTTAAGAACACCAACGCGATCACGATTGCGATCCAATTTCCAAAGACAAATAACTCTGGAATGCGCAAAAATGCGCCCGCTTGGGTGCGTAGAGGCAAATGATACACCGCCAAAATTGTAACCAAAACGATCGTGGTGCCACCCAGAATGAAATTTGATCGCAGTTTCAAAATTGAGGCAGAAACCGCAACCGGCGCCAAAAGCAAAATGCTGAACGGATTGTGCAATCCACCCGTGAGATAAAGCAAAAAGCCCAATTGCAGCAGATCAAACATGGTCATCATCATGTTTTCAAATTCTGACAGACGTTTGTTTTCAGGAAAGCTGACCATGGCCACCAGATTGCCAATGGCCGACACCGCGATCGCAAGAAGGCAAAGACCCAGCTCAAGCTGCAGATTATAAGCCTCTTTGGCAATTAAAATCGCCGTCAACTGGCCCGCAATCGCCACCCAGCGTAGCAGAATTAANGTGCGCAATCTAATCCAATTGCTGCGGCGTTGATCTGAAAATAAATTGACGTCGTGTTCAGTCATCATCTTCCTGCCGGTTGACGTGGGTTGTTAGGAAACATAGATCCCATAAAGGCCAAGCAATGGCAATTACTCTAAGGAATCCCTTATGCAGAACCGTTTCACAGTGGTGTTGGGCGCCGGGTTTGCCCTGTTACTTTTGTTTTCTTGGCTGGCGGTCTCCACATTGTTCATGCCCCGTTCAAGCGATCGCTTCGCGCAATGCCGCGCCNGCGTGATTGCGGGTGGCAGCGAACAGATTGGGGGTGCGTTCACGCTAGTAAACCAGCACGGGCAGAGCATGTCGCAAGACGATGTCAGCAAAACTCCGGCTCTGCTTTATTTTGGATATACGTTCTGCCCCGATATCTGCCCAATGGATACGATGCGCAATGTTGAAGCCGTGGATCTGCTGGAAACGGCCGGACAAAACGTAACGCCCGTTTTTATCACCATCGATCCGGAGCGAGATACACCCCAAGTCTTGGCAGANTTTGCCGAGGTGATGCATCCAAGACTGATCGCATTAACAGGCAGCGATGCCCAAATCAAAACCGCAAGTAAAGCGTTTCGGACCTATTACAAAGCCCATGACCAAAACGATCCGTATTATTTGGTCGACCATTCAACAATGAGCTATCTGCTGCTTCCCGAGCATGGGTTTGTCGAATTTTTCCGCCGTGATTTACCCGCCGAGCAAGTGGCCGAGAAAATCAGCTGCTTTTTGAACGCAGCTTAANCACTGGTATTATTTGACCAAGGCGGGTGGCCGCATTAGATGTAAANNAAAGGCAANCGCTCAGGAGGCGACCGCGTGTCAGAACGAACATATCAGGATCTGGGCGAAGACCCTTCGCTTTTGCTGGTTGATGATGATGACCCGTTTCTCAAACGGCTTGCGAAAGCCATGGAAAAACGCGGCTTTGAGGTTGAAACCGCCGGATCAGTGGCCGCTGGGCGTGCAATCGCAACGGCGCGATCTCCAGCATATGCGGTGGTTGATCTGCGGCTGGAAGACGGCAATGGCCTAGATGTTGTGGAAGTGCTGCGCGAAAAACGCCCCGATTGCAGGGTTGTGGTTTTAACCGGATACGGCGCCATAGCCACCGCAGTGGCCGCAGTNAAAATTGGCGCCACCGATTATTTNTCCAAACCCGCGGATGCGATTGATATCACCAATGCGTTATTGGCACGGGGGGATGATTTGCCCCCACCGCCGGAAAACCCGATGAGCGCGGATCGCGTACGCTGGGAGCATATCCAACGGGTGTATGAGCTCTGCGACCGCAACGTCTCGGAAACCGCCCGAAGGCTGAATATGCATCGGCGCACCCTTCAGCGTATTTTGGCCAAGCGCAGCCCGCGGTAAAACCACCCCGATTTGGCGCAGCAAAGCAACCCGCGCTGCCTATAATTTCGATATAAGGGTCTGGTATTTGGAAATATAATCCCGTTTTACCAGATTGGGTGGCCGCAGTTTAACCGTGAAAGCTGGCACAAGATCCATTGGCATTTTGCCAAAGAACCGGTTGGCTTCTTGTTGTGAAAATCCGGCAATCTGGGTGGCCTCAAGCCAGGCGCTGCACTTATCGGCCTTTTTAATCTGCGCTTTAATTTTGGCCGGCAGTTTTGCGGGTAGTCCAAAACGGATATGAATAGCGGCGGTCAGGCGCTCGTCCAAAGCTTCATAGCCTGCGCCAACGGCCGCTTTAACCGGCGAAATCATATCCCCTATCACGTATTCCGGTGCATCATGCAACAAGGCTGCGAGCTGCCATTTGGCCTCGATTTTGGGAAAAAGCCGTTTGGATAACTCTACCACCAACAAAGAATGTTCGGCGACAGAATAGGCAAACTCGCCCTGCGTTTGGCCGTTCCAGCGCGCCACAAAGGCCAAGCCATGGGCGATATCTTCAATCTCAATGTCAACTGCCGTTGGGTCAAGCAAGTCCAATCGCCGTCCAGACAGCATTCTTTGCCAAGCGCGTGGTTGTTTCATGGGGTCCTCGAATAATCAGAAATAATATGACATGCGGGCTTTTTGCTAACAAGGGCTGCGCGTCATCTGCCACCGTTTCAAATCCAAAAAGGTCAAAATTGCCGCGTCTAAAGCGCCATGCATAAAAAAAGGCGTTTGTGGTTCCTAGGCCAATTGCCGCAGGTCTCACCGAGAGCCTCTGCACATTCTTGAAGCTTGCAAATGCTTGTGATAGGCGACCCCAAA
>JGI26246J51724_1000320_pt1 | contig 23399 bp, 20 predicted proteins | sample SaaInlLV_10m_DNA_FD_51724 | JGI IMG/M metagenome (IMG submission 51724) | reverse complement strand
GTACAGGCGACCGCCGTGACCATTTTCGCCCCATGGCGCGCAATGCCCTCGTTCTCATATTTTTGCCCCACCATAAATCCCGTAATATTTTGCAGGAAAATTAGCGGTGTTTTGCGTTGAGAGCAGAGCTCAACAAAATGCGCTGCCTTTTGCGCCGCCTCCGAAAACAGCACACCATTATTGGCAACAATGCCGACCGGCATGCCCTCAATGTGTGCAAACCCCGTGACCAAGGTGGTGCCAAACCGCGCTTTAAATTCATCAAACGCTCCGCCATCGGTCAACCGGCAGATCACATCGCGAATATCATAGGGCGTGGTTAAATCACTCGGGATCACATCAAAAATGTCATCCATACCAGTGTCTTGCGCATCTCCGGCCGGCGCAAAGGCGGGTTGGGGCGGAGCGGCTGGCAGGTGGCGCACCGCCTCACGCGCCAGAGCCAGAGCATGGGTGTCATCTTCCGCCAAGTAATCGGCGACCCCAGACAGACGCGTGTGCACATCTCCGCCGCCCAAGTCTTCCGCAGACACCACCTCGCCTGTGGCCGCTTTGACCAATGGCGGCCCCGCAAGAAAAATCGTCCCCTGCTCTTTGACGATGATCGACACATCCGCCATGGCCGGCACATAGGCGCCCCCGGCCGTGCAAGACCCCATCACCACGGCAATCTGCGCCAAGCCTTTGGCAGACATCTGGGCCTGATTGTAAAAAATGCGGCCAAAATGATCCCTATCTGGGAAAACCTCATCTTGGTTGGGCAAATTTGCCCCGCCGCTATCGACCAAAGACACCACGGGCAGATGGCACTCTTGGGCAATTTCTTGGGCACGCAGATGTTTTTTCACGGTCATCGGATAATAGGTGCCGCCTTTCACGGTAGCATCATTGCAAATCACCATAACTTGGCGTCCATGCACTGTGCCGACACCGGCGATGAGCCCAGCGCAGGGTGCCGCGCCCTCGTACATACCATGGGCAGCGGTGGCCCCAATTTCTAAAAATGCGCTGCCGGGGTCCAAGAGATTGGCAACCCGGTCCCGCGGCAACATTTTTCCGCGCGCCAGATGGCGGGCCCGCGCCGCGTCACCGCCGCCTTGCGCAGCCTCCGCTGCGGCCTGCTCTACCCGCGCCAAAGCCTGCAGATGCAGCNGTTTGGCGGTTGAGGCTTCCATCTGTGTCACCGCGCGCCGCCTCTACTNTTTCAANACNCAATANTCTGCGGTGGAGCGCCCTTCGAGACAGGCCGCATATTCACCGCTCAAACCGACGAGCTCTGTGATCTGACAGCCAAGCTGCTTGGCCGCCAAACGTGGCTTGCCCTCAGGATCGCCTTCGGCCTGGCATTTTTGCGAGACATAGTTGATCCAACCGCTCAAAATACCTGCCAAATCTTCGGCAGATTTTACCGTAATGGCCTCGGTCACATCCTCCTGCAAAAGCCGCATAGTCGCGGTCCAGCCTTCGCGTTCACTTTGCAGACAGGCCAAATGCGCGTCTGAGGCGACCTCCAAGCTGACGCAGGGCTCAAAAATCAAGCCCAGACATTGGCCCCAGCTGGTGTTTTGCCCCATGTTCTCTAAACACGCCATCGAATTCACATGCGCTTGCGACAATTTTGTCTCCGCCTGTGCCCCCATGGCCAATACCGCCAATCCTAGGCTTAATAAAAAATTTTTCATAACATTTTTCCCATCAATTCTCGGCCAACCAACATGCGACGAATTTCGCTCGTTCCGGCACCGATTTCCATCAATTTTGCATCCCGAAACAGCCGCGCCACGGGTGCATCGTTCAAAAATCCTGCCCCGCCCAGCGCTTGCACGGCTTGGTGAGCCTGTTTCATAGCCTCTTCACTGGCAAAGAGGCAGCAGGCCGCCGCGTCTTGGCGTGTCACCTCACCCCGATCACAGGCTTTGGCCACCTCATAAACATAGGCCCGCGCCGAGTTCATCGCTGTATACATATCGGCGATTTTACCCTGCATGAGTTGAAAACTGCCAATCGGTTGGCCGAATTGCTTGCGCTCTGCCACATAGGGCATGACCTCATCCAAACAGGCCGCCATGATGCCCAAGCCAATACCGGCCAGGACCACGCGCTCATAGTCCAGGCCAGACATAAGAACCTTCGCTCCGGCACCCTCTTGTTGCAGCACGTTCTCAAAGGGGACTTCCACATTGTCAAAGATCAGCTCCGCCGTATTCGACCCGCGCATGCCCAGCTTGTCGAAATGACCACTGGTGGAAAACCCCACCATATCGCGTTCGATCAAAAAAGCGGTCAAACCGCGCGATCCGGCCTCGGGATCTGTTTTGGCATAAACCACCAAGACATCGGCATCTGGCCCATTGGTGATCCAGAATTTATTGCCATTGAGCCGATAGTATCCATTGCGTTTTTCAGCCCTTAGGCTCATCGAGATCACATCCGAGCCCGCGCCCGCCTCACTCATCGCCAATGCGCCAACGTGATCGCCAGAGATGAGTTTGGGCAGATATTTTCGTTTTTGCTCTGAGGTTCCATTAAGGTTGATCTGATTGACGCAAAGATTCGAATGCGCCCCGTAGGACAGGCTGACACTGGCCGAGGCTCGGGCGATTTCTTCAATCACCACCGTATGGGCCAAATAGCCCAGGCCGCCGCCGCCAAAGTCTTCATCTACGGTGACCCCAAGGACCCCAAGATCCCCCAATTGCTTCCACAGTTGCGCAGGAAATTGATTGTCGCGATCCACATCTGCAGCCAAGGGTTTAATCTGTTCCTGTGCAAAACGATGCACCAATGTCTGAAGAGCGTGGATATCCTCTCCTAGATCGAAACGCATACTGGCTGTAAACATAGAACCCCCATTTATTGAACGCTTGTTCAATTTAAGCAAAGTTTCACCGGCCTGTCCAGCCTAAGCCCCGGCCGGTGGCAAATAAACCCGAAAAGACCGGGCAGAGGTCTCACGCCCCCTTTGCCTCTTGAGCCACTTCCTCGGCGATAATACGCGCCACAATCGCGCAATCATCCAAAGAGAAGGTCAAAGGCAGCCGCATATCAATCACACCGTGCAAAATACGATCACTCTTGGGCATGGCACTGCTGGGCGCATAGGTCCAACTGTCATAACGGCTGGTGAACCCGACCGGATCTGAGGCCCCAAACCATTTAAGCTCCACCCCGCGGGCCAAACAGCGCGCCAGAACAGAACGGATCGCCGCCGATGACCAATCGAGCAATAGGAACTGATAGGAGGAGGCAACAAATTTTTCTTGCTGCGGCCGCTTGATGCGCGTGAGGCCTGCAACCTGGGCAAGCCCCTGGTCCACGACATGATAGCGATCGTTCCAAGCTGCGCATTGCGCCTCGAGCTGGCGCAGCTGTGGGCGCAAAATGGCGGCGCGCAGATTGTCCATCCGCCCTGAAATATTGGGGGTGACCAGCCGCACCGCCTCAAAAGCCTCGACCGGAGGCCCTGCACGGTGCTTGCCATAGAGCATATAGCTGCCTGACAGCATAATGGCCCGCGCCATGATCTCATCATCCTCACAGATCAGGAGGCCGCCTTCGCCAGAGTTCACATGCTTATATGTCTGGCAGGAGTAACAGCCAATGATGCCTGAGCGTCCCGACCAAGTATCGCCCCATTTTGCGCCCATCGTATGGGCACAGTCTTCAATCACCTTGAGATCATGCGCCTGCGCCAGATCCATCAAAGCATCCATATCCACGATATGTCCACGCATATGCGACAGCATCAAAACATCGGCTTGATCGGCCTTAGCTGCCAAATCGTCAAGATCAATAACCAACCCTTCAGTCACACCCACAAAAACGGGCACAGCACCGACCGAGGCAATGGCCCCAGGCACCGGCGCGAGAGTGAAAGCATTGGTCAAAACCCGATCACCGGGCTTCACGCCCAGCGCGCGCAGAGCTGTGGCCAGCGCATAACCGCCGGAGGCCACAGCGAGACAATAGCGCGCGCCCATTTGCGCGGCAAACTCCTGCTCTAAAAGCGCGGTTTCCGCCACTTCATCTGCAGCCTCATTGTAGCGATGCAGCCGCCCATGCTGCATGACCGCCACGGCCGCCGCGATGGATTCGTCCAAAATGGGTTCTTGCTGAGTGAAATTGCCCGTGAAAATCTCTGTCATGCGGGCAGGTTTTGGTCTTGCTGCGAGCAAAGTCAATCCACTTTTGCCCGCCATGTCGCAAACAGATCAGAATTTATGCGCTTGCGGCGCAGGCTTGAGACCATGGGAGGAGCCGATATGACGACACCAGAGGGGATTTTAGACTTCATCGCCGAGCTCACCTGGGACGACCTGCCACCGCAGGTGCGCAGGCAAAGCAAATTGTGCCTTCTGGATCTCATCGGCGTTGGCGCCGGTGGCGCTGGCACAAAATTGTCGCGCATTATTCGCGACTATAGCGCCTTGGATATGGGCGGCGCGCTGCCCATGATGTTCGATGGGCGCGGAGCCTCCGTCTCTGGCGTGGCGCTTGCGGGCGGGATGACCATTGATGCGCTTGATGGCCATGATGGGTTCAACCCGGCCAAAGGGCACGCGGGCTGCGGCGTTCTGCCGGCGCTTTATGGGCTGGCGCAAGAGTTGGGCGATGTCTCGGGTCAGGAATTTTTGCTCTGCCTCACGCTTGGCTATGAGCTGGCCTGCCGTACCGCTATGGCACAGCATGCCAGCGTTCCAGATTATCACACCTCTGGGGCTTGGGTGGCCGTGGCGGTTGCCGGCCTGGCCGCACGCCTGATGGGGCTGGACCGCGCGCAGACCGCACATGCCATGGGAATTGCAGAATATCACGGCCCCCGGAGCCAAATGATGCGCTGTATCGATCACCCAACAATGCTCAAGGATGGCTCCGGTTGGGGCGCAATGTGCGGGGTCTCTGCGGCACGTTTGGCCGCGCGCGGCTTCACCGGCGCCCCTGCGCTCACACTCAGCACTGACCATTGGCGAGATTTGGGAGACACTTGGCTGATCTGTCAACAATATTTCAAGCCCTACCCCGTCTGCCGTTGGGCACAAGCACCGATTGCAGCGGTGCTGGACCTGCAAAAACGCCATGGCTTTGACAGCCGAGCCATCACGGGGCTGCATATCGTTTCCTTTCACGAATCCGTGCGATTGGGCACAAAACAAGTCACAACGACAGAAGAGGCGCAGTATTCAACCTCCTTCCCATGCGCTCTCGCCTTGGTGCATGGCACCGTCTTGCCCGAACATGTCGCTGAGGCAGCACTGGACCACCCGGAGGTTCAGCGTCTGTCTTCGATACTAACGATGGGCGAGGATGCGGCAGCGAATAAAGCCTTTCCCAACCGGCGCATGGCGCGCGCTGAGATTACCTTGGCGGCCGGAAACCGACTGCAATCGGACTGGTTCGAACCGGAATGGGACCCGACCGACCCGCCAAGCAAAGAAGATTTGGAAGCAAAATTTTTTAACTATGCCGGCCCGGTTCTCGGCCAGGCGCGCAGCCAGGCGATCCACCGCGCCGTTGAGGCGCTTGAGCAAAGCGCCACGGCACAGCCCTTGCTTGACCTTTTGGCTCAACCGATCAGCTGAGCGACCACATCGGGCAGATCATCAAAGTGATGCAGTAAAGCTGCGGGCGCCAAGGCCTCCATATCGCCCCCGCCCGGCCCAAAGGTCACCAGCACCGATGGGATTTCAGCATTTGCGGCGGTTGAACGGTCAGTGACCGTATCCCCAATCAAACAGACCCGCGCGCGATCCCCACCGGCGCGCTCCACCGCCTCCCACAGGGGCGCCGGGTCCGGTTTGCGCTGCGCCAGCGTATCGGCGCCCACCAAAGCGTCAAAATAGGCGCTGGCGTTTAAAGCCTGCATCAACTGCACCGCCAGAGCTTCAGGCTTATTGGTGCAAATCGCCACCGCATATCCAGAGGCACGCAGCCGGGCCACTGCGTTCAGAGCACCGGGGTAAAAGACCGTCAGCTCCGAGATATCGGCACCATAGGCCTCCAATAAAATTGGATATTGCCGATCTATTTCAGACATATCCGCCCAACCGGCCCGTTCGAACCCAGCGCTGAGCATCGCCCGCCCGCCGCGCAAGGCAATGCCGCTGTCCTGTGGCGCCTGCAGCAGATCACCCAGCCCAAGGCCGCGAAAACAGCTGTTGGCCGCTTTGAGCAAATCTCCACTTGTATCGGCAAGCGTGCCATCCAGGTCAAAGACCACGCAGGGTTTGAGCATATTCTTGCCTCTTTGGTTACGCCGATTGCAAAAAGCGGAGTTTGTGCAAAACAGCTTGTCGATTTCCCTTATACCCTTAAAAGGGCTCCACTGATTTATAAAGGACTTAGATCCGCAAATGAATATCGCACTCATCGTTCTTGCCGCGGGAAAAGGCACCCGAATGCAATCTGAGCTGCCAAAAGTTTTGCACGAGGTGGCCGGTGCGCCCATGTTGGTCCACGCCATGCGCGCCGGGCGGGCCTTGGACCCTAAACGGACGATTATTATCGCTGGCCATGGCTTTGAGGCGGTGAGCGCTGCTGCGCGCGCCGAAGATCCAGAGGTGGAAGTTGTGCGGCAAGAAGCCCAATTGGGCACCGGTCACGCCGTCGATCAAGCCCGCGCCGCATTGAGTGATTTTGATGGAACCGTCATTGTTCTTTACGGCGATTGCCCCCTTATTCAATCGCGCACCCTCGAGGAATTGTGCGCCACGCTCAGCGACTCGGCCGTCTCAGTGCTTGGATTTGAGGCGAAAGATCCGGCGCGATATGGCCGGTTGATCACAGATGGTGACAAATTGAAGCGAATTGTTGAATTCAAAGACGCCAGCCCCGCCGAAAGAGCGGTGAGCCTTTGCAACGGTGGCGTCATGGCCGCCTCCGCGGGCCTCCTCTTCGATTTATTGTCAGAAATTGATGCGAACAACGCCTCCGGGGAGCTCTATTTAACCGATGTGATTGGCAAGGCCGTGGCGCGCGGCTTGCCATGCACGGCAGTTCGTTGCGCAGAGCGCGAAACGCTTGGCGTCAACAGCCGGGTTGAATTGATGCAGGCCGAAAAAGAGTTCCAAAATCTGCGCCGCACGGAGGCTTTAGAGGATGGCGTAACTATGCCGGCCCCCGAAACCGTGCATTTCTCCTATGATACCGTCATTGGTCGCGATACAATCATTGAGCAAAACGTGGTTTTCGGCCCGGGTGTCACAGTCGAAAGCGGCGCTCAGATCCGCGCGTTTTCACATTTGGAAGGCGCGCATGTCTCGCGCGGTTGCATCATTGGCCCATATGCCCGCCTGCGCCCCGGCGCGGAACTGGCCGAGGATGTCAAAATTGGCAATTTTGTGGAAATCAAAGCCAGCGCCCTCGAAGAAGGCGCTAAGGTCAACCACCTGTCCTATATTGGCGATGCGCACATCGGCGCCCGGGCCAATATCGGCGCCGGTACGATCACCTGCAACTATGATGGGGTGATGAAGCATCACACAAGTATAGGCGAAGAGGCCTTTATCGGCTCAAACACAATGCTGGTTGCACCGGTCACCGTCGGGCAAGAAGCTATGACCGCCAGCGGATCGGTGATCACGCAGGATGTGCCCGCCGGAAGTCTTGCCATTGCCCGCGCCAAACAAGACAATAAACCTGGATTGGCTTTGAAATTAATGAAAAAATTGCGCGCGCTTAAGGCCGCAAGACGAAATAAGACGAAGGATTGAAACCATGTGCGGAATTGTTGGCGTATTAGGAAATCACCAAGTCGCTCCAATCTTGGTCGAAGCGCTCAAACGCCTGGAATACCGCGGCTATGACAGCGCCGGCATCGCCACGGTCAACGCAGGCCATCTCGAACGCCGCCGGGCCGTTGGCAAGCTGGTAAACCTATCCGACCGTTTGGTTGCGGAACCCTTGTCGGGCAAAGCGGGCATAGGCCATACCCGCTGGGCAACCCATGGCGCCCCCACCACCTTAAACGCCCATCCCCATAAAGCTGGGCCTGTGGCTGTGGTGCACAATGGCATTGTTGAAAATTTTAAGGAATTACGCACAGAATTAAACGCTCTCGGACTGACCCATGAGACGGACACAGACACGGAAACCGTGGCGCTTTTAACCCAATATTACATGTCCCAAGGCCACAGCCCCCAAGAGGCCGCGCAAAAAACCATCGCCCGCCTAGAGGGGGCCTTCGCCCTCGCGTTTCTCTTTCAAGGCGAAGATGACTTGATGATTGCTGCGCGCAAAGGCTCTCCATTGGCCATCGGGCACGGCGATGGTGAAGCCTATGTGGGCTCGGATGCCATCGCATTGGCCCCTCTGACTGATAAAATCACCTATCTGGAAGAGGGTGATTTTGCCGTGATCACCCGATCATCCATTGAAATTTATGACGAAAATGGCACTCTGGCCAATCGCGAGATGCGCACAATCGCCATCGATGCCGCACGCGTCGACAAAGGTGGCTATAAGCACTTCATGGCCAAAGAGATTGCCGAGCAACCGTCGGTGCTCAAAAACACGCTAAGCCATTACCAAAACGCGGATGCCTCAGAGGTTGAGCTGCCAGACCATAATATTGATCTGGCCCATATTGACCGGCTGACCATGGTGGCCTGCGGCACGGCCTTTTATGCGGCTCTGACGGCGAAATATTGGTTTGAAAAGATTGCGCGCTTGCCGGCCGATGTCGATGTTGCCTCCGAGTTTCGCTACCGTGAGCCCCCGGTCAGCCCTGGAACCTGCGCCCTCTTTGTCAGCCAATCGGGTGAGACCGCCGACACGCTGGCCGCGCTGCGCTATATGGCCTCACAAAACGCAACCATCCTATCGGTGGTGAACGTGCCCGAAAGCTCCATTGCGCGNGAAAGTGATCTTGTTTTGCCNCTGCATGCGGGGGTCGAAATTGGTGTGGCCTCGACCAAAGCCTTCACCGCGCAGCTGACAGTCCTGGCNCTNCTGGCGATCAAAATNGCCTATGCNCGGGGCACAATTGATGCCGCGCAATATCGCGCCCATATCGCAGAGCTGAACCGCNTGCCCGGTCTGATCAGCCAAGCGCTCGGCATTGATGGCGCTGTGCAAGACATTTCCAAAAAATTAGCAACGGCGCAGGATATCATCTTCTTAGGACGGGGTGCGCTCTACCCTCTCGCTATGGAGGGCGCCCTGAAATTAAAAGAAATCAGCTATATACACGCCGAAGGTTATCCTTCAGGTGAGCTGAAACACGGGCCCATTGCTCTGATTGACAAGACTGTGCCCGTGGTGGTCATGGCCCCCATGGATCCTCTTTTCGACAAATCAGTCTCCAATATGCAAGAGGTCATGGCCCGATCTGGCCAAGTGCTGTTGATCTCCTGCAAGCAAGGGCTAAAGACAGCGGCCGAGGGCACCTGGGCACAAATCACGATGCCCACAACCCCCGATCTTCTGGCCCCCATCATCTACGCCATCCCCGTGCAACTGCTCGCCTATCATACGGCACTGGCCAAGGGCACAGATGCCGATCAACCCCGCAACCTGGCCAAGTCTGTCACAGTGGAATAACCGAAAACATGCAGGCCGCGGGTATAGGGTATTGGCCTGTCCCGGTGAAAGTGACTGCATCTCACTGTTGGTATCCACATGGTTGTGATGACAAAAAAACAAGGCCCGAAAAGGATATGAGTTCAAAATCACGCATGTTCTTTCCATTTTGAAAAGGAAGAAGCTGCGAGATAAAAGATCGAACATCAATCATGACTAAAACTTGAGGTTTTCAGAATGACTCCTACAAACGTACCGGTGACACGCTCGGACAGGATAAGCATCAGACTTGCTCAAGGCACAGACTTGGCATCGATCCAATCGGTTATTGAAGCTGCGTTTGCGGCTGAAGAGAATAAGCTTATTCGTCATTTGTCTGCTGATCTTTTCAAAGAGACCACGCGCCCCCCGATCAAGTCATTGATTGCTGAGCTCGGCGGCAAACTGATTGGCTACGTGTGCTATAGCCCCGTATTTTTGAAATCAACATATGACGTCTCTGGATATATTCTTTCTCCACTTGCGGTATCTCCAGAATATCAAAGCCAAGGTGTCGGCTCCGCTCTCATTAACTCTGGAATAGACATGCTCACAAAGGATGGTGTTGGCGTTTTACTGGTCTATGGTGACCCTAATTACTATCAAAGGTTCGGTTTTAAGGAAGAAATTGGACGTTTATTCGTTCCACCATACCCATTGACGTATCCTGTCGGTTGGACTGGAATGACGTTGAATGCAATCACAACTTCTGGCACACCGACTAAGTTTGACTGTGTGTCTGCTCTGTCGAAACCTGCCTTATGGTGATGATGAGGTTAAAAGAGAAATATTATCCAAGCGGATAAATTCAGCGCGATCACTGGACCTCTTGGGGTGAATGGGCCATGAGCTGTCGGGTCACAGCACAGAATCTGTTGCGATTGGACACGCACCTGAGGGCCCAGAATATGTTGATCGAAGATGCCATTGCCATGCTGCAGCTGCATGAAGTCCCCGGCAAGGCGGCAAAAATGCGGGCCTATTACAAGGTTGAGCGTGTGTATTGGGGTTTAACCACCCCGGTGCTGGACGATCAGGCCCGCCAATGGCGCCAGGACCTGTTGCTGGCAGATCGCCTGCAATTGGCCGCTGAACTGTGGGCGAGCAACGCCCATGAGGGCCGCATTTGCGCCGCAAAATTGCTGACGCAGGCCCGCATCCGTCCCGATGACAATGCCGCTTGGCAATTGCTGCAAACCTGGCTGGTGGAAGTCGATTGCGCGGCCATTTGCGATCATCTCTGCCTGGCTGGGCACCGGCGCTTGAGCGCGGATGTGACGCGCATGGATGAGATGGCCGCCTGGCCGCAAAGCCCGCATTTGTGGACCCGCAGAGCTGCATTGGCCATGACATTGCCCTGGGCCAAAATGCGCAATCCGAACGCGGCGAATTTGGCGATCCGCGAGCGCGCGCTGGGGTGGGCCGCTGAGCTTGCCGAGGATCCGTCCAAAATCATACAACAGGCCGTGGCCGAGTGGGTCTATGAGCTGTCACGCAAGTCACCCGAGCGGGCACAGGGCTTTTTGGATGCGCATAGCCATAAACTCCGCAACGCCGCCCGCAGGGATGCCAGCCGCAAATTGCCCAGACCCGCATAGTTGGATCAAATCCCACGTGGCCGCAGCTTCAGCCAAATTCCATTTTGCGCGCGTACCGTCAGATGCGCGACAGGCTGCGGGACCTGCTCTTCTATGGGTGTAAATTCATAAGCCGCACACAGCCGCGCGAGCAACAATACCCCCTCAAGCATCGCAAAACCCGCCCCGGTGCAGACCCGCGGACCCGCAGAAAAGGGAATATAGGCGGCGCGCTGGCAGTGTTTTCCGTTCTCACTGTGCCAACGCTCCGGATCAAACCCATCGGGATTGTCCCACAGCCGCATGTGACGATGCAGATGCCAAGGGCTCAGCACCACCTGACTGCCAGGCGCGACATCACGTCCGCGAAATCTTTCGGCCTGGGCCGCCTCTCGAACCATCATCGGCACGGGAGGGTACAGACGTAGAGTTTCGCGAAACACGTCCCGGGTGACACGCAGCGCACGCAGGTCCTCAAATCGCGCCTGCGGCCCCAAAGCGGCCCCTTCGCGGGCCACTTTCTCTTGATATTCTGGATGCGTCGCCATGAGGTAAAGCGCCCATGACAGGGCGGAGGCACTGGTCTCATGCCCAGCCAAAAAGAAAATAGCGACCTGATCCACCATTTCGGACGCGGAAAACAGCTGCCCTGTAATTGGGTCTTTTGTGGTCATGATTTTTGTCGCGAGATCATTGGGCGCTGTGCCAGCCGCCAGCGCCTCTGCGCGCTTATCGGTCAACTCAGTGATCAATCGGCGTATCACCTCCGCGCTGCGCCGGGTTCTGCGGGAAAAGGGCCGCGGAACCCAGCTGGGCAAGCGAAAGAATGCTGCAAGATTGACCACCGGTTGGCTGCGTTGATAGGTCTTGAACTCCTCAAACACCTGCCGCGCCATGCGGTCCTCAATCGGAATAGAAAACAACGTCCGAAAGATCACATCCGCAGCGGCAAAGCTGGTCTCCGCCTCGATCTCCACCGGACCGCCTCCGGCCTTAGGTGCAAGGCGCGCCACCGCTGCCTCGGCAGCGGCTGAAATTGCAGGATAGGCCTCGCGCAGACGCCCCCCTCTCAAATGCAGGATCGATGATCCGGCGCTGCCGCTCCCATTCGGCGCCATTGGTCAGAAACACGCTATTTCCCAAAAGTGGTCGCAAGCCTTCGCTGACCCGGTTTGACTTCGGAAAATCTCGAGGTCGGCGCTTGAGCACCAAATCCACAAGCTCGGGCTGATTGACCAGATAGCTGCGAAAGAAGGGCGTTTTGAACTCCGCCATCCAAGCGCGGTAAAGTTTGGCCGGTTGCGCCGAGAGCAAATCGCGCCGGAACAGTTTGACATAGCGCCACAAGGACACCCGCCCCGGCCGCGCGGGCGGTTTTGGCGGCAGGAGGGGCGGGCTCATGGGCAGGTCTGCCTGTATTTTGACACCGCACGGGTGACTTTTCCAGGAGAGGGCGCACGATCTTTATAGCGCGCGCCAAGCGTCAAAGGGCCAGCAGTTATTTGGAAATAGTCATAATCTGCGGGACGATCAAATGCGCAGATATATTGAAAATGCAGCCGGAAAAACCGCCGCTTCAACGCCCGCCATTTTTCAGCAGATAGGGTCTGACTAAAAGCTGCCGACAGCACGAGGGGCCATTTTTGATCCGGCGGGGCCACACCTGTGACAGCCACCGGATCACAAAGCGCGAAGGTACAGCCATCACCCGGCGCGGTGACATCAACCCAGGTCATTTGCCTCTGCCCGCTCATATGCCTTAAATCACGACGCAAGCGGTGGGCATTTGGCAGAAAAGACACCATCGGCACCACCTGCCCCAGGCTCAAAAAAGACAGGGCCGGGCCGCCGGTTTGATGCGCGCCACTGCGCTCGATATCCGCCAAGAGCGAGATGGCCAAATGCGCCCCGGAGGAATGGCCGACCAGCAACACCTCATCCACATCGCTGCGCAGCGCCGCCACCACGCGCGTTGCAAATTGCGCCAATCGAGCCTCCAATTCGGACGGATTGGCCCCGCGGGCCGCGGCCGAATAGGCGTAATCATGCATCAAATAATAGGCAAAAAGCCGATTGTCATAGCGGCGAAACCCCATCAGGACCCAAGGGATCACCATGAGCCCAAGCCAGAAAAGGCCGGGATGCCACAGGCTCAACGCCGCCCCCGCCGCATAGGCCAGCGCCACAGCCACAGCCGCCTGCCCGATCAACATCACCACTGGATAGAGTGCCGCGATCACCGGCCCTTTGCGCAGCTGCATAAGTCGCCACAGCGCGCCGCTCGCGATGTAAATATAGGCGGTACGCAACATCTGCCCATAGGTCGCCAGAATGCCACTGCGCATGGAGGCACGAACAAGATCGGACCAAAGCATGACTTCGAATTCCGCGCGTGTTGATCTGCCGTCAATCTCACTGTCCACAAACCAGCCATAGCCCCCCGGGCCAGTTTTTGCGCTGAGATGGATGTCATAGCCGCTGATGGCAGCCTGCGCCGCAGCCTCTGCCCGATAGAGCTCACGATACCTGCGGGGATGAATTGGATCATACCCGGGAATATAAAATACTTTGCGTTTAAAACTCTGTCCCATGGGGAGACCTCAAAATGTAAGGGTCTCCTAACCTATGCCGATCAAGAATTAAATCTCTTTATACAGTCGAAGCATCACAGCCCGGCGCAGCTGATCCCAGCCCATGCATCACCCCAGGGTTGAAAGGGCGGGAAATTGCTCCAAAATCCACCAGCTGAACTGGGTAAACTGCCCCGTGACCATCATCAATCCAACGGTCCAGAGCAGCAAACCCATGATCCGTTCGATCCGCATCATATGGCGTTTCATCCAAGCCATTAGACCTTTGAGAGACGGGAAGAACACCGCCACCAGCACAAAGGGTATCCCAAGGCCCGCCGCATAGGTGGCGAGCAGGATGACCCCTTTGGCGGGATTGGCCGTATCGGCGGCAAGCGCGAGGATTGTGCCCAGAATAGGACCCAAACAAGGCGTCCATCCAAAGGCGAAGGCCAGCCCCAAAATATAGGCACCAAAGGCCGAACCACCGCGGCCCCCCCCCTCAATCCGCGCTTCGCGGTCCAAAAGGCCGATGCGGATGACGCCAAGGAAATGCGCGCCAAACACCATCACCAAAATGCCAGCGCCGCTGACAAACCAATCTTGATTGGACAAAAACAGGCGGCCAAAACTTGAGGCGGTAAACCCCAAAAGGATGAACACAGTGGACAGGCCCAAAACAAAAAATAGGGCGGCCAAAACCACACGCCTTCGCGCTTGTGCTGTGGCGCTCATATCATCCATGCTCACCCCGCCCATATAGGCCAAATAGGGCGGAACGATGGGCAAAACACAGGGGCTGGCAAAGCTGATCAACCCGCCGAGCAGCGCCACAAACATGGCCGGCATCAGCCCGGCATCCCATAGATCAATTCCCAACATTAAAGCGGCCTTTCCTGTCTTAAGCTGTCATAGGCTATCTCAGCGCTGGCGTCATCTGTAAGTTTGTCACATCAAGCTACCCGCGCCGCGCGTCGCACCATGCCCTGCAACCGATGAAATCGCATCTCTGCCTCTGGCGCGCGCGAAAATTTTACGGCATGGAGTGGGCTTAAGAGTGCAATGATCGACAATAGGGCGCTGCGATGACTTGGGACGAAGAATTGGATGCCATTGGGCTATTGTGCCCCTTACCGGTGCTCAAAGCCCGCAAACGCTTAATGGCAATGGCTGAGGGCGCTGTTTTGCTCATGCGGGCCGATGACCCGGCCGCCATCGTTGATGTGCCGCATTTCTGCGCTGAGGCGGGGCACAGACTGATATCGCAAGATAGCGAAGGCGCAGAACTGCGATTTTTCATACGAAAAAGCGGCGGATAGGCTTGAATTTCACCCTTTGAACGCAAAAGAGCCCCGCAATTGCGGAGCCCCTTTGTCGTTGTAAGATCTTTAGCCGCGTGACCACCAACCGCGTTTTTTGGGCGCGGCCGGTTTCTCTTGCTCAGGTTCGGCGGCCAATGGCACCGGATCTGCCTGCGCAACAGGCGCTGCGACCGCTTCGGGGACCGGAGACGGTTCAACAGCTTCTGGCGCTGGCGCTTCCGCCCGGGTCTCTGCGACGGGCACCGCCTTTTTAGCTGCCGGTTTGCGCACGCGCTTGGGTTTGGCTGCAGGTTTTTCAACCGCAACCTCTGGCGCCGCCTCTTCTGCCACAACCGCCTCTTCAACCGCAGCTGTAGGGGCTGTGGTTTGCGCGGCCGCGGCCTCTTCAGCCTCACGCTGCGCTTTGGTTTTACGCGGTTTGCGCACGCGTTTGGGTTTCTCGGCGGGCGCCGCCTCAGCCACAACCGCAACATCCTGAGCATCCGCAACAGGCTCTGGCGTGGCTGCAACAGCGACCTCGACCGCCTCAGAAAGCTCTTCCGAACGATCCTGCGGGTTTTCCTCTACCGGCTTGGCTTTCGCCCCGCCGCGCGTACGGCGACGGCGTTTTGGCTTGTCCCCTTCGCCGTCACTTTCAACAGCAGGCGCGTCGGCCGAGGCCTCATCTTGCGATCCGTCCTCTTGGCTCTGATCACCGGATAAGGCATCGCTGCCGCCCCGCCGCCGCCGCCGACGACGCCGCCGCTTCTTCGGAGCATCCCCGTCCTCTGGGGTCTCAACAGCCTCAATCACATCAGCCTGATCATCCTCTTGACCTTGCTCATCAATTTCTTCCATCAAGGCAAAATCAACCGAGCTCACGGTCGTGGTGTTCGCCGGAACAATGCGCGTGGCCGTTTTGAATTTCTCAATCGTATAATCTGGGCTGATCAAGAAAGGATCAGCTTCAATACGCACGGCCATCCCATGGCGTTGCTCAATCTGACTGATATGCTCGCGCTTTTGGTTGATCAAGAAATTGGCAATGCTGATCGGCGCTTTGATCAACACTTCTTTGGAGCGGGCACGCCCACCCTCTTCTTCCAGCTCACGCAGAATGGTCAGACCCAAACTGTCCTGCGAGCGGATCAAGCCGGTGCCGTGGCAATGGGCGCAGGGCTGCGTGCTGGCTTCCAACATGCCTGGACGCAAACGCTGGCGGCTCATTTCCATCAATCCAAAGCCGCTGATCCGGCCCACCTGAATGCGCGCACGGTCAGATTGCAGCTTATCTTTCATGCGTTTTTCAACGGCGATATTGTTGCGGCGTTCATCCATGTCGATGAAATCAATCACGATCAACCCGGCCAAATCGCGCAAGCGCAATTGGCGCGCCACCTCTTCGGCGGCCTCTAGATTGGTGTTCAAAGCGGTCTGCTCAATGCTGCCTTCTTTGGTCGCACGGCCGGAGTTGACATCAATGGCCACCAAAGCTTCAGTGATGCCGATGACCAGATAGCCGCCAGATTTCAGCTGAACCGTGGGGTTAAACATCCCATCCAAAAAGGTTTCGACCTGAAAACGCGCAAAAAGTGGCATTGAATCCATGTAATGCTTCACGTTTTTGGCATGGGACGGCATGATCATTTTCATGGTGTCTTTGGCGTTGCGATAGCCCGCCGCACCTTCCACCAAAACCTCGTCAATATCGCGGTTGTAAAGGTCGCGAATCGAGCGTTTGATCAGGTCACCCTCTTCATAAATCGCCGCCGGAGCGGAAGATTTCAGGGTAAGCTCACGAATTTGTTCCCACATACGTTGTAGGTATTCATAATCGCGTTTGATTTCCGTCTTGGTGCGTTTCGCACCAGCGGTCCGCACAATCAGACCGGCCCCTTCGGGCACAACGATTGTGGTGGCGATTTCTTTCAATTTCTTGCGGTCAGCTGCATTGGTAATTTTGCGGCTTATTCCGCCACCGCGCGCAGTATTTGGCATCAAAACGCAATAGCGCCCCGCGAGCGATAGATATGTCGTCAAAGCGGCGCCTTTGTTGCTGCGCTCTTCTTTGACCACTTGGATCAACATGATTTGGCGCACTTTGATCACTTCTTGGATCTTATAACGCCTTGGACGCGGCTTGCGCACCGGGCGCACATCTTCGCTGTCATCTTCTTGGGCGACAGATTCGATCCCGTCATCGGCCTGATCTTCATCTTCTTGATCGTGGTCCTCCTCAGTGTCCAGCGCCGCCTCTGGCTCAACCACCTCTTCAGAGCGCAGATGCAGGCTCAGACTCTGGTGCAACTTCTGCTGTATCATTGGCGTCTTCGGCTTCTGGTGCAGCCTCAGACAGATCGTCCTCGACCAAAGAAGCGGCAGCCTGCCCCTCTTCATCCGCAGACAGATCAATGGTCTCCATCCCATCAACCACCCCATCAACCGCGGTCACATCCCGCGTTTCAATGGGGTCCGAGCTGTGCTGCGCGGCGGGTTTTGCCCGGCGTTTTCGCGTGCGTTTGGGTTTTTGCGCTTCCTGCTCAGCTTCCGCCGCCATGGCTTCCGCATAGGCTTTTTCTTCCGCCATGAGCGCTTCACGATCCGCAACTGGGATCTGATAGTAATCCGGATGGATTTCAGAGAAGGCCAAAAAGCCGTGGCGATTTCCGCCATAGTCAACAAAGGCGGCCTGCAACGAGGGTTCAACCCGCGTTACTTTTGCCAAATATATGTTGCCAGCTATTTGCCGTTTGTTTTGTGATTCAAAGTCAAATTCCTCAACTTTGTTTCCGTCGACCACGACAACACGGGTTTCTTCCGCGTGCGTGGCATCGATAAGCATCTTTTTTGCCATTATATCCACTTGCATCACTCAGCAGGCCCCCTGAAAGGAAGCCAAAACCGAAGGGATGTCTATTAAGGGCGATGCACGCAACATGGGGGCGGCTCAAAGGCCTGCCTTCATCCAATGTTATAGCCTGCGCCTGTGTCATCGCGTTGCTTTCTGTGACAGAATTTCTCCTGCCTGTTAACTGCCCTTGTCTTCGATCAAATCTGAAAACCTGGGTCATCTCTCGTGGCTCGTCAGAGCCATTTTCCGTCGCACCCCCGCGCATTTTATAACGCGCAACAGACTGCGAAAAAAACCATTCGCCCAGGGTATCTTACAACCGTAGAGCTAAGCTGACTGTAAAGGGCAAGCGGGGGGGAAGACAATGGCTAAATGCACTTGCCGGCGCAATCTCTTGCAGGCAGCGGCGCTTTGCAGATTGGACCGGCGGTACAATTCGCTGATTTCCTCAGAAAACAGCGCCCAACGCCCTGCCCGGTCCACCGCGCGGATTTTAGCCGATATAATCCGCGCGGGTGAGGCGATATTTGGCCATTTTTTCATTCAAAGTCCGGCGCGGCAGGCAGAGCTCTTCCATCACACTCGCGATAGAGCCCCGATGCCGGCGCATGGTATTGTCAATCAACATACGTTCAAACGCCTCGACATATTCCTTGAGCGGCTTGCCTTCTGTGGTCATCACGGGCCGATCATCATCGCCCTCTGCCATCAAGAGCGAGGCAATGGTGCCATTGCCTCTGCGGCTTTGCAGCACTGCCCGCTCGGCCACATTGATCAACTGACGCACATTGCCGGGCCACGGAGCCTGAAGCAATTGCGCCGCCTCCTGCGCCGTCACGCTGGGGCTGTCGCATCCGTATTCTTCCGCAAATTGATCGGCATAGCGCGTAAAGAGCGTTAATATATCCTCACCGCGCGTGCGGAGAGGTGGCAATTCAATGCGCAAACTCGCCAAGCGATAATATAGATCAGGGCGCAGCACATCTTCGCAGGTCTTGCCCTGCTCTTGCAGATTGCAAATTGCGATAATGCGGGTTTCAGAGGGGTCCCCTTGGGCATTAATCGCTTTGAGCAAGCGCGATTGCACCTGATGGCTCAACGCCTCAATATCCTCCAAAACAAGGGTTCCGCCCCTTGCGGCCTCTAAGACCGGCAGGCGATCCTCTTCGCCCGCAGGGCCAAATAGGCGCCGCATGATCGTCTCCTCCTCCTCGCCCGCGCAAGAGAAGAGAATAAATTTCTTGCGGGCCCTTGCGGAAACCGCATGCAGCGCATGGGCCACCAAGGTTTTGCCAGTGCCGGTTTCCCCCTCAATCAGCACATGACCATCCGCTTGCCCCAGATCCAAAATATCCTCGCGCAACCGCTCCATGACCCCGTTGGCACCAACGAGCTTCTCCATAATGGAGCTGCCCGAAGACAGCTCACGGCGCAATTGCCGATTGTCCAACACCAAACGCCGCGCCCGTGTCGCCTTCTTGGCCAAATCGGTCATCGTGTCGGGATTAAAGGGTTTTTCTAAGAAATCGAAAGCGCCGATGCGCATGGCCTCGACGGCCATGGGCACATCCCCATGCCCCGTGATCATAATCACCGGGAGGTTGCTGTCTATGCCCTTGACCTTCCTAAGAAATTGCATGCCGTCCATGCCGGGCATTTTGATATCTGTCACGATAATGCCTGGATAATCTGCGCTCAATCCTTTAAGCGCATCACCCGCTGAGGCGAAGGTCTCAGTCTCAAAACCAGAGAGCGCCAACCATTGGCTGATGGATTGCCGCATATCCTGCTCATCATCTATGATTGCAATTTTCATCGCCTGGGCCATGTTCAATCCTCGTCGTTGTAGTTATCAATAATCGGCAGCGTCACCTCGAAGACCGCGCCCGATTGGTCACTGTTACGCGCCACCAAACGCCCCCCAAGATCGGAAACAATCCCCGAGGAGATTGCCAAACCAAGCCCGACCCCATCGCCGGGTTTCTTGGTGGTAAAAAACGGCTCAAACAGGTCATCGAGATCTGAAATTCCTTCCCCATTATCCCGCACAGTCAAGGTCGCTGTCTCACCGCCGATCAGCAAAAGCTCGATCTCGGGCGTGTCGATCATCGAAGTGGCATCAAGCGCATTGCGCAGCAAATTAACCACGACCTGCTCCAAACGCAGTTGGTCACCTAAAATCATAACAGGCGTGCTTGGCACTGATGTAGATAGGGAGACTTGCCGCGATTTCAATTGCGGCTCCATAATTTCCAGAGCCCCATTGAGAGCCGCGCGCACGTCCACAGGCACCAAATCATCGCCGCCCTTACGCGCATAGGATTTAAGTTGCCGAGTGATGGCACTCATACGGCCAATAAGATCGTCAATCCGTTGAAAAGAGCTTAAAGCCTCGTCCATACGTTTACGCTGAAGCAACAGCTTGGCCCCCGCAAGATAGGTTTTCATGGCGGCCAAAGGCTGATTTAGCTCATGGCTGACCGCTGCNGACATTTCCCCCANAGCCGCCAATTTCGAAGACTGCGCCAGGGTTTGCTCTNCCACTTGCAGGTTCTTCTCGACCTTTTGACGCTCTGAAATCTCTCGNTGCAAGCGCAGGTTGAGTTGCCGCAGGTCATCAGATTCTTGTTGGAANAACAGCGCACGCGTTAAGGTTTGACGNGACAGTTGATAAAAGGCCAAGGTAAACAGGATTGAAAACCCCATGATCTCCAGGGCCAATACCGCATTCACCCTCTGGCGAATTCCGCCATAGGTGGTAAATAAAACCATGGTCCAACCCCGAAACGGCACCCGCAATTCGCGCCGCATAACCGCCCGCCCTTGCACATAGGCATCCGCCGGCAGGGCTGTCCAATCTTGCGTGGCCCGAATGGCGCGCTCAATCGCACTGGGCGCGGAGCGCAGCGCAAGCGCCTCCTCTTCGGGCAGGCCAATCCAAGTTTTTTCCGTGGCCAAAACAATCGGACCATTGGGGAGCGACACAATCACCGCGTCAGATATCCCCGCCCAAGCCGATTGAAACTTTCGCAAATCCACCTCAACCACGATCACACCAAGGGTTTTGTTATTGGCCACCACGCGGCGTGAATAGGCAAAATCATACCCGCCAACATCCATCTGATGGGTGGTAAACACCGTTTCGCTGGCCCGAGCCGCCTCTACGAAATGTGGCAAATTGCGCTGTATTTCACCCAAGCGATTGCGATCTGTCGCCGCCACAACGCGGCCATCCAAATCCAACAGCAAAATCGCCGCCGCGCCGATCTCGTCCACAAATGACAGCAAGCGCTGCGAGGTCCGCTGATAATCTCGAGAGCTCAATGCCCCCACCAGCTCCGCATCACTGCTGAGGAGTCTGGGCACAATCGAGTTGCGTTGCAGCTCGCTGACCATATTGCCCGAGTAAAGCGCAAGCCGCAGCTGCGCCCTTTGCACGTGGATTGCGTAAACCTTGCGGTGAGCAATTGGTTGGTAAAATAGACTGTGCCGACCGCGATCAAGAAAATCGTCAACAAAGCGATCCGCACGCGCCAAGACAGGTTGGCGACACGCGGTGCGAGTGTTTCAGAATTTTCTGTAACGGAAGACATGCACTAGCGTTACGGTGCTCGGCGCCGCCATTCAAGCGGCCAAGCCTAGGTCAGGGTGGTTTGGCCCACCAACGCGCGGAAAAGCGCCTGCCCATCGGCGGATCCCATCTGCGCATCCATCGCACGCTCGGGATGGGGCATCATGCCCAACACCCGGCGGTTGGCCGATAAGACCCCCGCAATGGATGAGATCGAACCATTGGGATTATCGCTGTAGCGAAAGGCCACGCGATCTTCACCCTCAAGAGCTTTCAGCTCCTCTTCTGTGGCATAGTAATTGCCGTCATGATGCGCAATTGGCACTTGAATTTCAGAGCCTTGGCTATAGGCAGCCGTAAAAGCACTGTCCTGAGTTTCCACGGTCAATCCAACGGTTTTGCACAGAAATTTTAGCCCAGAATTGCGCATCAACGCACCCGGGACGAGACCGGTTTCGCTCAAAACTTGAAACCCATTGCAGACTCCCAAGACATAGCCGCCACGATGGGCATGATCGACCACCGCCCGGCAAATCGGCGATTGCGCCGCAATCGCGCCGCACCGCAGGTAATCGCCAAAGGAAAATCCACCGGGAATCGCGACAAGATCTAATCCTTGCGGCAGTTCGGCGTCTTTGTGCCAAACCTTGGCCACATCCGCGCCCGATTGGCGCAGCGCCTCAACCATGTCTCGATCGCAATTCGAACCGGGAAATACAACAACCGCGGCACGCATTATGCAATATCCAGAGTATAGCTTTCGATCACCGCATTCACCAAAAGGCGATTGCACATCTCATGGATCTGTGCCGGATCCGTGCCCTCGGCCAAGTCCAGCTCGATCACCTTTCCCTGGCGCACGGCATTCACCCCAGAAAAGCCAAGCCCTCCCAGCGCCGATTTTACGGCCTCGCCTTGCGGATCGAGCACGCCATTCTTGAGCATAACTGTGACGATAGCTTTCATTGTCTTGTCCTTCAGGTCAGTTGATCAAAGTGGGCTTGCCGATGGGCACCGGATTTTCCGGCAAGACGCCCAAGCGGCGCGCCACCTCTGCATAGGCATCTGTCAAACTGCCCAAATCACGGCGGAACACATCTTTATCAAGTTTTTCACCGGTTTTGAGATCCCAAAGCCGGCAGCTGTCTGGGCTGATTTCATCGGCGATGATCAGGCGTTGATAATCGCCCTCATAGACGCGGCCAATTTCAATCTTGAAATCCGCAACCCGAATGCCAACCCCATACATGACGCCAGAGAGAAAATCATTCACCCGCAGTGCCAGTGCCAACATATCGTCCAAATCTTGCTGGCTGGCCCAGTTGAACGCGATGATATGTTCTTCTGACACTAAAGGATCACCCAGAGAATCATCTTTTAAGCAAAATTCAACGATCGGACGCGGCAGGGCCGTGCCCTCCTCTATGCCCAAACGCTTGGACATCGTGCCAGCGGCATAATTGCGCACGATGACTTCCAAAGGCACGATCTCAACCGCGCGGATCAATTGCTCACGCATATTGAGGCTTTTGATGAAATGGGTCGGAATGCCCAAAGTATTGAGACCGGTCATGAAAAATTCAGACAAGCGGTTATTCAACACACCCTTACCTTCGATGACATCTTTTTTCTCTGCATTGAATGCAGTGGCATCATCTTTGAAATACTGAACCAAGGTGCCGGGCTCCGGACCCTCATAGAGGATCTTTGCCTTACCTTCATAAACCAACTTGCGACGTGCCATGTTAATCTCCGTGCTTTGATCGCGTCATATGGTAATGTGCGACGGGCGGCAAGTCGGCAAGTCGGTAAGAGGGCTCAGGCCTTATCGCCGAATTTTCATAATCTTCATGATAAAAATCAATTTCACTCATGTTTTGCTTTCAGGCATGAGAGAAGCTCTAAGATATGTATTAGGTATGACATGACAGCAGACTCGCAAAGCCCCCTACAACGCATGCTTTCAAAGCGTGA
>JGI26246J51724_1000313_pt1 | contig 23568 bp, 18 predicted proteins | sample SaaInlLV_10m_DNA_FD_51724 | JGI IMG/M metagenome (IMG submission 51724) | reverse complement strand
CATCATTTAAAGAGAAATTCGAACAATTGGACGTGAAAATGTATAGCGCCGCGGAATTGAATGAAGACCTGTTTGTGGAGAGCAGTTTTGCGCCTAATGGTAAGCGAACAATCGACTTAAAAATTTATGTGAGTAGACGTAAGAAAGGAAGGACAGCGAAGCGTGTATGTAAAGCATTGTTCACCGTAAGCATTCAACCCAACTAAATATCTAAACCAGCCCTTGACCTGAGTAAACGTCTCATACCGAGGATTGAATTTATTTAGTAAGCGGAGGCGGTCCGTAACAAAAAAAGCCCGGCGCTATGCGCCGGCTTTTTTAATTTCTGAATCATCCTTTTAAGGCTTCCAAGCGCTGTGTAATCAGGGTAATTTTACCTTCGGCATCCGCTTGCTTCTTACGTTCAGAGGCGACGACGGCCTCAGGCGCATTAGAAACGAAGCGTTCATTGCTCAACTTCTTCTCAACACCCTTTAAAAATCCTTGCGTGTAGGCCAATTCTTCTTCGAGCTTAACGATCTCCTCTTCAACATTCACAAAGGCGTCCGCTGGTATGGTATAATTAACGCCCCCAGCGACAAAACTGAATGCCGATTTCTGAACTTCGTTTACTTCGACTATAGCATCAACATTCGCTAACTTCTTGATCAATGCATCAAATGCGCTGCTGTGCGGCGTACCCTTTGCTATCTCAAGTGTTAAGACCTCTTTTGGTGCGATGCCGTTTTCGTTTCTTACGGTTCTCACGCCACCAACTACCTCCGCGAAATGATTAAATGCTTTCAATATCGCATCATCCTCTACTTTCAAAGAGGGCCATGGTGCGAAGTTGATCGTTTCACCCTCTTTGCGATCTGCTAAATTCTGCCACAATTCTTCTGTTATGAAAGGCATAAACGGATGCATAATTTCCAAGAGTGTATTGAATATATTTTTCGTAGCCTCCAATGCCTCAGCCGAAACCTTCTCACCGCGCGCAGGCTTTACCATTTCTAAATACCAAGAACAGAAATCGTCCCAAACAAGCTTATAAGTGGTCATTAACGCCTCTGACAAACGGTACTTTATGAAGCTGTTTTCTAATTCTATCAGCGCCTCACCGATACGATTGCGCATCCAATTCACCGCCAGGGCTTCAGAAGGACTCATCTTATCCGCTCCAGTCTCCCACATCCCCACCAAACGGAAGGCATTCCAAACCTTGTTGGCGAAGAAGGAGCCTTGCGCACACAAATCTTCATCAAAAAGCAGGTCATTTCCTGCCGGCGCAGTCATCAACATGCCCACGCGCACCCCGTCGGCACCGTATTGCGCGATGAGATCCAACGGATCTGGACTATTGCCCAACTGTTTGGACATTTTACGGCGCTTTTTATCGCGTACCATTCCGGTAAAATACACGTCTTTGAAAGGACGTTTGCCTTTAAACTCATATCCTGCCATAATCATACGAGCTACCCAAAAGAAAATAATGTCCTGTCCGGTGACCAAGGTACTGGTAGGGTAGAAATAATCCTCCTCTTCCTTATTGCCTGCAAAAACACTATACGGCCAGAGCCATGAGCTAAACCAGGTATCCATCACATCTTCGTCTTGGTGTACCTTGTCGGTCCCCAAGGCTTTTGCGGCCTCTTCACGTGTCTTACAAACCGCAACATTACCTTCGGCATCGTACCAAGCAGGAATGCGGTGACCCCACCATAATTGACGAGAAACACACCAGTCCTTGATGTTTTCCATCCAGTACAAATAGGTTTTCTCAGTATGTGGTGGATGAAGCGTTATATCTTTTGACTTCACACCATCAATAGCAGGCTTCACTAGATCAGCCATTTTTAAGAACCATTGCATGGACAGTCTTGGTTCTATTACTGCATCCGTGCGTTCACTGCGTCCGACTTTATTGCGTAAATCCTTCGTTTCTACCAAAAATCCAGCTTCATCCAATGCTTTAGCGACGGCCTTTCGTGCATCGAATCGGTCCATACCAGCAAAGACACCACCGTTTTCATTCAATGCTGCATGTTGATCAAAAACATCGATCACTTCCAATCCATGCTTCTCGCCAAGCATATTATCGTTCGTATCGTGCGCAGGCGTCACTTTTAACGCTCCCGTACCAAATTCAATATCGACATAGTCGTCAAAAATGATAGGAACCGCCCGGCCTACGAGTGGAACTACTGCTTTTTTACCTTTTAAGTGCTGGTAGCGTTCGTCCTCAGGATTTACACAAACTGCCGTATCTCCGAAGATGGTTTCAGGACGCGTCGTCGCCACTTGCAAAGACTCTTCAGACCCTTCGATCTGATACTTCATATAGTACAAACGACTGTTTTCTTCTTTATGAATGACCTCCTCGTCAGAAACTGCTGTAAGTGCTACAGGGTCCCAATTCACCATGCGTAAACCGCGGTAAATCATCCCTTTTTTGTGCAAGTCTATGAAGACATTTATAACCTGCTCGCTGCGTGTTTCATCTAAAGTGAAGGCTGTTCTATCCCAATCACATGAGGCTCCAAGATGTCTTAATTGCTTTAAAATTATGCCGCCATATTCGTCGGTCCAGTCCCAAGCATGCTTGAGGAAATCTTCTCTACTTAAGTCCGATTTTTTTATGCCTTGTTCGCGCAAGCGCTTCACCACTTTTGCTTCTGTGGCGATAGATGCATGGTCTGTACCTGGCACCCAACATGCGTTGAGGCCTAGCATGCGCGCACGTCGAATGAGCACATCCTGAATAGTATTGTTCAGCATGTGTCCCATGTGCAATTTACCCGTAACGTTAGGGGGAGGAATGACAATGGTATAGGGCTCTTTTTCACTGACTTCTGCATGGAAGTAGTTGTTTTCCAACCAATGGCCGTACCACTTAGACTCTATATCTCCCGGAGTATATTTTCCAATTTCGCGCATGAAATAATTGACTTATGTAAGCTGCAAAAATACAAGGCTTCACGCATTCAATGAACCCATAGGCTAAGAGTTTGTTAATTTCCTTTGAAAGTGCTTAAACTACTCTTACATTTGAAAAAGAAAAATTCATCTAATTACATTATGAAAAAGTTATTCCTAACGCTATTCGTTGCCCTATTTGGATTTGTTGCTCAGGCACAAGAAGAAAACACCAGTGGCGCCAAAATTTCATTTGACCGAAAGGTAATGGAATACGGAAAAGTCGAAAAAGGTGGAAACGGAACGCGTGTTTTTAAATTTAAAAACGAAGGTACTGAGCCGTTGGTTCTAAATTCCGTTCGCGCTTCGTGCGGCTGTACAACTCCAAAGTGGACACGTGAGCCTATCGCACCTGGCGCAGAGGGTGAAATCACTGTAAAGTATGATACGAACCGTTTAGGTAATTTCCACAAAACGGTAACCGTTCAATCCAACGCGAGCAACAAAACTGTGGTGCTCACGATCAAAGGACAGGTAATGAATCCTGATTCAAAGCCGTCGACGCCCACCAAGACTGGAGGTAGCGTTATTGCAAATTAAGTTTAAAGGCGTACCCAGTACACCTCGAAAGTTTAAAGAAAGCCCCGTATTTTTGCGGGGCTTTTTGCATTTAAAAAACGACTGAATTATGCCGACTGTATCTAGAAAAGGGGAAGCAATGCCTTCAAGTCCTATTCGCAAACTTGTTCCTTTTGCTGAGAACGCTGAACGTGCTGGTAAGAAAGTATTCTATCTAAATATTGGTCAGCCAGATATCCACACCCCTGAAGTGGCTCAAAGGGCCATCAAAGAGGCCGATGTTCCTGTTTTAGCATACAGTCACAGCGCGGGATTCGCGAGCTTAAGAGCAGGTCTTTCAGAATACTACCACAGCAAAAATTTACGGGTGACGAGCGAAGAAATCATTGTTACAACCGGAGGCTCAGAAGCACTGCTTTTCACCTTTGGCTCGGCAATGGACGAAGGCGATGAAGTGATTATTCCTGAACCATTTTATGCCAATTACAATGGCTTTGCCACGGCGAGCGGCGTAAAGGTGATACCAGTAGAGTCGAATATTGAAAATGGATTTGCGTTGCCGCCTGTAAGCGCCTTTGAGGCAGCCATAACTCCCAAAACAAAGGGAATTATGATCTGCAACCCAGGAAACCCAACTGGCTACCTCTACAGTAAAGAAGAGCTCAATCAACTCAAAGCCATCGTTTTAAAACACGACCTGTTTCTTATCGCAGATGAGGTATACCGCGAATTCACATACGATGGAGCGGAACATTATTCTATCTTGGGAATAGAAGGGCTTGAGGAACACGCAATTGTCGTAGATAGTTTCTCAAAGCGTTACAGTATGTGTGGCGCCCGTATTGGTTGTTTGGTGAGTAAAAACAGGCATTTTATGGCAACTGCTATGAAATTTGCGCAAGCGCGCCTGTCGCCCCCAACCTATGCGCAAATTGCTAGTGAGGCAGCTTTAAAAACACCACAATCTTATTTTGATACCGTTAATACAGAATACGTGGAGCGAAGAAATGTCTTAGTTGATGGACTGAACAGTATTGATGGGGTATTTTGTCCTAAACCAAAAGGGGCATTTTATGCCGTGGCAGCTTTCCCAGTAGAAAGCGCTGAGCATTTTGCAGAATGGCTGCTCAGTGAATTTGATCATAACGGTAAAACTTTAATGATGGCCCCTGCCGCTGGGTTTTACGCAAAACCAGAATTAGGCAGGCAACAAGCACGACTTGCATATGTCTTGAATGTTGAAGACCTTAAGGAATGTATAGAAATCGTTAGACATGCTTTGCAAGTGTATCCAGGAACCATAAAATAATCGTCCATTGATCGTACAGATTAACAAGAGCTTGAAGAAACTCAACACCTTTGGTATCGATCAAAAGGCCGAGCGATTAATTTGGGCACACAGTGCCGAAGAGATCTTGAATTACGTGCGTCATCACGGTGCACCAGCGCTTGTTTTAGGCGGCGGTTCAAATATGCTCCTCACCCAGGATGTTACAGGCGACGTACTGAAGGTGGATATTCACGGCAGAAAGGTCGTTTTTGAAAACGATGATGAAGTACACATAAGATTTGGTGCTGGTGAGAATTGGCATGATATCGTCCTATGGACGCTTAACCAAGGGCTCGGTGGCTTAGAAAATTTAAGCTTAATTCCTGGAAATTGCGGTACGGCACCAGTGCAGAATATCGGAGCCTATGGCGTGGAATTGAAGGATTGCTTTATTTCATGTGAGGGAGTACATATCGATGAAAAGCGCTACTTTGAATTGGACCTTGACGGTTGCCAGTTCAACTATCGAGATAGNATTTTCAAAAATGCGTGGAAAGGCAAAGCAATCATTACCCGGATCACCCTGAGGCTCACAAAACGCAATCATATACTTCGTCTTGATTACGGGGCTATTAAAGATGAATTGGCTGCGAATGGGATTTCCGATCCTACGCCAAAAGCCATAAGCGATGCAGTGGTTGCGATTCGTAAAAAAAAGCTACCAGATCCAGCGGAAATCGGCAACAGTGGATCCTTCTTTAAAAACCCTGTGGTGAGCGAGGAATTGGCAAATGAATTGAAAGAGCAGTATTCGGACATGCCCACCTATGCCGTTGAAGGTGGGGTTAAAATTGCTGCGGGCTGGCTGATTGAACAAGCCGGCTGGAAAGGATTTAAAGACGGTGATGTCGGTGTTCATAAAAATCAAGCGTTGGTTTTGGTAAACTACGGAAGTGCAACTGGTGCAGAAGTTCTGGCCTTATCGCATTCTGTGATTAACAGCGTTCACGAGAAATTCGGAATTCTACTGCAAGCAGAAGTGAACTTGATATGAGTAAATCGGTCGCATTTCACACGCTAGGTTGCAAACTCAACTTTGCAGAAACCTCAACCATCGCGAAGGACTTTGATACCGCAGGATTTGTAACCGTACCCTATGCAGAAAAGGCAGATGTGTATGTCATCAATACTTGCAGCGTTACTGAAAATGCAGATCGCGAGTGCCGGAACATTGTCGGCAGAGCACTGCGTGCTAATCCCGATGGATTTATAGTGGTAGTAGGGTGTTATGCCCAATTAAAGCCTGAGCAAATTATGGAGATGCCCGGCGTAGATCTTGTTTTAGGCGCAACGGAAAAATTTAATGTCACTCAATTCTTAGGTGCTCTTGAGAAACAACAGGGTCCTGCGGAAATCCACAGCTGCGAAATTGCAGAAGCCAATTCTTTCGTTAGTTCTTACAGTGCAGGAGAACGCACAAGAGCTTTTTTAAAAGTTCAAGACGGCTGTGATTACAAGTGTACGTACTGTACCATTCCACTAGCGCGAGGAATTTCGCGTTCAGATACCTTGGAAAATGTAGTTAAGAATGCAAAAGAAATCGCGGCTAAAGGCATTCCTGAAATAGTTTTGACGGGGGTGAACGTTGGCGATTATGGCAAAGGCGAATTTGGTAATAAACGTCATGAAAATACCTTCTTGGAATTGGTTCAAGCGCTTGACGAGCAAGTTCCGGTAGACCGCATACGCATCTCTTCGATCGAACCAAATCTTCTGCGCGATGAAATCATTGCCTTCACAGGAACAAGCAAAAAATTCGTTCCGCATTTTCACATCCCACTTCAGAGCGGATCGGACGAAATTCTAAAAAAGATGAAGCGGCGCTACATGACCGCACTGTACCGCCAACGCGTTGCTGCGATTAGAAAAGCGCATCCAAATGCTGGAATAGGAGTTGATGTCATCGTGGGGTTTCCAGGCGAAACGGAAGCACATTTTTTAGAAACCTACAATTTTATCAATAGCTTAGAAATAAGCTATTTACATGTATTCACTTACAGTGAAAGAAGCAACACTTCTGCGGCAGCAATGGACGGTGTAGTACCCATTCCCGAGCGTAAACGCAGGAATAAGATGCTGCGTATCTTAAGTGAAAAGAAGACGCGACAGTTTTATGAAAACCAATTAGGTCAGTCCAGACCGGTACTTTTTGAAGGTGAAAATCGCAAAGGCTACATGTACGGATACACTGACAATTACATCCGCGTAAAGACTTTTTGGAACCCTGAATGGGCGAACAAAATCAAAACATTCTCATTGTCAACTATTAACAATGATGGAATTGTTATCTTAGATGTACCTAAGAACGCCATCAATGCCACAAATTTTCATCGAATATAAGCCCTTAGTGGGCGAAGACGCTTTCATTAAACATTGGCACCATTGCCGGGCCTCGCATATGAAAGATGGATTAATGCTTAATTCAGAATTGTACAAAATAAGAGAAGGAATGTTTCTTGGAATGATTGACTTCAATCCGAACCACAGGGAAGAAATACTCACACTCTACACCGATCACCGAAAAGACCAAAGTGGCATGCAGACCATTTGTAAAAGCATTCATTTTAAATACGCGGCCCTTCGAAAATAACGAATGAACCTCACCGATATCACGAGCGCCGTTGAAGCCATAGCAAAGGAAGCCGGCGCCTTCCTACGAAAGCAACAAAGCACATTTTCTCAAGAACGCGTAAGCTTAAAAAGTCTAAACGCCTTAGTCAGCGATGTGGATGAAAATACCGAACGTCTCCTAGTGGAACGTCTTTCTGCGTTGTTACCAGAGGCTGGATTTTTAACAGAGGAAGAAACCACGGTTCAAGAACTTCAAAAGGATTTGGTTTGGATAATAGATCCTTTGGACGGCACCACTAATTTTGTACACGGCCTGCCCATATACAGCGTTTCTATTGCGTTAAAGCACAAAGAACATTTAGTTATTGGTGTGGTGTATGAAGTGGGTATGGACGAATGTTTTTCTGCCTTTCAAGGAGGTGGCGCAAGGCTAAATGGCGTTCCTATCACAGTAACCACCACCGAATCGCTCGAAAACAGTCTGCTGGCAACAGGTTTCCCTTATTACGACTTTGAGCACATCGACGGATTTCAAAACACACTTGCAACATTTTACAAAACCACCCGCGGTTTGAGGCGCATAGGCACAGCCGCAGTAGACCTCGCGTATACTGCCTGCGGTCGATTTGACGGATATTTTGAATACGGATTAAGTCCGTGGGATGTGGCTGCTGGAATCGTGCTAGTTCGTGAAGCCGGCGGAGAAATTTCAGACTTTAACGGTGGTCCTGAGGCTATTGCATCAAAAAGCATTATTGCAACGAACAAAAGACTCTACCCAAGCGTTTTTAAAGTAGTTCGTAAAAACATGGGCAATGCGTGAAGCTAGAGTATGGGTATTACCGGGATTAGGTGCCGATTCAAGAATTTTTAGAAATCTTGAATTCCCATGGTCAGCAACTTTTTTAGAATGGACGCTGCCCGAAGTTGGTGAGTCATTATCGTCTTACGCGGATCGTTTGCTGGCACCGCACGATATTCAAGAGCACGATTTGCTATTTGGCTACAGCTTTGGTGGAATCGTTGCGCAGGATTGGGCAAGCCGTCACCGCGTGCAGCGCGTTGTTTTACTCAATTCGCTTCAGTACAGTACGCCACTGCGTCCTCTTTTTAAGAGAATTGCTGCGACAGGTATTTTAAATTGGGCCCCGAAGGGCAGTATTCGCAAGTTAATTTTCTTCATGGCACGACTCAACAGTCGCCCATCGGCTCATTTTGAAGGCGTGATTGAAATGATGGAGCAATTTCCTTGTGACTATTACCGTTGGGTCCTAAAATCCGTATTGAATTGGGACCGACCTACCCCCAAATGTCCCGTAGATAGCGTAACAAGCGACTGGGATCTTGTTTTTCCTGAGTGCGAACCTTCCGACCGCTGCTGGACGCTTAGTCGTGCGACACATTTGAGCTTCTTAACGCACGCACAGGAAATTTCAACTCTTTTGAAAGAAAAGGTCGACCCTATGCTTTCGTAAGCTTATCCTGCTATTTTTGGGGTATGCAAATCATTGAGACACCATTAGCAGGCTTGCTACTTATCGAACCGCGCGTCTTCGGGGACGAACGCGGCTATTTCTTTGAAAGTTATAATCGTGATGTGTTTGCCGCTCAAGGCATTACAGAAGAATTCATCCAAGACAACGAAAGCTTATCTGATCGCGGCGTAGTCCGAGGACTGCATTTCCAAGCGCCGCCGAAGGCACAGGGAAAACTAGTTCGAGTGCAGCGCGGTAAGGTTTGGGATGTCGCNGTCGACATTCGNAAGGGCTCCCCTACCTATGGCCAGTATTATGGCGTTGAGCTAAGTGGCGAAAATAAGCGCATGCTCTGGATACCGCCTGGCTTTGCCCACGGTTTTGCAACCCTTGAAAACGGAACGGTTTTCTTGTATAAATGTACAGATACCTATAGTCCAGAACACGAAGGAAGTGTTTTATGGAATGATCCATTGCTCGCCATTGATTGGAACGTCGATGTTCCCATACTNAGTGCAAAGGATCAAGATGGACCTGCTTTTGCAGACTTTAATTCGCCCTTTATCTATGAAAAATAAAATTGTCCTATTTGGGGCAGTAGGATTAACACTTGCATTTGTAGGTCTCAGAAGCGCTCAATCCAACGAAGCGCCGCATCCTGTGGAGGTACGTCCAAGCACGGTGAAGCCATTTCCTATTCCTGAGAATCTAGATTTTGCAGGAGAAGCATTGCCGTTGGCTGAAGCCGATGTTAAAGAAAAATTGGACCGCGAAATGCTCGTGAACAGCTATTGGCAGAGTAATAATCTTTTAATGCTCAAGCGCAGCGCTAAATTCTTTCCTATCATCGAACCTATTCTTGCGAAAAACGGAATTCCTGAAGACTTTAAATACCTTTCCTTGATTGAAAGTGGACTGCAAAATGTTGTTAGTCCAGCAGGTGCCAGTGGATACTGGCAAATAATGAAGAGTACAGGACTTGAAAACGGTCTGGAAATAAATAAAGAGGTAGACGAAAGGTACCACATCGAAAAGTCGACCCAGGTAGCTTGCACTTATTTAAAGGAAGCATACGAGAGGTTTGGAAATTGGACTTTAGCTGCAGCTTCGTATAACATGGGGATGGCCGGGACAGCAAGACGACTTAACGAGCAAGGCGTTGATAGTTATTACGATCTCTTATTAAATACTGAGACTGCGCGCTACGTCTATCGTATCGCCGCCGTAAAGCACATTCACGAAAACCTCGCAGACTTTGGCTACGTCTACCACCAAGATCAAGGCTATTCCTTTCCTAAAATGGATACTATTTTAGTCAATACCAGCGTTGCGGACTGGGTAAGCTGGGCGAGATCACAAGGGGTTACTTATAAAACGTTGAGAACATATAATCCTTGGATTCAAAGCCAGCAATTATCGAATTCGACAAACAAAGCATACCAAATTTGGGTTCCTTCTAAATGAGCGAATACATAGAAGTCTTTGGCGCAAGAGCGCATAACCTGCGAAACATTGATGTTGCCATCCCGAGAAATAAATTGGTCGTGATTACCGGCCTAAGTGGCTCTGGAAAAAGCTCTTTAGCCTTCAACACCATTTATGCGGAGGGACAGCGGCGTTACATGGAGACTTTTAGTGCTTATGCGCGTCAATTCTTGGGCAATATGGAACGTCCAGAAGTCGATAAGATTGAAGGACTATCGCCGGTGATTTCTATCGAGCAAAAGACCACCTCCCGAAACCCACGTTCGACGGTAGGAACGGTAACGGAATTGAGTGATTTCTTGCGTTTACTATTTGCACGGGCTTCAACAGCCTTTAGCTACAATACGGGCGAGAAGATGATTTCTTACTCCGATGCTCAAATTGTAGCATTGATTGCCGAACGTTATGTTGGCAGAAAAATTGCGGTTTTAGCACCAGTCGTTAGAGCGCGGAAAGGGCATTACAGGGAATTATTTGAACAGATTACGCGAATGGGCTTTATTAGAGCCCGTGTGGACGGTAAAGTAGTTGAAGTGAGCAGCGGGTATCGATTGGACCGATACAAGACACACGATATTGAAATTGTTGTAGATCGCATTATTGTTGCCGCAACAGCGGAGGCGCGCATTGCTCAAAGTGTAGAGACCGCAATGAATCATGGTGGCGGGACCATAGCCGTTTTGGATTTGGAAAGAGATGAATTGGCTTATTTCTCTAGACACCTCATGTGTCCTACCAGTGGTATAGCCTATCAAGAGCCCGAGCCAAACACGTTTTCTTTTAACAGTCCTAAAGGTGCCTGTCCCCGTTGCGACGGATTGGGTACCACGAAACAAGTGAACGAACGAAAGCTATTCCCGGACCCAAAGAAAACAATCAGGAAGGGCGGTATTGCACCAGTTGGAGAATACAAGAAGAATTGGATGTTCAACCAACTTGAAATTATTGGACTGAAGCACGGCTTTAACATGGATACCGCCGTTGAAGACATTCCTGAAGCAGCCTTAGACATTATTCTCAACGGCAGCAACGAGGTGATGACCATTGAGCATAAGGCCATTGGCGTAACAAAGGAATACAAATTGAACTTTGAAGGCATTATTAACTTCATAGAGTCTCAGGGTAAAGAAGCGAAAAGCAGAAGTATTCAGCGTTGGGCAGACGAATACATGGAACATGTAGCTTGCACAAAATGTGAAGGTGCACGTTTGAAAAAGGAAAGCCTGCATTTCAAGGTAGCGGGTCAAAGCATCGCAGAGGTGAGTACCCAAAGCTTGATACATTTTGGCCAATGGATTGACTCGTTGGAGCATAATTTGTCACCTAAAGAATGGCTCATTGCGGAGGAAATTGTAAAAGAATTGCGCGCGCGAAGCGCGTTCTTACTAAATGTAGGTTTAGGCTATTTGAATTTAAACCGGAGTGCACGTAGTCTGAGCGGAGGTGAAGCACAACGAATCCGGTTGGCGACCCAGATAGGGTCACAGTTGGTGAATGTCCTGTACATTTTAGACGAGCCTTCTATAGGATTGCACCAGCGCGATAATGCAAGACTCATAGATTCCCTGCAGCAATTGCGAGATATTGGCAACAGTGTTTTAGTGGTGGAGCACGACCGAGAAATGATTGAAACTGCGGATCACATTCTTGATATCGGCCCCCGCGCAGGAGTGCATGGTGGAGCAATCGTAGCGCAAGGCGATCTCTCAGATATTCTCGCAAGCGACAGCATTACAGCGAAGTATTTAAACGGTCAGCTTGGCATCGGAGTGCCAAATGTACGACGTCAGGCGGACGGTTGGATTGGCCTTTTTGGTGCGACAGGAAACAACCTGAAAAACGTTGATTTAAAAATCCCCTTGCGCGTATTGACGTGTATTACTGGAGTAAGTGGTAGCGGGAAGTCAACATTAATCAACGGTACCCTATACCCTATCCTTAACCACATGATTTTTCGTGCGGTGGGTAAACCGCAGCCGTACCGAAGTATTGAAGGTTTTGAGAAAATCGATAAAATTATTGATATCGATCAAAGTCCCATTGGACGCACGCCGCGTTCGAATCCTGCAACTTACACGGGCGTATGGTCAGAAATCCGGCAGCTATTTGCAGGCTTACCAGAAAGTAAGGTACGTGGGTATAAGCCGGGAAGATTCTCTTTCAATGTAAAAGGCGGCCGTTGTGAAACTTGTGAAGGTGGAGGACTGCGCGTGATTGAGATGAACTTCTTACCCGATGTTTACGTGCATTGTGAATCCTGTCAAGGTAAGCGTTTCAATCGCGAGACGTTAGAAGTGCGCTACAAAGGAAAGAGTATTTCGGATGTACTAAACTTAAGCATTGAGGACGCCCTACCGTTCTTCGAACATGTACCTAGGATCAACCAAAAGCTNCAAACACTAAGAGACGTAGGATTAGGTTATATCCGATTAGGACAGCCCTCTACCACATTGAGTGGTGGTGAGGCACAGCGGGTCAAATTGGCCACCGAGCTGAGCAAGAAAGATACGGGCAACACAATGTATATTCTGGATGAACCTACCACTGGGCTACATTTTGAGGATGTAAAAGTGTTAATGGAGGTCATCCAACGTCTGGTAGATCAAGGAAATACGGTGCTTATCATAGAACACAATATGGATGTCATTAAACAAGCCGATCATATTATCGATTTAGGGCCTGAAGGTGGATCAGGCGGGGGGCGCATTGTTGCTGAAGGGACACCCGAAGAAATCATCAAGATCAAAGAAAGTATTACGGGTCAATTTTTAGCTGCCGAATTAAAATAATTCATCAGCGCTTTTGCGTATCTTATAGGTAAGAAACTAGTATACCTATGAAGATTCATTCAAGAAAAACCTGGACCGAGATTAAATCAGAAGACAGTTGGGCATTATTTAAAATAATGTCGGAATTCGTACAGGGTTACGAAAGTCTAAGTCGTATTGGCCCATGTATTAGTATTTTCGGGTCGGCACGAGACACCACCGAACAACGCTATTTAGACGCAGCTACGGAAATTGCACGCCAGCTAACCAGTAAAGGCTTTGGTATTATTACCGGCGGTGGCCCCGGTATCATGGAAGCCGCCAACAAAGGTGCACAACTAGGCAAAGGTCCCAGCGTAGGCCTTAACATTGACCTACCTTTTGAACAAAGTAGCAACCCCTTTATTGACCACGACAAAAATCTAGATTTCGACTATTTCTTCGCACGCAAAGTAATGTTTGTAAAGTACAGTCAAGCATTTGTAGTAATGCCAGGAGGCTTTGGCACGCTCGATGAACTCTTTGAAGCAATCACATTGGTTCAGACCAAAAAAATTGATCAATTCCCTATTATTCTTTATGGAAGTGATTTTTGGGAAGGATTAAAACAATGGATCGAAAACACGCTGAAAGCGACGGGTAAAATCAGCCCAAACGACACCGACCTTATGCACGTAGCCAACAGTGAGGAAGAAGTTGTAGGTATTATTGAGGAATTTTATAAAACCAAAGGGTTCACCACTAATTTCTAAAACTTGTTCATTTAAGGCAGTAGCATAACTGGGAATGTTTTTGCTTGGGTTTCCCATTGTACACGGAGGTAATACGATCCGTGTGCATAGTTGTTTTTCAATTCAACCCAATCATTCAATAGAACGCCCTGCTCTAGCATGCTGCCTTTGCTATTAATAAGTTGATACGTTCCGTTTTCAACTCCGGTCAGTTGAAAGATTCCATTATTGGGGTTTGGCTGCAGCACTACCGCCGAATTCGCCACATCTTGAGTACCTACGTTGTTCACATTTAGCAACGCTACTTTTACGGTATCAAACACACCGGCTTGCCATTGGTATACCGATCTATGCGTTACAAATCCTGCAAGTTTTACACTAATTGAATCCATTACATCCAAATGGGTACCTGCATCTGCCAAACCATCAATACTGCTTTGTAACGTATCGCTAGTGCGATCAAATAATATAACTGCATTGCTTAAAGGTGCACGTGTAATACTGTCGTATACTACAACATGTACGCGCGAAGCTTCGACATAGGTAGGCTCGAGAACGGACAGACCCTCTTCGATGTCTGAACAAACAATGAGTCCAGACTCAAAATACGGATACGCCCCCCAGTTCCCATAGAAACCGTTTCCTGAAAAAGACGGTGACGTGTCAAAATAGCCAACTTCGACAAGCAATTCGGGGTATTTTGCATCCACAATTTGAACCCCAGAAGTATAATACGAAGTCACCACCCATTGACCATAAACATGCGCATTATGAGGAATAACACTAGTGCCCAAAGAGGTCTGAATACGATCCAATTCAGTAATGTTCGCTAAATCACTCACGTCATAGGCTGTTAGAAAAGCATTACCAATCTCATCGGTAGTAAAGAGCACAGAATTATCATCGCTGACCCAAGTATTATGGGTAAACGCATTGGGCGTGCCGTGCGTAGCTAATGTGATTGTACTGTCTTTTACAGTGGCGTCGACCACTATGAATTTCCCTTGATAAACCGCTGAACCCCAAATGGTATCGCCTCGAACCATACCGTCGTGGAAATAATAATCGTCATACATTCCTACGTAGGTCGGATTCCAAGGATCTGTTGCTACGTCGAATATAAGCGCACCACCGTTACCTACATTTGCTCCAAACAAATAGGCGTACCCATTCTCATCGATGTACAAATTGTGAGCGGTCTTCAAGGTATCCATGATGCCTCCTGGTGTTTGAATGACCGGATTCATAGTCTTATATATTGGGTTTGCACTGTCCACGCTATCTAAGTCTATAATCAAGAGACCATGATCTGGAATCGTATTCCAAGCAAACGTATTGTCATGCGTTACGTAAGCATAATGATCCCAAGTTTTCAAATCACGCCAGATACTATAGGGTCCTTGAACGAATTGCTTCTTTGTAGGGTTCGCAGGATTAGTGACTTCCACAATACTCACACCGGCAGTAGTGCCCGCTAATGCAAACTCACGCCCTGTAGAAGAGGTGTAGCCCCAGATATCGTTCATATCATTCAAAAAAGTGCTCTGGCCCTTCAATGAAATATTTAAACTGTTTTGGGCGGTCAAGCTATATGTAAAAACAAAGAGTAAGGTTAGAAGCGTGGGGCGCATATTAAAAATCTAAAGTAATTTGTGGTGCTTTATCGTCTGCATCATAAGAACTCTTTTCATCACGATTTGGTTCAGACGTGGCAGACTTTGATTGTTCTTCCGCTTCAGTGGGTCTTACAGATTTAACCTGCTCAACGTTAGCTGCGGCATCAATCTTCGCGGCGGTCTCGACCTCAGTACTGGGTTCAACCTTGACAATGAGTGATTCTTGCTCTGCTTCGTTTACCTCTATTCTAGTTTCATCAGGTTCAGGTAAAGACTCGAGCGGCTCTATTTTGTTAAGGGTATCCGAAGTTAATTGGTTCCCTTTTGCCTTAATGCCTTTCACCGAAATGAATGCTGCTAAATCTACTTCTTCAGGATCGCGAACATCGCCCTTTGTTTTACGATATACCATTTGAATTCTAGGCAACGTATTGTTCGAAAGGAAACTCAATTCACTTTTAGGGTGTGCTGTGATTATATTTTCCTCTTTATCACCACCTTCCCATAGGAAGCGCTTCACAAAGTAGCGTGATTTTTCGCCGTCAAAGTAAACGGCACTGATCGGACGATTTTCTTCCAACTTCTCTAGATAAATCATATCTGCATCAAAGTGAAGGTTCAATTCCGGTATAACCACGCGTAATGTCCCATTTTTCATGCCAATCAACAACCTGTCCTCGCCTTTGAAACTTCCAACTAAACGGCCACGTTCGTCACTATTCAAGCGTTGCACGGCCGGATCGAACCATACTTTTCTCGCTTCCAAAGTACTTTCACCCTTTTCCTTGAGCTCAATACGTTTAACCGGGAATTTCGTTACAATATTTCCCTTAGAGCTTCTACCCTTCACCGCTACATTGGCGAAATCTAGATCGATTTTGAGTTTTTTCAGCTTCGCTAATTGACGCAACAGCACCAACACCTTCTCTGCCTCACCATTTGGATTGGATGTGAAGTAGGAAATGTGCGATCCTTTACTTCCTGTGGTCACATCGTATTCTCTGTCGCGAGTAATACTCTGCACTGCAAAACGTTTTACATAACTCACTTTTGAGGCGCCGTCTTGGTAAATGGCGTTGTATACCGTCCGGTCATCGCCTTTTTTCCAAACGGCGACATGAATGATATTTTTTCCAAAGAAGGCTTTATCCTTCACTTTACTAACGCTGTATTTACCATCGGCTCGAAAAACAATGACATCATCAATATCTGAACAGTCACCAACGTATTCGTCTCGCTTCATGCCGTAACCCACAAAACCTTCTTCGCGATTCACNTAGAGCTTTTGGTTACGAATGACCACTTTTGATGCTTCTACACTATCGAAGGTGGCAATTTCTGTCTTGCGCTCGCGACCTTTACCGAATTTCTCCTTCAGCTCTTTAAAGTAGTTGATTGCGTATTCAACTAAATGGGCTAAATCATGCTGAACGCTCGAGATTTTACCTTCAAGGTCCAAAATTTTATCGTTGGCCTTATCGCTATCAAACTTTGATATACGCTTGATTTTGATTTCTGTCAAACGCACGATATCCTCCTCAGTAACTTCGCGCATCAAGTGGCCAATGTGTGGCTCTAATCCTTTGGCAATAAAGGAGATTACCTGTTCCCAAGTTTCCGCCTCTTCGATATCGCGGTAGATCTTCTCTTCAATAAAAATACGCTCGAGCGAGGCAAAGTGCCATTGTTCCCGGAGTTCAGATAGTCGAACTTCAAGTTCCGCCTTTAAAACGCCTTTTGTCGTCTCTGTACTCCGCTTTAAGACATCTTTTACGCCAATAAACAAGGGCGTGTCTTCGTGAATAGAACAAGCAAGAGGCGCGATACTTACTTCACAATTAGTAAATGCGTACAGTGCGTCAATAGTCTTATCAGGGCTTATACCGGAAGGCAAGTGAATAAGAATCTCCACATGTTCCGCCGTATTATCCTCAATCTTTTTGATTTTTATTTTACCCTTATCGTTCGCTTTTAATACGCTATCAATAAGGCTTTGAGTATTCGTGGTAAAAGGTATCTCCGTAATTACAAGTGTATTCTTGTCCAATTGGGAGATTTTCGCACGAACCCTTACACGAGAGCCGCGCTCCCCGTTGTTATAATTTGTGAAATCCGCTGTACCACCCGTTGGAAAATCTGGATATAATTTAAACGGTTTACCTTCCAATTCTTTGATCGATGCGTCGATCAATTCTATGAAGTTGTGCGGTAATATCTTCGTGCTAAGCCCTACTGCAATACCTTCAACCCCCATGGCCAAAAGCATAGGGAATTTCATGGGCAAATGAAGTGGTTCATTCGCGCGACCATCATAACTGAGTTGCCATTGAGTAACCTTAGGACTGTAAGCAACGTGCAACGCAAATTTTGTTAAGCGCGCCTCAATATAACGGGCTGCTGCCGCACCATCGCCTGTGAGAATATTTCCCCAGTTTCCTTGGCAGTCAATCAAAAGATCCTTCTGTCCCATCTGCACTAAAGCATCCCCTATGGAAGCATCTCCGTGAGGATGGAAACGCATGGTCTGGCCAATAATATTTGCCACTTTGTGGAAGCGGCCATCGTCCATCTCTTTCATCGCATGCAGTAAGCGACGTTGAACTGGTTTTAAGCCATCGTTCAAAGCAGGTACCGCACGTTCTAGAATTACATAGGACGCGTAATCCAGAAAATAATCTTGATACATACCGGAAACACGTGTAATCCTGTTCCCCTCCTCTTCAATACCTTCAGAACCCGTTAATTCCGGGTCCAATTCCTCGTTAATAGGTTGATTTTCTTCGCTCATTAGTTAAAGAATTCCTCCTCCAAATTTTTCTCCACGCGCAAGTTCTCTATGATAAACTCTTGACGCTTCGGTGTGTTCTTACCCATATAGAATTCCAATAAATCTCCAGAGGTCAAATCTCTGCCAATCATTACTGGCTCCAAGCGGATATCATTTCCAATAAAATGTTTGAATTCATCCGGCGAAATCTCACCCAATCCTTTAAATCGCGTGATTTCAGGACGCGGACCTAAATCCTGTATTGCGGTGTTCTTTTCCTCCGGGGTGTAACAATACCTCGTTTCCTTCTTATTTCTAACTCTAAATAAAGGTGTTTGTAAAATGTACAAATGTCCTTCCCGAACCAATTCTGGGAAAAACTGNAAGAAGAATGTAATCAATAGTAGACGTATGTGCATTCCATCCACATCAGCATCGGTTGCAATGACGACGTTATTATAACGCAACTCATCTAAACCATCCTCAATGTTGAGAGCAGCCTGAAGTAAATTAAATTCTTCGTTTTCATAGACCACTTTCTTCGTTAAACCATATGAATTTAACGGCTTACCTTTCAATGAGAAAACGGCCTGAGTATTCACGTCACGGCTTTTTGTGATGGAGCCAGAAGCACTATCCCCTTCCGTAATAAACAAAGTAGTATCCAAACGTCTATCACCCTTCGCTCCTGGCTTGTTGTCGTTTAAATGGGCACGACAATCGCGTAGTTTCTTGTTGTGCAGGTTTGCCTTCTTAGCGCGCTCCCTCGCCAATTTACGTATGCCTTGTAAATCTTTCCGCTCACGCTCCGCNCGCTGAATTTTCTTCAAGAGGATNTCTGCNACCGCAGGGTTTCTGTGCAAGTAGTTATCGAGATGCTCCTTCAAGAAATTTCCAACGAACGTACGAACNTGCACTTCACCCGGNGCCATTTCAAGCGAACCTAGCTTGGTCTTCGTCTGAGATTCAAATACCGGTTCCACGACCTTTAAGGAAATAGCACCTATGATGCAGGCACGTATATCCGATGCGTCAAAGTTCTTTCCATAGAAATCGCGCATTACCGTAACTAACCCTTCTCTAAAAGCGTTCTGGTGGGTCCCGCCTTGCGTGGTGTGCTGACCATTAACGAAACTATAGTATTGTTCGCCTTGCATCCGCTCGGCATGCGTAATGGCTACTTCGATATCGTCGGCCTTAAGGTGAATGATATCGTGCAATACATTGCCATCAAGATTATCTTGTAGCAGGTCTTTGAGACCGTTCTCTGAATAAAACTTCTCTCCATTTAAATAGAGCGAAAGTCCCGGGTTGAGGTATGCATAATTCCACAACATCTTCTCTACATACTCCAACATGTACTTGTAGTTGATAAAGATATCTGGATCCGGTCTGAAAGTAATCTTGGTCCCTTTGCGTTGCGAGGACTCTTCGATCGCATCGTCTTCAACGAGTTTTCCAAAAGAGAATTTAGCGCGTTTGGTTTTACCATCCCGGTACGCTTGAACAATAAATTCTTTAGAAAGTGCATTTACTGCTTTAGCACCTACACCATTGAGACCAACGGACTTTTTAAAGGCTTTACTGTCGTATTTCGCTCCTGTATTGATTTTAGAGACTACGTCAACGACTTTTCCTAAGGGGATACCTCGTCCATAATCACGAACCATGACCTGGCCATCCGAAATTTTCACCTCCACAGCCTTACCGGCTCCCATGACGTATTCGTCAATAGAATTGTCTAAAACTTCTTTGAGTAAGATGTAGATTCCATCGTCGGGGCTTTTACCATCGCCCAACTTGCCGATGTACATACCTGGACGTAACCTGATGTGCTCGTCCCATTCGAGGGACCGAATGTTGTCTTCAGTATATTGTGCTTCTTGTGCCATAAATAAATTGGAATACAGGGATTCTAATTTAAGAATGCGCATGACTTTACCGCATGTTTATTACGTTAAAGTATACACAGGTTTTACACATTAAAGCGGAAGTGCATAACATCGCCATCTTGAACAATGTATTCCTTTCCTTCGACTCGCATTTTACCCGATTCCTTGACCGCATTTTCACTGCCTAATGCATCGTAATCGACATAGGAGATGACCTCAGCACGGATAAAACCTTTTTCGAAATCGCTGTGAATCACTCCTGCCGCCTGNGGTGCCGTAAAGTTCTTCTTAATGGTCCAAGCACGCACTTCTTTCACACCAGCAGTAAAATAGGTTTGAAGATTCAGGAGTTCATAAGCAGCACGAATCACGCGGTTCACACCTGCATCTTCGAGGCCCAATTCTTCGAGGAACATTTGTTTCTCTTCGTAGGTTTCCAATTCCGCAATATCCGATTCTGTACTTACAGCAATATGTATGCAACCTGCTCCTTCAGCAGCTGCCATTTCAACAACGCGATCTACGTACGCATTTCCAGATTTAGCAGCGCTTTCATCAACATTGCACAAGTACAACACGGGCTTATCTGTAAGCAACTGCATTTCCTTGATTAAATCTTTCTCACGTTCCGTGCTTTCGAAGCCGCGAACATTTCTTCCTTCTATCACATAAGCAACCAAACGCTCTAGTGTCGTAACGTTTAGTTTTGCCTCTTTTTCGCCGCTTTTTGCCATTTTTTTGGCCTTTTCTAAGCGTTTTTCGATGGTATCGAGGTCTTTTAGCTGCAATTCCGTGTCAATGGTTTCTTTATCGCGAATAGGATCCACACTACCGTCAACATGCGTGACGTTTTCATTTTCAAAGCAACGGAGTACGTGAATAATGGCGTTTGTCTCTCGAATGTTTCCTAAAAATTGGTTCCCCAGACCTTCGCCTTTAGATGCGCCACGAACCAAACCCGCAATATCTACAATCTCGACATTCGCCGGTTGAATGCGAGCTGGATTGACCAATTCAGACAAACGTTCTAGTCGGTAATCAGGCACCGTTACCTGTCCAACATTCGGTTCAATAGTACAGAAAGGGTAATTTGCCGCCTGAGCTTTTGCGCTAGACAAACAATTAAATAATGTACTCTTTCCAACATTCGGCAAGCCGACGATTCCACACTTCATATTACATGCTTTAGGGCGGCAAAGATAAACGGATTCTTTGTTAGCAACGTGTGTATATGTGAATTGGATTGAAAAGGCAAAAAGGTCTTCTTTTGCTGTATTTTTACACCTCATCGAATATAACATTTCACCCATGTCACAACAAGACCTACAAGCCGTCGTATCCCAAGTTCGCAGAGATATTGTACGAATGGTACACGCTGTAAATTCAGGACACCCAGGCGGTTCCTTAGGATGTGTAGAGTTTTTAACTACCCTCTACTTTGATCACATGAAACATGAGCCTAAGGCGTTCCAAATGGACGGTAAAGGTGAAGATCTTTTCTTTTTATCTAACGGCCATATATCACCGGTCATTTACTCAATTCTGGCACGAGCAGGATATTTCAATGTGAGCGAGCTTGCAACGTTCAGAAAGTTGAACACACGCTTGCAAGGGCACCCCACTACACATGAGGGCTTAGAGGGTATTCGCATTGCCTCCGGTTCTTTAGGTCAGGGAATGAGCGTGGCGATCGGCGCTGCTCAAGCGAAAAAACTGAATGGTGATGACCGAATAGTGTACACGCTGCACGGCGACGGTGAATTGCAAGAAGGCCAGGTTTGGGAGGCCGCAATGTATGCTTCTGCGAAAAAAGTAGATAACCTTATATCAACCGTCGATGTCAATGCACAGCAAATTGACGGCTCTACTGATGAAGTATTGGCCATGGGTTCTATTCAAGCAAAATTTGAAGCTTTTGGATGGCACGTTATTTCTGTAGCTCAAGGCAACGAATTGGATGCAGTTAAATCGGCTCTTATCGAAGCAACGGCAGCTACAGGTCATGGCAAACCTGTGTGTATTCTTCTCCATACAGAGATGGGCAACGGTGTTGACTTCATGATGGGTACACACAAATGGCACGGGGTTGCGCCAAACGACGAACAATTAGCCGACGCACTTAGCCAAAACCCAGAAACGTTAGGCGATTACTAGACCATAGTGAAACAACTTACCGCCATAGCATTTTTCTTTTTCTGTATTTCGCTGCAAGCGCAATCGCAGGTAGAGGAAGAACGTCCACCGTTAACGAGAATTTTATTCGTTTTCGATGGCAGTCAAAGCATGTATGGCCGTTGGGAAAGTGGCGCGAAGATTGACGTTGCACAGCGCTTAATGGGGCAAATGCTGGATAGTTTACAGGGCATTCAAGAGGAAGGTAATTTCCAATTGGCCCTTCGTGTGTACGGGCATCAAAAACCTGTACCGCCACAAGATTGTTCCGATACCAGGCTAGAAGTTCCATTCAGTAATGGCAACATCTATAAAATTAAGCGTGTACTCAAGGCCATTAATCCCAAAGGCACAACCCCAATCGCGGGTTCGCTTCTAAAGGCATCTTATGATTTCCCGCCTTGTACAGATTGCCGCAACATTGTCATACTCATTACAGATGGTGTGGAGGCCTGTGATGGTGATCCTTGTGTTGTCAGTAAGCGTCTTCAGCAAAAGGGAATCATTCTAAAGCCCTTTGTTATTGGTATTGGGCTCGATGAAGATTTTAGACAGTTTCGAATGCGTCGGAACGTATTTCGATGCGGCCGATGAGAATACTTTCAAGAACGTATTAGGGGTTGTGATTTCGCAGGCATTGGATAACACCTCGGCACAAATCAACCTCCTTGACAATCGAGGTAAACCGACAGAAACTAACGTACCTATCCTACTCTACGATCATACCTCGCAAAAATTGAGGAAGAGCTTCGTCCATACCCTCAACTACAAGGGTCAACCAGATACTTTAGTTTTAGATCCTTTAGTGGTTTACGATATGGTCGTTCAAACCGTGCCGCCCGTTCGTGTTGATAGTATTGTTATTCACCCAGGAACGCACACTCATATTGGTGCCTCTACCCCGCAAGGTCAGTTGGAGTTACGGTCAAATTCACGGAAAAGCAATACCATTCCGTGCATAATAAAGCCGCACGGAAAAAACGAGATACTGCACGTACAAGATTTCGGCACTGTCCAACGGTATATCAGCGGAACATACGATCTAGAAATCCTAACATTACCGCGTATTTTTCAAAGCGGGGTGGTTATCGGCCCTAGTACAACTACCACCATTGCTGTCCCCCCACCAGGTATGGTAACCTTACAAGCAGGAACAAGCGGCTACGGCTCCATATTTGTGCAAAGGGAGGACGGCTACGAATGGGTTACTGATCTTAGTGAAAGTGGCGAACGTCAGGTATTTCAGCTCCAGCCCGGTCAATACATGGTCGTGTTCAGAAGCAAATT
>JGI26246J51724_1000296_pt1 | contig 24235 bp, 22 predicted proteins | sample SaaInlLV_10m_DNA_FD_51724 | JGI IMG/M metagenome (IMG submission 51724) | reverse complement strand
ACGTGCCCCGGGGTGTCGATGATGTTCATACGGTGCTTGGGCGATTGCGCCGTCTCACCATCTTCGGTGCGCTCCCAAAATGTGGTGGTCGCAGCCGAGGTGATTGTGATACCACGCTCTTGCTCTTGCTCCATCCAATCCATCGTTGCGGCGCCATCATGCACCTCACCAATGTTATGCGACTTCCCCGTGTAATACAAAATCCGCTCTGAACAAGTTGTCTTGCCCGCATCAATGTGAGCCATAATGCCAAAATTACGGTATTCGTTTAGATTATATTCGCGCGCCATTTCAGTGCAGCCTCTTTAAATTACCAACGGTAGTGGCTGAATGCTTTGTTCGCATCGGCCATTTTNTGCGTGTCTTCGCGCTTTTTCACGGCGGAGCCGCGCGAATTTACAGCGTCTAAAAGCTCACCCGCAAGGCGTTCTTCCATCGTATTTTCGTTGCGGCTACGAGACGCTTTGATCAACCAACGAATGGCCAACGCTTCGCGGCGCTCGGGGCGCACCTCAACGGGTACCTGNTAGGTGGCACCACCAACGCGGCGCGAACGCACCTCAACGGCTGGCTTGATATTATCCAAAGCTTCGTGAAACACCTCAACGGGCGCGCGCTTGATTTTATCTTCAACCCGNTCCAAAGCGTTATACACAATGGTCTCAGCGATCGATTTCTTACCATCAATCATGAGGTTGTTCATGAATTTCGAAATAACCCGATCGCCAAATTTGGCATCGGGTAAAATTTCACGTTTTTCGGCGGCGTGGCGACGAGACATCTGTTAATCCTTTTATTTCGGACGCTTGGCGCCATATTTAGAGCGGCGCTGTTTACGATCTTTAACCCCTTGCGTGTCCAGAACACCGCGCAAGATATGGTAGCGAACACCNGGAAGGTCTTTTACGCGACCCCCGCGGATCAAAACCACTGAGTGTTCTTGAAGGTTNTGCTTTTCACCCGGGATGTAGCTGATCACCTCAAACCCNTTTGTTAAGCGCACTTTTGCAACTTTCCGCATGGCTGAGTTCGGCTTTTTCGGCGTGGTGGTGTAAACGCGCGTGCACACACCGCGTTTTTGTGGACACTCCTGCAAATGCATGGATTTGGAGCGTTTTACTTTGGGCTGCCGCGGCTTGCGGATCAGCTGTTGTATCGTTGGCATTCCGGTTATTCCCCGTTCGCTCGTCGTTTATGGGCGCATGAGCGCAGCCCATGCAGTTCATTCTTCTGTGCCAAACGCGTCCGCATAACACAAACACCACANCGGTCCCCTCGTTCTTGGGAACGACGCGGTGGGTTTTCCAGAGGATCGAGGCACTGCCCGGATCTTGACCACTTCAATTCTGAAGCCAAAGCCAGAGAAACATCCCATGACTCGACGTGTCGTGCGTATAGGGGGAGTCGGAACGCTTGTCAACAGCCTGAAAAGCTGCGGCTTTACCCCTGCAGATCGATCCGAAGAAAGTCGTGGTCGCGCCGTCTGACCGCTTTGCGATATCCGGCAACAACCCTCTTATATTATGGGTTTTATTTCAAAGCCCATGCATCAAATCCCGAAATTCAACCTGCGTTTGAGTCATGCGTTTTAACTGGATAAAAAATCAACATACAAAATATTACCAATGGTGTGCGCATCTTCACAAGCATCCGCGATTTACAGCCCGCGTGGCAGGCTTGATCCGGCCTTTTCCAACCAGTCCTTAGCGGTTTTTCAACCTGTCTGAAACAGCGCTCTTCTGCAAGTTTGAGATATCTTAACAGCGCGCTAAGGGCGCAGATATGCGCAGCGCTTGATCCGATCAACGCTTATAAAAAAAGCCCGACTTAAGGCCGGGCTTTTTCTAAATTTTTAACGGCAAAGGGTGTTTAGCTTTCGCTTGTCGTAGCCTCTTTAAACACATCATCTTCGCTGGGTGCGGCTAAGGCGGCCGCAGCCTGAGCTTCCTCGCGGCGCGCTTCAAGCACCACATTGTCACGCTCTGTGGCGATACGGCGAACTTGTTGCGTTGCGCCCCCTGTGCCCGCTGGAATAAGCCGCCCAACGATCACGTTTTCTTTCAGACCAACCAATTTATCCCGCTTGCCTTGCACCGATGCCTCGGTCAGAACCCGTGTGGTTTCCTGGAATGAGCGGCAGAGATAAACGAGCGCGTTTGCAAGGATGCTTTTGTGATGCCTAGCAAAATAGGTTCACCCTGCGCCGGACGTCCGCCTTTTGACAATGCTTTTTCATTTGCTGCGTCAAACTCCGCCTTATCGACATGTTCGCCTTTCAGCAAAGTGGTGTCACCGCTTTCGGCGATTTCCCATTTCTGCAGCATCTGGCGTACGATCACTTCGATATGCTTGTCGTTGATTTTAACACCTTGCAAACGATACACATCCTGCACCTCATCGATCATGTAATTTGCCAGCGCTTCAATGCCCATAATGGCCAGAATATCATGCGGGGCTGGGTTGCCATCCATGATGTAATCGCCCTTTTGCACAAAATCACCCTCGGCAACCGGAATATGCTTTCCTTTGGGAACCATATATTCCACCAGCTCCAGCGATTCATCGGCCGGCTCAATGCTGATCCGTCGCTTGTTTTTATAATCACGCCCAAAGCGCACATATCCATCGACTTCCGCGATAATCGCGTGATCTTTTGGACGGCGTGCCTCAAACAATTCAGCAACCCTCGGCAAACCACCTGTGATGTCTTTTGTTTTGGCCCCTTCACGCGGAATACGTGCGACCACATCCCCCGCTTTCACCTCTTGACCATCTTCGACCGATAAGATTGCATCAACCGACATTGGATAGGTAATTGGATTGCCCGCCTCATTGCGCACAGGCTCACCATCTTCACCAGCAAGGATAATTTCAGGCTTCAATTCGCTGCCCTTTGCGGCGGCGCGCCAGTCAATAACGATTTTCTGCGTCATCCCGGTTGCATCATCGGTTTCTTCACGCACGGCAACGCCATTGGCCAGGTCCACATGTTTGGCAACACCGGCTTTTTCGGCGATGATCGGCAAAGTATAGGGATCCCACTCAAATAATTTATCGCCGCGTTCAACCTTGGCCCCTTCGGCCACGAATAACTTCGTGCCATAGCCCAATTTATGGCTGGCCAATTCATCCCCATTTTCATCTAGGATGCGCAGCTTCATATTGCGCCCCATCACCAACATGTCACCCTGCGCGTTTTTCAACGTTTGCGGGTTCTCAAACTCAATCACACCACTTTGGCTGGCTTCCAAGAAGGATTGCTGGCCCCCTTGCGCAACGCCGCCAATGTGGAATGTCCGCATTGTTAGCTGCGTACCAGGTTCACCGATTGACTGCGCCGCGATGATGCCCACCGCTTCGCCGGTATTCACGATAGTACCGCGCGCAAGATCTCGTCCGTAGCACAATGCACAAACGCCCTCTTCAGCTTCGCAGGTCAAAGGAGAGCGGATGCGCGCCGTTTGCAGACCCGCCTCATCGATCTTATCGGCCATAATCTCATCGATCAGCTCGCCTTTGGCGACCAACATGTCTTCCGTTCCGGGGCGTAAAATATCCTCAGCAGCAACNCGGCCCAACACGCGCTCGGCCAACGATGAGACAACTTCCCCATCATTGACGGCCGTTTCGGCCGTGATGGATTGTTCGGTACCACAATCATTCATGCGCACAATGCAATCTTGTGCAACATCAACCAAACGCCGGGTTAGATATCCAGAGTTCGCTGTTTTCAACGCTGTATCCGACAAGCCCTTACGCGCACCGTGGGTAGAGTTGAAATATTCAAGCACCGTCAAACCTTCTTTAAAGTTTGAAATGATCGGCGTTTCAATAATATCGCCGTTCGGCTTGGCCATCAGACCACGCATACCGCCCAGTTGCTTCATCTGGGTAACCGATCCACGCGCGCCCGAATGGGCCATCATATAAACGCTGTTCGGCTCGCTTTCAGATCCGTCATCATCCAAGCGCGGCGCCGAAATCGTATTCATCATTGCGTCGGTGACTTTATCGTTACATTTTGACCAGGAATCGACAACTTTGTTATATTTCTCGCCCTGTGTGATCAGACCATCCATATATTGCTGTTCGAAATCTTTAACCTGCTGACGGGTCGTATCAACGATCCCCCATTTATCATCTGGGATAACCATATCATCCTTGCCGAATGAGATACCGGCTTTGAACGCTTCTCTGAAGCCCATCGTCATAATTTGATCGCAGAAAATAACCGATTCTTTCTGACCGCAATAGCGGTAGACAGTGTCGATCACCTTTTGGACATCTTTCTTTCTGAGCAACGCGTTCACCAATTCAAACGGCGCTTTGTTATTCACCGGCAAAAGAGCGCCCAGGCGCACGCGCCCCGGAGTGGTTTCAAACCGTTGCATCACTTCGCTGCCATGCTCATCTATTTGCGGAATACGCGCAGTGATTTTGGCATGTAAATGCACAGTGCCACTATCGAGAGCGTATTGCACTTCCTCAATCGAGCTGAACATCATCCCTTCACCCTTCATGCCTTCTCGCATGATCGTGGTGTAATACAGACCCAAAATCATATCCTGCGAGGGCACGATAATCGGGGCTCCATTTGCTGGTGACAGCACGTTATTTGTGGACATCATCAACACGCGGGCTTCTAGCTGGGCTTCCAAGCTGAGCGGCACGTGTACGGCCATTTGGTCACCGTCAAAATCAGCGTTGAACGCAGAACAGACCAGCGGATGCAATTGGATGGCTTTGCCTTCTATCAAAACCGGCTCAAAAGCTTGAATGCCCAACCGGTGCAAAGTAGGCGCACGGTTCAACATTACCGGGTGCTCGCGGATCACTTCATCCAGAATATCCCATACTTCAGGACGCTCTTTTTCAACCAGTTTCTTGGCTTGCTTCACCGTACTTGACAGCCCTTTGGCCTCAAGGCGCGAATAGATAAACGGCTTGAACAATTCGAGCGCCATTTTCTTAGGCAAGCCACATTGATGCAGCTTCAGCTCTGGGCCCGTCACGATCACCGAACGGCCAGAAAAATCGACCCGCTTTCCAAGCAAGTTTTGACGGAAACGGCCCTGTTTGCCTTTCAGCATGTCCGACAGCGATTTCAGCGGCCGCTTATTGGCACCGGTGATCACGCGGCCGCGGCGGCCATTGTCGAACAACGCATCCACAGATTCCTGCAGCATCCGCTTTTCGTTGCGCACGATAATATCGGGCGCGCGCAATTCGATCAGTCGCTTCAAACGGTTGTTGCGGTTAATCACACGGCGATAAAGATCGTTCAAATCCGACGTTGCAAACCGGCCGCCATCCAATGGCACCAAGGGGCGCAACTCCGGCGGAATCACCGGCACAACAGTGAGGATCATCCATTCCGGGCGGTTGCCCGATTCCAAAAAGCTTTCAACCACTTTCANGCGCTTGATGATTTTTTTCGGCTTCANCTCACCCGTGGCTTCTTTGAGATCCGCGCGCAATTGCTCGGCTTCAGATTCCAAATCGATCGCCGCCAGCATTTCGCGGATCGCTTCTGCACCGATATTGGCGGTAAATGCATCCATACCGAACGTGTCTTGCGCGTCCATATATTCTTCTTCNGTCATCATCTGACCATAGGTCAAATCGGTCAGACCAGGCTCGATCACCACATAATTTTCAAAATACAGCACGCGTTCCAAATCACGAAGCGTCATATCCAGCATCAAGCCAATCCGCGATGGCAGCGACTTTAAGAACCAAATATGTGCAACGGGTGAGGCCAGTTCGATATGCCCCATACGTTCCCGGCGGACCTTCTGCAGCGTCACTTCAACGCCACATTTTTCGCAGACAACGCCGCGATACTTCATCCGTTTATATTTGCCGCACAGACATTCGTAATCTTTGGTTGGGCCAAAAATTCGCGCGCAGAACAAACCATCACGCTCGGGCTTAAAGGTCCGGTAATTGATCGTTTCGGGCTTTTTGATTTCACCGAAAGACCATGAAAGGATCCGCTCTGGGCTGGCCAAAGAGACTTTGATCTCATCGAAAACTTTAGGTGACGTTAACGGGTTAAACGGGTTGTTTGTCAGTTCCTGGTTCATTTTAATTCCTCTAATTGGAGACAGAAAGGTGGAAGCGTGGGCAAAAGCCCTACGCATCATCCTCCGTGTCCAAGAGTTCCATATTCAGGCCGAGACCACGGACTTCCTTCACCAAAACATTGAAGGATTCCGGAATGCCCGCTTCGAAGTTATCTTCACCTTTAACGATGCTTTCATAGACTTTCGTCCGCCCTGCAACGTCATCAGATTTGACCGTCAACATTTCTTGCAATGTGTAAGCCGCGCCGTAAGCTTCCAAAGCCCAAACCTCCATTTCACCAAAGCGCTGGCCGCCAAATTGGGCTTTACCACCCAATGGCTGCTGCGTGACCAAGCTGTAGGGCCCAGTTGAGCGTGCGTGGATTTTATCATCCACCAAGTGATGTAACTTCAGCAGGTATTTTATCCCAACCGTGACCGGACGGGTGAATTGCTCACCTGTGCGGCCATCAAACAGGATGGATTGGCCCGATTGATCAAAACCAGCCCGCACCAGCGCGTCATTCACATCGCCTTCTTTGGCGCCATCAAAGACCGGTGTCGCGATCGGCACGCCATTGCAGACATTGCCCGCCGCTTCAACCAAACTGTCTTCATCCATGCCGGCAATGCCTTCTTCGTAGACATCATCACCATATGCCAGACGCATTGCCTCACGCACCGGTGTCAAATCACCCGAACGACGATAATCATTCAAGGATTCATCGATATTCACGCCCAGACCGCGCGCCGCCCACCCCATATGGGTTTCTAAGATTTGGCCCACATTCATACGCGAAGGCACGCCCAGAGGGTTCAAACAGAAATCAACAGGCGTTCCATCTGCCAAGAAAGGCATATCTTCCATTGGCACAACCTTTGAGATCACCCCTTTATTGCCGTGACGGCCCGCCATTTTATCGCCTGGCTGCAGCTTACGCTTCACCGCGATAAAGACTTTTACCATTTTCATAACGCCAGGGGGCAGATCATCACCGCGGCGCACTTTTTCAACTTTATCTTCAAAGCGGGCGTCTAGAATCCGCTTTTGCACTTCATATTGCTCGTGCAAGGCCTCAACGATCTTCGCATCGCCCTCTTCGCTCAACGCCAATTGCCACCACTGGCCACGGCTTAAACTCTCAAGCAAATCTTCGTCGATCACGGCGTTGGCTTTCACGCCTTTCGGGCCTTTTAGAACCGTCTTGCCAATGATCATACTGCGCAGACGGGCATAGATGTTGCGATCCAAAATCGCCAGCTCGTCATCGCGGTCTCGCGCCAAACGCTCAACCTCTTCGCGCTCAATTTGCAAAGCGCGCTCATCTTTTTCAACGCCATGGCGGTTGAACACGCGCACTTCAACAACCGTACCAAAATCGCCTGGCTTAACGCGCAAAGATGTATCGCGCACATCCGACGCTTTCTCACCAAAGATCGCTCTGAGAAGCTTTTCTTCAGGCGTCATTGGGCTTTCGCCTTTCGGCGTGATTTTTCCAACCAGAATATCACCTGGCTCTACATCAGCACCAATATAAACGATCCCCGCCTCATCCAAATTGCGCAGCGCTTCTTCGCCAACATTTGGAATATCACGTGTGATTTCTTCAGGGCCAAGCTTGGTGTCGCGCGCTGCCACTTCAAATTCTTCAATATGAACCGACGTAAACACATCATCGCGCGCCACGCGCTCTGAAATCAGAATTGAATCTTCGTAATTATAGCCGTTCCAAGGCATAAACGCGACCACCACGTTTTTACCTAAAGCCAATTCACCCAAATCAGTTGAGGGCCCATCAGCGATCACTTCGCCTTTAGACACCGCTTGCCCCACTTTAATGAGTGGGCGCTGGTTGATGCAAGTATTTTGGTTGCTGCGCTGGAATTTACGCATCCGGTAAATATCAACACCCGCGTCTCCAAGATCCAGATCTTCGGTCGCCCGGATAACGATCCGCTGCGCGTCAACCTGATCCACTACACCGGCGCGTTTCGCCATAATCGCCGCACCGGAATCCCGCGCTACGATTTCTTCGATGCCCGTGCCAACCAAAGGCGCCTCGGCCCGTAGCAAAGGCACCGCCTGACGTTGCATGTTCGAGCCCATCAAAGCGCGGTTCGCATCGTCATTTTCCAAAAACGGAATTAGCGAGGCCGCAACCGATACCAACTGCTTTGGGCTCACATCGATCAGGTCAACATTCTCGACGGGCGCAAGCGTGTAATCGCCAGATTGCCGCGTGCTCACCAGATCATTCACAAACCGTCCGTTCACGTCCAATTTCGCATTGGCTTGTGCCACCGTATGGCGCATTTCTTCTGTGGCAGAGAGGTAATGTACCTCATCCGTCACCGTCGCATCCTTCACGATCCGATAGGGCGTTTCGATAAAACCATATTTGTTCACGCGTGCAAAGGTTGCCAATGAGTTGATTAGGCCAATATTTGGCCCCTCCGGCGTTTCAATCGGACACATGCGCCCATAATGGGTTGCGTGCACGTCGCGCACCTCAAAACCGGCCCGCTCACGCGTTAACCCGCCTGGCCCAAGCGCCGACAGGCGGCGTTTGTGGGTGACTTCTGAAAGAGGGTTGGTTTGGTCCATAAATTGCGATAATTGGCTGGACCCAAAGAATTCACGCACCGCGGCAGCAGCCGGTTTCGCGTTGATCAAATCCTGTGGCATCACAGTATCGATTTCGACCGATGACATCCGTTCTTTAATTGCCCGCTCCATCCGCAGCAATCCGACCCGATATTGGTTTTCCATCAATTCGCCAACCGAACGCACGCGCCGGTTGCCCAAGTGATCAATATCGTCGATATCACCCTTGCCATCGCGCAGCTCAACCAACGCCTTGATGCAAGACACAATATCTTCTTTGCGCAATGTGCGCTGCGTATCTTCTGCATCAAGCGCCAAACGCATATTCATTTTCACGCGGCCAACCGCGGATAAATCATAGCGCTCGCTGTCGAAAAACAGCGTGTCAAACAGCGCGGAAGCAGCATCTACGGTGGGCGGTTCGCCCGGGCGCATGACGCGGTANATATCCATCAGCGCGGTATCACGGCTGAGGTTTTTATCCTGCATCATGGTGTTGCGCATATAGGGGCCAACATTGACGTTATCGATATCAAGTACGGGAATATCGGCAAAGCCGGCATCCACNAGATCTTTCAACGATCCACCGATCATTTCGCCTTCTTTATCATATTCCGCGGTTAGTTCATCACCCGCTTCTACGTAAATCGCGCCGGTTTCCTCATTGATTAAATCTTGAGACACAAATTTACCAATAATTTGGTCAAACGGCACCAAAAGCTCGGTTACTTTGCCCTCATCGATCANTTTTTTCACCGCGCGGGGCGTTACTTTTTTGCCGGCTTCAGCAATCACTTCACCCGTCGCTGCATCGATTAGATCATAAATTGGACGGGTGCCGCGCACGCGCTCTGGGAAGAATTTCGTTTTCCACCCTTTGCCTTTCACAACGTGGAAATTCACCGTGTCATAATAGGCGCTCATGATGCCTTCTTGATCCAGGCCAAGCGCGTAAAGCAGCGTGGTTACCGGCAATTTACGGCGGCGATCGATCCGCGCAAACACCAAGTCTTTGGCATCAAATTCAAAATCAAGCCAAGACCCGCGATACGGAATGATCCGGCAGGCGAATAACAGCTTACCCGAGCTGTGCGTTTTACCTTTATCATGATCGAAAAACACCCCAGGAGAGCGATGCATCTGTGAAACGATCACCCGTTCGGTCCCGTTGACAACAAAGGTGCCATTCGGTGTCATCAAAGGCATATCGCCCATAAACACGTCTTGCTCTTTAATGTCTTTTACCGATTTGGCGCCCGTATCTTCATCAACATCAAACACGATCAGCCGCAGCGTGACCTTGAGCGGAGCACTATAGGTCATATCACGCTGCTGGCATTCCTCGACGTCATATTTGGGCTTTTCTAAATCATAGCCAACAAATTCCAGCACAGAGGTTTCGTTGAAATCTTTGATCGGAAACACCGATTGGAAAACGCCTTTGATGCCTTCGCCATCAGTGGGAATTTCCGCCTCGCCCGAGCGCAAAAACAAATCATAAGATGATTTTTGCACTTCAATCAGGTTTGGCATGTCAAGAACTTCGCGAATTTTTCCGTAATATTTACGCAAACGCTTCTGGCCGAGATATGATTGAGCCATGGATATAGTACCTTTCAGTTTTCTCACCGGACGCGCGCGCTGTCGGGTACCAGCCGCGCCCCCATACGAGATCGCAAGATAAGATCAATGCCTGGCTTTCACCCAACGAAAGCCTCCCGATCTATTTATCCTGCCCAACAAAACGCCTGCTGAAGTAGGCTCTTTCTAAGACAGGTATGGCCAAGAGCGGGTTTCCCGCTCTCGGCCGATACGTACCAGGTTACCCTGGCGGTGTTTACTTAAGCTCGACTTCGGCGCCAGCTGCTTCCAGCTTGGCTTTGATGTCTTCCGCTTCGGCTTTATCAACGCCTTCTTTGACAGCTTTGCCGCCTGCATCAACCAGCTCTTTNGCTTCTTTCAGGCCNAGGCCTGTGATGCCGCGAACTTCTTTGATCACGTTGATTTTTGAAGCGCCTGCGGCTTTCAGAATTACGTCAAATTCTGTTTGCTCTTCAGCGCCGCCACCTGCGGCATCGCCACCTGCAGGGCCTGCCATCATGACAGCGCCACCGGCAGCAGGCTCAATGCCATACTCGTCCTTCAGGATGGTTTTCAGTTCTTGTGCTTCCAGCAGGGTAAGACCAACGATCTCTTCTGCAAGTTTCTTCAGATCAGCCATTTTCGACTCTTTCCGTTTCTAAGTTGTGTTCCAACGTATGGGGCATTTCCCTACGCAGATCTTAAGTTGCTTAAGCAGCTGCCTTGTCTTCGATGCTCGACAAAATGCCGGCGATATTCGAAGCAGGTGCGCCAATTGCGCCTGCGATGTTTGAAGCAGGAGCNCCGATGCAGCCCACNATCGAAGCAATAAGCTCTTCGCGTGAAGGCATTTTCGACACGGCTTCAACGCCGGCACGATCCAAAACATTCTCACCCATCGCGCCACCGAGAATTTCAAACTTTTTATTCTCTTTGGCGAAATCCTCGGCCACTTTGGCTGCTGCCACCGGGTCCTCGGAAAAGGTTAGAACAGTCATCCCTGTCAGAAAATCTGCTATGCCTGCGCATGGCATCCCATCAAGGGCGATCTTGGCGAGCCTGTTTTTGGCAACACGAACTGCGCTTCCACCCTGACGGGCGCGGGCGCGCAGATCTTGCATTTCAGCAACTGTAAGCCCTGCATAGTGAGACACTACCACAACGCCAGAGCTTTCAAAGATTTGGCCGAGTTCCTCGACCACTTTCTCTTTTTGTGCTCTATCCACAGTTTCACTCCAAATTTGGGGATCTCTCCCCGGCTCAAGTTTGCCACCCTAAAAGGGCAGCGTTCGGGTCCTAGGTCAGGGTCCCGAGGCCAAAACCACCCGAGGCTTGCGCCGCAGACTGATCCAATGTCTCGTTCCCCATCTCAGGAAGGATTTAACGNGCCTGCGCCCCACCCTCCGTCTCGGACAGAACGGATCCTAGCGGATCCGCTATTCGCTGCCCCCTGCACAACAGTGCAAAAGGCAACCAATTTCTTAGCGTTGGCTTGCAGCCCCCACATCGATCGTGACGCCGGCGCCCATTGTCGANCTCAGCGCGATCTTTTTCATATAGGCACCCTTAGCACCTGATGGCTTGGCTTTGGCCACAGCGTCTACGAACGCTTTTACGTTTTCGACCAATTTTGCTTCATCAAATGAGGCTTTGCCAACACCCGCATGCACCACACCGCCTTTTTCAGCTTTGAACTGCACTTCGCCGCCCTTCGCCGCTTTGACAGCCGCAGTAACATCCATCGTGACGGTACCGACTTTGGGATTGGGCATCAAATTGCGCGGCCCAAGTACTTTGCCCAAACGCCCAACAACCGGCATCATATCAGGTGTTGCAATGCACCGATCAAATTCGATCTTGCCGCCTTGAACAATTTCCATCAGATCTTCGGCGCCCACAATATCAGCCCCAGCCGCTTTCGCTTCATCTGCTTTGGCATCGCGCGCAAACACTGCAACCCGCACTGTTTTTCCAGTGCCATTTGGCAGACCGATAACGCCGCGCACCATCTGGTCGGCATGGCGGGTATCAACCCCTAAATTCACCGCAATTTCGATCGTTTCATCGAATTTAGCTTTTGCGTTGGCTTTCACCAATGCCACAGCCTCTTCAACCGACAAATCAAATTTGCCGTCCGCTGCTTCGCGCACAGAGCGCATCCGTTTTCCAAACTTCGCCATCTTACTTCACCTCGATGCCCATCGAACGCGCTGATCCCAGAATGATCTGCATCGCACCTTCGATGTCGTTTGCGTTAAGATCGGTCATTTTCGCTTCTGCGATCTCTTTGACTTGCGCCGCGGTCACGGTTCCGGCTGTTTCACGGCCCGGATTGGTAGCGCCTGACTTCAGCTTTGCCGCTTTGCGCAAATAATAAGATGCGGGCGGCGTCTTAATATCCATCGAGAATGATTTATCCTGATAGTAGGAAATCACTGTCGGGCATGGTGCTCCAGGCTCCATATCAGCCGTCTTTGCATTGAAAGCTTTACAGAATTCCATAATGTTAATACCGCGCTGACCCAATGCAGGTCCTACGGGTGGCGAGGGGTTTGCTTTCCCCGCCGGCACTTGCAATTTAAGCGTGCCAACCAGTTTCTTGGCCATCTGGCCTCTCCTTTTACCAACACTCCTCTGACGCGTCATCGGAGCTTTTCGTTGTCGTGGTTCGGGTGCATCGGCCGCGACCGACTGCCCTTCCACGGGCTAACCTCAGGCTTGTTTGGTTACCTGAGTATATTCCAATTCGACCGGCGTCTCGCGGCCAAAAATTGACACTGTTACTTTCAGACGCTGGTTCTCATCATCCACGCCTTCAACCAACGCGTCGAAATCTTCAAACGGACCGTCATTCACTTTGACTTTTTCNCCGATCTCGTAGTGCAGCAATGTGCGCGGCGATTCTTCGCCTTCTTGAACGCGATTCAAAATTGCGTTTACTTCTGCGTCTCGCATCGGCATTGGGCGGCCCTGCGGCCCCAAAAACCCTGTTACGCGATTGATCGAGTTGATCAAGTGATACCCCTGATCACTCATCTCCATGCGCACCAACACATAGCCGGGCATGAAGCGACGTTCAGCCGTGACTTTTTTGCCACGCCGCACCTCAATCACCTCTTCGGTGGGCACCAAAACTTCTTCAATCTCACCTTCGAGATTTGCCTCGACCACAGATGTTTTTATTTGCTCGGCGATTTTCTTTTCGAAATTTGAAAGAACGCTTACCGAGTACCACCGCTTTGCCATCGAGTCTTAGGCCCTTCATATGATGCGAATTTCATCGCAATTTCAAAACGTTAAGTCTTTTTTTAAGGTCCTTAAGATCCAAAAAAATCGGCGCGCAACACGAATCGCCGCACGCCAAACAGACTTTTGAAAGCCCCAATTACCCTCGAAACATGAGTATTTCAAGTGAGATTGGCAAAGCCTTCGAAAAAAAAATTACCTCAACGCATCCANCAAAGTCTGCAGCCCAGAGCGGATCCCTAAATCAACAAGCGCAAAGATAACCGCAGCCAAGGCCGCCATCACAAAAACCATGACCGTGGTCAAAAGCACCTCTCGCCGCGTCGGCCAGACAACCTTAGACACTTCGGAACGAACTTGCTGAATAAACTGCAACGGATTGCTGATTGCCATGGATCGACCTTTCAAAGTTGTGCTGCACATAATGCGCTTTGCGGTAACTTTCAACCCATGATCACATCATGTAGCGCGCTCTTATTTGCCCAACTGCGTTTATCTTTTTATCGCTGAAACAGCCATGCTCAACACATATCCACAAAAATCTTTGGAACGGCGGGTCTTTCAAACAGATCGCTTTGCAAAATCGCACCAAAAAAAACGCCAACCCGCCCCTTTTACTTTGGCCATCCACGCGCATTTTCAAGGCCGATGAAGCTGTCAAACAACATCACCTTCAAAGCCGCCAGGTTGTACAGCAGACCAATTGCCGTGCAGCGCCGATATTTCGCACCCAGTGCGGGCGCGTAAAACGGGCTTTTCCAAGCAGCGCATTAATTCAACCTGAACGCGTTTCGATATAATTTAGGCGGCGCCGCCTGTCTTTACTAAGAGCCTTTTGAAAATGACGGCCTTGTCAAAAACTTTAATTTTCTGCTCCAGATAAAGCATACGAGTCACAGTTGGAAAACAATCGCAGAAGAAGACATGTCGATCGGTAGAATGACCATGATGAAATCGGTGTCAGAAGAGGCCATGCGAAATGCAGGCAATATTTCCCAATGTTGAACTGGTCATAAAGCTCCAAACCAGCCCCATGACACAAATGTCAGTGGCGATATTACCCGCTCTAAAGATACCAAGAAAAACCTGCTGGGACGGGAACGCTATCAAGAGGCCCTAAACGTCGGGGAAAGCCAATTTTTATTATGAGGGTAATTTAAGGATGTTCGTGGCCACCCCTGGGGCCAAAATATTAAGGCCACTTTTAGCTATGGTGATACGAATGATCCCAGAAAGGCCGTCAGTTAAGCGCCAAGCCAAATAAAAAGACCAACGAAAACGGCTAAAAACAATAGCGCAAATGTTGCGACCATTCCACCAATGGCTGCGTCAGATTTGGGCTTGCGCTTTGGTTTTTCCGATTTTTCGTCTTGCTCCATGAACTCTGACCTCGTTTTTGAAAAATAAACAGTGACCATGCACCGACGTTGGGTTTGTGTTTAAAGGCAAAAGCAAAAGAGGTTCGCTTCCCCGCGCGTGATGTAGTGCATATGTTCTAAAAGCAAAAGACACGCGCGCTACGAGCTGTTCTTTTTCTCCCTAGACTCGCGTGTCTCGGGCCTTTTCATCAGCCCCGTCGCTTGAACCTGTGCCATCTCAAAAGTTTTTCTTGGCCTTTGAAGGCGCCATTTGCTCTATTCTCTGCGGTTAAAAATCTCGCTTTGGCTGCGATACCGCTTGGAAAAAGGCCTGGTCTCGAACCGTTTGGCCCAAAATTTAACCCAATATCGTTTGAAATTATTCAATGAATGCCCATCGGTGCTCCAGATATCGGCAATATGAAAAACAGCTTTGCAAACCCGGTGAAGGTGACGCTCTGAAAAATTGGCAAAATAAGCGCGACCTCTCCTAAGACCATTGATTTCAGACCCTCGAGCCTATTTGCTCTCGCAACCTAAGCGGGGCCTGTACGGCCTAAGGCAAAGATCGCGCGAAAACTCCGCCGCGTGATAATAAGTGGATGTTAACTGTGCATACTTCTGATACGTTGGCGCTCATTATCGGGGTATTGATGCCCAGATTATTAAGAGTGATGTCAGAAACAAGCAGTGTTCACACGGGAAAAAGAGATGATTGCACTTGAAGTTTACGCCAAGCTTACGGAAACAAAATTGTCGGAATTTAAAGATAAACCCACCTCATTGACCCAAGGACAAAAAGAGGCATCTACATTGCTTTGGTCCTCTGCAGATGGTCATTGCAAAATTGGAGTATGGGAATGTCAGCCTGGCCATTTTACGGCCGATCGCCGCGCGGCCGGTGAATATTGCCATATTCTTTCCGGTCGGGCCTCCGTTACCAATTCAGATGGTACAGGCACGCGTGACGTGGGGCCGGGCGACTTGTTGGTTTTGCCCCAAGGTTGGACGGGCGCGTGGGTGGTCCATGAGCATATGCGTAAGTTATTTATTATAGACGCGTCACCCGAGTGACGCGCCCCACCGCCCTTAATTTGAAATGTTTGGCCAATAGGCGCGCTCTTACGAAACAGGCCCAGNTTTTAAATGTTCAAGCGCTTCACAGATTTGCTCCTATTCTTAAACCTTCCAGCACTGCTTCTTCGACTGTTCTGGGGCTCAGACAATCGCCAATGATATGATGCAAGATACGATGCGCGTTTAAATCTTTCTCAAGTTTCGTTTCAGCTGAATGCCCCAGGGCGGTGACCAAAGTATCGACCGAANTTAAAATAACCGGTTCACCGCTGAGCGTGTGTTGAAAATANACATCTTCGGAATCCACCCCCACCACTCGTACATGTGGAATAATCTCAACACCAAGTTTGTGCAGTATGCCGATCCATATATCCCGTGCATATTGCGGAATATTTTGGCCCGCCACCATCCCATTCACAGCCAGGCGAACATGGCGGCCCTGTTTGACGAGCAATTCAGCAAGCCCCAGACCCACCCAATCACAGCGCCAATCTGCGATAACCACGCGGCCACCAACATTTGTTTGGCCTTCCAAAACTTGCCATGCATTCACCACATGAGCATCATCAGCCCCATCAATTTGCGCCCTATAGGGCGTTGCACCCGTTGCAGAAATAACAACATCAGGGGCGATATTTTCAATAACATCAAGATTTACGAAACAATTAAGGTGCACCCGAGCCGTTGTTTTGGAAAGCTCTTTTTGTAGGTTCGAGGTAATGCCCCCAAATTCAGCCCTGCCCGGGAGCGATTGCGCCAGATTAATCTGGCCACCAAGTGAATTTGATTTTTCACAAAGGATCACCTCATGCCCGCGCCGCGCCGCTATGCTGGCCGCTTTAAGACCGGCAGGCCCACCCCCTGCCACTAAAATCCGTTTTCTCGAGGGTGCCTTTGACAGATTTGCATATTGCAATTCGCGGCCCGTTTCAGGTCTTTGAATGCAAGAGATTGGGCAAGCCTGCAGCATATGTCCGATACAGGCTTGATTGCAGGCCACGCAGGCGCGGATATCCTCCAAATCCCCGCACCCGGCTTTGAGAGGCATCTCAGGATCTGAAATTAACGCCCGTGTCATCCCGCACATATCCGCTTGACCCATCTCTAATATTTTTTCTGCAATTTGAGGCTGGTTTATACGCCCTGCCACAAAAACGGGCTTGCTCACACGCGTTTTGATGGAGGCTGAGATCGGGGCAGTATACCCAAGCTCATAGGCCATCGAGGGAACGATATGCGTTGAACCTGCAAGCCCGGCGGATGTTCCCGCAGTGATGTTGAAATAATCCAGACCAGAAACACCATCCAAAGCAGAACAAATTTCAAGCACGCCATCCAACCCGAGCCCTGCATAGTCTTTTTCGTCACCCGACAGCCGCAGCCCGATGATCATATCATCACCCGCCCCGCGACGCGTTGCTTCGATGGCCTCCTTTAGAAAGCGTAAGCGACCTTCAAAAGATCCGCCATAGCCATCGCTTCTGAGATTAACGTTCGGATTAAGGAACTGGCCCAGCAGGTATCCATGCGAGGCAACCAGCTCAACCCCATCAAGGCCGGCTTGACGTAGATGCGCGGCAGATTGTTCAAATCCGTCTATAATTTCGCATATCAGCTCGGTCGGCAGCGCACGGGGCATGACGTGAAAACGCTCATTTGGAACGGCTGAAGGCGCATAAGCCACAGGGCGCGAGCCGTCGGGCGCCAAAGCCATTTCCCGGCCAGGATGCGTCAGCTGCGCGAAAACAAGACATCCATGGGGCTGGCAGGCATCGGCTAATTTCTTGTAACCGGGCACGCAAGCCGGATCATAGGCCTGAATTGCCGGCCTGCCACTGTTTCCTGTTGGATGGACTCGCGCAGCTTCTATGATCGTTAAAGCTGCCCCGCCTGCTGCTTTAGCGCCATGATAGGCGGCAAGCCTTTGCGTGGGCTTGCCCTCATCGAGCATGACGGCCATATGCCCGGTGGAAAAAATTCGATTTTTGAATTCTTTGTTCCGGATGCGAAGCGGTTGAAAAAGGTTCCTGAATTGGGTCACTTGCATTCTTTCTGAGCGTCTTGGGAAACCGCCTGTCAGATCTACATAAAGCGAAAGCGCTATGCGTCTGACCGTAATCTTCAACGGTCCTTACCTCATTTAAGGTAACCGCAGAATAACGCAGAACAGAATTATGTGGAGTCTCAATTAATTCTCATTCTTCTGAGGATTTAATGCGGCGATTAATGGTCTAATCCTGAACAGAAAACATGCGAAGACTCAGTGCTTTACTATCTCAAGGTGGGAAGTTTAATGCCCGAAAATTTGCACGCTCAAGTCAGTTTTATGCCATTGCCAGCAAAACCACACCGCGCCACATAAGAGCGAGGGCCATCACAAAAGCGTTTATCAAGATCCTTTGATTTGCTACTGAGGCTCTCAAAAGCTTCTGAGTAGGTGATGCATTGCGTTCAAAACTGACATATGGCCAAAAGATAGGTTGGGGCCTAGCAGATATGGGCATCGTTGTGTTCGTGATTGTCAAACAGCTTTTGATCTTATCATTTTTAACCAATTATCTTGGAATAAATGTGGCAATTGCCGGCGCGTTAACAACGTCTATCTTAATTTTTGATATCCTCACCGACCCGATCATTGGTTATTTGTCGGATCGCACCGTAAGCAGATGGGGTAGGCGCGCACCGTGGATGGCAATCGGCGCCTTACTGCTTGCATTAGGTCAAATCGGCATATTTGGAGTGCCTAATTTCGCCTCACAATTGAGCACATTGATCTGGGTTGCGGTTTTTTTTGCAATCTCGACTTTGGGGTTTACGATGGTGGCAATCCCGTATGGCGCAAGCGCTGGTGAAATGACTTATGAGCCAAAAGAGCGCTCGTCACTAATGGGGTTTCGAATGGCGTTTGCCAGCATGGGCATTTTGATTGGTGGCGCAATAATCCCGCAACTTGCAGGCGGCACAAAAGACGGGCATTTCTTTGCATCCGCCGTGATTGCACCGGTGATTATTATCGCAATATGGGCGTCACTATGGGCCACCCGAAAAGCGCCAAAGGAAACTGCTCCAAGCCACGCCAGCCTGCGCAGCATGGCCTTACTGGTTTATCAAAACAAACCATTTATGAGATTGGTTTTATTATACGGCCTGATGACGATGGCCATTGCCACGATCACTGCCGGCCTNCCATTCGCGGCGATATACCTCATTTTTGATGGTGAAGCCTCTTTTCTTTCCGCAATGTCCAAAAACCTCGGAACACTCTCTTTCTTATTTGCCGCCTTTGTGATCGGTGCAATGTGTAGTCAAATTTTTTGGGTATTCTTGTCGAATATATTTGGAAAATCAGCCGCCTTAATTGCTGGTTTAAGCGCATATATTATGCTTCTCTTTATTCTTTTTTACGCGCTGCCATCGACGAATATCACCACAATGTTTATTTTGTTTCTGCTGGCTGGTGTAACCAACGGAGCTTATCAACAAATTCCCTGGGCCATGTATCCCGATTTGATGGACCAAACGCGCGTGCAATTTGGTGAGGCCATCGAGGGGGCTTTCAGCGCAGTTTGGCTGTTTGGTCAGAAAGTCGCAAACGCGATCGCGCCCGGGTTTTTGGCCATCATCCTGGGAATATACGGGTTTCAATCCTCAACAATGGGTAAAATTGAGCAACCCGATCAGGCCCTAACNGCGCTTAAAGCGATGGTTACGGTGGTTCCGGCAGCCTTTCTATTTTTCGCGATCCTTGGTTTAATATTCGCGCATCGGCGCAATAAATAACCAAGCAGTTTTTTTATATCATCACTATCTAAAGCCTGTAGTCGCTTTTCTCAAACCTGTCCCAAGCTCTTCTATTAAATCCGGCTGAAAGCTCGGCGCGGTCAGAAAACTGGGCATTGCACGATTTTGAATTATCTCCACGCCATGAGAGAGACTTCAAACGCGCGCTTGACCCGACTGCTCGAACTGGCAATTGGATCGCTTACCCCACCGGTTGGGAAGCGTAGGATTATTGTGGCGATTTCATATGGAATTATCTGCCACTTCATATTTTTGCTGGCCGTGATTTCTATGATGACGGCGATGTTTTTTGGAATGAGCCAGAGTTTAGGTGGCGTTCCGCCGCCTTGGAACATTGCGGCGAACCTTGCTTTGATTTTACAATTCCCTTTGGCACATTCTATTTTACTGACCAAGTCTGGCCAGATTATTTTATCGAAGCTGGCACCATCTGGCTATGGAGCGACATTGGCCACAACCACGTTTGCCATAATTGCCTCGATTCAATTATTGGCATTATTTGCTTTTTTGGACGCCAAGTGGAACGATCTGGTGGCAGGCACAAGGCTGGCCTTTGGCTATAATCTCGACGCTTTATGCTCTTTCCTGGCTCCTTTTGATATGGGCCAGCTTTGATGCTGGCGCCGAAGTCCAATCTGGTGCTCTGGGGTGGATGTCATTGGTTCAAAAAATAAAACCAGTCTTTCCCGATATGCCAACACAGGGCCTATTCAAAATTATCCGCCAACCAATCTATGTTGCATTTGCTCTAACCACTTGGACCGTTCCGATTTGGACACCCGACCAATTATGCCTTGCAATCGTGTTAAGCGCCTATTGTCTTCTGGCGCCCCGGCTCAAAGAACGCAGATTTTCTCTACGTTACGGAGCGCGCTTTGCAGATTATAAAGCCAAAACGCCATACGCATTTCCAAAACTTAGCGTCTTTTGGAAAGGACGGTCATCGCGATAAAGCGCTGTTATAGCACATACAGCCAGAGATAAGAACGCCCGCGTCACCGCCGCAATCCAGCGCGTTTTTGGATAAATACCTGCAAAGGGCCAAGCCAGCGCGCTAAGCGGTTGAATATACGCCGCGCCTTGAAGGCCATCTTTACCTGCGTTGCAGAGATTTAAGGGCTATTTCGGCCATGCGCAGTTTGCGATCAATCCAAACGGAATATTTTCTTCTGCTGAGACACGCTGTTGAAAGCAACAAGTTCACCGCTGGCAACCGATGCCCCCGTAGCGGCTCTTATCACCACTTGATGGGTCACAAGGAACATCATACCGCCATCTTTACTCTTGAGCTTAAGCTCCAACTCTCTGAGAGTCTTGGTTTTATCAGCATAATTTTGAAAAAATGAGTTTAATCCGGAAAAGGTTTGCCATTGACCTATCCCAAGGAGCTGAACGGTTTCTTTGCAACGGCACCATTCGCTCGATAATATTTGGTCAAAGCGGATGCCGCTTTTTTGAATAGATGCGCCAATAGCCCGCGCCTGTTTACGACCGCGTGTGTCAAGATTTCTTTGAGTGCTGCAGTCTGATAAAGAAAAATTATCTGGATCGCCGAACCCTGGGGCCACTGCATGGCGCATGAATACAACATTGGCATCAACCGCGTCGATCGCATCCTTCAAAATAGCGTCACTCTCCGAGCAAGCCTGCGTGGCCAGCACTGTCAAAATTACCAAAAGAAAAGAACGCATGCGGTTAATCCTTTGCTGGCACCAAGATGGCGTCCGTTTTGAACTTGGAAAGCCGCTCATTTTCTTTGGTTAATGCGCACGTAATGGCATTTCTCAGCGCATTCGCGGCATCTGTTTTATGGTGTACAGCCATAATATCCTCATTCTCATAAAAGCATCTAATATCTTCTACCTAGGCGTCACATAGCACCGCGGCTGAAATAAGCGAGCATCAACGATCGAAACCGATCACGCCAGCCGTTGAGCGCATGATGATTTCAATACCGGCTTGGATATTAGATCGAAAGGCATCAATATCCCTTTTTCCCCGAACTTCTTCTATGTTTCAAACAGCAACTTCAGCCGAACCTGCATAACGAGCATGACCAGTAGATCTATGGCTATGCAGAACATGGCATTGTTCAATTTTCTTTATCTATAATATTTTCGCCAAATTGAATAAGCACATCGCCCTCTAAGACTACGGTATCTTTCAAATGCTTGCTAAAAATATTTGTTTGTAGCCCTTTCTTTCGTATCTCATGCCCAGCCAACCGAGCCTTTTCATTTTGATACACAGTTATTCCAACGCCGCTAGTTTCTTCCGTTCTTACAAAAACAGTTTGATGAGTATTCGGATACGGCCCATGAGCCTGCCAAGCATCAACGAAAGATATAAGACTATCAGAGCTGTTAAATTCAAACATCATTATATTGGAAACTTTCATCGGCTCCGGAACTCCGCGCGCATTGAGGGTTTTACAATCAATTCTGTTAAAATAGCGCGCGTGAGATTACTCCTATTTCACATGCTTTATTTCGACATCACCCTCTAAAGAAGATATGTCGCTTTAATACTGAGATTGTTGTTTTTGAAATTCATTTCTAACTTCAGAGCCCGCTTTTCTGGCTTTATCACTAGGATATACTGAAACAGATATGCCGGAAGAGGGCCCTGTTCTTACGAACAATAAGATATCAGCTGTACTAAATCCGATTGGCCCCTGAATATTGTACCAGCTAATCCATTCATTGGCTTTATTTTCATCGTGCAATTCAAATATATTCACGTTCGAGACGCTCATTATTGCACTCCGACCATTTGCATCAGATGAACGCAGCACATCAACATGTGAAGTCTTCACTTAGACTTTTTAAGTTCCGCCGTAAGTATGATGCGCAGCTGATTAAAGGTAATCATTGTAATTTACGACTGGACCCGAAAATGAATGAAAACTTTCACCATCTTCGTAAGGTTCAATATATAATCTGAACACATCGCTTACACGATTGTCTCGGTTCATTATGTCAATAAAACTTTCAACACTATGATGTACGCCTATCAAAGCGTACTCCCCTGTACCCAAATCAATGATGTTATGCATGATATCGTCGAGGGGATAATCACGTAAATACTCCGCATAGGCTTTCCAAAGCNCTTCTTGCTGGCCTTCTTTAGGCCGGAATCGCATACAGTTGATCATTCCGACCATATTTATCTCCTCTAATCTCTTGCAGAATAACCCGATGCAGAAATATTTGGAGTCTTAATTGTAACTATTGGAACTTGGGCAAGGAAATCCCGCATTCTAATAGTCGTAGGGAAAGAACCCACCATCAAAATTTNAACAACAATCACGATGATTAATGCGTGACCTAATCAACCGCGCTGAGCGGTTTGCGCGTCTTTGCCATGCCGGGAAATTCCAAAAAGGAAAAGCCCAAGACCCATATACCATTCACCTCGTAGACGTGGCCGCGTTTTTAGCGCGTAAAGGCGGCTCTAAGGTTGCGATTAGCGCGGCTTAGCATAAAACCGTTGAAGATTGCCGCCCACCTCAGTGGCCAAGCTAGAAGCATTTTTCGGCAAAGGCGTTAAGGACATCACGGCGGAACTGAACGGATAAAAACCATTGCCCGCAGCAGATGGTAAACGCTGCAGATTATTCACGCTGCGAAAAAGAGCCACGGGGGCCAGCATGGTAAAGCTGGCAGGTCAAACTTCGAAATTTGGCGCAACCCCAATAGCACCACTTAAGGAGTGTCGCTTACAACGCCACCTAGACTGCATTGCCTGGGCAAACACTGTTACCGAACATCTGCCTTATTTACCCACAGAGAGATTGAACGAGTTTTTAAAGCGCTGTTATCAAACAGAGCTAAATGCCTATGATGCTGTAGGATCCGTTCGACAGGCGCAGACCGCGTCGATCCGCATTGCCAAGCGCAGGGCAAGAAAGGTTGGAGCTGACGAGCCTCAAGTTCGCACCTTTATGCTGAGAGTGATACAGGGCGCTTTGCAAACTTTTGCTTAAAAGGGCCGGATCGTCCCCCCACAAAAAAAACCATCCCAGCACCGCTAAAAAAACGAAAAGCCCACGCTGGGGGCTTTGAGATGTCGTCATAAGATGAAAACTTTTATGGCAGGGGCACCAGGGTTCGAACCCGGGACCTACGGTTTTGGAGACCGTCGCTCTACCAACTGAGCTATACCCCTAACAGGGGCAAAGCGATACGGGATGCTCTGGAAAAGATCAAGCGTAGAATCCATTGGTGGCAGTAAATTTAAAAGGTGGCGGCATTCTCTGCCACGATCTGCGACGGCGCCGAAAGTGGAACAGCCAGGGCGGCGTCTCAAGTTTGCCAAATCCCGGCCAAAGCGCGCAGCAAAAAAGCGCCGCCCCATCGGGACGACGCTTAATCTTACCACATCGCGCATCCGCGATATTAACGTAACTCTTACTCGATAATTTTTGACACGACGCCTGAGCCGACGGTGCGGCCACCTTCGCGGATCGCAAAGCGCAGCTTATCTTCCATCGCGATTGGCGC
>JGI26246J51724_1000292_pt1 | contig 24365 bp, 22 predicted proteins | sample SaaInlLV_10m_DNA_FD_51724 | JGI IMG/M metagenome (IMG submission 51724) | reverse complement strand
GCGGCCATATGCGCTTCTGCGAGATCTACTACGTGAATGTAATCTCTGATACAAGTGCCGTCTGGGGTGGGGTAATCATTTCCAAATACAGACAGCTGAGCTCTTTTACCAACCCCTGTCTGTGTAATAAAAGGCACTAAATTTTGAGGAACTCCTAGAGGAAGCTCACCAATAAGTGCAGATTCGTGTGCCCCAATTGGGTTAAAATATCGGAGCGCTGTAACCTTTAAATGGGGATANGCAAGACAACTGTCCTGNAATATTTCTTCTCCAATTTGCTTGGTGTTTCCATAGGGAGACATGGCTTTTAGCACCGGAGCGGTCTCTTCAATAGGCAATTCAAGGGCCTGACCATAAACGGTGCAAGAAGAACTAAAAATAAATGCAATAGGCTGCTTTACGACCTCCTGAAGTAAATACACTAGAGTATTTAGGTTGTTTTGATAATAATCTAAAGGCTTCTCAACGGACTCCCCTACTGCTTTAAAAGCGGCAAAATGAATGACCGCATTAATGTCTGGGTGTTTGGAAAATAATATTGATGCAGTTTCAGGATGTCTTAAATCCATGGGGTAAAATTCAGGTGTTTTTCCTGTTATTGTGGTTATACCATCCAGTACGGCAGCGCTGGTATTCACCAGATTATCTACCACTACTACTTTATGACCCGCTTCTAACAGACATACCACAGTATGTGACCCTATATACCCTAGACCGCCTGTCACCAATACTGTTGCCATCTTATGAATTTAAAAAATTGAGGATGGTTTTTGTGATATGTGAAATTTGTGCCGCATCTAATTCGGTATGCATTGGCAATGAAATTACCTGCTCACTTAAGGCATTGGTCACTGTGAAATCTGTTTCTTTATAATTTTCGTTGGTATAGGCTTTTTGCCTGTGTAATGGAATGGGGTAATACACCCCACAAGGAATTGCTTCTGACGCCAAATGAGCCACAAGTGCATCTCTTTTTCCATGGGTAATTTTTAAGGTGTATTGGTGAAATACATGGCAATCACAGCTATCGCAAATCCCTTCGCAACCATTGACTGTTTTTGGTAATTCAATGTCCGGGTGTCCATTAAAAGCAGCATTGTAAGCCTTTGCGGTTGTCCTTCTCTTGGTATTATAACTGTCTAATCTAGGTAATTTTGCATTTAATACAGCGGCCTGCAAAGCGTCCAATCTAGAGTTCACCCCAACTACGTCGTGGTGGTATCTCTCGTACATACCGTGGTTTACAATACCTCTTAGGGTATGGGCTANGGCGTCGTCATTGGTGAACAATGCACCCCCATCTCCATAACAGCCTAAATTTTTAGACGGAAAGAAAGAGGTTGCCCCNACNTNNCCTATCGTACCAGCCATTTTCTTTGTGCCGTTTACTGAAGTAAAAGTGGCGCCAATGGCTTGTGCATTGTCTTCTATCACTTTTAAATTATGCTTAGCAGCAATTTCCATAATTTCATCCATAGGAGCCGTTTGTCCAAAAAGATGTACAGGTACAATGGCTTTTGTCTTTGGCGTTATGGCACTGGCTACTGCAGCTGGGTCTATCATAAAAGTGTCTGGTAACACGTCTACCAAAACAGGGGTTAATCCCAATAAGGCAATGACCTCTACGGTAGCTGCAAAGGTAAAATCTGCGGTAATTACCTCATCTCCAGGCTGCAAACCTAGGCCCATCATGGCTATTTGTAGTGCATCTGTACCGTTGGCACAAGGAATGACGTGTTTTACGCCCAGATAAACTTCTAGCGCTTTCTGAAATTCTTGTACTTCTGGACCATTAATAAAGGCGGCACTCTCTAGCACAGATGTAAATCTTTCGTTTACTTCTGATTGTATTTCACGGTATTGACCTTGAAGGTCTACCATCTGTATTTTTTTCATAAATGCTTTATAAAGACCCTACGAAAATACAAAAAATACCCCCCTACACCATTGATTGAGATAAAGAAACGTATTTTTGTTACCAAAGATGTAAGCCTTGTATTTATTGTACAATTTATTAGTCACGCTGGGTCAAGGGATTCTTCCTATTGCGGCACTATTTTCACCCAAATTAAAACGCTTTGTAAAAGGCCGAAAAGAAGTATTTAAAACCCTTTCTTTAGAATTAAACCCCACTAAAAAAACCATTTGGATGCACGCGGCATCTCTGGGAGAATACGAGCAAGGAGTGCCTGTGTTAGAAGAAATTCGCCAGCGTTATCCGGAGCATCAGATTGTATTGTCTTTTTTTTCTCCTTCGGGATTTGAGGTGAGAAAAAACACTCCACTGGCAGACACAGTCGTTTACTTGCCTGTNGATAGCCTTCGCAACGCNATGCAGTTTGTTAAAGTTTTAAAACCTTCTTTGGCCATTTTTGTGAAATATGAGGTGTGGCCCAATTATATGAACGCCCTTCAACTGGCGCAAATTCCAAGCCTATTAATTTCTGCTGTTTTTAGACCCTCCCAAATCTACTTTAAATGGTACGGTGGCTTAATGAGAGACAGTCTTCATAAGTTCTCTCATATTTTTGTCCAAGACAGCGGCGCTCTAAAGCTTATAAAAGAGAGTGGATATGAGCATGTAAGTCTCGCTGGAGACTCTAGATTTGACCGTGTATCACGACTTTCTAAACACTTAGAATCCCTTCCAAAAGAAATTCAAGAAATACTCACTGCCTTTACCTCAGCCAAACCACTATTTGTAGGCGGCAGCGTTTGGCCTGAAGATGTTCGCGTTTTAGGCGCTGCGCTTGAAAAAACGGCCCATCGTATTAAATTTGTTTTAGCCCCTCACAAAGCAGACAAAGCGTCTGTGGAAACAGTACTAAAAATGCTCCCCATAAAATTACAAAAACAAAGTGTCTGGCTTTCCAAGACAACGCCANAAGAGGCTTCCAAAGCTTCGCTACTTATTGTAGACAGCATAGGTATTTTAAACCAGATCTATCCTTTTGCTCAAATGGCTTATGTAGGCGGCGGTTTTAAAACAGGCTTACACAATACATTAGAAGCTGCCGTCTATGGCATTCCACTTGCTATTGGACCGAATTTTAACAAGTTTAAAGAGGCTAAAGACCTTGTGGCACTCGGTGGGATTCAGGTCATAAATACCACAGAAAATGCCACTCACTTTTTAGAATTGGCTGTAGAGGAGCACTATATTGAGCAGATAAAAGGGATTCAAAAGGCCTATGTTTCTGCGCAATTAGGTGCTACATCTAAAATAATGTCTCAAATAGCAAAATATTTTTAATAGATTTACGGACAACCAACACCACAATTAAAATGCACGCTAAAATTTTAAAATTTTCTATCATTGCTGCTTTAGCAGGATTTCTCTTTGGATTTGACACCGTTGTAATCTCTGGAGCAGACAAAAAACTTCAAGCCCTATGGGAGTCTTCGGACAGTTTTCACGGCTGGGTAGTCATGGGAATGGCCCTTTGGGGAACGGTTATAGGCGCGCTTTTTGGCGGATACCCCACCGATAGACTAGGAAGAAAGAAAACCCTTTTTTGGATTGGTATTTTATACTCTGTCTCTGCCATAGGCTCAGCCTTGTCTAATGACCCTATCACTTTTGCGTTTTTTAGGTTCTTAGGTGGTGTAGGTGTGGGGGTTTCTACCATTGCGGCACCTGCTTATATTTCAGAAATAGCGCCTGCGAAAGACAGGGGAAGATTGGTAGGCTTTTATCAGTTCATGCTCGTTTTTGGTATTCTTGTCGCATTCTTCTCAAATTACCTTCTGAGTGGCAGCGGAGAAAACGATTGGAGATGGATGATGGGTGTAGAGGCATTTCCAGCTATTCTGTATACCCTTTTTATTATGGCCGTTCCAATGAGCCCTCGTTGGTTGGTCATGAAAAATAGAAAGCAAGAAGCGGCAGTTGCTTTAAAAGAAATTGGCTCAGACATGGTCATTGACGCATTTGTACTCTCAGTTAAAGGAAATAATGAAGCGGAGCAGCACAAGGAAAATATTTGGATGAAGAAATACCGCTTTCCTTTAATGCTGGCTTTTTTAATCGCTTTTTTTAACCAGTTTTCAGGAATTAATGCCTTTTTATATTACGCGCCAAGAATATTTGAAGAGGCAGGACTTGGAGAAAGTACCGCGCTTTTGAGCTCTATTGGAATAGGTGCCACCAATTTACTTTTTACTTTTATAGGCATCTTTTTAATAGACAAACTAGGCAGAAGACAACTCATGTATATAGGATCCGTGGGCTATATTATTTCCTTAGCCCTCGTTGCAGCAGCTTTTCAATTTGAGTGGACCGGAATGGCAGTTCCTGGATTTTTATTTCTATTTATTGCCTCTCATGCCATAGGACAAGGGGCTATTATATGGGTGTTTATTTCTGAAGTATTCCCTAATCACCTCAGGGGCGCTGGTCAATCTTTTGGTACGAGTACCCACTGGGTATTGGCAGCGATAATTCCATCTATGGTACCCTGGTTGTTTGGCACCATAGGGGCAGCTCCTGTATTTGCCTTTTTTGCTTTTATGATGGTGCTACAACTTGTTTTTGTTCACTTTATGATGCCTGAAACTAAAGGGGTTTCTCTGGAAGAGCTAAGCGCTCAATTGAGTAAAGAGAAAAGCCGCTAGAATAGCGCCAAATACTGGACCTAAAACAGGTACCCAGGCATACGCCCAATCATTTTTAGCCTTGTTTTTAATGGGAAGTAAGGCGTGTATTATTCTTGGCCCTAAATCTCTTGCAGGATTAATGGCATAACCTGTTGTTCCTCCTAAAGAAAGCCCTATGGACCAAACTAAAAAGGCCACAGGAATAGCCCCTAGAGATCCCATACCCACAACCTGAGAAGTATCTTCTACACGCACTTCTGTGAAATATAAAATAGTGAATACCAACACAAAAGTTCCAATGGCTTCACTAATAAAATTGNTGGGATAATTTCGTATCGCAGGGGAAGTACAGAATACCGCTTTTTTAAGGGAATTGTCCTGCGTAATATCAAAATGATTTTTATAAAATACCCACACTACTGAAGCGCCTATCATGGCCCCTAGGAATTGTGCTAATATATAAAGAGGCGCATCTGACCAGGGAAAAGAATCGCTTGCCGCCAGCCCTATCGTTACCGCTGGGTTTAAATGTGCGCCACTATACGGAGCTGCTATCACTACCCCTATGTATACGGCAAGTGCCCAACCGGTTGTTATGACAATCCAGCCACTATTATATCCCTGAGTGTCTTTTAACACCACATTGGCTACAACACCAGCTCCCAAAAGAATCATTATGGCTGTTCCTATTAATTCTGCAATAAATGGCGTCATGTGCTTATTTTTAATTTATACTGGTCCAGTAGGTCAATGCTTTTATCGCTTTTTCCCAACCCTTAATATGCGTATTAATGGGGGGTCTGTCTGTTGAAGGTGAAAAAGTTTTATCTGTAGTCCAAATAGATTCAATTTCTTTAAAATCAGTCCAATAACCCACAGCTAATCCAGCTAAAAAAGCAGCACCCATCGCAGTAGTTTCAACAATTTGGGGCCGGACTGTTTTGGTGTTTAATACATCTGATTGGAATTGCATGAGCAAATTATTGACTGTTGCACCTCCGTCTACCCTGAGTTCTTTTATGGATATTTTGGCATCGGCCTCCATGGCCTTAAGCATGTCCATAGTCTGAAAAGCAATAGACTCTAAAGAAGCTCTTGCTATATGGGCATTGGTACTCCCTCTCGTTAAACCAAAGAGCGTTCCCTTGGCATGTTGGTCCCAGTACGGGGCACCCAAACCTGTAAAAGCAGGTACAAAATACACCCCATCTGTGTGATCTACAGTTGCTGCCAAGGCCTCTACTTCGCTAGATTGATCTATCATTTTTAGTCCATCTCTGAGCCACTGTACCACAGCACCTGCAATAAAAACACTGCCCTCCAATGCGTAGGTTGTTTTCCCTTTGATCTTCCATGCCACAGTGGTCAGTAAATTGTTTTGGGATACTATGGGCGTGTCTCCAATATTCATGAGCATAAAACAACCTGTCCCATAGGTGTTTTTAACCATTCCTGGCTGGGTACACATCTGCCCAAATAAAGCCGCTTGTTGGTCTCCCGCAATACCTGCAATTGGAATTTTGTGGTCACTGCCCCCAAGGGAAGTGTGACCATATATTTCACTAGACTCCTTAACTTCTGGCAGCATTTGAGCAGGAATGTCAAAAAGAGCTAATAATTCAGCATCCCAAGTCATGGTGTTGATGTTAAATAATAAGGTTCTAGAAGCATTGGTCACATCTGTGATATGCTGAGCTCCTTTGGTAAAGTTCCAAACCAACCAAGCGTCTATGGTGCCCATGAGAAGGTCTCCTTTTACGGCTTTCTCTCTTGCACCAGGAACATGATCTAAAATCCATTTCACCTTAGTTCCAGAAAAATAGGCATCTATCACTAGACCTGTTTTTTGTCTTATCTCTGCAGACTTACCCTCATTTTTTAATTGGTCACAATAGTCCGCAGTACGTTTGTCCTGCCAAACTATAGCATTGTAAACGGGGCTACCGGTTTGCTTGTCCCAAACCACTACCGTTTCTCTTTGGTTGGTAATACCTATGGCAGCGATGTCTTTTCCTGAGAGTCCTTTTTGAGCAAGGGCTTTTTCTATTACGGCGGTTTGGGTATTTAATATTTCATTTGGATCGTGCTCTACCCATCCTGGCTTCGGAAAAAATTGGGTAAACTCCTCCTGAGCCATACACACAATAGCACCTTGCTTATTAAACACAATAGCCCTTGAAGAGGTTGTTCCTTGATCTAATGATAATATGTACTGATCCATGCGGTGGTTATTTTAATAAGTATTGTTGCGCCAACACTTTAAACGAAGCTACTTGAGCAGCTTCCCAATCTGTGTCTTTTTTTAATTCTCTCCCTATAATCTGGGCCACTTCTTCTGCTATATCTATGGCAGCACTAGCATCTAAAAAGAGCACCCTCACCCTGCGAGCCAAAACATCTTCCAATGTTCTAGCCATTTCGTTTCTAACGGCAAATACCACTTCTGCTTTGGTATAAGGCAGTCTTGGGTGAAGCAGTTCTTGTAAACTTGAATCTTCTTTATAGAGCTGTTCAATGAATTTTTTATCTGTTCCATAAATATACAAATGATTTGTAATATCTATTGGTCCATTGGCACCATGTATTTTTAAAGTAGTTGTTTTGCAGGAGGCTGGGGGTAATTTTTTCAGGGCAATTATTTTATTTACCGTATCCTGAGCCATTTTTCTATAAGTAGTCCATTTTCCACCAGTAATGGTAATGAGCTGGGAATCCGATACTATTATTTTATGACTTCTAGAAATTTCCTTGGTCTTCTCATTCGCGTCTTTTGGCGCAGCCAATGGCCTTAATCCAGCAAATACGCTTCTTACGTCTGCACGAGTCATTTTTTTATTCAAATACTGGTTGGCAGTCTGGAGGATAAAATTTATTTCCTCTTCCAAAGGCTTGGGCTCTAAACTGTGACTGTCTAAAAGGGTGTCTGTAGTACCCACAACCACTTTGTTGTGCCAGGGCACAAGGAATAGTACCCGGCCGTCTGTTGTTTTAGGAATCATAATAGCGTCTTGTCCTGCTAAAAAAGAGGCGTCTACCACTAAGTGAATTCCTTGGCTGGGCCTTATGGTATTTTTTGCGTGGGCCTCATCCATTTTTAGCACTTCATCTGTAAAAACACCGGTAGCGTTCACCACAACCCTAGCTTTTAGGTCGTAGTTGTTTCCTGTTTCTGTATCTAATGCAACCAATCCATTGACAATCCCCTGCTCGGATTTCTTTAGACTTTGCACTTTAAAGTGATTCAAAAGTGTAGCGCCATTTTCAATACAAGACTGTGCTATATTGACAGCCAATCTAGCGTCGTCAAATTGGCCATCGTGGTAAACCACTCCGCCCTTTAAATTTATTTTATTTAGGGTAGAAAGCCTGGCCAAGGTCTCTTTGGCCTTGATGTATTTTGAAGCGCCAAAACTTAATTTCCCTGAAAGCAAATCATAGACTTTCATCCCAAAGCCATACAAAAAATTATCCCAACGCTTGTAATTGGGAATAATAAAGGATTGATTTCGCACTAGGTGCGATGCGTTCTTGAGCATTAATCCACGTTCATAAAGCGCCTCTCTCACCAAATCTATATTACCCTGGGCCAGATATCGCACGCCGCCATGCACCAGTTTGGTACTCCTACTAGAAGTGCCTTTGGCATAATCTACCTGCTCTAGCAATAGGGTTTTATAGCCTCTTGTGCTGCAATCTAACGCAACGCCCAAACCTGTAGCGCCACCACCAATAACAATGACATCCCACAGGTCCTGGCTTTCAAGTGATTGCATTTGATTTTCTCTATTAAACATAGGGCAATAAATTTATTCTTTTGTTCAAATGTAACAAATAATAAGTAAAGTGAAACAAAACGAAAGCTAATTATCCCTAAATTATGCCAATTTGCACTTTTTGAAGCATTTTTTTTATTTCGTTTTATTTCATTTTATATATTTACTTCATATTATGGAAAGACATCGCACTATTTTAAAAAAATTGACCCAAGAAAAACACTTGGAGGTATTAGACCTTTGTAATATTCTAGGGGTCTCTGCAGTAACGATTAGAAAAGACCTTAAGTTTTTGGAACAAAAAGGCCTTCTTTTTAGAACCCATGGAGGAGCCTCTTTAGAAAACCCCTATATCAATGAAAGGACCGTTTTAGATAAGGAAAAGATATTTGTTGAAGAAAAAAATGGCATAGCGCAAATGGCCGCTTCGCTGATTTCTGAAAATGACGCTATCATGATTGCTTCTGGAACAACGGTTCAAGCACTTTCAAAATATATTGAACCCAAGAATAAGCTCACTGTAATTACGCCTTCTTTAGCGGTTGTAATGCATTTAATTAAACATGAGAATATTGAAATTTTACAATTGGGTGGGTACCTGAGGCACAGCGCCGCATCTGTAATTGGAAATTATGCGGAGTATATGCTAGAACACATTTCTTGTAGCAAATTATTTTTGGGAGCAGACGGAATAGACATAAACTACGGAATATCTACCACAAATTTAGAAGAAGCGGCACTCAACAAAAAAATGATCGATGCTGCTCAAAAAGTCATTGTATTGGCAGATGCATCGAAATTTGGCAAAAAAAGTTTTGCCAAAATATGCGGGCTGTCCGCGATTGACGAAATCATTACAGATAAAGAGATTTCCAAAACATTCAGAAAGAAACTTCTGGAGAACGAAGTGAAAGTTACGGTGGTGGGTCGCTGATAATGAAACATTAACAAAAAAAGCCCGATCAAATGATCGGGCTTTTTACTTTGTACAGGCGGAGAGACTCGAACTCTCACACCTCGCGGCACTAGATCCTAAGTCTAGCATGTCTACCAATTCCATCACGCCTGCAAAAGGAGTGCAAATATAATGCAAAATTTGAATATTAAAAGCGCTATAGTTTAAAAAGTAGTTTTTGTAGCTTTACACACTTAAAAAAGAACCATGCTAGACCCAAAACCATATATTCAAGAGCACAAAGAACGCCTGTTAAATGAACTCTTTGAACTCCTTAAAATTGCCTCTATCAGTGCTGATCCAGCTTATGACAGTGAAGTTTTAAAGGGGGCAAAATCAGTACACAATTATTTAAAAGCTGCTGGAATAGACCATACCAAAATTTATGAAACGGAGGGCCACCCAATTGTGTATGGCCAAAAAATCATTGGCCCTAATGTACCGACTGTATTGGTGTATGGTCATTACGATGTTCAGCCGCCAGACCCGCTAGATTTGTGGGATTCTAAACCATTTGAGCCTGTGATTAAAAAAACGGCACTTCATCCTGAGGGAGCCATTTTTGCAAGAGGAGCTTGTGATGACAAAGGGCAAATGTTTATGCATATTAAAGCCATAGAGTATTTGATCAGTACAAATCAGTTGCCTTGTAATGTAAAATTCATGATCGAAGGAGAAGAAGAAGTGGGCAGTAATAACTTGGTGCATTTTGTCAAGAACAACAGCGCATTATTAAAAAACGATGTAATTTTAATTTCAGATACTGGAATGATAGCCAACGACACACCATCTATCACTACAGGACTTAGAGGATTGAGTTATGTAGAAGTTTGTGTCACTGGACCAAATAGAGATTTACATTCTGGTCTGTACGGCGGTGCAGTGGCTAATCCTATTAACGTATTGACTAAAATGATTGCCAGCATGCACGACCAAGACAATCATATTACCATCCCTGGTTTTTATGACAAAGTGGAAGAATTGAGCACCAAAGAGCGCAGTGAAATGGCTAAAGCCCCTTTTGACATAGACGCTTACCAAAAAGCACTGAATATTGAAACGGTCTATGGGGAAAAAGGCTACACTACCAATGAAAGGAATTCAATAAGACCTACCCTAGATGTCAATGGCATATGGGGTGGCTACACTGGTGAAGGCGCTAAAACAGTTATTCCTTCTAAAGCATTTGCGAAAATCTCCATGAGATTAGTGCCCCATCAAGAATGGGAAGAGATTACTGAGCTATTCAAAAAGTATTTTGAATCCATAGCCCCTAAGGGCGTTAGTGTGACTGTAACCCCGCATCATGGCGGACAGGGCTATGTGACGCCCATAGANCATATAGGTTATAAATCTGCCGCGGAGGCTTACGAAACAACTTTTGGAAAAATGCCTATTCCACAAAGGAGTGGTGGTAGTATTCCAATCGTTGCTTTATTTGAAGAAGTTTTGGGGTCTAAATCTGTGCTTATGGGGTTTGGTTTGGACTCAGATGCCATACACTCTCCCAATGAACATTTTGGGGTATGGAACTATTTAAAAGGCATTGAAACCATCCCTTATTTCTANAGCAATTTCACAGCACATTATTTAAAGCAATAATTCTTTGGGGAAAAAGGCTAAGCAAGACAAAACAGTCATTTAGTGATACTAAAACTTCGCTGCTTTGAGATAAAATGTGCTGGAAATAACTAATTTTGTTGTACTTCCCTTAATTTGATCAGGCTCCTGTTGAATTTAAGAATTTCAATAGCGTCGTCCTCAATTAATAAAATAGTCATCTAAAAGATTGATTATAAATGAATTTGAGATAAAAATAGACTTTAATTGACCACTCGCACTAAAAAAATATAAAAATCGGATTAAACGTAAGGTTTTACCTATAAAAGGTTTTTAAACTCATAGAGATATACCGTACTTGGTGTCGCATCATTCACAAAAGGAGCCAAGCCAATTTGCAGTAAATAGGAGCCATCTAAAACAGTATCTGGCACAAAAATAAATTCTGTTATTGTCGCTTCTGTTCTAATGTTACCACCCACATTCCAAAATGCTTTATGGGCCTCTAGTGCCCCTTGGTCTTCTTCCTTATCTATAGAAGGAAGGTCTACCAAAAGATGCTGGACACCTAATTCTCTAATGAAAATAGCGGCTCCTTGACTTAAATAGGGTGGATTGCTGTAGCTGTATTGATGGAATGCTTTACTTGTAGTATTGGGCAGTGTTCTGACCACCAATGATTCTGGAACCTGATTATTCCCTATGGCCACTATAAGTTGGTCCTTAGTGATCTGTAAATCCCCTTTTACTAACACTGGTGCAACAGTAATTAATAAGGTTTCAAAAAAATTATTTTTCAAAGCATTGAGCACCTGGTAATCACCTGCTAAAATATGGCCCACGCATTCAGTGTGGGTGCCATGTGCATGTGGATTAAAAGAAATATCATTAAAATTGACTGGAGCACCAGCTTCAATACTCCCTATAAAATTCCCTTCTCTATGGGGTTTAATACTTGGTGGATCCACATACCAAGCACCTAATGTTTGATTGTCTTGCAGACTCAAGTGAATGCCTATTGGAGTGGAAAAATCAATTTCTTTTTGACCAGTTGTCCCGGTGATAATTGCTTTCATACTAATCGATGTAAAATAATTGAGCCGCTATACCATCAGAAAAAAATAAGCCAGAGTCAGTGATCTTTAAAACAGTATCATTCACTATTTCTAAAAGACCTTCTGCTATTTTTTCCTGCGCTTCCCTAATCGCGTAGGACTCATATTCAGGACCAAATAAGGCGTTAATCTTTGATAATTCAACCCCTTTAGAGGCTCTCAGTCCTGTCATTATATACTCATTGTAACGCTCAGAAACACTTAAATATTCAATATCAAATGGTCGTTTGCCTTCAAAAATAGCTCTAATATATATGGGATTACTGGCTGCATTCCAAGAACGGCTTTTCCCATCATAAGAGTGTGCAGAAGGACCAATACCCATATAACTTTTACCTTCCCAATAGCCTGAATTATTTACAGCATAAAAACCTTGCCTAGAAAAATTTGAAAATTCATAGTGTTCATATGCTGCATTCGTTAACAAACGCCTTAATGTGGTGAATTGTGCCTGTGCGCGAGATTCATCTAAGGGAGGTAATTTACCAGACTTTATTTGATGTTCTAATACGGTTTTAGGTTCCATGGTGAGTGCATAGGCAGAAATGTGATTGGGATTGAAGCCCAAAGCCATTTTCACATTCTCAGCCCACAAAAGGTCCTGCTCCTCTGGAGACATTCCAAGCATAGGCACCCCATAAATTAAGTCTATGGAATAATTGTCAAAATATTGCTTTACCCAATGCAAGGCTTCTTTTGACTGACTGGCATTATGAGCGCGATTCATAAATGATAAATCTGACTGATGAAAAGATTGTATTCCCACACTTATTCTATTCACTTTCGTCTTAGAAAGCGCTTTAATATACGCCTCTGAAAGGTCATCTGGATTGGCTTCTAAGGTAATCTCAGCAACAGCTGTTATTGAATAGTGCGAAAAGACGGCTTCAATAAGTCGCTCAATCTCAATGGGGCTTAAAACAGAAGGAGTACCTCCCCCAAAATATATAGAATTTATTTGATCTTGTGCAAAACTATCTTTTCGCATCTTCAATTCCATACATAGGGCTTCGATCATTTGATCTTTAGAAGTCATTTTAGTAGAAAAATGAAAGTCACAATAACTACAGGCTTGCTTACAAAAAGGGATGTGAATATAAATACCACTCATAAAAAGTCCTGTTATTTTTTAACCCTTGCTGTATTTTGACTGACAAAAGAAGCCCAGCCTGAATAGGATTTCTCCCCAGTCACTTTCCCTGAATTATAAAAATGACATACCGCAGCGGCTAAACCATCCGTACTGTCTAAATTTTTTGGCAAAGTCTTTAATTGTAATAAACTCTGTAGCATTTTAGCCACCTGCTCTTTAGAAGCATTTCCATTTCCTGTAATGGCCATTTTAATTTTTTTTGGCAGGTATTCCGTAATGGGAATTTCTCTAGACAAACCAGCTGCCATAGCCACGCCTTGCGCCCTACCTAATTTAAGCATNGACTGAACATTTTTTCCAAAAAATGGTGCCTCAATAGCTATTTCATCAGGATGATAGGTGTCTATTAATGAGATGGTCCTTTCAAAAATAAGCTTCAATTTGGTGTATGGATCTGCGTATTTTTGAAGCAATAATTCGTTGAGTTGTACAAAATACATCTCATTTCCCACCACTTTTATAATACCAAAACCCATAATAGTGGTTCCTGGATCAATACCTAAAATAATTCTCTCTTTTGCCAATGGATTTAATCTAAATGAATTTCTATTGGGATTTGAAAACGTGTTGCCACAGGAATTCCTTGTTTTATGGCTGGTGATAAAAAAGGCAAAGAAGCTATTTCTTTTTGTACCCTTTTTTCAAAAGACTGTTTCTCATTTATACTCCCGTTAAATCCCTCAATTTTTTGAATATATATATCAGCAGTTGCATTCACTTTAAAGTCCATAGAAAAAGNACCTGAAAAAGACAAGCTGTCTTGGTCGTACATTTGTTGAACTACTAGAAGAATTTGTGCTTTTATTACGGCTTCAAAACATTCTTTTTGTAATGATTTTGAAAGGGTTTCTTCGCAGGATTCAAATAGGGGATACAGATCTACAGATTGCCAGTCAATTTCTTTTAATTGATCAGCCACATATTGCGCCTTAAGCTCTTCTTTTGGAGTAAGCCAAGCACAATTGTAAAACAAGCAGATGAGACCTATGTAAAACAANTTACGCATACCCAAAGGTAGGGGAAAAAACTCATTTTTATAAAGTCATATAAATCGTAACTTAGTGAAGATTAAAATAAGTATGGATATATTACTGATCACTCTAGGAGCCATTTGCATTTTTATTGGAGTATTAGGGAGCTTTGTCCCTGTAATCCCTGGACCTCCCTTGAGTTGGATTGGCCTTTTATTATTGCAATACACCANCANTGTAGCTTTTAGTCCTATTTTTATTGGGGTTACAGGAGTAATTGCATTGCTCGCTACGCTTTTAGATTATTACTTACCTGTGCTCGGAACAAAAAAATACGGAGGAAGCAAATGGGGTGTTTGGGGCGCCATAATGGGTCTATTATTCGCCGTTTTCTTTCCTGTTTTTGGCCCTTTAGGATTTCTGATTTGGCCTTTTTCAGGTGCTTTTATAGGAGAATTGAGTCAACAAAAAAATCAAAAAAATGCCTTGAGAGCGGCTTGGGGTTCCTTTGTAGGATTCTTGGCAGGCAGCCTGATCAAATTGATTATTTCAATGGCCTATGCAGGGTTTTTTATCCAACAATTATTGGGGTGAATTTCGCCTAAGGGCCAAAAAAAGAACTACAATACTTTATTTAGCACATAAAAAAAAGCCTTCCAAATGGGAAAGCCTTTCATTGGTTGGACAGCCTCGCCATCTCAACACGGCCTTAACACAAGGTTAAGACACAACACAACACAACAAATATAACAAAGCTTTTTTAAAAGGTGCTTATTTAAGACTAAATATCTCTAAAAATTTAGTTCATTAAGACAGGAAGTTTTAAAATAAAGACCCCAATAAAAACATTATTTGCCTTTTAAAAATCTATTACAATACCAAAACTTGGAATAATAGACCCCTCTTCTAGGGGAATTTGAAATAGGCTGCGAGGATTTACCGGCATACCAGAGGCGTCTCTACTAAGCCCATAAGAGGGGGGCTGTGGATTGGCATTTGCCAAAGCATTCTGAACTTCTATAAAGAAATCTAAGGCAACCGCTTTATAGAACCATTTTTTGTCTATTCTAATATCTAATTGATTAAATGGGTCTAATTTCTGACTCCCCAAACGGTCGTAATCCAAGACAATTTGCGGGTATAACTGAGCGGTTTGTGGAATATCTGTTGGTACAAATGGAGTAGCTGCAGCAAATCTATGGCGGGCACTTACCTCCCAATTCCTAGGAAGCTTATAGCCTGTGGTAAAAGAAGCCAAATGCCTACTATCCCATACAGATGGCCTAAAGACCTTAGGGTCTAGCCCTGAAAAAGTGGAATAAAAATAAGTGTAGGAGAAAATTCCAAAAAAGCGATCCATGAGTTTTTGTTGCCACAACAATTCCAATCCATAGGCTTTACCTTTACCAACAGATGCAATGGCTTCATTTCCTAGGACCTCAAAACCAGCTCCTTTATTGGCGATTGAAACCCCGTCTTCTAGAGAGACTGGATAGTCTGAATAATATTTATAAAAACCTTCTAAAGACACCCTAGCAGTAGGATTCAAAATCTTTTCTACGCCTAAGACCAAGTGCGTAGAACGGGTGTAGTCCAAGTCTTGNTTTAAAAATTCCTGTGCGGNATTTTGAAAGCCCAACATAGTGTATGGGGGAATTTTATAATATACTCCAGCGGTCCCATTAAGCTTCCAACTAGGTGTTAAAGCATAAGAAGCAGAGGCCCTTGGAGAGAATGTTTTTAATAAATTAGATCCCTTGATAAAAGTATCTCCATCCATTCTAAATCCAAAAGAAAGGGCCAAACGATCCTGTAAAAAATCTTTAGATCCTTGGGCAAACAGACCATAGTTCAAAAAATCTAAAGAAGTGTTATATTGATAAGCTGCCAGTGTATTGAGCGTACTATTCTCGTAAAAGGCCCTCTGCAAATTAAGTCCATGACTCCATTTCCAGCCCTCTGCAAAACGATTTACCGCCAATCTTAATTTTGTTTCTGACTCTAANGCGTCNTTTTGAAAGCGAAGCTCTGTTTGTGAGGCATTATCATTATACTCACTGTAGGTATTCCAGAGGCTGTTATTACTCAAACTCACCTCCATAAAACCACTCTGATCTTTAAAGCGCCTCTTCCAAGTAACCCCAACAGTATTGGAGTTTTGGTTAATGAAAGGTACCTGATCAAAAGTAGCTTGCTGGTCTGGGGTAGGATCTTCTGGCAAGGCAACTGTAAATTCATCTATACTTCCAAGACCTACAAAACTCAGGCTGTTGTAAGCGTCTATTTTGTGGTTTAATTTATATTGGTAATCCCAATAATCAGGTCTAATAGGCAAACCTATCAGTTCGAATAAAAACTGTAAATAGGACCTTCTCACAGACAAAAGCACATCTGTTTTTACTTCCCCATTTTTTTTATTTACCAAGAGGGGTGTTTCAAGTGTTAAAGCTGCTTCACTGGCACTCAACCTGAAGTTTCCTGCAAACCCATCTGGGTTTACATCTCTTTGAGTAAATTGTAATACTCCAGACAAAGGATTGTTGTACTGGGCGCCAAAGGCAGATGAAGAAAGCCTTACATCTGAAATAAAAGAAACATTTAACATGCCTACAGGACCTCCAGCACTTCCTTGGGTACTAAAATGGTTGATGTTGGGAATCTCAATACCATCCAAATAATACACCACTTCATTGGGAGCACCTCCTCTGATGATTAAATCATTTCTAAAGCCTCCAATAGAAGGAGAGACTCCAGGGAGTGTTTGTGCTACCTGTACCACGTCATTATTAGAACCAGGATAATTTGCAATCTCAACAGCAGAGAGCGATTGGGTAGAAAGTGGGGTCTCTTTAGGCCTTGTGATAGGACTCAAAGCCACTACCACCTCATCCAAAGCTTGTGAAGTTTCTAAAAGCACAAAATTCAATGGGGGTGTTCCCACAGATTTAATTTGAAAATTAAAAACCGTCTGCGAAGTAAAACCTAAATAACCCGCTTGTATCGTATAGGTACCCGGCGGAATATTAGGTATGGAAAACTGCCCCAATTCATCTGTAATGGCACCAAAAGTGGTCCTTCCAAAACAACCGTTGCCCCGAATAAAGGACTTTGATTTTCTTCAAAAATTTTACCCGTGAGTACACCCAACGCTTGGCTGAAACCTGTTAAAGAAAAAGCAAACAGTAGTAGAAATAAGATTTTTTTCATAGCCCGTTAAAATTAAGAAGAAAATAGCGGAAAACAGCAAGAATTAAAAAACCACTAAATCCTATTAACATACAAATCAAAAATAACCCATTAAGGTCTCTCAAACTATAACATAAATCATGTCATTTATTGGGATAGCTTTAAATAAAACTGGCTTAAAACTGTATCATTAATACGCAGTAGTTGTCCACGGATAAGGGTTTCTTTTAATCCATTGCCCTCTAGTAAAATCAGGAAAATCTTGGGCGGCTCCGTTATTCTCTATTGACAATTCAGACAGCGGTGTTACCGCACTCCAAGCGGCGGCATCATAGGCATCTATTGGAGGTGCCACATTGGCTTTCGCTGCTTCCACAAAAGCATTCAAAACAAAGAAGTCCATTCCGCCGTGACCGGCACCCTCTGCGTATTCTCCGTATTTTTTCCAAAGCGGATGGTCGTACTTTTCCAGCCATGCTTTAGAGCTGTCCCACCTATGTGGCTCAGATTGTCCCTCTATGTATATCCTGTCGCCATCTTTCTCCCAAAGGCCGTTGGCTCCTTGTACCCTGAACCCCAAAGAGTAAGGTCTAGGAGAATTACAATCATGGGTAATAATAATGGTTTCACCCATGGCTGTTTCTAGGGTAGAGGTAATAATATCTCCTTGTTTAAAACGCACTTTGGCATTCGGGTGGTCTGCACCACCTTTATCCACAATATACTTGTGTAAGCCCACCGCTTTAGTAGCATGAGAAGACATAGACACAAATCTATTCCCCCTATTTATATTGGCCATAGCGGCAATAGGTCCCAAGCCATGCGTTGGGTAAACGTCTGCATTTCTACTGACAGAATGTTGGGTGCGCCATTTGGCCTCAGAAATGGCTTTTTCACCAAACTCTACCCCTCCACCATAGGGTTGTTTCCCATCATTAAACTTAACATGCCTTAAATCGTGTTGGTACCCACACCTGTAATGCAGCATTTCTCCAAACACCCCTTCTTTTACCATATTTAGGACCGCCATGACGTCCCTTCTGTAATTTACATTTTCCAACAACATAAGATGGGTACCCGTTTCTTCATGGGTATTCACTAAGTCCCAGCACTCTTCCATTGTGTTGGCTGCAGACACCTCAACACCTGCAAATTTACCAGCTTTCATAGCGTCTACACTCATGCGGGTATGCCAGAGCCATGGGGTGGCGATAATTACGGCATCGACCGTTTTTAGGTCTAATAAATTTTTATAATCCAACGCATTCTTTCCAAAAACAGCCGGGGATTTAGCACCCGCTTCTGCCATAATTTTTTGGGCTATGGCAATTCTGTTTGGATCTATGTCTGCAATAGCAGTCACCACCACATCTTCCCTTTTAAGTGCGTTTTCCAAATGATTGGTCCCCCTGAGACCCACTCCAATAATACCTATGTGCAATTTTTCATTGGCGCGATTTGTCGCTTTTCCAAAAGTTTGGCCTAAGGCGTAGTTCGGCAGCACCACTGAGGCGGCGCCAAAAGCGGCAGATTTCTGAATAAAGGATCTTCTACTAGACATATTAGTGGGTGTTTGTGGGTTTATATTACCATTAAAGGCACATGAAATTTAGGGAAAAGTTTTATAAAATAGGCTTCTAAAAGGACATTTTATCTAGGATGTAGTATCTTGTAGCCGTTTTATAATGCAACTATGACTTTACTTATAATGGCTGCCGGAAGTGGTAGCAGATACGGAGGATTAAAACAATTCGACGGCCTTGGCCCAAATGGAGAGTACCTTCTTGAATACACCATTTTTAACGCTATAACAGCTGGATTCAACCACATTGTGGTCATTGCTAAACCCGCTAATACAGTAGATATAAAAGCATATCTATCTCAAAAACTACCCGAACATATTGCTTTAACCGTATTGGGACAAGCTATTTCAGATGTACCAGAGGGCTTTACCGCGCCTGAAAACAGAGAAAAACCCTGGGGAACTGCCCATGCTGTTTGGACTGCTAGAGCGGTGATTAAAACTCCCTTTGCAACAGTAAATGCAGATGATTATTACGGTCCTGAAGCGTTTAAAGACGCTGGCGCTTTTTTAAACGCCCTACCCAATGCGCAGACCTATGGGCTTGTTGCCTATGAATTAAGCAATACCTTGTCTGAGTACGGCACTGTATCTAGAGGGGTCTGTGAGGTAAAAGACGGTGCCTTAAAAGACATTACAGAGCGCACCAAACTTATTGCTTCTGGAAATGAGGAAGCTACAGATGAAGATTCTGGGTTAAAATTTCTACTAAACACGCCAGTAAGTATGAATTTTTGGCTGAGTACCCCTTTTATTTTTCCAGCTATCACAGCGCGTTTTAAAGCATTTTTATCTGGAGAAAACCCTGAAAAAGGAGAATTGTACCTGCCTTATATTGTAGCAGAACAGTTGGAAGAACAAGAAGTTAGTGTGGGGGTAATTCCTACGTCTAGCCAATGGTTTGGACTTACCTATGCTCAAGACAAAGCAGCGGCTAAAGAGACCCTTAAAGCACTTCATGAATCTGGTGTTTATCCAGCTGAATTATGGAAGGCATAGACCAAAAAAACATCGAAAATATTGTTCGCAGTTTTTTACCCCAAAGTAAAAAATTTGAGGTGATTCCCATGACACAAGGCCTGATCAATGACAGCTATAAAATTAGCTTCACCGATCAGGCCTATTTTTTACAACGCCTCAATACCCAGGTTTTTAAACATCCCACAGGGCTTATGCACAATATAGTCCAGTGGCAAAAAAGCCTTGTACATGCCTCCTACCATTGCCCTATTTTTTTAAAAACATTAGCGGGGAACTATTTGGTAAAAACAGAACAAGGCCATTTTTGGCGCATGCAAAATTATGTCTCTAAAGCCATCGCATACGATCTTGCTCCCAATGCGTTTATTGCCTTTGAAGCTGGAAAACTTCTCAATGATTTTCACAGTTGCTCCAAAAAAACTGACGCGTCAATGTTCCAAACACACATTCCGCAATTTCAGGATATTTCTTTGCGGTGGGAGCAGTTTCAACTGGCCTTTAAAAAGGCCGATGCCACAACCATCACCTCTGCTAAATACGCCCTAGAAAAACTTTATTCGCTGCAGGAATTTGTGTTTAACACCCCCTTAAAACTCCCGGAAAGAATTTGCCATAACGACACAAAACTCAACAATATGCTTTTTCATAAAGACAGTGGAAAGGCACTTTGTATGGTAGATTTAGACACCCTATGCCAGGCTATGCTTTTTATGATTTTGGAGACGCCCTGCGTACCATTGCGAACACATGGGCTGAGGGAGCTGAAGAAAAGCCTGTGGCCTTTAGAAAAGACCATGCCCTAGCTTTTATTAAAGGATTGTGCAGTAATCCTAAAGTATTTTCAATATCAGAATGGGAGAGCCTGCCGTTTGGCGCCGTATATATGCCCTTTATTCACGGACTCAGAGCGCTAACCGATTATTTGTCTGGCAATGTGTATTACAAAGTGCGTTATGAACTTGAAAACTTAGACCGCGCTTCAGGTCTTTTAGACTTTGCTACTGTTGCCAATAGCCAACAAGCTTTTCTCAAACATGCTATTCAAGAAGCCTTATGAGGTGGGGCTTTCTTTTTATCTCGCTGTTTTCTACCGCTTTGTGGGGGCAAAATTACGGAGGACTTTCTATAGATAACGACCTGTTTTTTGGCAAAGACTACTATTATTCCAGTGGTATTTTTCTACAGTATGGAATCACAAAAAGCAACAGAGACAAGCCTTTAGACAGCCAGGAGCTGTTCAAAGAAGAAAACTTTTTTAAAAAACGTATTCATTGGACTTTAGGACAACAAATATACACTCCCATTGGCCGCTATGACAGTATTACCACTAATATGGATTATCCCTTTAGCGGCTACCTTTTTCTAGAAAGAGCCGTATCTAAAACGCTCAAAAATAAGGGAGTATTTCGTTGGAGTGCTCAATTAGGAATAAGCGGTCCTGGATCATTGAGTACCCCTTTGCAAAACACCTACCACAAACATATTCTGGGACTCCCACCACTTAGTTGGGTAGGCCAACAAGCAGGAAATATGCATCTGGGCATTCTTGGACAGTACTCCCACTATATTTCCCTGAGTCAAAAGCGTCATATTTCTTATCAGCTTCAGAGCCAATGGGGCACCCACAGCAGCCAATCTAGTCTAAGTACAGGCTTACATTTGGGCCATTTAGATCCTATGGTATTTTACTCAGAAGCTTTTAATAATTCCCAAAAAAATGGGTTTGGAGGGTATATAGGCATTCAATACCAATATCATTTTCAGGATTACAACCTATCTGGAAGTTTGTTTGAAAACAGCTCTCCATTTACCCTGCCTTCCAATTCATTCAGAAATACTTGGCTAGCAGGTGTGGGATACCAGGCCAATAAATGGCAGTTTTTGGCCATAGCCAAAGCGCGATCTAAAGATACCCCAAGACAAAAATACAAAAGGCACCAAGTGTTATATATCAGTATTCTAAGGCAATTGGATTAACGGTCGGTGAGGATTGGATCTGGCATGGTCAGGGTAGTATTGATTCTAATAACGCCTTGCCCTCCTGCCAATCCGTAATTGCTCTGAATGTCGTACACAGTCCTATATACGGTTACTTTTCTAATAGACATTAAGTCTAATCCAGGTGGGGGGGTCTTACCTATTAAGTTGCCATCTACATCCCAAAGGGCATATGGAGGCTCCCCATCTGTGAAAGAGCCAATCCTGTCTCGCATGACAATCACTTTATTGCCTTCTATTTTGGCCGTACCTAAATGCCTGCGAATGGCTTGAATGACACTGGTAGCGTATATATCTATCCCAAATTCATTGAGTTCTCTGAATTTAGAGGTCTTTTTTTCTTTGCGTTTTAAACCGCGCTCAATCATTCTGGCCTCTTTCTTAGAAACCCNAGCTTCTTGCGCTGTGCCCTGAAGGGGCAATAAAAAAAGCACACATACTAATAGGTAAATAAATCTCATCCTTTTAAATTTATATGAAGTTAGTGAATTATTGCTTAATTGAATATCACACAAATGGAACGTCAAATGATTGTTTTTCGTATTTTAGAAACAAAAAACAAGATGAAGCATAAATTTTCATCTTTACTTTTAGGGTTTATGTGTTTTTCTGGCACAATAGTTAAAAGTCAAGATACCACTGCAAAAATTCTTAAAGACACAGACCATGAGAAAATGGTCTGGTTTAAAGAAGCCAAATTGGGGATTTTTATACACTGGGGGCTGTACGCCGTAGACGGGATAAGTGAATCTTGGTCTTTTTACAATGAATATCTCTCCCATGAAGACTACCTTAAGCAATTGAGTGGTTTTACTGCTGCCAACTTCAAGCCAAAAGAATGGGCAAAACTTATTAAAGACAGTGGCGCAAAATACAGTGTCATTACTAGTAAACACCATGATGGATTTGCGCTTTGGAACACCAATTATGGTCATCTAAACGCGGTATCTCATGCAGCAGCTAAAAAAGATGTCTTAAGTCCGTTAATAGATGCCCTAAAAGAAAAAGAATTAAAAGTAGGAATTTATTTTTCTTTACCTGACTGGTCATCTGACCTATATACCCATTTTACAACAAGCAAAAGAAGATATGCCATTGAGCAAGATCCACAAAGATGGCAACAGTATCTAAATTACATGAATGGACAACTTCTAGAACTTAAAAATAACTACACACCAGATCTTTGGTGGTTTGACGGAGATTGGGAACATCCGCCTGAGGCCTGGGAAAGCACAAAAATTAGAACATCGCTACTAAAGGGAGCTCCAAATACTATTATTAATTCGAGACTCATAGGACAAGGAGACTATCAGACACCTGAGATTGGCGTACCAGTTTATAGACCAGAAGCAAAATACTGGGAACTTTGTATGACTTTAAATGACTCTTGGGGGTACCAGCAGACAGACAACAATTATAAAACTTCACAACAAGTTATAGATATTTTTGTAGACTGTATTTCAAAGGGGGGGAATTTGCTATTAGACATTGGTCCAAAAGCAGACGGTTCCATTGACCCCATACAAAAAGAACGCCTTCTGGAACTTGGATCATGGATTAGAAAACACCACAAAGCCGTTTATGGAACAGAGAAAGGGATTCCTTACGAGCATTTTTATGGTCCCACTACTTTAAGCAAGGACAAGCAAACACTGTTCCTGTTTGTAAGAGACATACCAAAAGATGGAAAAATTGTGGTTAAGGGAATTTCCAACACCATTCACAGGGCTTATGTTGTTGGCAATGGTAGTATTCTTTCACAAAATAAAATAGCTAAACTGTATTGGAATAAATATCCTGGAATTTCATACATTGACTTACCCAAAGAAACCATAGACACATATTATACGGTGGTAGCCTTAGTCCTAGACGGCCCAATAGAGCTATATTCAGAATTAAATGGTGCTGTAGAACAAAATTAAATAAGGTCCTATGAAGACATGTATAAACTCCTTTTGGAGTTTGCTTTTCTTTCTCATTGTTGGNTGTGATAAAAATGACACGACAAATTTTCCAATCAACGCCCTAGAAGGCCAATGGATTTTGGATCGAGTGGTCTGTTTTTGCTATTTTGGTGAAATTGGGAATGAAAATTTTTCTGATCAGCAACTGTGGTTTTATGAAAATCAACTCTACCCCATAGGATCAAATAATGATATTCCAAACATTGCACCCTTAGGAAAAGCCTACGATTACCGTGTCATAGAAAGTGAAATGAGTCTTGAAAATTCAAGCGAAAAATACCGCATTAGCCTAGTTGGAAATTCCCTGACGCTCACTTATGTAGACAACGAAATGATCGCAGACGACGAGATTACATTCTATTTTAAAAAAGGTATGGCAGATCCCTCTTGCATAAATTTTTCTCAAATTCTGGGAAACGCTATTTGCACCAAAGAATACGCCCCAGTTTGTGGTTGTAATGGCATCACATACGGTAACAAATGTGGGGCTGAATCCGCTGGCGTGTCTCATTGGGAAAATGGGGTGTGTGA
>JGI26246J51724_1000289_pt1 | contig 24496 bp, 21 predicted proteins | sample SaaInlLV_10m_DNA_FD_51724 | JGI IMG/M metagenome (IMG submission 51724) | reverse complement strand
CCCCCCACATAGCCATCAATATCGCTCGACTCTACCGCTCGAATCCAGCCCTGATACAGCGCAAGGATTTCATCCTGATCGGTGGCGGCAGTGCTGTTGTTCATGCCCGTCAAGAGCAGCGCCGTTAGGCTGGTAATGATGAATGATCGTAGTGTGGGCATGTGCGGATGTCTCCTATGAATGACAGCTTCGATTGTCGGGCAGATCGTGATGGGGCGCCACCCCCTGAAACAGGGCTCAGCCAATCGTATCGATNGGGGGGGTGTCGCGTCTCGTTGGGGTCAGCNGGTGATAAGACCGAGCGCGTCGAGGTAGCCCTTGGCGCTGACATCTTGGTGGTAGTCTTTNACGGCGTTAACTAACGTCGCAGCTTCGGGTGGATTCGAGAGGGTCGATAGAATGGCCTCGCTTAATGCGGTGATGTCGCCCATCGGTACCAGTGGCGCAATATNCCCGCCGCTTAACAGCTCTCTCGGTCCACTGGGGCAGTCGGTGCTGACCACCGGTGTGCCTAATGCGAGGGCTTCTGTGAGAGTGTTTGGCGACCCTTCCCATCTCGACGATAAGACGAAAACGGCGGCACGGCGCATCCATGCCCACGGGTTGTCGGTAAAACCCGGGAATGCCACTTTATCGGCAATGTCTAACTGCCGAGCTTGTTCGAGCAGGGCTTCTCGCAGCTGGCCCTCACCCAAAATAATCAGTCTCGCGTCGCGTTGCTTTGCGACCTCTGCAAAGGCCCGCAGTAAGGTCGGAAAATCTTTTTGCTCCGTCAATCGGCCCACACCGAGCACCACGGGCAGTGCATCCTTTGCAAGCCACGGATGCTCAACTGGGAGCGTGGCGGCGGCCAGCATCGCCGGGCTGACGGTGGGGTTGCGGACCACGGTGACCTGACGGTCTGACATGCCGGTAATGGTGATGACATCATCAGCGACACCCTGCGAAACTGCGATCAGTCGATGTAATTTGGGGTAATAGCGCCGCATGGTGCTGAACCATCGCGCCCGACGCCGAGACGATTTATTCGCCAGTGCCGCTGAAACCGTGGTGCCGAGGCGACCTGAAATGGGTGTCGACGTGCGAGCCAGCGTTCGGGCCTGTAGTGCCGCAATCATGCCGCGGTGCTTTATCGCGAGAAGCGCATCGGGTTTTTCACGCCGCAGGTAGCGTGCGACTTCGAAGATGCTAGTGGCCGAATGTTGTGCTCGCAAATGAATGACATTAGCCGTGTCGGGCAGCGCGGCGATATGGGGCCCCTTTGCCTTAATCAAAAGAATATCCAGATCGATCGGCGCTATTGCCAGCGATTGGCTGAGGTTGGCAATCATCCGCTCCACCCCACCTTGCCCTGAGAAGGAGACCAGAATCGCTAGTTTTGGACGCATTGCGGTTAACAATCCCCTTAAAGTCCGCGACAGATTAGCATAGGGGCGTATCGATGATGGGGTGACGCGAGCCCCTGCGTTACACTCCCGAGTCGTCTCGATGGGTTTTTGCGAAGGGAAGTTGACTATGTCTGGTCAGGTTATAGGTAAGGCACCGTAGGAGTATGTGCGGGCTTGTCGGCTTTGCCGCAAAAACAGGACGACCAGCAGATCGGATCGAGAGTGCGCTGGCCGCGTTGGGACATCGTGGTCCCGATGGTCAGGGGGTCTATGATCAGGGCGGAGTGGCGTTGGGCCATACCCGGCTATCGATTATTGATCTTGAAGGCGGCGCTCAGCCTTTGCGGTCACCCTGTGGCCGTTTTGCATTGGTGGCAAATGGAGAGATTTATAACCACATCGAGTTGAGAAACGAACTCCTAGCCCAGGGCGCGCGTTTTGCGACGCAATCGGACTCAGAGGTCATCCTGCAAGGGTACGCGGCCTGGGGCCGAGACGTCTTGACCAGGCTGGAGGGTATGTATGCCTTTGCGCTGCATGACGTCGAGCAAGACGAAGTGCTCCTGGCACGTGACCCCTTGGGTATGAAGCCATTGTATTGCCACGAGGGGAGTTCAGGGGTGCGTTTTGCCTCTGAGATTAAGGCGTTACTGGCGCTGCTGCCGCAGCAGCCGGATCTTAACCCCACCGCATTGGTGCAGTATTTGGAGGCGCAGCATCCACTTGCCCGCAATACGCCTTTTTGCGGTGTTGAGCGAATACTGCCGGGCGAGGCGGTACTCACCAGGGCCGGTCAATGTGTTGAGCGATGGCGTCATTGGTCGGTGGCTCACACCGCCCCAATGCGTCATGCCGATCCGATCGCTTCGTTAGACTCGTTAATGGAAGACGTCTTCACTCAGCATCAACGTGCCGACGTGCCGATTGGGTTGTTTCTATCGGGCGGCGTGGATTCCACAGTGTTACTGGGGCTTATGCGCCGATATGGTATGGAGGATATTCATACTTTTTCTATCGGGTTTCCCGGATCTTCCGTGGGGGACGAGCTCGATGTGGCCACTCGGCTGGCGACCCACTTTGGCACGCACCATCGGGTGATCACACCCGAACCCGACGCCTTACTATCTCGGCTACTACAAACCGTGTGGGCCGCTGATGACTTAATGCGCGACCCGGCCAATTTGCCAACCTTACTGTTGGCAGAAGAGGCCTCTAAAACAATGAAGGTCGTTTTTTCGGGTGAGGGCGGCGATGAGAGCTTTGCCGGTTACGGTCGTTACCGTACCGGTGTTGCCGAACGCTTTATAAAAAGCTGTTTATTTCCAGGAACCGGTGGATTCCGCGCCAGAGGTGATCTGCGCGGCAGTATGGCGAATCAGTTACTGGGGCCAGATTTACAGGCCGCGCGCGCGCACTGGCGCACGCCGCTGATCGAGAGCTGGAAGGCGTACCCAGCGAGCTGGAGCGCCTTGCAAAAAATGCAGGCCCTAGATCTTGAGCATGCGTTGCCAAACAACCTGTTGGTCAAAGCCGATCGTATGTTGATGGCGCAAGGTGTCGAGGGGCGCATGCCCTTTGTCGATCGCAGAATCGTCGAGTGGGGGCTCATGCTGCCCGATGGCCTAAAAAGTGACCGACACGAAGGTAAGAAAATTCTCAAACAATGGGCGGCGAGCTTTATGCCCACAGAGCACTTTGCAGCCAAAAAACGCGGTTTTTATGTGCCAGTTAATGACTGGTGGCGGGGTGACCGCCTAGCATCGCTGGGTCAAATACTACTGAACAATGAATCGATAAGGCGGTGGTTTAATCCAAAGGGTGTCACATTAGCCTTAGAAACGCAGCAGCGCTCAGGTGGTGCGGGGCGACTACTAATGAGCCTGTTACAGTTTGCGCTTTGGCATCGCCTCTTTGTCGAATCGACGGTGACAGAGTTGCCCGGGCAAATTGACCCGCTGGCTTATTTGAATGAATGAAGTAAGCGCATTATTGGGTTGATCCCGCGGTTCGACCAGCGAGCGTTATACTAACCCGCTCTGCTCTGCGTTATTTTGGCATAAACTATGTCAGACTTTAGGCGGTACTCGACGCGTCATCAGAAAGGAGCTGTTTTATGAGCAACAGAGTCTCAATCACCACTTCGGATCATATTGCCCACGTAACCCTGACCCGAGCGGACAAAATCAACGCACTCGATTCGGCCATGTTCGACGCCATTATCTCAGCGATCGCTGAGTTGGCGGTGCAGCCTGATCTTCGCGCGGTGGTGGTCTCGGGTGAGGGCAGGGGGTTTTGTGCCGGGCTTGATATGGCGAGTTTGCAGGGCGATGCCGCGCCGACAAAACTGCTTGAGCGGACCCATGGCGTGACCAATCGCTTCCAGCAAGTGGCTTGGGGCTGGCGAACGCTTCCTGTGCCGGTCATCGCTGCGGCGCATGGGGTGGCGATTGGCGGTGGACTTAATATTTTATCCGGTGCTGATATCCGTATTGTGCATCCGGATACGCGATGTAGCGTGATGGAAATGCGCTGGGGTCTGGTACCCGATATGGCTGGTTACCCGCTGTGGCGGGGCAATGTGCGCGACGACGTATTGCGCAAATTGGTCTATACCAATGCCGAGTTCTCAGGCGCAACGGCGCATGAGCTGGGTTTTGCGACAGAAGTGGCGGAAGATCCGCTGGCGCGAGCGATGGCGCTGGCGCACGAAATTGTGGGTAAAAACCCTGATGCGATTCGGGCTGCCAAGCGCTTGTCTAATGCACTGGGTCACATTAGCGACGAGGAGCTGTTATTGGCGGAGTCGCGGGAGCAAGACGACATTATTGGTCAAGCTAACCAAACCGAAGCAGTGATGGCTCAAATGGAGGGCAGGGCGCCTCGGTTTTCGTGACGCAATGGGCCGCCTATTCCATAGCTGGCCCTGCTAGCATCGGTTCTGCGAGCGCTAGCCCTGTGAGACAGTATCAAAGGCGTGAATATGAACCTAGTGAGGATCAGTTTGGTGAAAATGGACCCAGCGAGCTCCAATAATGTGATGGCCTTGTTAGTGATAACGGAGAGTCGAGCATGAGTGATAACGAAACTGTGACACATCACCGGGTCTGCCACTTATGCGAGGCCATGTGTGGTCTGGTTATTCAAACGAAGGGCGCGAAGGTTGTCGATATTCGGGGTGATCGGGCTGACCCACTCAGTCGTGGGCATATCTGTCCAAAGGCGGTCGCCTTGCAAGACATCCATGAGGACCCTGATCGACTGCGCAAGCCGTTGAAGAGAGTGCGGTCAGCGCCGGGCGTTTACCATCATGAAGCAATTGAATGGGGCGAGGCATTTGATCTGGCGGCCGATGCGCTGGCAGCAACCATTCGTGATCATGGGGTGGATGCGGTCGGGGCGTACTTTGGCAACCCTGCGGTTCACAACTACGGAATGCTGACGCATCANCGAAACTTGTTCCGGCACATCCGAACACGTAATCGCTTCTCCGCAACATCCGTCGATCAGTTACCCCATCATTTAGTGTCCCTGTGGTGCTTTGGTCACATGTTGTTGCAGCCTATTCCCGACGTCGATCGGACGCATTACTTTTTGATGCTCGGTGCAAACCCGCTCGCCTCAAATGGCAGCCTCTGGACCGTTCCTGACGTGCGCCGACGGCTGAAAGATTTGCAAGCGAGAGGCGGTAAGCTGGTGGTGATCGATCCGCGACGAACTGAGACAGCTGAGATGGCCAGCGAGCATCACTTCATTAAGCCAGGGACCGATGCGACTTTCTTACTGGCTATGATTCATGTCTTGTTCCGCGATGGGCTGGTGGACCCGGGCGCAATGAAGTCGTACACAGATGGCGTAGATGAGGTTGGGGCGGCAGTGACTGAGTTGACGCCGCAATGGGCCGAGGAGCGAACTGGTATTGCAGCGGCCGATATCGAACGCATCGCCCACGATATGGCGGCGGCCGAGGCAGGCATTTGTTACGGGCGGATGGGGGTGAGCACCCAAGCCTATGGCGCACTCTGCCAGTGGGCGATACAGGTCATCAATGTGGTCACTGGGAATCTTGATAAGCCTGGTGGCAGCCTTTTTACGGCGCCGGCAATGGATCAGGTGGCCAATACCAGTCCAGGCGGTTTTGCTCGGTTCGCGAGTCGAAAGCGCGGTTTACCTGAGTTTAACTACGAGCTGCCTGCAGCGGCGATGGCCGATGAAATTCGCACTCCCGGAGAGGGGCAGATCAAGCTGATGGTCACCGGTGCCGGCAACCCAGTTTTATCGACACCCAACGGACAGGCGTTGGACGCTGCCTTGGAGGAGGTCACGTTTATGATTTCCCTTGATCCGGCACTGAACGAAACGACACGTCATGCCGACCTGATTTTCCCGCCGACGTCGCCCTTAGAGCATGACCATTACGACATTGCATTTCATAATCTGGCGATTCGCAATACCGCCCGTTATAACCCCGCAATATTCGACAAGCCTGAAGGTGCCTTTCATGATTGGGAAATATTTTCGGAACTTGGAGAGCGTCTTGCCGAACGATTAAACTTAGCGCCAATGCCCCGGATGGCACCAGACCGTTTAGTCGATAGCGCATTGCGCGCCGGGCCTTACGGAGAGCAAACTGAGTGGCAGCTGAGTATTGAAAAATTAAAAGCGCATCCCTCTGGTATCGACATGGGGCCGCTTGAGCCATCTTGCCCTGAGCGGCTTCAAACGCCGGGTAAGCGCATTCAGCTGGCGATCGATGCGGTGTTTGCGGACATTCACCGGCTGGTTAACGAGCAGCCCGAGCAAACAGAAATGTATCGTTTGATCGGTCGGCGGCATGTGAGAGACAACAACTCTTGGATGCATAACCATCATCGACTAATGAAAGGTAAGCCAAGGTGCCAATTGTTAATGAATACAGCTGACGCACAGAGAGAGGGTTGGCAGGCCGGGATGTTGATCAAAATTAAGAGTCGAATCGGGAGTATTGAAGCCGAGTTGGCCTGCACGGATGATGTCATGCAGGGCGTCGTAAGCTTGCCCCATGGTTATGGGCATGGCCAGCCTGGGACTCGGGCAGAGACCGCTAGCCAGCACGCAGGCGTGAGCTGCAACGACATTACCGATGACCAGTTTATCGACCAGTTGTCGGGTAACGCCGCTTTAAATGGACTGGCGGTCCAACTCAGTCTCGGAGCGGCGGCCTGATGCACGCGGGAGGCAACGATGACTGACCAACGGATCCCGCTGGCTGCCATCGATAGCGGTGAAAAATATGTTAATGAGCGGGGGGTGCGCGTCATTAAGGACGGCATCAAAGCCTCGTCGACAGAGCCTGCCCCACTGCCGAAGCCCGATTGGTTGAGGATGCGGATACAGAGCAGCCCGAAGTTTGACGCAGTCAGGTCGATCGTGCATGAGCATCGCTTGGCGACAGTGTGTGAGGAGGCCAAGTGCCCCAATATCAGTGAATGCTGGAGCGCGGGCACCGCGACGATCATGTTAATGGGCGACGTGTGCACCCGTGCCTGCCGNTTTTGTTCCGTGAATACGGGNAATCCNAATGGNTGGCTCGATAGCGAAGAGCCGGCTAACACGGCTCAGGCCGTNCAGNTGATGGNCCTGCGGTACGTCGTCCTGACGTCAGTCAACCGAGATGATCTCAGTGATGGGGGTGCGGCGCACTATGCAGCNGTCGTCACGGCGACGAAGCATCAGAATCCGGAAACCGCGGTCGAGGCGCTCACGCCNGACTTTTTGGGCGATCAAAAAGCCATTGAGGTGCTGCTTGACTCTGGGATTGATGTCTTTGCACAAAACGTAGAGACCGTAGAGCGGCTGACGCACCCTGTCAGAGATCCCAGAGCGGGGTATCAGCAGACACTTGATGTGTTGGCCTACGCTAAAGCCTATCGACCTAAGGTGATCACCAAGACTTCACTGATGCTCGGTTTGGGCGAGAGCGAAGCTGAACTGAAACAATGCATGGATGACCTTCGTGCGCACAATGTTGATGTCCTCACACTNGGACAATATTTGCAGCCGACTAAGCACCACCTGCGGGTGGAGCGTTTCGTGACGCCAGAAGAATTCGAGCGCTATCGGCAGTGGGGGTTAGAAAGGGGGTTTATGGAGGTCGTATCGGGCGTTTTTGTGCGCTCTAGCTATCGCGCCGAGAGGGTATTGGAGCATAATAACGTTGGCCTTGGAGGAGGGGTAAGCTAATGGTTACACAGGTTGCTACCCACTTATGACGACGACGTTCACACACGTTGGGCTGCTCGGACGCAGAGAGCACCCGGGGGTTGAGGAAGTGGTGTCTGGGCTCTTGAAGCTCTTAGACCAACGTAATATCCAGGTGACGATCGAGGATCGCCTCGCCACGCTCGCCCATTTTGAGCGCCGTGAAATGGCGTCGCGCGAACAAATTGGCACTATGGTTGATCTGGCGATCGTAATTGGCGGTGATGGCAGTTTGCTTAGCGCTGCGCGTACGTTAGTCAAACACGATACCCCGGTGATCGGCATCAACCGGGGAAGACTAGGATTTCTCACCGATGTGAGCCCCGACGACTTGCTGGAGCAAGTCAGTGCCATTCTGAANGGTGAGTATCTCACTGATCGGCGNTTTTTATTGGATGCCGAGGTGTGGCGTGGCGAGCAGGTGGTGGGTCGGGGAGAGGCGCTCAATGACATCGTCGTGAACTCCGGCGCATCAGCACAAATGGTGGAGTTCGAACTCAGTATCGATGGTGATTTTGTGTATCGCTTGAACGCGGACGGCTTGCTGGTGGCCACCCCAACAGGGTCAACAGCCTATTCCTTGTCGGCAGGTGGACCCATCGTATCGCCTGAGCTTGACGCGCTGGTGTTAGTCCCCATGTTTCCTCACTCATTGACCAGCCGTCCTATTGTAGTCAGTGGTCACAGTGAGATTCGGATCGATGTCGTCTCGCGTAACGATATCCATCCCCCCATCACGTGTGATGGCCAAATCTCTATCACTGCCTTGCCTGGCGATTCGGTGCGTATCCGTAAAAAATCGCGTGAGCTCACGTTACTGCATCCTCCCGGCTACAGTTTTTATGCGACCTGCCGGGACAAACTTCGCTGGTCAGATGCCCTCGTTCAGTAGCGCCCCACCTGCAATACAGCGAGCCCCTGCGACCTTCTTATTGGTGGCAGTGACCGTTGGCTGTTTTTTGCTGTTTTACCCGCTGCAATGGATGGGCATGTTGCAGCAGTTCAATTTTGTGCCGTTTCGTGCCGCCGGCGGATATGTGGCATTCGGCGAGATGGGCACCGAGTGGTGGAGGTTGATCACTCCCACGTTGATTCATTTTGGTTGGCTGCACATGGTTTTTAATTGCTTATGGCTGTGGGAGTTTGGTCAACGAATCGAACATCGATTGGGGTCCGCTAATGTGTTGGCACTGTATGGTGTGACAGCAATGGGCAGTAATTATTGTCAGTACCTGTGGGAGGGCCCGTCTATTTTTGGCGGCATGTCAGGAGTGGTTTATGCCTTTATGGGCGTCATCTTGGTCTCGCACTGGCGAAGGCCCGGTTGGATCTTGCCGCCGCCGATGGCGGTGTTTGCCTTCATGCTCATTTGGCTGTTGATTGGTATGGCGGGCAGTATGGAATTCATCGGTGCAGGGGCGGTGGCAAATGGCGCCCATGTGGGGGGTCTGTTAACTGGCTGCCTGCTGGGCATGCTACTGAGCATTGCGCCCCACATTTTTGGGAGGCGTTGAGGTGTCAGACGTTTATCGGCAGTCAGTGCGTCAGATGGACAGAAAAACCTACGACCGTCTCGTTGAGGCGCTAGCGATTGGCCGTTGGCCAGATGGGCGTGGGTTGTCGGATAATCAGCGGCAGTCAGCGATGCAGGCAGTGATTACCTGGGGAGAGCTGCACCTGGCGCCCGAGGAGCGTGTTGGCTTTATTGATAAAGGTAGCAAGGCAAATGTGGTTCGCGATGACCCCGCCCCCCTAAACTGGAAGGAGCCACTTGGTGACTGAACTACGCGGTATGTTGCGCAAAATGAAAACAGAGCTGGCCGAGGTGGTGAACTACACGTTGATGCCAGATCAGGGTGGCTTATCGGTCAATGATCTTTTGGGATCGCCGCTGCGCCTATCTTTTACCGGCGTGATCGAGTGTGTCGCTTGCAAGCGCCTGACAAAAAAGAGTTTTAATCAGGGCCACTGTTACCCCTGTTTCCGTAAGCTAGCTGCCTGCGACACCTGCATCATGAGTCCCGCAAAATGTCACCTTGCTGANGGGACTTGCCGAGAACCCGAGTGGGCNGCCTTAAATTGCCAAGTCCCCCATATCGTCTACTTAGCGAACACGTCGAGTGTCAAAGTGGGTATTACCCGTGGCACACAAGTACCCACTCGCTGGATGGATCAGGGTGCGACGCAAGCCAAGCCCATTGCGCGAGTGCAAACTCGCTACCAATCCGGGCTTTTAGAGGTGTTATGCGCACAAGAGGTCGGTGACCGCACCGCCTGGCAAACCATGCTCAAGGGGGATAGCGATCCCCAAGATCTTGAGGCCATACGAAAAAGCCTGATGAACAGTTGTCGAGAGGGCATCGATGACTTAAAGCGACAGCACGGTGAAGAGGCCATTGAATTATTGGAGGATGAGCCAGAGACCACGATTCGCTATCCGGTACTGAGCTGGCCCGAGAAGGTCAAAGCACATAATTTTGATAAGCAGCCCGTCGTCGAGGGCACGTTGATGGGGATTAAGGGGCAGTATTTAATCCTCGACACGGGTGTGCTGAACATCCGTAAATTTGGTGGCTACGAAGTTGATATTGAGGTGAGAGCATCATGATGGCATTCCGAGAGGGCCTACCCGCTACGATCCGCCGGGTGGATTATCAGACGCCCGACTTTACCGTGACGGCAGTCTCGCTGTCGGTTCAGATATTTTCGGGNCGAACTGACGTCACGGCGACGCTGTCTTTCGTGCGTCGCGGTGCGGCGGCAGCGCCCTTGCAACTCAATGGTGAGCAGCTGACGCTGCAATGGGTCGAGCTTGATGGCCAACGACTGAGCGAGGACCACTATCAGGTGACGGATGAGCAGTTGCTTATTCCGTTGGTGCCTGACCAGTTTGAATTAAAGACCTGTGTACGCATTTGTCCTGAGGAAAATACTTCCTTGGAGGGTTTTTATCGTTCGCAAAGCGCCTACTGCACCCAATGTGAGGCGGAAGGTTTTCGTAAAATCACTTACTTCCCAGACAGACCTGATGTACTGGCGACCTACACAGTGTCGCTTGAAGCCGATCGAGCCGCGTGTCCTGTTTTGCTCAGTAACGGTAACCTGGTGTCTGAAGAGGCCCTTGAAGACGGACGGCATCGAGCTGTTTGGCACGATCCCTATCCCAAGCCTGCCCATCTTTTTGCCATGGTGGCAGGCGATCTAAAACCTGTTTCTGATGTGTTCACTACATGCTCCGGTAAGCGGGTCGACCTGCACATTTGGGTAGAGGAAAAAGACCTGAGTTATTGTGATCACGCCATGGTGTCGCTGAAAAACGCAATGCGCTGGGATGAGGAGGTCTATGGCCTCGAGTACGACCTCGATCTTTACAATATTGTGGCGGTCGACGATTTCAACATGGGGGCAATGGAGAATAAGAGTCTCAACATATTCAACACCTCCTGCGTGTTAGCGCACCCTGACATAACTACCGATGCTGGTTATCAGCGGGTCGAAGGGGTTGTCGCGCACGAGTACTTCCACAATTACTCCGGTAANCGGGTGACCTGTCGTGATTGGTTCCAGCTCACTTTAAAGGAAGGGTTCACTGTTTTTCGCGACGCGGAATTCTCTGCGGATATGAATTCACGCGGCGTGAAGCGGGTTGAGGACGTCATGTTCTTGCGCACGCACCAGTTTGCTGAGGATGCTGGCCCGATGGCCCACCCAGTCCGTCCTGATGCCTTTGTCGACATCTCTAATTTTTATACCCTGACCGTCTACGAAAAAGGCGCTGAGGTGGTGCGCATGCTGCACACCCTGTTAGGCGCAGAGGCCTTTTTTGCTGGGACTAAATTATATTTTGAGCGCTTTGATGGTCAAGCTGTGACCTGTGATGACTTTGTCGACAGTTTGTCTGAGGCGTCGGGTCGTGACCTCGAGCAATTTAGACGTTGGTACGAACANCCGGGTACGCCTGAGGTGCAGTTTGAGGGCCGTTATGATGCAGCGTTTCAGCGCTACCATTTGACGCTGCGGCAGCATAATCCGCGCCTGCAGGAGGGCGCTCAAGAGGCACCGCTGGTGATTCCCGTTGCCACCGGGTTAGTGGTGGACGCTCAGCCCATTGACTTGGGTGAAGGGACGACGCGTGTGCTGGAGCTCACCGAGCCGGAGCAGACCTTTATTTTTGAAGATATACCCGCGGAGCCCGTGCCTTCATTGCTTCGAGGATTTTCGGCGCCCATCCGAATCACCACAGAACAGTCCGATGCAGATTTGCGGATGTTGATGGGATGCGATGACGATGCATTCGTAGCGTGGGATGCCGCGCAGCATTTACTGGCTCGCTCGATGGAATCGCTAGGGACCATGCCTAGCGAGACGCACGAGGAGATCAACTTGGAATTAGCTCAGGCTTGTGAGCGTGTGTTAACCGGCGCAATGGATCCTGCGATGAAGGCATTGACCGTGACGTTGCCGAGTGAGGAGTACTTGGCTGATCGAGCGGCACAAAAGGGTTTGGTTGACGTAGCGGTTAACCATGCTCGCCGACAGAAAATGAAGGCGCTGTTGGGTAGTCGACTAGTTGATCACTGGCAGCAGGTCTCCTCGCAATACCGTCTGCAAGGCGCCTATCGTGCCAGCGCGGGTGATATCGGTGTTCGTGCTCTGCAACATGTGGCGCAGGACTTTTTACTGGCAGCGGGCGAGGGTGACCTCGCGGCGATTCGCGCTTTACACGAGCAAGCCGATAATCTGACAGACCGATTGGCAACATTGCGATGGCTGGTTCAATACGAGACACCAGTAGCGCGTGAGCAGGTGCTCGCGGCGTTTTATGAGCGCTGGCAGCACGAGGCGCTTGTTGTGAATCAATGGTTCACCATTCAAGCAACCCGTCCCGCAGAGGACTGCGTCGAGAGCGTCAGATTGTTAATGGAGCATGACGCGTTTGACTGGCGAAATCCCAATAAATTGCGGGCGCTGGTGAGCGCTTTTGCCGGGGCAAACCCCATTGCGTTTCATCGGGCGGACGGCGCAGGATATCGCTTGCTGGGTGACGTCATCTTAAAAATTCAGGCCAGTAATCCACAAATTGCCGCGCGCATGCTCGCGCCATTAACGCGCTGGCGTCGGTATGCCGCCGGCCAAGATCTGATGCGGGCAGTACTCGAGGAAATCGCTGCGATCGACCCCTTACCTAAAGACATTTTTGAGGTGGTCAGTCGTTCGTTGAGTGACGCTCCGTAGCGTCTGGGTGACCTTGTAGAGCGGCGTATGAATACGATTGATCCGTCTTCCCCCCCGACTCAGACACTGGAGGGTGCGGGTCGAGCACCGGGGACAAAGGTGCTGCGGTAAGCACAGCTGTTGGCACGGTCGGCTTGTCATGCTGATGCAGCATTGCTGGCAAGCTGATCAGTCAACGCAGGCCGAGCACGATGGTTTATCGCGAGGGGTATAACGCCATAGCGTCATCGTGCGCCTCGCCAATGCCCTCCGGCGCCGGCTCCTCGCGGAGTGCGTCTATCAGTCCAAGCTGACGCCACTCAGTGTCAGTGGCCCCATAGATCGAACGATCAAGTTCACTCAGTATTGCGGCCAATGAGGGGCTGCTGGCTCTGGCAATGTCGCTGAGTGAGGAAAACGCTCGCCCATGATGGCACGCTGCCCAGTGTTGTAATGCGGTTCGCACGCCCGACGCGTCTTGCTGCGTTAGGGCGCGCCTCACCTCGACCAACGCCTGACGCATGTCGCCGCCTCGCAGAGCGGCGAGACCACCCTGTGGAGTGTCTGTGCGCATGGACTTTCGACGCAGTCGCCACAGTGCGATCGCTAGGCCGATAGCGATAAGCCAGCCTGACACTCCGATGAGCCCTATCCACAGGGGCAGGGTTGCCATAGGCAAGGTCGCGTCGGAAGGGGTGCTGGATGCGGTTTCATCATCGAGCACATCAGCGGTTTGGACGGCAATATTTCTCGCCTNGAGCACTGCATACTCCAGTTGATCGGTTTGTGTGTTCCACCAGGGGATACGAATTTCGGGTAATGTCCAATTGCCATCCGCTCTAGCAACCAGCGCTTCGCTTTGGGTCCGGGTTCCCTGAAGCCCTTGAGCGATTTCACTTTGATCAATCGATTCTTGATCGGGATAGAAACGGAGCTCAGGAATGTTGAGGGCGCCTTGCACGCTGCTNAGCGGCGGCAACTGGCTCCCTTGAAGGCCCTCTGCGATCAGTGTGAGCGTGCGCGTTGTGGAATCTCCTACCGACAAAGCGTTGGGATCAATTGACCAATCTTCTGTCAAACTCAGTGTTCTAGCTGGAAGCCAAACATCGCCAGGAAACGCAGCGGGCACACTTTTAACGGTAACCTCCAGCGGTTCGGACGATAAGCGGATGCGTCTTCCAAGGCGCGAGCCTAATAATGTGCGCCCAGCTTGAACTTCGCGCGCTGCAAATTCGACGGCAGGAATCGATAACGTGCCACTTTTTTGTGGATAGATTGCATAGCGCAATTCGGTGACTAACCACGTCCGGTTACCGACGCGTCGCTGGAAAGATTGCCGTTCTAGCGGTTCCACTACGGCGTCCGCAATATCAAGCGCTGAAATTTCTGGGCTCTCTAAATTAATGGCTTGTTGCAGGGTTATGGTGAGCATGAGCTCCGCTTGGACGTATAAGCTGGGCTGGTCAATGCTGGATTCAAACAACACGGTGGCATCGCCAGGGGCGACCAGTGGCTCAGGATTGACCAGAATCGATATCGGTGTCGTACGGCGACCCCCCGTCATCAANGAGGGGATAGCGAGCGTGCCTTCGCGCAGCGGGGCGAGTTCCAGTTCTAGTGTTCGTGTGACATTGTTACGACCGTTGATAAAACGTGCATTGGTTGCGCTAGAGCGCGAGAGTATTTCCCAATCGCGATTCAGGGGCGTGAGGTCAATTTCACTGGGCTGTTCGCCTGCATCACCGAGTAGGGTGAGTCGCAGTGTTTCTCCCAAAGCAATGTCACGTCTATCCGCGGTCGCTGAGAGATCTGCCATCGCCGCAGCAGACCAGAGTAGTGTGGTCGCTATGAGACTCCAGACCGACACGCGTTGTGGCTGCGTTTTACCAGCGAATCGATTCATCGGGTGTGTCGCCCTCCCTGAGTCTTTGCATGGTTTGATAGCGGAACTTGCGTCGCAACAGTCCACCGGGGTCATCAGGCACCCGACGCAACCACTGTTCCAGCGCTTGCTGCTCCTCTAGCGCCTCATCGAATTTAGCCATTTGTTCCTGTGTGGCCGCCTCAAGTTGGTCGGCGGCCTGCTGATCTGCATCAGCGGTATTCGGAGCTTGGTCACCGGGTTGTTGCTCGGAGTCTGATTGAGGTTCGCCCTGATCGCTCGCGTCATCTTCTTGCCCGTCGCCTGCTTGCTGTGAGTCGTTTTGTTGGTCCGACGACTCGCCATCACCCCCGCTATCTGAGTCAGACGCATCATTTTGTTCAGATTCCTCGTCTTGTTGGCTTTGTTCTTCTCCTTCTTGTTGTTCTTGGTCCTGATCCTCTTGTTGGTCGAGCAGTGATTGAACAAAGTCGCGGTTGGCAATGGCATCTTCTGCACTGGGCTGCAGAGATAAACTCTTTTCGTAGGCGTTAATCGCGCCTTGTAGATCTCCCTGCATTGCCAAAGCATTCCCTTGATTGAATAGCCCATCGGCAGATGGCTCGGAGGCAAAGCTGTTGGCCGCCCGATCATAGGCGCCTGCCTCAAATTCCGCCATGCCACGCCATGAAGTCTGATCGAATCGTTCCGCGGCGCCACTTGAATCACCGTCAGCGAGGCGCTGGGCGCCTTGCTGATCAGGGGTCAGCCAAAGGTCCTCCCACTCCGCCGCTTCGGCCGTTTCTGGTTGCATTATCGATAGCAGCAAAACGCTAACTAGAGCGCCTTTTCGGAATGCAGGAAGGAGCAGCAAGGCAACGAGCGCAGCCAGCCAAAATCCTTGGTCTAGCCAGGCATCGGTTTGTCTTGCTAGATCGAGTTCACCTTGGGCCGCTAGCACGTTTCGTCTGGTCAACGATTCGATATCACGTTCGTCTAAGCTAATCCGTTCGACTGGCGCGCTCAAAGCGCTGGCGACTTGATCTATCGCCTGGCGGTCAAGCGTGGGGATCACAATTTCGCCTGCGTCATCTTTGAGGAATCCGCCATTGGGGAGTGGGATAGGAGCGCCCGCTTTGGTGCCAATTGCCAGTACGGCGAGAGCAGCACCGCTGCGCTCTAGCGCGTCTTTTGCGCGGACTGTATCAAAGCGGGGCAGGCCATCAGTCATGAGTAAGATTTGGCCGCCTTGCGCGCCCGCAGTGATCAATAGATTGGCAGCTGCTTCGATCCCGCTTGTCGCGTTGGCGCCGGGCAAAGGCATAATGTTTGGCGACAGTGCAGGCATCAAATTAGCAATCGTGCGCGTGTCGTCCGTTAGTGGTGTGACCACGTGGGCGTCACCTGCAAACACTACCAGGCCGGTCATCCCTTCGGCTCTCAAATCCAGCAAATCGAGTATCTTTTGTCGAGCTCGTTGTATTCGACTGGGTTGAACGTCTGCCGCCAGCATCGACGCGCTGAGATCCAAGACCAACACCAGCGCGTCTGCNCGCTTGATAACCGGCAATTCCACCTGCCGCAGGCTGGGGCCTGCCGCAGCGAGTACGATGAGGCTGAGCAGTAGGGTGGGCATCCAGATCGTCGTCTGGCGGGTTTTTCCGCTGTGATCCGGCATCAGGTAGGGGAGCAGTTCTGGATCGATGGCCCGGCTCCAGTCGCCCTGTCGTGTGCGCCGATGCCACAATGCAACGGCCAGCAGGGGGCAGATCAGCAATCCCCAGAGCAACTCTGGACGCAATAAATGAAACCCATCAACCATGAGCTAGCCCGCCACTGCGACGACTCAGCCACCCACTGTGCAGCAGCGCGAGCCAGCAAGCGAGCCCCAACGCGCCCAGCAACGGCACCCAACTGAGGGCGCGTTTTGGACGGAAGGTACTGGCATCCTGTTCCACCGGCTCAAGGGTATCGAGCAACGCATAGATCGCCTCCAGCTCGGCCGGTGAGGTCGCTCTAAAGTAGCGCCCTCCGGTGGCTTCAGCGACGGCATTTAGCATGGCTTCATCTACTTCGACTCGGCCTCTGGTCGTTCTGCCCAGGTTGCGGCTAATACCAATGGTGTAGATTTTTACATCGAGTTGAGCGGCTAGCGCAGCCGCTTCCATTGGGTCGACCGTACTGGCGGTGTCTTGGCCATCGGTAAGCAGTATGAAAATACGTGATGTTGCGGGACGATCGCGCAGCCGTTTGATCGCGAGTCCCAATGCATCACCGATTGCTGTGTCCTCACCGGCAAATCCGAGTTGCGCCTCATCGATAAAGCGGGTCACCGTTTCAAGATCGAAGGTGAGCGGTGCCTGCAGGTAAGCACGTGTGCCAAACAAAATAAGCCCGACGCGATCACCTTGGCGGCGTTGCGTAAAGTCGGCAGCAATCGATTTGACTGCCGTAATTCTAGGAACCAATCGATTGCCGATCTGCATGTCTTCAATTTGCATACTGCCGGATAGGTCAAGCCCCAACATGAGGTCGCGCCCCGTATTAGGGAGTTCAATGGGTTCGCCAATCCATTGAGGTCGAGCGATCGCTGCAATCAGTAGCATCCAAGCAGCCCACANCAACCACCAAATCCATCGTCCTGACTGACTGGGTTGCCGAGTGCCCGATAAGGATTGCCAACGAGCGGCAAAAGGGGCTCTGAGTGCCGCAGGTTGGAGAGAACCCCCGCGACTGAAATAGAAAATCAGCACGGGCACCGGTGCCACCACAAATACCCAGGGCCACATCCACTCAAGCATCCGACACCTCATGACGGCGGACCCAATACTCAGCCATGAGCAGCAGGGGTTCGGTAGCGGCTGGTGGATGCGCCGCATAAAGCAAATCGAGATCTGCAAACCCATCGGTAGGTAGGTTCTTGCAGGTCTTGAGCAGGAAATCTTGCCAGTCCTGACCATGAAGGGCTGCCACCTGTTCTGCTGGGAACGCTCTCAATGCCGCTGCTTTCAATAATTGGTTAATGTCTGTGGTGCTGACTTCAGCGGCTCTCAGAAGGCGCAGTTGGGAGAGCGCGGTTCGCCGGTACTGAGCGCGACGGTAGCGTCGTCGAAGCCATCGACCAATCAAGAATACGCCAACGATCGCCGATGCGAGAACAATCCACCATCCCGGAGCCAAGGGCCACCATCCGATCGACTCAGGCGCTCGCAAAGGCGCCAGTTGTGCCAGCATCATATCGGGGTTCATCGTGCTGGGAACACCGTTAGCAGTCGCCTCAGCGGGTCATCGCCGGTGCTTATTCTTAGTAGCGGGATGCGCAGCTCGCGAAGCCGGCGCGCAGTGAGCTCCTGATTTGAGCGATACTGGTTGGCATAGGCCTCTCGGATAGTGTCGGCGCCAGTATCTAGGGAGGAGTGATGATTGCCATCGGTGACTGCGTAGTGCCCCGAGCGCGGCAGCTCTGCCTCTAAGCGGTCGTTAACCGCGATCCCTACCAGTTGTGTGCGGCGCGCTAGCCGGCGTAATGGTGAGAAATTGTCGGCTTCCAACAAATCATGAAAGTCGCTGATTAAAAAAACTCGAGTGCCCGGACGGGCAATGCGTTCCAGTTGCTGGAGTAAGTGGGAGAGATCGTTACTCGGTGCGTTATCAGCNGCGTTTGGCGCGCCTTCGCGAACAAGATCACCGATCACCCGCAGCACGCTATGCTGACTCCGCTTGGGTCGAGTATCGGACAGCGAGTTATCGCCTAACACCACGCCGCCAACACGCTCGCCAGCGCCAAGTGCTGACCATAATGCCAGGGTACCCACGTGCGCCGCCATGACCGACTTGAAGCACTGAGTTGAGCCAAACTTCATCGGTGTGCGCTGATCGATGGCCACCAGAATGGGTTGCTCTCGATCTTCATGAAACAGTTTGGTGTGCGCAGTACCGGATCGTGCGGTGACCCGCCAATCAATCGCGCGGACATCGTCGCCAGCGGCGTAGGCTCGCACTTCGTCAAACTCGACGCCGCGGCCTCGTTGGCGGGCCCGTTTCATGCCCGCCAGATTGGCCAGTGCGCGCGTTTGGCCCGTCACATCGACAAACCGAGCCGAAAATCGATTGGCGATCAGTGCGTCTGATAACACGACTGCACCAGATGGNCCATCGATTGAGCGATGAACGAGGCTCTCAGGCAACGGGGATACGCTCAATCAACCGTTCGATNATTTGATCACTGGTGACGCCCGCAGCCTCTGCCTCAAAGGAGACGATCAGCCGGTGTCTGAGACAGTCGAAGACCACCCTCTGAACATCATCTGGACTGACATAGTCTCTGCCTTCAATCCACGCATTAGCCCGCGCACAACGATCAAGCGCAATGGTGGCTCGCGGACTGGCGCCATACTCTAACCAATCGGCGAGTTCCGCGTCGTATAGACTCGGATCGCGGGTGGCGATGACCAGTTGGATGATGTACTCCTCGACCGCCGGGGCCATATGGACCTCTAGGGCGCCTTGGCGCGCGGCAAAAATGTCTGCCTGTGAGACCGCGCGATCGGGTTGGGATTGTTCACCACTTGCCTCGCTTCGTGCCAGCCGCAAAATAGCTTGNTCGGCATCTCGGTCCGGGTAGGACACTCTGACGTGCATCAGAAAACGGTCGAGCTGAGCNTCGGGGAGAGGGTAGGTGCCCTCTTGTTCGATCGGATTTTGGGTTGCCATNACTAGAAAGAGCGGGGGTAGGGGATAAGTCTTGCTGCCAATACTGACTTGTCGTTCCGCCATGGCCTCTAGCAGCGCAGATTGAACCTTTGCAGGCGCTCTGTTGATTTCATCGGCCAGCACTAAATTATTGAAGATGGGCCCTTGCTGGAACTCAAATGTCCCAGTCTGGGGTCGAAAAATATCCGTACCCGTAATGTCGCCGGGTAACAGGTCGGGCGTAAATTGAATGCGATGGAAATCGCCCTCTATACCCTCTGCCATTTGCTTGATCGCCCGCGTTTTGGCGAGGCCCGGTGCGCCCTCGACCAGCAGGTGCCCGTCGGCCAGTAGGGCGATCAGCAACTTATGGATGAGGTCTTGCTGGCCAACAATTTGTTGCCCGAGCCAATGTTCGAGGTTCGCGAGAAGTTGATAGTTCACAAGTTAGGCCTTTATGTCGACAGATTCAGAAATGGCGCCATTTCTGACCATTTCAAGGCCTAAACGTTCGCAGTTTCCCCCATTACGGGCCGTGCGCTCGGCTTGCCGGTCAGAACCCCGACAATTTATAACATGTAATGGCGTCTGACAGCCCCTCTCGCCAGTCGCTGCGACCCTCTTGCCAGCCGTCTAGCCATCGGATTCTGGCTAAACCCGTCAGAAAGGGGCAGTTCTCTCGGGAACGTCCAGCAAGACCAAGTTGATATCCCTTTTCAAAGGCGCGTTGAATCCGGTTCCGCTTAAATCTTTTCATAATCTAACCACTTCTCCCGTTGTAAGGCGGCTTAGGCCGCGGTTTGCGAAAGGCATGTTCTTTCCGCCTCTTCGCAGTGATGCGACAACGTACCCACTCGAGGTGGGTCACACAGGAAATGGGCCGCGAGCGCTGCCGCCGACCTATCAAACTGACCAGATGGTCAGCGGGTCTTATCTTGACCTGGCGCTCGGTTCTGCGCTCAATGTGCTCTAGCCCGGGAAATGGCTCCGCTTGATAAAGTACCCCCTCTCGACGCGGGTGGCTAAAACTAATTTCTTATCAGGAGAGTGTGCCATCAGGCGGATTGGCTATAAGGCAATAACGGCAGGGCCCTGCGCGCCGTTGGAACCGATTCTGAGCTGGCTGCACCGATAAAAATAATCGACGAAGCATCGCTTCCACCTGCGGTCAACAGGCCACGTTTTGAGCACTTCAGTGTCTGTTTAGGGGTGGCGCTACCCGACACTTGTGCGGTCAAGCCTGGCTCCTTATGGATAAAGAACTGGTGCAGTCCTCGACCGTTGCCTGCTCGTCAACCTGACGTCGCGTTTTTTTTCGGTGCGGCGGGTCGATCCGTGACAACGCCCGGTGCGGAGCAATACCGAAGGGCCTAGCGTCTGCGATCAACTTTTCGGGTTTTGAGTGATCCACCTGTAAAACTGGCTCGTAAATCTCTGCAACTAGGTAAATGACTATCTGGTTTAGTCATCTTCCCCCAGATGGCGAATTGTTGCCCCGGCCTTTTGGCCGGGGTTTTTTTTTGGGAGATGATCTATGAATAACCGCGCTGTGATGCTCACTTTGGGTTACGCGGGTCTGCTGCCGTTCTATGGGTTCCTGGCGGCGGCGTGGTCGCTGGAAGATTGGCCAGCTGCGATCTCTGTGCAAGGATTCATTATTTACTCGCTCGGTATTCTATGTTTTTTAGCCGGTACCTTGTGGGGTCGCGTGCAGTCCTTTGACGCGCCGCACAGGGCGAGACTGCTCGTGAGTAATGGCTTAGTTTTATTTGCCGTCGCAGCGGTTTTGACCGCGCAGGCATGGTTGGCATCATTGGCGCTGATGACGGGATATCTTGCGCTACTATGGTACGAGCAGGGTGCGGAGTCGTTGCCCTCCTGGTATGGCGTGATGCGCAGAAATCTGACGTTGGGCGTCGTGTTGGCTCACGGCTTATTTTTTACCCTGCAGTCGGTTCAGATGGCCTCTTAANTGCTCAGAGCCTCTGGTGTATTCGCATTGGCCAGCCACTCATCAGGCACCGAGATCGCCCGTGCGTTGAGTGACGTTAATAAGGCCTTGAGCTTCACGCCACCGCTGTCAACGAAAGCANCGCAGTCATCGAGTAGCTGGGTGCTGAGACGCAAGCAAGGGGAGTGGCGGCCGCTTGAGTCAGTCAATACGATCGCAAGATCGTCTTGTTGCCATTGTGTTTCCAAGGTCTCGATGACTTGGAGTGGTGCACCGATTAAATCCACCGGGAGAATGATGATATCCGGTGTCGTTGCGGCATAGAGTAATGCAGTGATGCCGGCACAGGGGCCTAAATCNGGCGCCACTTCGCACAGCACTCGATCGGCATAGTGCTGATAAAACCGCGGGTTGTTCCGGCAGCAGACTAAGCGCTCAGTAGCGAGNGTGGCAGCGCAGACGCCTGCCAGCAGAGGTTTGCCGTTAAACGCGATTAAACCCTTATCGCGGCCACGCCAGCGACGGCCTTGACCACCGGCCAAAATACCCAAGCTGTAGGCTCGTGTGGCGTTCACAGACTCGTCTCTCTATGGGATCATCCTCTCTCCTGTTGGACTATAGCTCATGTCATCCATGTCGCGTGTTCTAGCGCTTGATACTGCCACTGATGCCTGCACCCTTGCGTTGTGTGGTGAGGGAGATTTGCGTGCTCGCCATGAGCGGCTCGCCAGAGCCCACAACCGCCATATTCTCGGTATGTTGACCGACATCCTTGCAGAGCGTTCGCTCGCTTCAGCGGTAGACGTTATTGCTTGCGGCGTGGGCCCCGGCTCTTTCACGGGTCTCAGGGTCGCGGTCAGTGTGGCTCAGGGTTTGGCGTGGGCCAGAGACATTCCGATTCACGGATTTTGTTCTTTATCGGCTCAGGTATACAGTGCGGCGGCGCTAGGCCTGCTATCGGAGGGCCAATGGGTCCTGTCGACTATCGATGCTCAAATTGGTCAGCTCTATGGCATCTGGGGTCAGTGGCGGGAGGATCACTTTCACACAGAAGANGCGGCCTTCATCTGTCCGCCAGAGGCATTAACGCTGCGGGCTAATCTATCTTCCGTCACCATCATAGGATCGGGTCTTGCACATACTGAGCGTTTTCCCCAGCAGCTGCGGCACCTGAGTACCGTATATCCCGACATCACGCCTAATGCGGCGGTAATGGCGGAGCGCTTATCAACCGGTTCACTGGCGTTAGCGCTGCAGCCTGCTCATTCGCTGTCGCCTCAATACGTGCAGCAAAATATTGGCTGGAAGAAATTGTCGGAGCAGGGCCGCCATGATTGACTGGCTGCAGATTGTCATTTTGGCGCTGATTCAGGGCGTGACAGAGTTCTTGCCGGTGTCCAGCTCGGCGCATTTATTATTGCCTTCCGAATTCTTGGGGTGGCCTGATCAAGGTTTGGCCTTCGACATTAGCGTCCACGCCGGTACTTTGTGCGCGGTCGTGTTTTATTTTCGACAGACCCTTTTTGGCTTGGCAAGTGCCCTCATGCCCGGCAGTGGGCTCGATCGATCAGAATGTTGGACTCTCATCATTGCCACGTTACCGGTCTTACTGGCAGGGTTTCTGCTTAAGGAACTGATTGCGGGCGAGGCGCGTACGGTCGTCGTCATCACCACCACGACCTTATTGTTCGGTATTTTGTTGGGCTGCGCCGATTGGGTCTCTCGTCGCGGCCAGCGTCGGCATACTGCCATACGAGCTCGCGATGCTTTTCTCATTGGTTGCGCCCAGACCCTCGCGCTGATTCCTGGCACCTCGCGCTCTGGTATTACGATCACCGCAGCGTTGTTTCTGGGCTACCATCCCAACGTCGCTGCCCGCTTCTCTTTTTTACTCAGCGTGCCGGTGATTGCGGGCGCCGTATTCGTCATGCTGACGAGCGATCACATCAGTCTGTCAGCCCATGCAGGCGCTTATTATGTGATCGCTTTTTTAGTGTCCGGATGCTTTGCCTATGCAACGATAAGCGCCTTCATATACTGGGTGAGCAAAATAGGATTGATGCCCTTCGTGGTGTACCGACTTTTACTGGGCTTCATGTTGTGGATAGGGATAGTTGAGGGACTTTGAGTGACAACACAGATTGACGAATTAATGACTTTTTTGAGCGGATCCATCACGCCTTTTCATGCGGTTGAGGTGATGGCAAAAACGTTGCAACGGGCAGGCTTCGAGCAGCTGGACCAATTTGATGCGGTACGTATGACCCCCGGGAAAGGCTATTTTGTGGTGCATCAAGGCAGCTCCTTAATGGCGGTGCGTGCAGGGCACAGTGGCGTTGAGGCAGGGCTACGCTTGGTGGGAGCTCATACGGATAGCCCTAATCTGTCCGTTAAGCCTAACCCCGTGAAGGGCCGAGATGGCTGTATTCAACTCGGCGTAGATGTTTATGGTGGCGCGTTGTTGAATCCCTGGTTTGATCGAGATTTGGGGATGGCAGGGCGCCTTAGCATGCTGACTCCAGACAACGCGCTGAGAACCACGCTATTTGATACAGGAAGAGCCGTCGCGGTGATCCCCAGCCTAGCGATCCATCTCGACCGAGAAGCAAACAGTCAGCGCAGTATTAATCNTCAGAAAGATGTGGTGCCTCTGGTGATGTTGGGTGAGCACCAGCAATACGATTTAAAAACATGGCTTGCTCAGGAGTTGGCCCGTGCCGACTCCCAATGGCAAGGCGCTAGAGTCATGGACTACGAACTCTCGCTTTATGACACCCAGCCACCCAACCAAATTGGTATTGATGGCGACTTCATCGCATCGGCGCGGCTGGACAACTTGCTGAGTTGCTTTGCTGGTATGCGCGCGCTGATTGATGCAGATGATGCCGAATGGTCACTGTTTGTCGCCACTGATCATGAGGAAGTGGGCAGCGCCTCAACGGTTGGTGCGCAAGGACCTATGTTGATGGACGCTCTCGCAGCACTCGCACCCGATCCGAAGCTCAACCGGATGATGCGCGCGCAATCGTGGATGATGTCAGTCGACAACGCACATGCGACGCACCCCAATTACGCCGACCGGCATGATGATCAACACAGCCCCAGACTCGGTGATGGCCCCGTCATTAAAATAAACCGCAACCAACGCTATGC
>JGI26246J51724_1000287_pt1 | contig 24532 bp, 22 predicted proteins | sample SaaInlLV_10m_DNA_FD_51724 | JGI IMG/M metagenome (IMG submission 51724) | reverse complement strand
ATTTGGATGGCGCGCCACGTCCTCCCGGAGGATTGGACGTGCTTTGCCAGCATATTCTGCTTTGCGCCTGCGCTGATACGATTGATCCAGAGGTTTTATTCNCGCAAATCAAACAGGCAGGCCCTTATAGCGCGGTAACGCGCCGCGAATTTGACGCCTGNCTTGAGTTTTGTGCCACTGGGGGCTACGCGCTGCGCCGCTATGATCAATGGCACCGTTTGCAGCAAGATCCCAATGGAGATTTTAAATTGCGTGATCCGCGCAGCGCCCGCCGGTTGCGGCTTAATGTTGGCACCATCCAAGACAGTGATACGCTGAAAGTGCGTTTGCATAAGCGGCGCGGGGGTAAGCCGCTTGGCGAGGTGGAAGAAGCCTTTGCCGCCACGCTTGCCCCGGGCGACACCTTTTTGATCGGAGGACAAGTGGTGCGGTTTGAAAGCCTGCGCGACATGGTCGTCGAAGTCTCGCGACATGCGCATAAAAAACCCAAAATCGCCACCTTTGCGGGCACTAAATTTGCCACATCAACGCAGCTTTCCAAGCGCATTTTAAAGCGCTTTGACACAGAAAACTTTCAAGGCCTCCCCGCTTTTACCCAAAAATGGCTGTTTCAACAGCAAACGCTTTCACGCCTGCCCAGCCGCGACCACCTATTGCTAGAAACGTTTCCGCGCCGCGGGCAGCAGCATTTGGTTATTTATGGCTTTGCAGGGCGCAATGCGCAGCAAACTTTGGGGTTGCTGATCACCAAGCAACTTGAAGCGCAGGGCCTAGCCCCGCTTGGGTTTGTGGCCACCGATTACGCAACCTTGATCTGGGGGCTTGAAAAGATTACCGCCCCTGAAGCGCTGTTTGACCTGACAGATTTGGAAAAAGGCCTTGCGGATTGGTTGGGTGAAAATGCTGTTATGAAACGTAGCTTTCGTGCTGTTGCCACCATCGCCGGATTGATCGAACGCAATTTGCCCGGCCAACGTAAATCGGGCCGCCAAGCCACATTTTCATCTGATATTCTCTATGACACATTGCGCAAATATGATCCTGAGCACATCTTGCTCGCCATCACCCAAAGCGAAGCACGGCAAGGCTTGGTGGATTTTGACCGTATAAAAGAATTGCTTGAAAAGCGCGCAACACGGATTGTCCATTGTGCCTTGCCGCATGTCTCACCGATGGCTGCCCCGTTGTTTTTGGAAGCAGGTCGCGTTCCTGTTGAAGGCCAGGCGATGGACCGGTTGCTGGCTGAGGAAGCCACCGCCCTGATGGCAGAAGCCGGATTGGAATTCTAACGTGCCAAACCTGCAAAACTCCAGCCAGTACCGCTCTGTGAACGGCTTTCCCTTTACATTATCAGGCGCAGCCTTGCTCGCATTGCCCTCTGGCGCTTTATGGTGGCCCGAGCANGAATTGCTGTGCGTCTCAGATTTGCATTTGGGCAAAGCGGAACGGATCAGCCGAAAAGGCGGCGCAAACCTGCCGCCTTATGAAATTCAAGACACGCTGAGCCGGCTAGAACGAGACCTCGAGCAGACCAGCGCAAGCACGGTGATCTGCCTGGGGGATAGTTTTGACGATCTCAGCGCAGAGCGCGCCTTTCCTGAAGACGCGCAATTATGGATAGCGCGGCTTCAGGCAGGGCGGCGCTGGATTTGGATCGAAGGCAATCACGACCCGGGGCCAATTCATTTGGGTGGCCAGCATATGGCCGAATTCGCCTGCGCTCCGCTGCTGTTTCGCCATATCGCCAATCCCGCATCATCTGGTGAGGTTTCGGGGCATTATCACCCCAAAGCGCAGGTTTCCTTGCGCGGACGCGCGCGCAGTTTTGCCTGTTTCTTGCTGGATGAAACGCGGTTGATTCTGCCCGCCTATGGAACCTATACCGGCGGTTTGCGCTGCGATCATCCCACCTTAGACCGCCTGATAAACAAGCCCGGCCTTGCCATTTTAACCGGCAAGAGCGCGCAGCCCATTCCAATGCCGCGCGCGAAAGTGACCTGAGGTTTGCCTCCAAAACGAACTTGATGCGCTTACGCGGTTAACCCCTGCGGTTCGTCAATCCCATTACTGCGGCAACAGGCCGTCAGCGTATTGGCCAGCAGACAGGCGATCGTCATCGGCCCAACGCCCCCTGGAACCGGGGTGATCGCGCCGGCAACCGCGGCGCAGCTGTCATAATCCACATCCCCGACCAAACGGGTGCCACCTTCGGGCTTTTCAATCCGGTTGATTCCAACATCGACCACCGTGGCGCCCGGTTTGATCCAATCTCCTGGCACCATTTGTGCACGCCCCACCGCGGCAACCACGATATCCGCGCGCGCCACCACATCTTTAAGATCTTTGGTGCGGCTATGCGCGATGGTTACGGTGCAACTCTCGCCCAGCAGCAACTGCGCCATCGGTTTACCCACGATATTNGAGCGACCAATCACCACCGCATTCAATCCAGACAAAGACCCATGATGCGCGCGCAGCATCATCAAACATCCCAAAGGCGTGCAGGGTACCATTGATTTCTGCCCAGTGCCCAGCAATCCCACATTTGAGATATGAAACCCATCCACATCCTTTTCAGGAGCAATAGAGTTTATCACCAAATCTTCATCAAGATGGTTTGGCAATGGCAATTGCACCAAAATACCATGCACGCTTGGATCGGCGTTAAGCTTCCCGATTAACGCCAACAAATCGATCTGCGATGTGTCAGCATCCAGCTTATGTTCAAAGCTGTTCATCCCCACCTCAAGCGTTTGCTTACCCTTTGAGCGTACATAAACTTGGCTGGCCGGATCCTCTCCGACCAACACAACCGCCAATCCGGGCACGATATGGTTCTGTTCTTGCACCCGCGCTACATGCTCGGCCACTTGCACCCGAATTTGCGCCGCAAAGGCCTTGCCATCAATTACTTGCGCTGCCATTGGGTTTTCCCTTCACGTCAAAATCATGCCCTTCGGGGCAATATGCGCCAAAACGCGGCCAAACTCTATCAGAAAAGCCCCTCAATTTGGCCTAAATCATTCAGCATAATCGCTTCCGAAGCTGGCACAGATGGCAATCCCGGCATCGTCATAATTTCCCCGCAAATCACCACGATGAAACCTGCGCCCGCACTTAAGCGTACTTCGCGCACAGGCACCGAGTGCCCCAAAGGTGCGCCGCGGCGGTTTGGATCCGTGGTAAAGCTATATTGCGTTTTCGCCATGCAAACCGGCANGTGCCCATACCCGGCCTCTTCCCAATCTTTCAACTGCGTGCGAATTTTGGCATCAGCCAAAACTTCATCGGCGCGATAAATACGCTTGGCAACGGTCTCGATTTTCTCGAACAAACTGAGCTCATCGGCATAAAGGGGCGCAAAATTTGCGGTATCCGCATCTGCAATTTCAGCCACGCGCTGCGCCAGCACTTCAGTACCTTCCGAGCCTTTTTCCCAATGTTGGCACAGAATTGCTTCCGAGCCTTGCTCGGCCACATAATCTTTGACGGCCTGTACCTCTGCATCCGTATCGGTGACAAAATGATTGATCGCCACCACAACGGGAACCCCAAAGCTTTTGACATTTTCAATATGACGGCCAAGATTTGGACACCCGGCCTGTACGGCGGCCACGTTTTCTGGTCCAAGATCCGCCTTGGCAACACCGCCATTCATCTTCATCGCTCTGACCGTNGCAACCACAACCACAACCGANGGGGCAATCCCGGCTTTGCGGCACTTGATATTCATAAACTTTTCGGCCCCCAAATCGGCGCCAAACCCGGCTTCGGTCACTACGTAATCAGCCAGTTTCAACGCCGTGGTTGTAGCAGCCACAGAGTTGCAGCCATGCGCGATATTGGCAAATGGCCCGCCATGCACGAAAGCAGGGTTGTTTTCCAAGGTTTGCACAAGGTTGGGCTGCATTGCATCTTTCAAAAGCACAGTCATCGCGCCATCGGCTTTGATATCACGGCAGTAAATTGGTGCTTTATCGCGCCGATACGCCACGATGATATCACCCAGCCGCTTTTGCAAATCGTCAAGCGAATTTGCCAAGCATAAAATAGCCATCACTTCCGAGGCCACGGTGATGTCAAATCCAGTTTGCCGCGGAAACCCATTCGACACGCCCCCCAGGGATGTTACGATATCGCGCAGAGCCCGGTCATTCATATCCATCACGCGGCGCCAGACCACGCGGCGTTGATCAATCTCAAGCTTATTGCCCCAATAAATATGATTGTCGAGCATCGCCGACAGCAAGTTATGCGCCGATGTAATTGCGTGGAAATCACCGGTGAAATGTAGGTTCATTTCTTCCATCGGAACGACTTGGGCATATCCCCCCCCGGCAGCGCCACCTTTCATTCCGAAACACGGGCCCAAAGACGCTTCGCGAATACAAATCGCAGCGCGCTTGCCAATCCGGTTCAGCCCATCGCCCAAACCAACCGTTGTTGTTGTTTTCCCTTCACCGGCAGGTGTTGGGTTGATGGCCGTTACCAATATTAATTTTCCGCTCTCATTCGCTTGAACCGAGTTGATAAATTCTTGGCTAATCTTGGCCTTATCATGGCCATAAGGCAGAAGGTGTTCAGAGGGAATATCAAGCTTTGCACCGATTTCCTGAATCGGTTTTTTCTGTGCTTCGCGGGCGATTTCAATATCAGATTTATAACTCATGGCGTTCCCTCCTATCGGTTTGTCCGATTTTATCCCTCTGGGCTATAGCCCGCTTACCTCTTCGTAAAGACGGTGTTTCCGACATTTTCGGGATCTGTTGCGGCGGCATAGACTTCGAAAGTTTCGCATCCGAAACTAAGGGGCCAGCTTAGCACAAGCGCCTATCATAAGCGCAGTGCAGACTTTGATATCGGGCGATGTGCCTAAAATCTGCGCTTTNCCGGCCGGCGATCTTGCTGCGGTTCGCGCCACTTGCTAAAAAGGCATGTATGGACAGGCCCGTCTTGACGCGCCGCAAACCACACGACTTTAGTCAGCTGGTATGGGCTGAATACCCGCCCGAAGATGCCCCACCAGACTCAAGATCAGTGGCTTCGTTTAAAATCTGGCCAAGGCTCGGTACAAGCGGCGCATTGCGCGTTTGCCATAACGCTGCGCGTTTTATCGATTTTGCGCATTGAATATAAACCTCTTGTACAGTGATCACCATCACGCAAACCGGGCCTCCTTTATTGTCTAAAAAGCTGGCGCAAAGATCCGGATCTTTCGTCAGGGACGCTTGGCCATTTACCCGCACCACCGTATCTGAGCCCGGCACCATAAACATCAATGAAATGCGACCATCTTCAACGATGTTGCGCAAACTGTCCAAACGGTTATTGCCGGGCCAATCGGGCAATAAAAGCGTTTTATCGTCTTGGATCCGTACCACCGGCCCTAGATCGCCGCGCGGAGATCCATCGGTACCGGCGGAGCCAATTGTTGACAGCACGCAAAAGCGCGCGGCCCCTATCCAAGCTTGATATAATGGTGTCAGATGATCTGCAACTTTATGCAGGCTTGCCGGACTCGCCTGTCCATATAGTGCCTCAAGTGTCTTGACCGACCGGATAAAATCCATCTGTTGCCGCCTCTTCCAATAACGCGTTTGAACTTTGCTCAATCACCTCTTCCAGCCTATGCATGAACAGCTCATTGCTTAGCCCGGGTTGAATGGCAGGCANAAACTCAATCACAGCCAAACCCGGTTGCCGCAGGATGCCATATTTGGGCCAGAAAACGCCAACATTCGTTGCCGCGGGGATGCAGGTTTGACCGGTTTCTTGATAAAGAACTGCAGTACCGATCTTATACGGCGCCGATGCGCCAGGCGCGATCCGGGTGCCTTGCGGATAAATNATCAACTGTCCTGCAGGCGAATTGCCTGAATTGACCGCAGCCACCATTGATTTTATGGCTTGCGTCCGTTTGCCGCGCTCAACACAAATACATCCAATCCGCAAACCGAACCACCCCAGAACAGGTGCATATTTCAGCGAGTTCTTCATGATGAACTTGGGTTTTGGAACCGCACTCACAATCAAAATCGCGTCAAAAAAGCTTTGATGCTTGGCGGCAATAAGAACTTCCCCTTCTGGGATGATCCCGCGTATTTCGGAACGGAGCCCAACCATCCAGCGGGCGCTCCACCGCACCCAATGGGCATAAGAGCGCACAGCCAGATAGGCCCCGCGCCGATCTATAAGCGCCCAAGGCAGGAATAAAAGACCAACAACCACCAACATCAGGTACATTTGAAACACAAAGGCCGCGCTCATGATCCATCTGAGAACAGACATCTACGCAAGCCCCGCCAAAACCTGTTGAGCGGCGCGGCGCGTCGAAAGATAAGCCGTTCCTGCCGAAAACGGTGGAATAAAAAGCAGCCAGAGCCATTCCAGCCCCTGCAAGCCAAGCCCTGTTAAAATCAGGCTGCGCGGCTCTTCTGAGGGTATAAGATACACCACCACCGCGCCGAGTGCGATGCCGATGGANGCGCCCGCGAATGCACGAAATGTAAACCGGCCAACAAAGGCCGAGGCAATGTAATTATCCGTCGCTCCAATCAAACGTAGAACCGCGATCACCTGCGCATTGGCCGCCATGGATGCACGCGCGGCCAGCGTAATCATCGCCGCATTTGCCGCTATCATCAAAATAATCGANACGATTCCCAGCAACCACAACCGCTGCGCGGCCCGCGCCAACGGCTTTTGCCAACGCGTATGATCATCCAAAACCGCGGACGGCACTTCTGCCGCCAAACGCAGCCGAAGACCCTGGGCATCATACCCTGCACTGGTTTCTTGGATATCGATCAAGCGAGGCACGGCTAAATCTTCAAGCGGCATATCAGGCCCAAACCAAGGCTCCAGCAAAGCGCGCTGTTCATCGGCGCTCATCACACGGGCCGAGGCGATCCCGCTGGTGGTTTGCAAAACCTGCAAAGCCTGCTGAACCTGCGTCTCAAGCTGGTCTGCCGAGGCTGATACGCGCAATGTAGCGCTACCAGATAAGGCCGTGCTCCAGCGCGCCGCAAGCCGATCAGCCGCCAAAGACAACACCAGAGCGAACACAACCAAAAACGCCATGATTGCAGATGTGGCCGTGCTAAGAGTTGCCGTGAAACCTGTGGGCGGAACAACTTTATTCCGACGCCCATCTCCTGAGATCATCGCCAGAAAATTTGAGATAGGGGCGATCATAAATCAGCCCCCGCAAGGTGCACTTGCCGATTGTTAATCCGTAAAACGCGCACCGGAACCTGCGTTTTTGCGGTGCGAATCAAGCTTAAATCATGGCTCGCAACGACAATCGTTTTGCCCATTCGGTTGAGTTCGATCAAGAGCTTCAATAACCGCTCAGACATTTCCCAATCGATATTCCCGGTGGGCTCATCCGCCAAAATAATATCCGGAGACATAATGATCGCGCGGGCCAAAGCAGCCCGCTGCCGTTCACCGCCAGACAGCTCGGGCGGATAGGCCTCGGCGCGTTTGTTCAGCCCGACCCACGCCAATAGCTCTTTAAGGTTCATTTGATCCGACAGACGATCCTGCCCCGCCACTTCTAACGGCAGCGCTATATTTTCAATCACGCTCAAATGATCCAAAAACTGACAATCTTGATGCACGACGCCGATTTTGCGGCGTGCAATTGCAATTTCATCCCGAGACATAGACGCGCGACTGTTCCCAAACAAAGACACGATCCCCGATGTCGCGGTTAAAGCGCCATAGCACAGTTTCAAAAAAGTGGTTTTTCCAGACCCTGAGGGCCCCGTCAGAAAATAAAACGCGCCCGGTGTTATCGAGACAGACATACCCGATAAAAGCTCGTTTCCACTATAGGAATAGGCTGCATTTTCCAAATCTATCAAAGCATATCCTGCTGCTATCTGTTAAGGCCCCGTAAAGCCGTTTTGCCCCAGTGCAGCCATCGTTGCAATCTATCATTCGCCTTTCGCGAAATGATTTTTTGCAGAAAGCCATTTTCTCTCTGGGTTTTTAAGCGCATATTGGGCTAGAAATACNCGCTAAAGATCTAAACACGATAGGTTTATCTCGCCATGCTTCTGGCCTGCCCAATTTGCCAAGCCCAATATGAAGTGCCCGAAGACGCTATTCCAGAGGCGGGATGCGAGGTGCAATGTTCAGCTTGTGGTGAAACTTGGTTCCAACCGCACCCGCAAGCCTCTTTTCCAATTGAAAATATCCGCGGTGATCAGCGCCTGCAAGACTTTGCCTATATAAAGGGTGCGATCGAGCATAACAGCGAGTCCCAATCGAGTGAACCGAGCAACCGCGACCTACAGAGCCCTATCTTCAACAATCCAACCGCGATTCAACGCCCCCCCATCGCGCCGGCTGTTGCAGAAGTGTTGCGGCAGGAGGCGGATCGAGAGGCAAAAGTGCGCGCAGCCTCTGTATTCGTAGAAGATCAAGCCCCGCTTGAGGCCGATATTCCACCGGCGCTTGAAACTGNNCAAAGCAGCTTTCCGGCCGNTCCGGCGGCGCCAATAAACGCCCTTCCATCAGCGCCATTGCCTGCGCCGGCCAGCGAGCCAGATCAACTTCAAGCTGATAAAACCGCGCCTGCGCCCAAACCCATCACCGCCCAAAACGCGGATACGCCATCCCATAGCTTGGGCAGNCTGGGCTTCACAACCGGGGTTGCTGCCGTGATGGCCGCTTTGCTCTTCTACCTTTACGCGGAGACACTCAGCAACGCAGCCCCCAGCCTGACACCCTATGCCGATCTTTACACGCTGTGGGTGGATGCCCAGCGCCAGCGTGTAGACCCATTGATTGACCAAAGCGTTCTATGGGTTCTCGCGCAGGTTAAGCAGGTTTTTTAATCCCCTGACCCTAAAACTTTTCAAGCAAGCGTTCTAAATAGTCGCGCTCGGGTTTTGAGCGATCACGCTCACCCATACGGCGCCGGATCTCCTCAAGCAGCTGTTGCGCCTGGCGCTCCATAGCCCGCCTTTCCTGCGCCTCTGANATCCCATCATCCCCCGCATGCCGGCCCTGCTGACGCCCCAGCGGATCGGTTGCCTCACCGCGCCCGCGCCCTTGAGCTGCGCTGCCCTGATCAGCCTCATTTAAACGTTGGGCTTCGGTAAATGCCTGATCTAAGTNCTGAATACCATCCCGCAGCGCATCCAACGCATCCGCCTGTTGATCCATAGCTTCTGGCAAATCATTCTCGTCTAAAGCCCGTTCAGCCCGGCGCATAGCCTCTTCTGCTTCATCCAAAGCTCGCGCTGTAGGCCCGTCGCTGCCTTCACCGCTTGGATCAAGCGGCAGATTTTGGCGTTGCCGGCCCAGAGCCTCTCTGAGGCGCCGCTGGCGATCCGCCAGATCTTGCGCAGAGGGCGGCGTTGCATCCTCAGAGGGGCCTGTTTCACCCAGGCTTTGTTGCCCCAAACCTTCACCACGCGATTGGCTGGGTGCTTGTTGAAGATTACGAAACGCCTCATCAGATAGGTTTTGTTGACCCCGCAGCGTGTCTTCTAAGCCTTGCAACGCTTGTTCGCGCGGCGCGCCTTCGCCCGAAGAGCCTTCCGCAATCTGCATATTTTGCATCATCTGCTGCAACTCTTGAAGCGCTTGTTGCGCCTCGGCCATACGCCCCTCACGCATCAATTTCTCGATACGATCCATCATGGCCTGAAGATCATTTTGCGTTAAATCCACGCTATTTTGCGGGGTGGTTGAACGCGGGCCCTTTTCAGGAGCGGTTTTTTCCCGTTCCGCCTGTTGCATCAATTGGCGCAGGTAGTTTTCATTTGCCTCGCGTAATTCTTGCATCAATTCGGCAATTTCCGCCTCAGATGCTCCGTTTTTCATCGCTTGCGACAACCGCTCTTCAGCTTGCCGCATGCGCTCTAGCGCATCGTCAACATCGCCGTCTTCAAGATCAATCGCCAAGGCCCATAGCAAGTCCGCAATTTCAACGCGCGCTTGTTTCAGCGCGCCTTGCGCAAGCGCTTTTGTCAGCTCAGCACTGATGAAACGCAGCTGTAAATAATCACCCTCCTTGCGGATTTGCGATCCNGGTTCAAACAAAATCGCCTTAAGCATACGCTCGACCCGCCCAGCATTTTCACGATGCCACATCAAATCGCGCCGCTGTTCAATCAAGGCCGCAGCCAAGGGATCAAAAAATCTGCGGCCGGGCAGCGTCATGGCGCGCGCCGGGGTCACGACGCTTTGTCCCAAAGCATCCTTGGCTTCCAAAGAAACGGTTACGGGTAGGTTTGAGAGCATATGTTTCGAAAAATCTTCGGTTACATCCATCGAGAAATCCCGATACCGCCCATCAAGCGGCATCGGCAAATCAACGCGCAGGGCCGCGTCACTCTCTGGGTCAAGCGCCAAACCATAACGCCGATCTAATGCCTCTAAATCCACTTCAATAAGCGCGCGTACTGCGGTGATGCCAAAATCATCCTGCGCGGCGTAACTGAACCGGCTGACCCCAAAAAAATCGGGTTCAAAGGTTCCATTCCATTGCAGGTTGGGCGGCTTATCAGGAAGCAGCGTAACAGACCAAACTGCGCTGGATGGTCCCGAAATTTCCAAAACACCCTCTTGTAGAACCCTGAAGCTTTGTTGCAAGCCATCCGCGGCAGAGGTGGCCGCAGGAGTGGGCGAAACGGTTTGATTTATTTGATAGCTGCCTTCCGGGCCATAAAACCGCAAATCAACCCGACTGGTGTTCAAAAGCCTTAAGTCAGCTTGCTCGAAAAGATCCGGCAAATAAAGGCTGGGCAAACCGGAATAGGGCGGCTGTGTCACCCACCCCTCCCAGCTTTGAACCTCAACCGTTTTTAGGTTTAAGGGCAGCGGCGGCGCAAAACGCGCCGCAAAATTAGACGATGATCCAAAGGTTAGGCTGACCAAAAACACCAATAATGCGCATAGGCGTAAGCCAAAAGGGTCGGCTTTCATCAGAGTCAGATCAGGGGGAACCGATAAGGCTTGGTTGGCCAACGCTTGCATTTGGTGTTGATGGCGCCGCCAGAGCGCCTGCGTAACCGGATCTTTACCTCGGATGCTTGCAACATCGTTTAACGCTTGCAAAGGGCGCGATGGCAAGCTGCGATCCACGCGTTGCTTGGCGTCTTGCCAACGCGGCATATGAAACCTTTTGATACCCCAAAGCAACGCAGCAAGAGCCCCGGCGGCAGCAATCCCAACCCCCAGCGCCAGAAGATCAATTTGGCCAATCACCGGCCCGCGCCACATCGGCAGGCTAAACCCAATCAGACCAACCGAACAAAACGGCCAGAACGCTTTTAAGCCGCGCTCACAGACCAACCCAATAAGCGTTTTAAAGACAGCCGGCTGCGGAGCTGAAAACCAGTTTTGAACACGCGAAAAGACCAGATTAAACCTCCAACTCTTGGCTGTTTTTTTCTACAACCAAGAGGGAATCATATCTCGATTTATCATTTCGTCAAATGTGGGACGGGCTCGGATCACCGCGAATTGATCGCCGTGCACCATTATCTCGGGTACCAATTGGCGGGTATTATATTCACTGGCCATGACGGCCCCATAAGCACCGGCCGAGCGAAAAGCCACAAGATCGCCCGCGCTTTGGCGCGGCAAAGCCCGCCCTTTGGCAAATGTATCTCCAGATTCGCACACGGGGCCCACGATATCATAAGTGGCTGTTGGCTGATCCGCGCTGGCTGCTTGCACAGGCACCACATCATGATGCGCCTCATACATCGCTGGGCGGATAAGATCGTTCATCGCCGCGTCTAAAATCAGAAATTCACGGTCTTCACCGGATTTCACATAAATCACTGAACTGACCAAAACCCCAGCATTGCCAGCAATCAAGCGCCCAGGCTCGACTTCTATTTCACAGTCTAAATGGCCCAATTCACGCTGAACCATTGCGCCATAGTCCTGCAAGCTGGGCAAAGGCCCAGAATCGGCCTGATAGGCAATACCAAGGCCACCGCCCAGATCAAGCCGACGAATATCATGCCCCTCGGCCCGCAATTGCTGAGTCACGCTTGCCAGTTTGCGATACGCCAATTCGAAAGGTGCCAACTCCGTCAGCTGGCTACCAATATGCACATCGACACCCACCGCCTCGAGCCCGGGTAAGCTGGCCGCGCGCGCGTAAACTTCAGAAGCGCGCGAAATTGGAATGCCAAATTTGTTTTCTGCCTTGCCGGTGGCAATTTTGGCGTGGGTTTTCGCATCCACATCGGGATTCACGCGCATGGTGATTGGCGCAACCGTTCCTAAAGACACTGCCACCTCATTGAGGGCTTCCAGCTCGGCTTCGCTTTCCACATTGAATTGGCGCAAACCACCGCGCAGCGCGAAAGCCATCTCATCGCGGGTTTTTCCAACCCCTGAAAATACAATCCGCTCCGGGGCAACGCCGGCGGCAATAGCGCGACGATATTCCCCCCCCGACACCACATCCATCCCAGCGCCCAACCCGGCCAGGGTTTTAATAATGGCTTGGTTCGATGCAGCTTTCATCGCAAAACAGACAAGGTGATCCATACCTTGAAGCGCCGCATCAACCGCATGGAAATGGCGGGTCAAGGTGGCGCTTGAATAAGCGTAAAATGGCGTGCCAACTTGCGCTGCTATCTCTGCCAGCGAAACCCCTTCGCCATGAAGAATACCGTTCTTATACTGAAAGTGATCCATCGTTACCCAAAGGCCTTTTATCTATGTTTATGAGCTCGATTACCCTATCGACCACGGGATGAAAAGCCTTGGCCCTGTTCTAGATTATGGCAGGGTCTGCTTGAGAAAAATAAATTCGCAAAATGGCCGGAACTTATGTTTGACAAACGCTCTAGGCTACGTCTTCTAGGTGGACACCGTTACAGGACGTATCAATGCTGACCTTCGCACTTGCCGTTTTTTTACTGATCATAACCCCAGGACCTGGTGTGCTGTCCACGGCGGGCGTGGGGGCCGCCTATGGGTTTCAACCCGGACTGCGCTATGTGATGGGGCTTTTTATCGGCACAAATTTGGTGGGCTTGGCCGTGATCAGCGGTCTCGCGGCCATCGTGTTCAGCGTTCCTGTGGTTCGGGGCGTGCTGATGGCGGCCTCGCTGGCCTATTTGGTCTATTTGGCGGGTCGGATCGCGCTGGCTGGATCAAAACTGGCTTTTATCGATGCGCGCCGACGCCCCGGGGTAAAAGACGGAATACTCTTACAAATTATCAACCCCAAAGCCTATGCAGTGAACTCGGCCCTCTATTCGGGTTTTGCGTTTCTGCCCGACAACCTGNTGCTGGAAACCCTACTGAAACTGCTTATCGGCAATGCGGTCTGGTTTCCTATCCATTTGATCTGGCTTTTTGCGGGCAGCGCATTGCATAGGCTCGACCTCGCCGAGACAACGCAAAAGCGAATAAATTATGCTATGGCAGCCGCAATGATGACCGTTGTGCTGCTTGGGGTTTCCGCCGCGCTTTAAGACAATAGCGGGCGAATGCGATCAATCGCGCGCAGAATATTCTCGCTGCTATTGGCATAGGAAAACCGTACATAGCCTTCGCCAAACTGGCCGAAGCTGGTGCCAGCAACCGTGGCCACGCCCGCTTTGTCTAAAAACAAATCTTGGGTTTGCTTGGCATTTAACCCCGTGCCGCTGATATTGGGAAAAGCGTAAAACGCCCCGGCGGCATCCGCGCAGCTTACCCCCGGCAAATCATTTAACGCCTCAACGATAATTTTTCGCCGCGCATCAAATTGTGCAACCATATCATAAACGGGATCTTTGGGCCCTGTCAGCGCGGCCAGCCCTGCAAATTGCGCGGCTGCATTCACGCAAGAGTGATCATTAATGCACAACCGCGTCACTGGCTCAACCATCGCATCTGGCCAAACCGCATAGCCCATGCGCCAGCCAGTCATTGCATAGGTTTTTGACCATCCGTCCAAAACGATCAGACGGTCCCGGATTTCCGGATAAGTCAATAAACTCACGTGCTCGCGACCGTCATAGAGCATTTGGCTATATATCTCATCAGAGAGAATGGCGACATGGGGATGTGCGGCAAGCCCCGCAACCAATTTATCAATCTCTGCCTTTGGGGTGACTCCACCGGTTGGGTTGGCGGGGCTGTTTATGATGATCAAGCGGGTTTTATCGGTGATTTGAGACAAAACCGTTTCCGCATCAAACGCAAAGCCATTTTCTTCCAACAAAGCCATTGGAACCGGCGTGGCGCCGCTATAGCGAATAACCGATTCATAGATGGGAAAGCCCGGGTTTGGATAAATAATTTCAGCCCCTGCCTGACCAAACATCAAAACCGCAAAAAACATCGTGGGTTTTCCACCGGGTACGATAATCACGTTATCCGGGTGAACCGCAGCCCCATGACGCTGCTCTAAATCCTCTGCCACCGCTGCCCGCAATTGCGGCAAGCCATTGGCCGGCGTGTAGCCGTGATGTCCGTCCTGCAAGGCTTTTATACCCGCATCGACAATATGCTGCGGGGTGCGAAAATCTGGCTGACCAATTCCCAGGTTGATAATATCCCGTCCCTCGGCCGCCAGTTTTTGAGCGCGCGCCAGAACCACAAAGGCTGATTCTGTGCCAAGCCGAGAAATACTATCGGCAAATTTCAATTGTGTCATTCGATGTCCTTTCGCATGCGTAGCCGCATAAAAAAATAAAACGGCAATCCGCATCCCAACCCGATACATAAGATGAGAGGAATACTGACGAGCCCTGAAAAGTTGCGCCTTTGAAAGGCCTCAAACACGATCCAAACGACCAAAGCGACGGCGGCAACGGTTAAATCCCACGCCAAGCCCGCGCTGGCCTCCGTTAGGAAAAAAGCTGATATCAAATCGCCAAGACCGCCCTCATTTTGGGCCATCCAAGAGGTGAAATAATACATCGGATGCACAGCGCCCCAAACCGCCAAGCCCAAAAACACCCACGAGATTCGCCGCATTTATTTCACGTCTTCCGTTTTTGGAGGCATGGGCGGACCATCGGCGCCACATCCGATCAATCCAACCATACAGATCACTGAAAACACGACCCAAACCAATCTCATGCTTCCAGCTCCTGTTTCCACCGCAGGATCTGCGCGCGCACCTGCGCAGGCGCAGTGCCGCCGTAAGAGATGCGCGAGGCAACCGAATTCTCTACGCCCAAGACATCATAAACCTCTTTGGTGATCGCGGGATCCACAGAGTGCATCTGCGTCAGGCTTAAATCTTGTAGCTCGCATTTTTCCGCCTCGGCCAGCGCCACCAAACTGCCCGTGACATGATGCGCATCACGAAACGGCATGTTTAAACTGCGCACCAGCCAATCTGCCAGATCGGTGGCGGTTGAAAACCCGGCCCCGGCGGCGGCGCAAAGGGCAGCTTTATTGGCCTGCAGATCGGCCACCATGCCCTGCATCGCGGCCAAAGCCAGCAGCAGGTTATCGGCGGCGTCAAACACTTGCTCTTTGTCTTCTTGCATATCCTTTGAATAGGCCAAAGGCAGGCCCTTCATCACCAGCATCAATGCGACATTGGCGCCAAAAATACGCCCGATCTTGGCGCGGATCAATTCAGCTGCATCGGGATTTTTCTTCTGCGGCATGATAGAAGATCCGGTTGAGAACCGATCCGACAAGCTGACAAAACGAAATTGCGCGGACGACCAGATTACAAGCTCTTCTGCAAAACGGCTGAGATGCATCGCGCAGATGCTCGCCAAGCCCAGAAATTCCAACGCAAAGTCACGATCACTGACCGCATCTAACGAATTGGCGGCCGGGCGATCAAAGCCAAGCGCTGCGGCGGTGCTATTGCGATCGATCGGAAACGATGTTCCGGCCAAGGCGGCAGCCCCTAATGGACATTCAGACATGCGCTTGCGGGCATCGCGCAGGCGGCTTAAATCGCGCCCAAACATTTCGACATAGGCCATCATGTGATGCCCCCAGGTCACGGGCTGCGCGGTTTGCAGATGCGTAAACCCCGGCATTACCCAGTCCGCGCCNTGTTCTGCTTGCGCGATGAGCGCATGAATCAAACCCGTTAAAGCAACCTCACANGCGTCTAATTGGTCACGCACCCAAAGTTTGAAATCAGTTGCAACCTGATCATTGCGCGAGCGCGCCGTGTGCANCCGGCTGGCAGGTTCNCCCACCAGATCTTTCAACCGCGCTTCGATATTCATGTGAATATCTTCCAGCTTACTTGAAAACACAAATTTCCCGGCCTCAATCTCTGACAAAATGGTGATCAGACCTTCCTCAATCGCTTCAAAATCGCTATCACTGATGATGGATTGTGCTGCCAACATCGCGGCATGCGCGCGCGATCCGGCTATATCTTGAGTGGCAAGGCGCTGGTCAAATCCGATTGATGCATTAATTGCTTCCATAATCGCATCAGGACCGCTTGCAAAGCGGCCTCCCCACATCTGATTTGAGGACGTGTTAGACATCAATTTACCTTTCGGAGGACACATGGCATTTATTCGTTCATTCTTTGTTTATACTGCTCTTATTCTGGGTGCAAATAGCACGTTGGCCGCGGCAAATAGCACCGAGCATCTACAGGCTTTAAAGCAAGGCGATATGAAGAAATTGGTGTTGCACAAAACGCCAAAAGAAATTTCAGAGCGCGCTTTTTTAACGCAAGGCGCAGATGAGGGGCGTTTGTCAGATTTTGCCGGGCAATATGTTTTGCTGAATTTTTGGGCAACATGGTGTGCTCCTTGCCGCAAAGAAATGCCAAGCCTGTCAACCTTGCAAGCGCAGCTGGGCGATGCGCGGTTTAAAGTGGTTACCATCGCAACGGGCCGAAACGCANCAAAAGCCATGCAGGCGTTTTTTGACGCATTAGAGATCAAAAACTTGCCTCTGTATCGAGATCCGAAACAGAAACTTGCCAAAGACATGGCCGTGCTGGGGTTACCAATGACGCTGCTCATTTCACCCCAAGGCAAAGAGGTTGCGCGGCTACGAGGAGAGGCTGATTGGGCCAGTGCGCCGGCGCAGGCGCTTTTACGGGCTTGGATCCAATCGGCGCAGTAAAACGGGTTGGCAAGCTAAAATCGTGCCTTAATGAAAAAAGATCCCAACAACTGGCCGGTTTGTTGCGTTTCAAATTCAGGGCTAAGATAGGTCCAGCCAATGAAATTGCTCCAACGGCCATGTACATAATTCAAGCCAAACCGAGCACGGGCGCGATATTTAGAAGCGCGCAAAGCAGAGCCGGTTAAGAACATTGAGCCGATAACGCGGGTCAAATCCACGCCTGCGCTGAGTAAAAACCCTTCTCCTGTGCCGTCTATAACGCTATAACGCTGCCCTGAAACGGGCGCTCTTGCAAAGAGTGCTTCGGACAAATCACCAAAAATCCTGCGTCCACTCCAATTCGGATGAGGTCTTCGACCCCTGTTTGAACTTCGACAAACGAACGGATATTGGTTGAAGGAGATAGCGCGATAGGCCGCGCAACTTCTGTTAAAGTTCCAAGAATAAACTGATTGGACACTTGCGTATTTTTCACAAAATCTGACGGAAAAGGCTGATCAATTTCCGAATGGACCTTTTGCTGCAACCCCATTAGGCCGGTCTGCGGGCCCAACAATGATGCATCTACCCCAAAATTATAGGCCAAGCCGCCCGCTTGAAAGTGACGGTGCAGACCAATCGACAAATGGCCCACGTAATCCCTGTCTATATCTTCCGTCAAGCCAGTCTCGTCACGGGCGTGAGACCTGTCAGGATTACGCGATAAATCTGACGGAGCAATTATTTGGCTAAACAATCTAAGTTCATTAAGCGCCTCTCTGCGCGGCAATGTCCGGCTCATTTTCGGGCTATCAAAAACACGGCTAGACACGAGCGACCCCGTGCGCCATCGATCCCTACCATCCCCAAAGAAATCATTTGTGAACAAAAGGCCATATCCAAGCAGTTTGGCTTTTTCCTTTGCTTGAATGCCCTGAGGTAACGCAAAGAAACATAGGCCCACCAGTAAAAGCTTCAAAAATACCACTTAAGACTTATCCAAATAGTTTGCTCAACATAGGGCGCCGTTACAGTTTTTAGATGATGCTCTTTTTATAAAAAAATCCTAAAATAAACAAATATTTTTGATGCATTCATTAAAGTATCTGAATGGTATTTTTTTAACTCTAACCAAATTATTTGTNTTTCAACGTTAGGAAAAAGAGTTTTTTTTCTTATATAGAAATCATAAGAGAAGATTGAATGCCCTAATTTCTTCTACAATAAATTAAAGCCCGACGTCACCTGATATCCTAAATATCCAATCATAGATAGAACATCTTTTTAAATATTTAATAATTTTATAATCAGTTATTTAAATTCTACATCATAAATTGTAACAACAATTGGAGTCTAATGAATTCTCTTAAAACTTCTTTGAAATATAGTTTTGATATTTAAAATTAGAATATATCTTTCTGTTTAACCGGCAACCTCTTTGTGAATAAGCAAAAGGTTATTGACATATAAATCAATCAAGTGGTTTATTCTTTTCATTAACAATAAAAAGGAATTTTCTATGCTAGAAAATATAAATGACTACTCATTGGAAGACTTAAAAAAAATTAAAAAACAGGTCGATCAGGCTATTAACACATATAAAAGCCGTGCGATGGCAAACGCCCGTAAAGAATTAGAAAAAACGGCGAAATCATTGGGCTTTTCTTTGAGTGAAATTGTTGCAATCGCACCCGTAAAATCAAAAGTAGCCGCGAAATATGCCAATCCCGAAGATCCAAGCCAAACATGGACGGGCCGAGGTCGAAAGCCACGCTGGGTAGAGGCATTCATCCAAAAAGGAAACACCCTCAAAGACTTAGAGATATAGACACGGGTCAGCATTACGGCCGCCCGCAAGGTCATGGCACAAATCACGCAAAGGCTTGCGCACGTCTGTGAGAATTGGTTCATAAATGCCTATATGCACCGGAACCCGTCAACTTCTGCTGCAATCAGATAGCGCCATGCTGATATAAGACGCCCTTCTTACCGCAAGATAGCAGACCGCTAGAAGCGCATATAATCAGCCCAAGTTCTTTTCAAGAAACTTGGTGTATTTTCAAAATATGCGCTTCGATCTTCTTCGATCAAAGGCATAATACTTGAAGTGGAAAAGATTTCGATGAAACTCTCCGTTTGTTTAGGCCGCGAACCATCTCTTGGTATTGCGTCCAGAAGCTTGAGAGCAAAGCCAAAAGAGGCTTCAGCGTCGCGTTTTAGCCGCAGCCCCGAAAACACTTCTAATGATATTTTTTTTGAAAGTCGTTTGCGCGCGCTTATCAATACCAAAGGGTGCAGAATATGCTCTGTCTCTTCAAACCTAATGGCTTTGCTTACGCTCATATCCCAAGAGCGGCTAAAACCAGCCTGTTCCAACGTTAAACCGGCGTTACGGCACAGCGCGCATCGGTTGGGCAATGCTGCGTATAGATGCGCTGCCCAAAAGGCCTCGGCAGCTGGCATTAGCTGATAGGCGCTCAATTGAAACCCATCTGAAAAACTATCAATTCGGCCTAATTTGCTGACAGCCAGAATATTTTTTTCAACAAACATCCGCCCTGTCAGGGATGCCTGATCCAGACCTAGGCCTTTTTCCTGAAAATTTATCGCGAGTCGGGTGGATAAATAACGCTCGAGATCATTGGTTATTCCAAGTACAGCCCGCCGTGTTTCACCGTGCGCCGATAGGCCCCAAAAATACGTTTGTGGCAGCGGGTGTATTTCAAATGTATTCAAGCGCGATATATCGCTTAGATACGCCAAAGCATTGCCGTCTTGATACCTTTGCGCTGATTTATACGCCGCATAGGGAATTTCTATTTGGCTTAAACTCAAGCGTCGGTTGACATGCTGAACCCGAAAACTGCGCAAATTCGTCCGCTCAGATGTCAAACTGTTCAGAACTGCAGGAAGATCCTCTGCTTGGGCTAAATTCATCCGAGAAACCACTTGGCTGCGCAGGCTGTTTAAAGACCCCTCATCGCGCAGCAACTGTTCTAAAATTTTATGCTTAGCAATGCGTTCGGGCTGCGCCCGCTCGGCCANGTGGATGGCAAAATCCTGACCACTTTCGTGATGAAATATATGGCTTTGTAACATACATGCATATATTGAGTTTCCAGCAACGGGCTGATCATGCCAAGTGAAAAAATATCCATTTTTCTGCGTCAGCACAATTGACGCAGCCGAGTTTGAAAGCGCGCTCTGCAGCGCTTTTATATCATCCCCGACCGGCGCCGTGACAATCTTTTTTAAGATGGGGCGCCCCTCGCCAGAAAGCCCATAAACCTCGATAAGCGCACCATNTTGCCCAGAGGAGGTCAGCTCATTCGGGTCCTCAACGATCACCCGAATATCATTTGCCGAGATTTCAACCAACGATTTAGAAGGCGCGTTTATCCCTAGGGTGATAATGTCCCGTTCTGCCATAGCGCCTTGAAGATCACAAGCAGACCAGCCGGGCGATGCAAGCGCAAACATCACCGTGATCAAAAAAACAACCGCCTTGCACATAAGAAAAACGCTTTGCGATCCGGCGTTAATATTGACGTTTTTCCTCACCGAACCGCGTTGATCGCCAGTACGGATGTTGCGATATTGCTTAAAATATCGGACACCACGCGGCTAAGCCCCAATGGGCTCAATTTATCGACCTTCGGCGGCACGATCAGCACCGCACCCGGTGGAATAATCACATTTGCGCTATCAATCTCTCCAATTGGCTCGCTTTGCCCATTGGGCAATACCATGTAAACATTCTTACTATCGGCAATCTTGCTGGTTCCACCCGCTTCGGAAATATAATTTCGCGGCGTTTTATAAGGGGCATAGACTGCAGAAACCTCATTATAGACGCTGCCGATCACGCTTACGTGAGATGGGCGCTTGGGAATGAAAAGGGAATCCCCATCTTCTAAGAAAACTGGGTTTTCTCCACTTTTCAGAGCTGCATTCACAATTTGCCGCCCAGAGCCGCTTAAAGTGCGCAACTGATTGGCCAATCCAATAACGGCTGGGATCTGTTGGCTTTGCTCTGCGCTGGCATTTTGCGACAGGGAAAGAATNGATTGTTCAACTTGCCGCGCCAAAGCTTAGATTTGCCCGCGTTTGCTCTTCTTTCAACGACTGCCGCGTAAGGACGGCCCCAAGCGGGTAAGCCACCTCGGTAAACCCGCCTGCGCGCTCAATGATGTCATGCAGCGTTTCATCTCGGCCGACAGTGTAGTTCCCTGGCCGTTGCACCTGCCCGTTCAGAGCCACGACACCAGACACGGCATTATTCACCAAGGCAGGGATCAGTATATCGTAATTTCCAGATAGTTTTATGGAAGCAGGGCTGACAGCTGTTAAATCGATGCGTTTGGAACGCTGAAGATCGATCTCACCGTTTCTGCTCACAACATATGTTCGCAGAATAACATTTTTAAGATCCGCATTCGGCAGCGCCCCCCCCGCAACGCGCAGAAAAAGATCCAAACTTAAATCAGCGGCCACAGGGTATTGACCTGGTTGGCGTATGGCCCCAGAGATAAACCGCCCTGCCGCACGCAACGTCTCTACAGCTTTGCTAAGATCTTCCGTTGTTTTCACCGGATTGTTTGGCAAAACAAACCGTCTTATGAATTCTTGCGTATAGAAATCTAACCTCATACTGGCTTGGGTGGAAAAGGTAGATTGTCGGCTTGCAAGAGCCCCCAAAGCAAACGATCGCGTTTCAAAAGAATATCCATCAGGCGCTTGTGTCGCCACTTCTGCATAAAGCGGGTAAATTTCGGCGGTCCGCGTTAGCTCTCGTGCCAGCCGAGTGTTAGAAAACCGGACATCCGACGGTAAAAATCCATATTGTTGCCCATTTACGAATATAACTGTTGGAGCAGAGGCGGAAATTCCGCGCGCCGCGACGGCAAGCTCACCGCCCATGTCTAATTGTGACTGCGTTTCAAAGGCAATCTGGCTGTCTAACTCGGCCCCTTGCACCTGGCCTGCGCTGGCGTTTGATTGGTTTGCCAGCGACATCGACGTTGAAGAAGCAATACCTGCTCGCGCGGTTTTGTTTTGGGTATCTGATGCGCTTTCGAGAACAGTTTGATCAACTGAAAAGTTTTTCAAGTTTGGCAAATTCACATTCCGCAAAAATGTGGTTGTGAAAAGCTGCAGGCGTGCGCCCCTACGCAGATCGTAGCCAGAAGCCTCGGTCAACGCCTCTGAGAGCAGAAAAGCCTTTGGTTTTTGCGCCACCGCTTTTGTATCAAAGAGTAGGCTAAAGTCATAATCAATATCTTGCGGAAACGAAAGTTGGGTGCCAAAGATATCGGCAATTGTCTGCCCCCCGCTGGCCGCCACAAAGGCCACTCGCCTGCCGTCTAAAAACACCTCGGCCGGCTCTGCAGAGACGAGCAGTTGGGAAATTCTGCCGCTCGGTTCTGTTAAAGATTGTCTCAGCAAGGTTTGATATTGGTTCAAATTCAAAATGATCAGCGTTTCCCCTGGCTGGATCAAAAACCGATCGGGAAATCGCAATGCTTTGGTCAAATTAATTGTTCTATCGGCGCCGTTTTCGCTGCGNTTTCCCGCAATAAGCGCAAAATCCATATAGACATCTGACGTTAAAGCTGCGCCGTTCCGTAACAGTTCGGCGATCGGTATAGGGTTGACAANATTCAANGAGAACGGTTTTTCAACCGCGCCAAAAACTTTTACATCCGATTGGCTGCGGGTCTGTACGAATTGGATTTGAAGCGCTTGACCTGCCTGAACCATTTGATCTTTTCCGAAAGCAATCGGTTCAGAAGTCGGAACCCCCTGATCGTTAAAGCGCAGCAAATCCATCTTTGTGCCCGGGGCCATCAGTCTAATATTTGCCAAGCGAAACAGCTCATCTGTGGAAATCGCGGTTTGGCCAGCGGCCAATTCAAAAATCCCTGAGCGCCCAACAAATCCTGCAACCGCCACCGTGCCGCCTTGATCGCCAACATGCAAACGAGCATTGTTAACCACCAAAGGATCAACGGCAGCGTCAAGCCCCAAAAGCGACTGATAAAGATCAATAATTTGGCGGTCACCGTTTTGAAACAGAGTGATATTTCGGGCCGAGCCCTGCGGAAGAATATCCCCCACAAGCGGCAAAATTCTGCTCACAGGCGTGTAGGCCGGCACTGCAACCGTACCAGGTTGCCCTATAGCTCCGGTAATTTGCACCGATACCAACCGCGCCGCTGAAAGGCTGACATACACGTTTGCGGACGCATCATCGACTTCCAACACTTGCGTGATATCACTTTGCACATCCGCGATGGAACGCCCTGCAGCAATGACAGGCAGCATTCCGGGTATAGCGATTTTTCCCTCACCATCAACTATGGCCTCTTCATCTGTGCTGCTTAATCCGCGGATTGAAATGGCAAGAACATCGCCTGCAGCTAGGCGGTAATCTGAGCCTAAAGAGTTGAAAAAGAGCAACTCATCAGCAGGATATTCGCAATATTGTTTGACGTGGCGGATTTCCCTGTTCCGAACACGTCCAAACTTTCACCAGTAAGGATTTGGTAATAGGTTTCGACCATCGACGGCGTTTGTGTCTTCGATTGCCCACCCAATAAGTCATTCGACAGCGCTTGACCTTCTTGGCGCCGTTGCTGGGCTTCTTCCGCCGTTAACCGCCTGTCCAGCAGTTTAACATTTTGTTCACTCGGGATTACGGGCTCTTTGGCCGTGCGCGCCTCGTTTTCTGGGTTAATGTCAAAACCCTGCCCCGGAAAGATATCCTCTAGGCTTTGCATATCGGTGCCAAATGGCAGCCCCTGCGATTGCTGTTGTAGCAACAGATCAAGCGGCGAGGTTTGCGCCGCGCCGTTCGTCGCAAAGAGAACCATTAATATGAAGCTGCGAACCAAGGACATCATGACTGTGATACTTTCTTTTCATTGCCGCCAAAGGCTTTGCGCATCAAAACAACAGCAGCCCCCAAAAACAGCCCTAACACCAAACCCAACGCCAAAACCAAGCTGCTTTTGGGCGATGTGGGCCGCAATGATTGATCCGGCCCCATCATAATTTCAACCACAAAAGGCCCTTCTCGCGTGGCCAGCATTAATTTTTGCTCCTCAGTGGCGATCAGTTTCGCCAATGCTTCGCGGTGTTCGCGCGAGCGCGCTTTAGAAATTTTCTGCTGATAGAACTGCAGCGCGTCTGACCCGGAAATCACGAAACGCTCTTTAAGAAACCCATCAGTTTCGCGAATGAGCGCCAGCATCAGATCGCTTGCCAATTTTGGCTTAGCGCTTTCCATGCTCAATTTAAGCATGCCGCTGGTCTTATCTTCAGAGACGGATAGATCTTCGGCTAGTGTTTTGGCCAAGCGCGCCGCGTTGGGCGCAATGTAGGCTCCTTGCCCCTCTCCGGTTAAAAGAGGCTTGAGCAAACGTAGGACATTTCCCAAAGTTGAGGGAATGGGCTGTAAAAAGCTTTTACGGCTCTCATCCCATTCACCTGCGAAAAGCCGCTGTAT
>JGI26246J51724_1000282_pt1 | contig 24938 bp, 25 predicted proteins | sample SaaInlLV_10m_DNA_FD_51724 | JGI IMG/M metagenome (IMG submission 51724) | reverse complement strand
AAAGTGGTAGCGGGGGCAGGATTTGAACCCGCGACCTACGGGTTATGAGCCCGTCGAGCTACCAGACTGCTCCACCCCGCAACTACAAGGGCCGCTATTATAGGTTTACACACTACAGTGGTCAACCTATATTACGGAAACACTGCCCTTTTCGTGTTTCCACATTACCTTAAAAATCAGATGGTGCCGAAGAGAGGACTTGAACCTCCACGGGGTTTCCCCCACTAGCCCCTCAAGCTAGCGTGTCTACCAATTCCACCACTTCGGCTAAACTGCTTATAACTCAGGTATCTCAGATTGATCCCTCGCGTTCGAGCTCGCAGGCACCTCGATCGCTTGAATTTGAGGAATACCCTGATTACTCATCGTTTCTGAGCGCTGCTTGGCAACATACGCCAACCCAAAGCTCGTTATAAAAAAGGCGATTGCAATCCAGGTTGTGAGTCGCGTCAGAAAATTACCTGCGCCGCCACTCCCAAACACCGTGTTCGAGGCACCGCCACCAAATCCGGAGCCCATGTCAGCCCCTTTGCCCTGCTGAATCAGTACCAGGCCAATCACAGACAACGCGGCGATTACGTGGACCACTAATACCAATTGCTCAAATAAATCTAAATCCATCATTGCTCTTCTCAACCTCACGACTAGACCGCCGCGTTCGCCTCTAAACCAATTCTTTTGGGATCACAGCGTCATACCGACCCAGCGACTTGCGCACATAGTTGCCTGAATCCAAGNGCCTCTAACGANGCTCCCCCAACCAAAACACCATCAACATCCGGCATCCTCATCAACGCGTTCGCATTATCCGCGTTTACACTGCCTCCGTACAAGACCCTAAGCTCAAGTGCCTCAATTTCACACCGTGCCGCCCGCTTTAACGCCTCGTGGACTTCTTGAGCGATCTCTGGCGAGGCTTCTTCGCCCGTGCCAATCGCCCAAACCGGCTCATAGGCCACCACAATTAACGGCGCTAACGCCCTTGGCACACCGTTTAATACCTCTGTAAGCTGACGACTGACAACCTCTAAGGCCTTACCCGCCTGCCGCTCTTGTAAACTCTCGCCGACGCAAACGATAGGGCGAATTCCGACTTCCAAACAAGCCTTAGTCTTCGCAAGCACCAACTCATCGGTTTCCGAAAAGTGTTGCCGACGCTCAGAATGGCCCACCAAACACCAACCGACGCCCATCTCGACCAACATACTGGCACTCACTTCACCCGTGTAGGCCCCAGATTTTAACCAGTGGACATTTTGACCTGCCCATTCAACTTGCGTATTACCAAAGCCCTTGGTTAAGGACAAGTACGGTGCTGGTACCGCCAGAACCACAGTCGCCTCGGCTAGACCANCGACTTCCTGAACAACCGCTCGCAAGAGCTGTTCGGAGCCATTCATTTTCCAATTCGCCACCACCAAAGGACCCACTATGGTCACCTCTTTTACCGGCTAACCTTTTTGCTCGGCTATTGCCCCTTAAACCATGTTACGTCATCCGCAGACCTACCTGGCGCGGGCGGCGAATGTTAACGAACCTCTGTCTAAGTTTCAATCCTCGCTTGCAGCAACCACTGCCGCTAATTGCGCCGCAAGCCGCTTCACTTGAGGCGCATCTTCTCCCTCCACCATGACTCGAATCAACGGCTCGGTTCCCGAAGGCCTTAATAGGACTCGGCCTTTATCGCCCAACACAGCGNCGACGTCACGCACGGCGGATTGAACCGCGTTATTCTCCATCACCTTTGCGCTGTTCGCTGGGACATTAATCATCACCTGCGGGAATTTCGTCATGGCCGTCTTCAGGTCAGCCAGCGTCTTACCTTGATCTGTGATTGCGCGGAGCACCTGCAATGCAGACACCACGCCATCACCGGTTGTTGCCTGATCGAGACACAGAATATGGCCAGAGCCTTCACCACCCAGATGCCAGCCTTCCTGTAAAAGCTTAGCAACAACATAACGATCCCCGACCTGCGCCCGTGCAAAGGCAATGCCTCGGTCTTTTAACGCAACCTCAAGGCCTAAATTACTCATCAGCGTCCCCACAACGCCACCTGTTAAAAGTCCTTTCGCCTGCTGATGCAGCGCAATGATCAACAACAACTCGTCGCCATCGACGACCTCACCTAGGTGATCCACCATGACCAGACGATCACCGTCACCGTCTAGCGCTATCCCAAGGTCTGCGCCTTCTTGAACAACCCGCTCAGCAAGCGCTTCTGGGCTGGTTGCGCCAAAACCCTCGTTAATATTCAAACCATCGGGAGAGCAACCAATTGCAATCACCTGCGCGCCCAACTCTTGAAAAACCGCCGGCGCGATTTTATAGGTTGCGCCGTGCGCACAATCTACGACCAGCTTCATCTGCTTTAGATTCAAAGACTTCGGGAAAGTCGTCTTACAAAACTCAACATAGCGCCCTACCGCGTCGTTCATGCGGTCCGCTTTACCGAGATCCGCAGAGGCAACCGTTGTCATCGGCTCATCAATTAGCCGTTCAATTTCAAGCTCAACTTCATCGGGTAATTTTCGGCCCTCACTCGAGAAGAACTTGATGCCATTATCAGAAAAAGGATTGTGGGACGCACTGATCACAATGCCCGCGTCGGCAGAGACGGCCCGAGTAAGATAGGCCACTGCTGGCGTTGGCATCGGCCCCAGCATCGTGACATGGACGCCAGCTGACGCAAGCCCCGCCTCTAAAGCCGACTCAAACAAGTAGCCCGATATACGCGTATCTTTCCCAATTAGGATGTTGCCGCCACCCGAAGGCGAAAAGGTTTTGCCCGCTGCCCAACCGAGCTTCAAAACAAAATCCGCTGTAATCGGTGGCGTTCCCACCGGGCCCCGAATCCCATCCGTTCCAAAATATTTACGCATCCTGCGTTGTCTCCTTCGCGCAATTGATCGCCTGCCAGACTCGAAGCGCACTGACCGTCGCCTCAACATCATGGACTCGCACCATGTTAGCCCCTCTGGCAACTGCCGCCAATGCACCGGCGACCGATCCTGCTAAAACATCGCGTCCCATCGCCTGGATACTGCGCTTTCTTGACAGNCCAATCAGAATTGGGCAACCGTGTTGGCGAAAGACCTCAAGCGACTGGACTAGGTTGAAGTTTTGATCCAGCGTTTTGCCAAACCCGAAACCTGGATCCAATATGATCCTCGAGCGCTCAATGCCGGCGTGTTGCAAAACAGCAAGACGACTGAGAAAGAACGCATCAACTTCGCGAACGACATCTTGGTATTGCGGATCATCCTGCATCGTTGCAGGCGTGCCCAACATATGCATCACAGCCAGCATGACGTCGCTGCCAATCGCATCGAGGGCNCCTGGTCGAACAAAGGCTCGAACATCATTGATCAATGCAACCTTNAATTTAACAGCGGCTGCCATTACGGAGGGGGTGCTCGTATCAACCGAGATGGGAATATCAAAACGTGCCTGAATGGCCTCTAGCACCGGCAGGACCCGTGCAACTTCTTCGGTTTCTGAGGGAGAAGACGCCCCAGGACGGGTTGACTCGCCGCCGATGTCAATCAGGTCAGCGCCCTGTTCAACCATATCACTGACACGCTGGAGGGCCTTATCAAGGGCTTGATATTGCCCGCCATCAAAGAAAGAGTCCGGGGTCACATTTAGAACGCCCATTACGAGAGGACGTCCTTCAGCGATTAAACCCTGCAGCGGGTTGGCACTCAATTTGAATTAAGCGCTTGAGGGCGCGGCATCCAAGTTATCCGAACCGGTTTCCTCCGACGAAGGCGCGGCTTGTCCATCTGACGGACCGCTCGACGGGGCGTCATCCGTCCAATTCGCAGGTGGCTTTGGCGCCCTACCTGCCATGATGTCATCAATCTGACTCTTATCGATCGTTTCGTACTCCAAAAGCGCCGCGGCCATCGCATCCAGTTGCTCGCGGTGATCGGTCAGAATCTGACGCGCGGTTCCGTAACAATGGTCGATAATTTGCTTAATTTCTTCATCAATGACTCTTGACGTCTCGGCGGACATATTGGCCCTGGCTGACCCCCCAGGCCTACCCAGAAACCCATCGTTTTCATCATCTTCATACTGCATCGGGCCCAATTTTTCAGACAAACCCCATTTCGTCACCATCGAACGCGCCATTTTGGATGCCCGCTCAATATCATTCGAGGCGCCGGTTGTAACACCTTCAAAACCCAGGGTTAACTCTTCGGCAATACGGCCGCCAAACAAACCACAGATCTGGCTCTCAATAGACCGCTTACTCATGGAATAACGGTCCTCTTCTGGCAGAAACATCGTCACACCCAAAGCGCGACCGCGCGGAATAATCGACACTTTATAGGTTGGGTCATGCTCAGGCATCAAGTGACCCACGATACAATGGCCGGCTTCATGATAGGCGGTGTTCGTCCGCTCTTTCTCCGACATCACCATGGTTTTACGCTCAGCGCCCATCATGATCTTGTCTTTAGCTTGCTCAAAATGCCGCATCGAAACCAGGCGTTGATCCTGACGCGCCGCGAAAAGTGCCGACTCATTCACCACGTTTGCCAAATCGGCGCCGGAGAAGCCCGGTGTCCCCCGCGCAATATCCATCGCGATCACATCTTCTGAGAGCGGCACCTTACGCATGTGCACTTTTAGCACCTGCTCTCGACCTCGGAGATCCGGGAGCGGCACGACCACCTGCCGATCAAACCGACCTGGCCGCAACAACGCTGGATCCAGAACGTCGGGACGGTTCGTTGAGGCAATGACAATGATCCCCTCATTGCCCTCAAACCCATCCATTTCTACTAAAAGTTGGTTCAAGGTCTGCTCTCGTTCATCGTTACCGCCGCCCATCCCCGCACCGCGATGACGACCCACCGCATCAATCTCATCGATGAAGATAATGCAGGGCGTGGCTTTTTTTGCCTGCTCGAACATATCACGCACTCTCGATGCGCCCACCCCCACAAACATTTCAACAAAGTCGGATCCAGATATTGAAAAGAACGGCACCTTTGCCTCACCCGCAATCGCCTTGGCTAAAAGGGTTTTACCCGTACCGGGCGAACCCACCAAAAGGGTACCCCGAGGGATTCGGCCACCAAGTTTTTGGAATTTTCCAGGTTCTCTCAGGAAATCAACCAGTTCTTTAACTTCTTCCTTGGCTTCATCAACCCCTGCCACATCGGCAAAGGTCGTTTTAATTTGATCTTCTCCCAACAGTTTGGCCTTACTCTTACCAAACGATAAAGGCCCGCCTTTTCCGCCAGCGCCGCCTTGCATTTGACGCATAAAGAACATGAAAACAGCAATTATCACGAGGATTGGGAAGCTCGCCACCAATAGCTGCATCCAAATGCTTTGCTGCTCCGGACGCTCGCCCTGAAACGCAACCTTATGCTCAACCATGTCATCGATTAAGGCCTTGTCGACAATTTGAGGCTGAATGGTTTCAAACGAGATACCATCGGACCGCTCGCCACGAATAATNAGCCCATCGACTTCAACAGAGCGCACCTGGTTCCCATTCACCAGTTCTAAAAAGGTGGAGTAGGGCACTTCTTCCGGTGGACGACTGACATTGAAGTTTTGAAATACCGTCAATAAAACGACAGCGATCACCAGCCAAAGTAAGATATTTTTTCCCATGTCGTTCACGTTGCTTCCTCGCTACCGGGTGCGGGTTACGGGGGTCATCGCCGCTCTGGCTGACCTCATAACCTAATAAACCTTATTCTATTGTTCGTAGGCGTTAATACACGCCCGCCTAACCTCATTCGCTTTCTAAGTCTGGTCGGTTGAATCAACCCACCCGGGCGGCTTTGACCGCGCCTGCGAGCTGATCTTAAAAACACGATCACAATCCACCGACCCAAAACCATGCCGCTTAACCTCACAGGCTGATTCGCGAGGGCCCTTTTGGTATCTAAGCGCTTGAAACATTAATCAGCGCGTTTAGCGTCCAGCGCTGCCCTCTGCCTTCTTTTCTAACCCAATCAAATAAATCTCCCGGGATCGACCCCGGGACGCCTTGGGCTTAATATTAACCTGTTTACCATAATTCATACGAATCTGCTGCCTAAGAGTATCAATTCCTTCTCCTTCAAAAGCTTTCGCCACAAAATGCCCGCCCGGCCTTAACCACACCCTCGCAAAGTCCATCGCAAGTTCGATTAAATCGATACTCCGAGGTAAATCGACCGACGTCATACCGCTTAAATTGGGGGCCATATCAGAAATTACAAGATCCACAACCTGATCCCCCAAGCGTTCTTCTAAGACAGACAACGCCTCAGCTTCAGTGAAATCCCCGGTAATCACCTCCACGCCCTCGATNGGCGCCATTTCAAGTATATCTAGGGCCAGTACTCGGCCCGTTGTTCCAAGGCGCTGTCTTGCTACTTGAGACCAGCCACCGGGCGCCGCACCTAGGTCAACCACCGTTTGGTGCTGCCGAAACAAATTAAGCCGGTCATCGAGTTCGATGAGTTTATAAACTGCTCGAGAGCGATAACCCGCCGACCGCGCCTTTAAGACGTAGGGGTCTTGTTCGTGTTCGTCGAGCCAGCGCTGACTGGTTTTAGATTTTTTCATTGTGCATGCACCTTGGACCACATCGATGACGTACAATGGTTCTTTTTGGATTCAACCATGCTAACCCAACAACAAAAGAAACATTATCGGGCCATTGGCCATATCCTCGACCCCATCGTGACGATTGCCGGGAAAGGGCTCTCCGAAACGGTTGTGACGGAACTGAATCGAGCCTTAGACGATCACGAACTGATAAAGATCAGAATCAATTCAGACCGAGAATCAAGAAAAGCCATCCTTGCCGAGTTGGTTAACGCGAACCCAGACAACCGTCATTCAAACAATTGGCGGGATTGCTTTGATTCTTCGAGCCTCGAGCGCGCCCAACCCATCTCTTTCAAACTTGGTCAGGCACCAATAATCCCACGCCGGTTCACGACACCTGGGCCTCGACGGATTGCGAGTTAACCGCTGCTGAGGCTTTCTTACAAGTGCTCTACCGATAAAATCTCATACTCAATCTGGCCCGATGGGATCTGGATGAGCACCACATCATCTTGCTGCTTTCCGATCAAACTCCGCGCAACAGGTGAATAAACCGAGATCTTGTTGACCTTAATATCCGCCTCATCATCGCCAACAATTTTGTAAGTGACCTCTTCATCATTGTCTAAGTTCAACAAACGGACCGTCACACCAAAAATGATCTTCCCAGACTTTGGGATCTCTTTGATATTGATAATTTGAGCCGCACCGAGCTTTGCTGCAATCTCTGAGATTCTACCTTCGATATGGCCTTGCTCTTCTTTGGCATACTGAAACTCGGCATTTTCACGCAGGTCGCCCTGCGCGAGTGCCGCTGAGATCTCTTTAACAATCCGAGGCCGCTCTGTTGACGTCAAGCGCTTTAATTCAAGGCGCAACGCTTCGGCGCCCTCTGCCGTCATTGGCGTCTTATCCATAACTAACTACCCAACTTCGTTGTGGTCATTCCAGCTCGATCTAAGAGCTCTGCATGCATCGATTGGAGGCAGTATACTTCCATTTCTGCACTATGACGCAAGGCTTCAATGCTTGCCCGACCACCTGCCATAGTGGTTGTGTAGCATACATTGTGCTGCAAGGCGTTACGCCGGATCGCGAAAGAGTCCTTGATCGTTTGCTGACCTTCTGTCGTGTTAATAATAAAATTAATCTCATTGTTTTTAATCGCATCGGTGATGTTCGGGCGCCCTTCCATCACCTTATTGATCACCTCAACGGCAAGACCGGCATCTGTGATCACAGAAGCCGTTCCTCTTGTCGCGCAGAGCTTAAATCCCAAGTCCAGCAGGTCTTTGGCAATGCCAACCAATTGGTCTTTATCCGGATCGCGCACACTCAAAAAGACTCGCCCATAGGACGGAATCTCGTCATCTGCCGCCAGTTGCGACTTACCGTAAGCTTCCCCAAAAGTTCTACCAATTCCCATCACCTCACCGGTGGACTTCATCTCCGGTCCTAAAATCGGATCAACGCCTGGGAACTTAGCGAACGGAAAGACGGCCTCTTTAACATGGAAATACGCGGGCTTAATTTGCTGCGTGAAGCCTTGTTCTATAAGGGACGTACCGGCCATACAACGCGCCGCAATCTTCGCTAAAGACCGACCGATGCATTTCGACACAAAGGGCACCGTTCGGGAGGCCCGGGGATTAACCTCTAGGACAAAGATTTGATCCGCCTGAACGGCAAGCTGCACATTCATCAGACCAACAACCTCTAAAGCCATCGCCATTGCAACGACTTGCGTCTCAATTTCCTCGATCAGATCATCGCTTAAGCTGTAAGGCGGCAGTGAGCACGCAGAATCGCCAGAATGAACGCCTGCTTGTTCGATGTGTTGCATCACTGCGCCAATCACAACTTGCTTACCGTCACATACCGCGTCGACATCAACCTCAATTGCGAGATCTAAAAACCGGTCCAGAAGTACCGGTGAATCTGGCGTGACAACCACTGCGTTTTTCAAATAGTGCTCGAGTTCACTTGCCTTATGGACCACCTCCATCGCACGCCCNCCGAGCACATAGGANGGTCGAACCACCAAGGGATAACCAATCTCTGAGGCACCAGCCAAGCCCTCTTCAACCGTCCGAACAATCCGATTAGCCGGTTGCTTCAACCCCANGTGATGAAGCATCTGCTGGAACCGCTCACGATCTTCCGCCATATCGATTGCATCCGGGGAGGTGCCAATAATTTGTACCCCGGCCGCTTCCAGATCGCGTGCAAGCTTCAGAGGAGTTTGCCCCCCAAATTGAATAATTACGCCCTTCGGCTGCTCAATCTCAACAATTGCCAAGACATCCTCGAGTGTCAGCGGTTCAAAATAGAGCCGATCGGAGGTATCAAAATCCGTGCTAACCGTCTCTGGATTACAATTGACCATAATGGTTTCATAACCATCTTCTCGCATAGCGAGCGCCGCGTGGACACAACAATAATCGAACTCGATGCCTTGGCCGATTCGATTGGGACCACCGCCCAAAACCATGATCTTTTCCCGACTTGAAGGCGCCGCTTCACACACGGTTTCATAGGTCGAGTACAGATACGCTGTGGGGGATGCAAACTCTGCCGCGCAGCTGTCCACCCGCTTATAAACTGGCTTTATCCCCAATTCTAAGCGCGCTGACCGAACATCTGCCTCATTAGCCTTCAGTAATTCCGCCAGCCGGCTATCGGAAAAGCCCTGCCGCTTCAACTCAAAGAGCGCGGCGAAGTCTAAATCCGTGAGTGTCTTACCACTGAGCTGCTGCTCTTGCTCGATCAGAAACCCAATGTGTGAAAGAAACCACGGGTCAATACTTGAAAGCTCTGTTACCTCTGATAAAGACAACCCAAACCGAAAAGCATCGGCTACATATAAAATTCGTTCCGCACCTGGCACCCGAAGCTCGTGCTGTATTCGGCTCAAGGCGCCCTCATCGGTCAAATCCACCACGGGTGAAAAACCATTAATCCCAACCTCTAAGCCCCGTAGCGCTTTTTGGACTGATTCTTGGAAAGTACGACCCATTGCCATGACTTCGCCCACACTCTTCATCTGAGTCGTGAGCGTGTTATCCGCTTCCGGAAACTTTTCAAAGGTGAATCTCGGGATCTTGGTAACAATATAATCAATCGCCGGCTCAAAGGAGGCTGGCGTCACGCCACCTGTAATCTCATTCGCCAATTCAGGCAAGGTGTATCCAATGGCCAACTTGGTCGCAATCCTCGCAATCGGAAACCCGGTGGCTTTTGAGGCCAAGGCCGATGATCTCGACACTCGGGGGTTCATCTCAATCACAACCATCCGACCATCAACTGGACTCACGCCGAATTGAACGTTCGAGCCACCCGTTTCAACACCAATCGCTCGCAGAACCTCAATGGAGGCATTCCGCATACGTTGATATTCTTTATCAGTAAGGGTTTGGGCCGGAGCCACGGTAATCGAGTCACCCGTGTGAACCCCCATCGGGTCGAAGTTCTCTATCGAACAAACGATGATGCAATTGTCGTCTCGATCTCGAACCACCTCCATTTCAAACTCTTTCCAGCCCAGCAAGGACTCATCGATCAACAATTCGTTGGTCGGCGACAAATCAAGTCCACGCGTACAAATTTCGATGAACTCTTCGGCGTTATAAGCCACGCCACCGCCGCTCCCGCCCAAGGTGAAGCTTGGGCGAATCACACAAGGAAACCCTAAACTGGCCTGGACCTGCTTAGCCTCTTCAAGAGAATGGGCAATCCCGTTCCTCGGCGTTTCTAAACCAATTGACTTCATCACCTGACCAAATAGCTGTCGATCTTCCGCTTTATCAATGGCCTCTTTGGTCGCGCCAATCAACTCAACACCATAACGCTCCAGCACGCCCTCACGCGCAAGGTCTAAAGCACAATTGAGCGCGGTTTGTCCGCCCATCGTGGGGAGCAGCGCATCCGGACGCTCGATCGCAATAATCCGTTCAACAACCTGCCAGGTTACGGGCTCGATATAGGTCGCATCGGCCGTTGCCGGATCGGTCATAATGGTCGCCGGGTTCGAGTTCACCAAAATTACTCGGTAGCCTTCTTCTCGCAACGCTTTGCACGCTTGAGCACCCGAGTAATCAAACTCACAAGCTTGCCCAATGACAATCGGTCCAGCACCGATAATCAGAACACTCTTAATATCAGCTCGTTTTGGCATCTACCCAACCCTCTTAGTCATGCTCTTTATAAATTGGTCAAAGAGCGGCGCCACGTCATGGGGACCCGGACTGGCCTCCGGATGGCCTTGAAACCCAAATGCTGGCGCAGTTTTATGACGTACGCCTTGAACTGTTCCATCAAACAAAGAACGATGGGTAACCTCAATTTGATCAGAGAGCTGGGTCTCATCTAAGCAAAATCCATGGTTCTGACTGGTTATCATCACCACCCCCGTTGTTAAATCTTGCACAGGGTGGTTGGCGCCATGATGACCGTGCCCCATCTTTTGCGTCTTCGCGCCGGCGGCAAGCCCTAGTAACTGATGCCCTAGACAAATACCGAACATTGGGATCTCGGCGTCAAGAAAGCTTTTAATCGCCTCTATGGCGTAACCGCATGGCTCTGGATCGCCGGGGCCGTTGGATAAGAAGATCCCATCTGGCGCCAACGCCATTGCAGCCTCGGCACTGGTCGTTGCCGGTACCACCGTCAGGCGACAGCCCCGATCAACGAGCATTCTCAAAATATTGCGTTTAACGCCGAAATCAAAGGCCACCACATGGAAAGGCTCATCGTTTTGCTGCGCGCCTTTGGTCAGGCCCTCCCATGAAGGTTGCGTCCATTGGTAGGCGCTTTGCGTGCTGACCGAGCTCGCCAAGTCCATGTTCTTGAGTCCCGGAAAAGCGGTTGCGGCCTGCAGTGCCGCCGCCACATCTTCATCACTGATCTCATCGGCGGCTACCAAACACGCATTCTGAGATCCTTTTGATCGTAATATGCGGGTGAGCGCACGGGTATCGATGTTCGATATTGCAACCGTGCCATGTCGCGTCAGAAATTCGGACAACCCTTCTTCTTTACGCCAACTACTTGCGACCAAGGGCAGGTCGCGCACAATTAATCCGGCAGCATGCACCACCTCGGACTCAAAATCCTCAGCATTACACCCGGTATTACCAATGTGGGGGTGCGTTAACGTGACCATTTGACGCGCATAGGACGGATCCGTCAGGATCTCCTGATAGCCTGTCATGGCTGTGTTGAATACAACCTCACCCGTACTGCGCCCAAGTGCGCCAATCGAGTGGCCCGTAAAAACGTCCCCGCTCGCAAGTGCCAGAATTGCTTTTGCCGCCAATGCTGTTCCCCCCGCATAAAATAGTGGCCCAAAAAAAAGCGAGATGGACATTCCATTCTCGCTTTTTAGGGATCTTTAATCGGTCATCTTAAGCGCGCATTCTAATGCAGAAAGGGTTTTGACGCCAATGTTATCTGAGCCGCCAGCCAATTTTCATCTCGGCAGATCAATCACTCAGGTCACGGTCTAACCCCAAAACATCTCGCATATCAAAAAGACCCGTCAACCCGCTCGCAATCCCCCATCGGGCAGCTCGCAAAGCGCCTTCAGCAAAGTTTGATCGACTGGCAGCACGATGAGTCAACTCAATTCTCTCCCCATTCATCGCAAACAGAACCTGATGCTCGCCAATAATGTCGCCACCGCGAACGGCATGCAGCCCAATCTCGCCTGCCGGTCGCGCGCCGACGAGCCCCTCACGGCCATGAACGCTCGACCCATGTGCGTTTTGCCTGCCCGCCTTGACTGCCTCGAGCAAAGCGTAGGCCGTGCCCGACGGCGCATCAACCTTTTGGTTGTGGTGCCACTCAAGGATCTCGACATCCGTCTCTGCACCCACCTTTGAGCTCGTTTGCTGAACAAGATCTAGAAGAAGCGTCAATCCAACGGAGTAGTTCTGAGCGTGGACGATCGTAATCTGCGTTGATGCCTGCTGGATCTTGACCGCTTCGTCGGCTGTAAAGCCCGTGGTCCCAATCACCATGGCGGCACCGCGCGTCAAGCAAGTCGCGAGATGCGCAAGCGTTGATTGCGTTGTTGTGAAGTCCAGTAACACCTCAAAGGCCGGTAGATCCGCGATATCGTCAACGATTTTGCTTTTTGCGGAAGGCAGGGACAACCCAGCCTCGATAGACTGCCCGAGGAATGGCGAGCCTGCGCGCTCGAGACCGCCAACCAGCTCTAAATCATCAGCCGCGTGCACCATTTCAGCCAGTGTTCGCCCCATACGACCGGCTATTCCTGCGATCGCCACCTTAATCAACATCGGTTTCTCCAAAGCGCAAAGCACAGGGCTGGGCTAGATCAGTTTAATCTCTGAGGGCATCAATAAATCGTTTAACCCCATCTAGCCAAGAAGCATATTTTGGGGACTGAGACGCGTCTTGATCNCCTGCAAATTCTCGAAGAAGTGCTTTCTGGTGATCGCTCAAATTAACAGGTGTCTCGACCACAATCTTACAATACAAGTCCCCTAGCCCACCGCCGCGGATCTGGGACATATCCACCCCTTTCCCTTTGAGCCGAAACAGCTTGCCTGTTTGGGTTTCAGCAGGNACTTTAAGGCTGACCTTACCTTCCAAAGTCGGTATTTCCAGCTGCTCACCAAGGGCGGCATTGACGAAGCTAATCGGTACTTCGCAGTAAAGATCTGCGCCATCACGCGTGAAAATAGGATGCTCGCGGACGTTCATTTGAACGTACAGATCACCGGCTGGCCCACCATTGGCGCCCGCTTCGCCTTGTCCTGACAGTCGAATACGATCGCCCGTGTCGACCCCAGGCGGCACCTTAACAGATAAGGTTTTCTTCTCTTCTACGCGACCCTGGCCGCGACAAGGTGGGCAAGGGTCAGAAATGATTTTGCCCTTACCCCGACATCGTGGACAGGTTTGCTGGAGGGAGAAAAACCCTTGTCGAGCGGTAATCTGACCGGAGCCGCCGCACTGGACACAATCCATTGGCTTGGTACCAGACTTGGCGCCAGACCCAAGACACGACATGCATTCGACTAAGGTCGGAATTTTGATTTTAGGATTGGTTCCTCGGACCGCTTCTTCCAGCGTAATATCCAAAATGTATTTTAGATCAGAGCCTCGATGCACCTGACTCTGACCTCGCCCCCCTGAGAAAATATCGCCAAAGACATCTTCAAAAATAGAGCCGAAATTGCCCGAGTTCCCAAATCCACCACGGCCACCNCCCCCGCCTTCAAAGGCAGCATGTCCGTACTGATCATAGGTCGATCGCTTTTCAGCATCGAGCANGACTTCAGCCGCCTCGCTAGCCTCTTTAAACTTTTCTTCGGCGTCGGTATTTCCCTCGTTGCGATCAGGATGATGCTTCATCGCCAACCGGCGATAGGCCTTTTTAATTTCTTGCTCAGAGGCGCCTTTGGCAACCCCTAGGACCTCGTAATAATCGCGCTTCGCCATAACCTATGTGCCTGATCCTAGGGGGAGTGTAAAAAAGAACGACAAGTCTACTTCTCGTCTTTGACTTCCTCAAATTCGGCATCGACNGCATCATCGTTGCTTTCAGCACCACCGCTGCTGGCGTCAGCATCCGCGCCGGGTTGCGCGGCTTCAGCTTGCTTGGCGTACATCTTTTGGGCAAGGCCTTGTGAAACCTCGGTCAGCTTCTGCGTTTTCGCTTCAATGGCTTCGAGATCTGAATCTTTCAAAGCTGCTTCAAGTTCAGAAATGGCGGTTTCAATCTCTGCTCGCTCAGCTTCTGATGCTTCATCGCCNGCTTCTTCCAACGTTTTTCGGGTCGCGTGAATCATGCCGTCCGCGGTATTGCGCGCAGCCACCATGGATTCAAACTTTTTGTCATCTTCAGCGTGGGCTTCCGCATCCCGAATCATCTGATCCACTTCTTCATCCGATAGTCCGCTACTCGCCTTGATAACGATCGATTGCTCTTTACCCGTTGCTTTGTCCTTGGCCGAAACATTCAAAATACCATTGGCATCTAGATCAAAACTGACCTCAATCTGGGGAGTGCCGCGCGGAGAAGGCGGAATATCGGACAGATCAAACTGACCCAAGGACTTATTCTGACCAGCCTGTTTACGCTCACCTTGCAACACATGAATTGTGACCGCAGGCTGATTGTCTTCCGCTGTTGAAAAAACCTGAGACTTTCGAGTTGGGATCGTCGTATTTTTTTCAATTAAAGAGCTCATGACGCCGCCCATGGTCTCNATCCCTAAGGATAAAGGCGTCACATCCAGCAGCAAAACATCTTTAACATCACCGGCCAAGACAGCAGCTTGGATTGATGCGCCCATGGCGACCGCTTCGTCAGGATTAATGTCCTTNCGCGCGTCTTTGCCGAAGAACTCTTTAACCTTACGCTGAACCAGCGGCATCCGCGTCTGCCCACCGACGAGAATAATATCGTCGATATCTGAAATCGACATGCTCGCATCTTTCAAAGCAACTCGAAGTGGCTCGAGCGTTCGATCGACTAAATCTTCAACCAAGGATTCCAACTTGCTTTGGGTAATCTTCAACACCAAATGCTTTGGACCACTCGCATCGGCGGTAATGTAAGGCAAATTAATTTCTGTCTGGCTAGAACTCGACAACTCGATCTTGGCTTTTTCGGCAGCTTCTTTTAACCGCTGTAGCGCTAACGAGTCCTGACTGAGATCCATTCCTTGGTCTTTTTTAAANGCCTCAACCAGGTAATCAATAATCCGCATGTCGAAGTCTTCACCACCCAAGAAGGTGTCGCCATTGGTTGAAAGCACTTCAAATTGCTTTTCACCATCAACATCGGCGATTTCAATCACAGAGATATCAAAGGTGCCGCCCCCAAGATCGTATACCGCAATGGTCGAATCCCCGGGCGCCTTGTCCATGCCATAAGCGAGCGCAGCTGCCGTTGGCTCATTAATAATCCGCTTTACGTCCAACCCTGCGATTCGACCGGCATCTTTCGTTGCTTGACGCTGGGAGTCATTAAAATAGGCCGGCACCGTAATGACCGCTTCCGTTACCGTCTCGCCCAGAAAGTCCTCGGCCGTCTTCTTCATCTTCATGAGGATCTGAGCAGAAACCTGTGGCGGGGCTAACCGATCATCTTTCACTTTAACCCAGGCATCGCCATTGTCTGCTTTGACAATCCCATAGGGCACCATCTTGATATCGCGCTGAACGACCTCGTCATCAAACTGCCGGCCAATAAGCCGCTTGATGGCGAACAACGTGTTGTTTGGGTTGGTAACAGCCTGCCGCTTGGCAGACTGACCCACTAAGGTTTCGTCGTCATCAGTATAGGCAACAACCGATGGTGTCGTGCGATCACCTTCTGAATTCTCGATGATTTTTGATGCACCACCGTCCAATACGGCAACGCAGCTGTTAGTGGTTCCAAGATCGATACCAATTATTTTCGCCATTTTTCTTCTCCATTCGCTCAGGCAATACTGCCCAATCTTTTTTTCATAACCCCTCAATGAGGCCATTCAATTTTTTTTCAAGCACCCGCTGGGGGTTTGGATACGATCACCATTGCAGGCCGAACCAATCGCTCGTGCAGCCGATAGCCTTTTTGAATGACTGCCATGACCGAATTGGGCTCCATATCCGGGTTTTCAATCATTGAGAGCGCTTCGTGAACATTGGGATCGAACGCCTGCCCCAACGGATCCAGCATCTGCACGCCTTCTTTCTCGAACACATCCGTAAACAACTTAAAACACAGCTTTAGACCCTCAAGCTGAGGGTCATCCTCAGGGGTCTGAGCTTGAAGACTGGTCTCGATTGCCTTTTCTAAGCTGTCCAACACTGGCAGAAGGTTCTGAACAAGACGCTCAACCCCGAACTTATGTGCGTTCTGCACATCACGCTCGGCACGCTTTCTCAGATTTTGCATTTCAGCTTCAGCTCGCAGCGCTTGGTCTCGCGCCTTATCGGCTTCCGCCTGAAGTTCAAGCAGCGGGTCTATGCCGCTCTCATCAATTAATGGCTCGAGCCGTTCTTGCAGCGCGCTGTCTTCGGCATCTTGGGTCTCAATCGGCTCAATCTCAGCTTGATCTTCGCTGGACTCAGGAGACGTTTCGTTTGAATTCGTCATATTGGATACATTTCCCCTTGGTAGACAGCCATNTTGGGGTTCAATTGATCGAATTCAAGGGCGTTTTTANAAATTATACCGCCTCGAGCGGGAATCTCGGTAAGNCAGNCNGGCAAGACGCTACCGCTCAGAGATATCCATCGCAGCCGTTAGCATTCTGGCCGTTGCATCAACAATGGGAATAATGCGATCGTAGGCCATTCGAGTTGGTCCGATAACCCCAAGCACACCAACACACTCGCCTGAGACTTGATACGGCGATGTCACGAGGCTACAGTCACCGAGCAATTCATAGCCCGACTCCTGCCCGATAAAGAGCTTAATACCATCAGACTCCATGCAACGNTCCAGGACATGAAGAATGTCTCCTTTGAGCGAAAACGCTTTAAACAAACCGCGAAGATCCTGAAGCCTTTGGGTTTGATCGCCGTCTAATAAGTTTTCTTGGCCCGCAACGACGAAATCGCCGTTATCTTCCGGGTCGAGTATTTGATCTGCTACATCAAGGGTTCGNTGCATTAATTGATTCATTTGCACGCGGTCACCCTTCATCGAACTGACCAACTCCGCTCGGATTTTCACNAGGCTTTTCCCCGCNTAGTGCGCATTTAAAAAATTAGAAATTTCCTTAAGCTCAATTTCTGAATAGGCCTGCTCGATATGAATGACGCGGTTTTCAACCTCATGATCGTTGAGAACAAGAATTGCCAGCACACGACCCGGGGATAACAACAAGAACTCGATGTGCTTGAGCTTTAGTTGACTCGGCCTCGGCACCGTAACCAGCCCTGCCAGTTGGGTCACTTCAGACAACAGGCCTGACGCGGACTGAATCAACTCTGACGCGGTCATATCAGGATCCAATGACAGCGATAACCGAAACAGGTCTTCAGCGCCAAGCGGCTCTACCTGGATGAGTGAGTCGACGAAAAACCGATACGCTTGCTCTGTCGGGATTCTGCCGGCAGACGTGTGAGGCGATTTCAAATATCCCTGTTCTTCTAATTCGGCCATCATAAATCGAATCGAGGCTGGACTCATTGAGACCCCAGCTGCTGCGAGGCGCGCCGAGGCAACCGGCTGCCCTTCGGCGATATAATTTTCGACGATCGTGCGTAATAAATTTTGCGATTTTGCTGTAATCACGTTGATCGTTCCATTAACTAATCGACCGGCTTAGTCGAACAATATAGCCGCAACCCTGAGGTAAAAAAAGCGAAGATAAAAGGAATCTATCCATGTATTTTCTGGGTGCATTTGACTACCATTTCAACTCAATCCCAAATCGATGACGACCGTCGCCATGCTCACGCATTTATCTATTAAAAATCTCGCCGTTGTCGACTCGATCAGCATCGAGATTGCGCCCGGCATGACCGTAGTCACGGGCGAGACTGGCGTTGGCAAATCATTGGTTGTCGATGGCCTGGCATTATTAATGGGCCAAAGGGCTGAATCACACCTCGTCGGTCAAGCATCAAATAAGGCAGAGCTCTGCGGCATCTTTTCGCTGGACCAAGCACCCCTTGCCCGCGCTTGGCTTGCCGAACATGACGTCGACAACAGCGATTCGGAAGTCGTAGTTCGACGCGTCATTAACACCGAAGGCCCTAGCCGGGCCTTCATCAATGGTACGCCCATGACGCTGGCCCAGCTCAAGTCATTCAGTGAGTCCCTGCTAGACATTCATGCCCAACATGAGCACCAAGCCCTGCTCAAACGGGATAGCCAGCGCCAGCTGCTCGACGAGTTCGCAGCCGTCACACCCCTTGCTGAAAACGTGGCCGCGTTGTTCGAGGCCTGGTCAGCATTGCAGGCCAAGCAGAGCGCGCTGATAGCCAGTCAAAAAGACCGAGCAGATCGAATTGGCTTTTTAGAATACCAACTTGAGGAACTCACCAAGCTCGACCTACAACCGGGGGAGGTCAGCGCCCTGGATACAGAATTATTACAACTGGCTAATGCCGATGAAAACTTAAGCTTTGCGCAACAGGCTCAGCGACTTATCAGTGAAGACGATACCGGCGGCGGCCTGGGAGCGCTACAGTCCGCACGCCTTGCCTTGGGTAAAGTAACCGATCCCAATCTCGGCGCTGCAAGAGATCAATTGGATCAGTCCTTACTTCAGATAGAAGAACTCAATCGAGATCTTTTGCGCTATCTCGATGTCAGTCAGGCTGACCCGCAGCGGCTGCAATGGGTTGAACACCGCATGCAGCAAATTCATGACATTTCGAGGAAGCACCGATGTCCTCCGGAGCAGCTCATCGCACTCCACGCGACCTTGAGCGATGAGCTGGCGCAGTTAAGCGACTCGGACGCGGCGGTTGAGACACTGAGCGACGACATCCAAACTGCGAAAAATAACTGGGAAGCCGAAGCCACTCGGCTCTCTAAAAAAAGAGCAAAAGGCAAAGCAAAAATTGAAACAGCGGTCAAGAACTTGCTCACCCAGATGGGGATGAGCAATGCCCGCCTTGAGGTGAGCCTTGCGCCCTACGCTCAACCGAGCCGATTTGGCCAAGAAGAAACCACCTTTTTGATCGCGACCAATCCAGGTCAAACACCCCAACCGCTCAATAAAATAGCATCCGGCGGAGAGCTCTCAAGAATTAGTCTTGCAATTCAAGTGGCAACCCTCGGGACCAGCGCGGTTGGAACCATCATCTTTGATGAGGTTGATGTCGGGATTGGCGGCGGCGTTGCCCAAACCGTTGGGGCGCTTTTAAGAACCCTCAGCGCACAAGCACAAGTTTTGTGCGTTACCCATCTTGGACAAGTGGCAGCCCAGGGCCACAATCACTTTAAAGTCACCAAAGATGCCAACGCAACCGCCATCGAATTGCTGAGCGATTCGGGTCGGGTGGCGGAGATTGCAAGGATGTTGAGTGGNATTGAGATTACCAAAAAGTCGTTAGCTCACGCCCGAGAAATGATGATGACAGCGCAAGCTATCTAATCAGCGATTGCGCTCAACAGCGCTCTACCGACAACTCGGGCATAACCCGTACATATTCAGCTGGTGGTCGGTTAACTCAAAGCCCATCTCAAGTGCGATCGCTTCTTGTCTTTTTTCAATCTCTCGATCCGTAAATTCCTCAACCCGGCCACATTTTACGCATACGATGTGATCGTGGTGCGCCTCTGGCGATAGCTCAAAGATCGAATGGCCACCTTCAAAATGATGCCGAGTAACCAGGCCAGCATCTTCAAATTGCGTGAGCACTCGATACACTGTCGCAAGACCAATTTCCTCACCACTGTCGAGCAACAATCGATAAACATCTTCAGCACTCACATGGCGGACCTTAGAGGTCTCAAGGGCATGCAGAATTTTCAGCCGTGGCAACGTGATTTTTAGGCCTGCGTCTTTGAGGTCTTGGGTTTCGGCCGTCATAAGTACTCATCAGATTCTCTTAGCTGAGCCCGCATTATACGATACAATGCCCCCAGTCGTGACCCTGCGTATACAGGTCACCCATCTTTCGGCGAACATAGAGATCAATTGTTGTGAAATTGAATCGAAAAGTGTCCTTACTGCTACTCCTTCTGAGCCTTACGGGTTGCGGGAGCATCGGATTTCCCGGCGTCTATAAGCTAACGATCCAGCAGGGCAACATTGTTTCGCAAGAAATGATCGATAAATTAAAACCGGGCATGACCCGAGCACAAATACAGTTCGTGCTTGGCAATCCGGTGCTTGCGGACGCTTTTGACAGCCAGCGGTGGAATTATATTTACACCATTGCCTACCCGGACCAACCCGTCATCAAGCAAGAGCTGATCATCGTTTTTGAAGACAATCGATTAATACGCTTTGAAGGCGACTATGTGCCCAGCAGCGCCAAAGCTGCTACCCAAAGCTAGCGTCCTGCGCGGTTGCGGCGACGCGCTTTCGGATCATTAATCAATGGCCGATAAACTTCAATCCGGTCCCCTGCTTGGACCTGACGCTCGTCATCGACAACTTGACCAAAAACACCGCAGGGCAAGCACGAAAAGTCATAGTCTGGAAACATCGACGGCAATAGCGAGGCCATGACGGCCGTGCGAATGCTAGTGCCTTGCGTCACCGTGATTGGCATCAAAGCCTGACTTTGAGGTGAGGCGAAACACACCTCCGCAGATAAATCAGCCATGAAGATCATCCAACCGCGCTGTGAACGCGTCGACCAGTCGATCGGCGGCCACGCCAAAAACCCGACCAAAGGTCTGATCAATCAACTTACTGCTAAATTCAAACCGCATATCGAGTGAGATTTTGCAGCCGGCATCGCCAAGAGCGTCAAAAACCCAGCGCCCCTCAAGCTCCTGGAACGGCCCTTCCACGAGCGACAAACCAATTGCATTCGGCCGCATCAACTGATTTTTGGTCGTGAAATTCTGGCGAATGCCTGATTTTGCCAGGACCAGCGTCGCGATGACTTCCGTTTCAGTTCTCTGCAGAACCCGACTCTCGGCGCACCAAGGTAAAAATTCTGAGTACGCATCAATCCGATCCACGACCTCAAAGACCGCCTCACAAGCGTAGGGCACCAGCGCTGTTCTTTTAATCTGTCTCAAAACCTTAGCGGGCCATTAGAAAATAGTCACTAGAAACACGATCAGGACACCCAAAGGCGCAATAAACCGCGTCAGGAAACGCCATACCGGTAAGGCCCCTTGGTCTTCTGCTAGCTGGGCTTGCAACTGGTCCTCACTGAGCAGCCAACCGGTGAAGATCGCAATGAGGATGCCGCCAAGCGGCAACAAAATATTATTCGAGACATAATCCATTACATCAAAAAAGTTCATGCCGTTGGTCAGGGTCCACTCTGCCCCTAAATTAAAAGACAAAGCGCTACCAAGACCCAGCAGCCAAGCAATGAACCCAACCAAGACCGCCCCTCGAGCCCGTCCTAAGCGCGTTTTTTCAACCACCCAAGCCACGGCGGGCTCAAGCAATGAAATGCTGGAGGTGATTGCCGCGAAACTCACCAAAACAAAAAATATGGTGCCGAAAATTTGGCCGCCAATCATTTGGCCGAACGCGATCGGCAGCGTAATGAACATGAGACCAGGGCCAGCAGAACTCTCAAGGCCATTTGCAAAAACCAAAGGGAATATGACCATCCCAGACATCAGTGCAACACCTGTATCCAATAGCGCAATGGTTGCTGCTGTACCCACGATCGATGACCCTTTTGGCATGTAGGCGCCGTACGCCATAATCGCCCCCATACCCAAACTCAGGGTAAAAAAGGCTTGGCCCATTGCCGTTATCAAGCTGTTTGAGCTGAAATCATCAAAGTTCGGTTGAAACAAAAAGGTTAAACCCGCAACAAAATGCCCGGTCGTGAGCGCACTATACAACACCAAGACAACCAACAGCAGAAACAAGGCGGGCATTAAATAACGAACGGTCATCTCAAGGCCACGCCCCACGCCCCGAGCCGCGATCGTAATGGTCAGCGCCATAAAGGCGGTTTGCCAGCCCACTACCTTCAGCGGATCACCTGTAAAATCGTCAAAGCTTTTAGCGGCTGCATCAGCCTCAATCCCGACAAAGTTGCCGGAAACCATATCGGCGACATAGGCCATTGCCCACCCCGCAATCACCCCGTAAAACGACAAAATCATGAACCCGGCAAGCGCACCCATCCAACCAATGATTGACCAGGCCGGACTGGCATTAGACGCCTTGGCTAGGACGAGCATGGCATTGATCGGACTTTGACGACCCGCCCGGCCAAGCAGAATCTCAGCAACCAAAATTGGGATTCCGATCAAAGCAATACAGCCTAAGTAAGCCAATACAAATACCCCACCACCATTCTCACCCGCAAGGTACGGAAACCGCCAAATGTTACCTAAGCCAACAGCTGACCCAGCCGCCGCAAAAATAAACATAAGGCGGGATGACCACATCCCGTGCATCGACTCTGATTGATTTAGCATGCCACTTCCTCNTTTACGCAATTTTATTGTCACCATTTTGACTTGTATCCACAAGTCATCCATTCCGACGTACAATGGGCGTCTTCCTGTCGAGTAAAGACATTGGCCACCAAAAAAAAATTAAGCCCAGGCACCATCGCGAGAAATAAAAAGGCGGGTTTCGAATATCATTTCCATGAAAAATTCGAAGCCGGCCTGGTATTAGAAGGCTGGGAAGTGAAATCAATTCGAGCCGGCCGGATCCAACTGACCGATACCTACATCTTTTTTAAACGCAACGAGGCCTTCCTCCTGGGAGCAAACATTACCCCTTTGCATTCGGCCTCAACACATGTGGTCGCAGACGCACAAAGACTTAGAAAGCTGCTACTGAACCGGCGAGAAATTGCACGCCTAATCGGCGGGGTGCAACAAAAAGGATTTACCTGTGTCCCTTTGGCGCTTTACTGGAAAGGACCCTTAGTTAAGTGCGAATTAGCGCTGGCTTCTGGTAAGAAAGAACATGACAAACGCGCCACCATCAAAGAACGGGATTGGCAGCGTGATAAACAGCGGATCGCGAAAGACTATCAGCGCTAGTCGTAAACGATATACCCTCTACTTCGCAAACATTGCCGAGCAACTTTTGCTTTTTTCGCCTCTGATGCGGCCAAACCTTTGGCGCCGCCAGCTGTGACGCCGGCGCCAGCGGCTTTTTTTGCACTCGATTCATCACCAACCGCCATACTCAACAATCCACCAAAGAGACCCGTCAGGGCGCTAGAAGCCGCAATGATCTGGCCACTGTTGACCTGATCGGCGTAGTACTGACATTCTTTGAGATCGGCCTCGTAGGCTTCTTGATCTACTCCGGCCTGATCAACGATCGGAGTTGACGCGCAGCCCGCTAACATTAACACCAGGGTTAAACGCTTCACCCAAATCATTTTCAACCTCCAAAGCGAACAATTCATCCGTTTGCGAATTTTTACTCGCAAAAAGACCAATAACACAGTAACAAAAACCTAAGCTATTATTTCAACCGATCTCGAAAAAATGATTGCGGGCATAATACTGGATTTGTGCTTTGCATTCACCGCACAAACCCTTCCGGATGTTAGTCGACTAACTTACCACGTAGACCTAGAGAGCCAACGCTATTTGGTTCTGAGATTCTGGGATTCTGGGATTCTGGGATTCTGGGATTCTGGGATTCTGGGATTCTGGGATTCTGGGATTCTGGGATTCTGGGATGAGCTTGTATTCAGTTTTGAAACCAACAAGGCTCTAACAGAAAAAAACCGGATTAAACGCAAGGCCTAATCCGGTTTTCAAGTTTCTTACGATCGATTAAACAACCGTTACGTTCGCTGCCTGTAGGCCTTTGTCGCCTTGCTGTACTTCGAACTCTACTTCTTGGCCATCTCTAAGCGATGAAACGCCTGGTGAGGTAATCGCGCGAAAATGTACGAAAACATCTTTGCCGCCTTCCTGAGAGATAAAACCGTAACCTTTTTGGTCGTCAAACCATTTTACTTGTCCACGTACTGTAGCCATTTTTCTTTCCTTACAAGTGAGTTTTCTCCAGAGCAGCAATCACTACCTGAAGGCTGAGAGACTTCAAAATACTTACGAGCGGAGGAAGAAAACGAAAGTGTTACACAAACTACGCGGTCATAAATAGGTGCGGTCATCGAACCAGCTTGCGCAGTGTACCTGATCGGAAACTGGATGTCACAAATAAAAAAGGCGGCCAACGGCCGCCTTTTTTACTGCTTAGCGACTAATTCATTGGATTCATCGCCACTGTGAACTCAATGCCATACAACCTCGGCAATGTTGTGCCAGCACTCTGACGGAAAAACTCTTCTTCACCGTGCCGTAATATTTGCAGCACACCCACGTCATCTAGCACATTGTTAATGAACCCTGACACGATCATTCGACCATCGGCAGAGGACCAAGAAGCCCGCAGGTCTAAGCGACCATAAGCTTCGGCCTTTTCATCTTCATTTTCAAAGGGCGAATAATAAACATCGTCGATCCAGCTATAGGAGCCGCTGAAAGTGAGCGCGCTACCAGACGCTAAGGGCGTTACATGCGAGACCCAGCCGTTAAACTTTGTGTCGGGAACTTGCAGCAACTGATTGCCTTTGATGTTCTTTTGAACGGTTGACGCACCAAATAACGATGCGGGTGCATCGAACCCGCCTGGATCAAGAAGGAACAAGTCTTCTGAGTATTCACTGGGTGTGTAACTGAAGTTACCGCCAATCGTTAACTGATCTGTCGCCAGCCACGTCAACTCTGCTTCCATACCCATAATTTCTGCACCGGG
>JGI26246J51724_1000279_pt1 | contig 25033 bp, 24 predicted proteins | sample SaaInlLV_10m_DNA_FD_51724 | JGI IMG/M metagenome (IMG submission 51724) | reverse complement strand
GATCAGGGCAGCCAACCCAATAGAATAGAAGCCAACACCCATATTAAAGGAGATATTTCTTCTCAAGCAGACTTTAGAATAGACGGTGTGTTAGAGGGAAACCTGAGTACTACAGGAAAGTAGTTATTGGCGCTTCAGGAAAAATTACTGGAAATGTCTCTTGTGTTCAGGCAGACATTGCTGGAGGTTTTGAAGGAGAATTAGAAGTCTCTGAATTGTTGAATTTACAAGAAACCGCTAAAATAGAAGGCCAGATTTATACGCAAAAACTAGCCATAAGCCCAGGCGCAGTGTTTAATGCCAAGTGTAGCATGAGGCCTAAAGGGGTGTCTGCACTAAATCCAGATGCAAAAATGGCAGAACAATCTGGGTCTTCCATGGCCAATAACGGCTAAGTTACCCTGGTGAAAATTAATAAGACACTCTTATAAACTGCCCCATGTCTCCAGAAAAAAAACCCAATGACAACCCATTAAAGGCCTTGGCAAAAGTGTCAGGAATGGGTATTCAGATGGGTTTGACCATTTATGGGGGAAACTTATTGGGCAGTTGGTTGGATCAAAAAATGCAATGGAGTTTTTTAGAAATAAGCCTCACTTTGTTGTCTATAGCGCTAGCCATTTACGCCATGATCAAACAAGCCAAAGCCCAATAAAGTGTTGTCCAAAGCTGTAAATACCGCCAAAACATTAGGCCACTGCAGCAGCACGCTACACCCACTACAATTATTTACAGCTATATTTCATGAACCAGCTACTCCTTGAAGAACACCTATATTTTAACCTTATAGCCAGTACATTGGTTGTAGGGATATGTTATTTGCTTTCTAAAAACCCCAAAACCAAAGACTATGTGGGTTTTTTGTACCTGTTTGGGATCCCGTTAAAAGGGGTGTTTTTTTACAAATCATTTCCTTTCTTATTTTTAGAGGGGCTCTCCCTTAGCCTTCAAGAAAAAGTCAATATTCTTTTTCCTGTTTTGTTTTTTTTAGCGGCAGAGGTTTTATTTCTTTCCAAAATGCTCAAGCAATCCCCTCCTTCATAGATTTAATCTGTAAATAGGGTTTGTTTTTTATAGAATATGCTTACATTTGCGCAAAATTTTTTAGCGTCTATTTTTATATTTTCATGAAGAATAAAGCCACAAAATACCGCCACATCTTTGCCATATTGGTATTAGCGTTCTTGACTACTTTTGTTTCGTATGCCAATACAGACCCACAAGAGGGAGGGATTGTTGACACTAAAAGTGAGGTGGAAGCGTATATTTTACACCACATTAAAGATTCTCATGATTTCAGCCTTTTTTCATATTCAGATAGCGAAGGGGAAAGACACCACTTTGGTTTTCCATTACCGGTCATTGTAAAAACAAGCCAGGGAATAGTCACTTTCATGTCTTCTGCTTTCCATCATGACGACAACGGGCATGTATTGGTTGAAAAAGAGGGGTTAAACTTAGTAAAGCTTCACGGAAAAATATACGAATTATCTCAAGGGGCTCAGGAAGTTGCTTTTGATGAAGCGCACCACCCAATAAACGCCACACAGACCCTAGACCTTTCCATCACCAAAAGTGTNATGGGAATTTTAATGATAGGATTGTTGTTGTTGTTGGCTTTTTCTTCTTTGGCAAGACAGTACAGAACAAAACAAGTACCTACAGGNTTTGGTAGGGTATTAGAGCCNTTGGTNATTTATGTAAGAGATGAAATTGCCAGACCGAATATTGGTGAGAAAAAATATAGAAAGTTTACAGGATACCTATTGACAGTGTTCTTTTTCATNTGGAGTTTAAACTTAGTGGGGCTAACCCCTTTAGGGTTTAATGTTACGGGCCAATTGGCTGTGACTGCTGCTTTAGCGGTATTGACCTTAGTGATTTACACCGCGAGCGGGAACAAAGATTATTGGNTNCATATATTATGGATGCCAGGNGTGCCTTATTTNNTNAGACCTGTTTTGGCTATTATTGAATTGGCTGGGGCCTTAGTGATTAAACCTTTTTCTTTGTTGGTGCGTTTGTTTGCCAANATTTCTGCAGGACACATTGTGGTGATGAGTTTAATTGCTATTATGTTTACCCTAAGAGAAACATTAGGTGTTGNAGGGGCTACCTCTTTGTCTTTTGTCTTGTCTTTTTTCATCACATTAATAGAAGTGCTAGTAGCCTTCTTACAAGCCTATATTTTTACCATGCTCTCTGCTCTTTTTATTGGAATGGCAGTAGCAGAACACGACCATCATTAATCAAAACAAAAACGAAAGCTGTAAAAAGCGTTTTTTTAATTTAATATAAATCATTTACTATGTACAACTTAATTGGAGCAGGTTTAATCGTTATTGGAGCTGGAATTGGATTAGGACAAATCGGAGGAAAAGCAATGGAAGGTATTGCGCGTCAGCCTGAGGCAGCCGGTAAAATTTCAACTAACATGATTATCATTGCAGCACTTTTAGAAGGTTTGGCCTTTGGTGCATTGTTCTTAGGAAAATAAGAACTTTTGAAAAAGATTTCACGCGCTACGGCGATTGGCCGTAGCGGGTGTTTTTTAAATTAAAAAAAGCAAACCCTTTTTTATGGAAACTTTATTAAACGATTTTTCACCAGGCCTATTTTTAGTGTCTTCTATCTTATTGATAGCCCTTATTTTACTGATGGTAAAATTTGCATGGAAACCTATTCTTGACGCTTTACAAGAACGTGAAGAAGGTATTCAAAATGCACTAGATAGTGCTGCACAGGCTAAAAAAGACATGGAAAGCTTAACGGCAAATAACGATCAGTTATTAAAAGAAGCTAGAGCAGAAAGAGAAGCCATGCTTAAAGAAGCCCGTGAATTAAAAGAAAAAATGATTTCTGACGCTAAGGAATTGGCTAAATCGGAAGGAGATAAAATGCTGCAACAAGCGCAAGAAGCTATTGAATCTGAAAAGAAAGCGGCTGTGGCAGACATTAAGAAGCAAGTAGCTACTTTATCTGTGGCCATTGCTGAGAAAGTAATCAAAAGTGAATTATCTAACGGAGACAAGCAGCAGAAATTAGTTTCTGACGCCCTCGGTGATATGAAATTAAACTAGNATTATGACCAACTCTAGAGCTGCCATTCGTTACGCAAAAGCTTTGTTGCAACAAGCCCAAGAGACCAATGTCTTAGAAGCGGTTGCTGCAGACATGCAAGAGATGGCTACTATTATTGGAGNCAATGAAGATTTTAAATCTTTTCTAGCCAACCCTACATTGACTGCGACTCAAAAGCAAGCAGGATTTGAAGCGGTATTTACGGCAGTACAGCCACTGGTTGCCCATACTTTTAAGGCATTATTAGACAACAAACGCTCGGGACTTACCTTGGCGGTTGCTGTAGCTTTTACAGACTTATATGAGCAGGCTCAAGGAAAGGCCAATGCAGTAGTGACGTCGGCTGTAGCGNTAAGCGAAAGCCTAGAAAAAGAAATTAAAGAGAAGGTAGCCAAATTAATCAATAAGGAGGTGACCATTACCAATCTAGTAGACCCAAGCCTTTTAGGTGGGTTTATCCTTAGAGTGGGAGATTTACAATACAACGCAAGTGTTGCTGCTCAATTGCAGCAGTTAGAAAGAGAATTTACAAATATCTAGGACATGGCAGGAGTAAAAGCCGCAGAAGTATCTGCAATTTTAAAAGATCAATTAGCAGGATTTAATGCACAAGCCTCTTTGAATGAGGTGGGCACTGTATTACAAGTAGGTGATGGTATTGCCCGCGTATACGGTTTGTCTAATGTGCAGTATGGAGAATTGGTGGAATTCGACGGGGGNGTACAAGGGATTGTATTGAACCTTGAAGAAGACCATGTAGGGGTGGTATTATTAAGCCCATCTAGAGATATTAGAGAGGGAACTACTGTTAAACGTACCGAGCGTATTGCTTCTATTAATGTAGGAGAAGGTATTGTAGGACGTGTGGTAGACACCTTGGGAAAACCCATAGACGGTAAAGGTCCTATTGAAGGAACGNTATACGAAATGCCATTGGAGCGTAAGGCACCAGGGGTTATTTTCCGTCAGCCGGTAACGGAACCATTACAGACCGGAATTAAAGCGATTGACGCTATGATTCCAGTAGGTAGAGGACAACGTGAATTGGTGATTGGTGACCGTCAGACCGGTAAGACTACGGTTTGTATTGACACCATCTTAAATCAAAAAGAATTTTATGACGCTGGTGAGCCAGTGTACTGTATCTATGTGGCCATTGGTCAAAAAGCATCTACAGTAGCTGCCATTGCGCAGACATTAGAAGATAAAGGGGCTTTGGCTTACACTACTATTGTAGCAGCCAATGCGTCTGATCCTGCACCAATGCAAGTATACGCTCCATTTGCGGGCGCTGCTATTGGAGAGTATTTCAGAGACACCGGTAGACCGGCTTTAATTATATACGACGACCTTTCTAAGCAAGCTGTTGCGTATCGTGAGGTGTCTTTATTGTTAAGACGTCCACCGGGACGTGAGGCATACCCTGGAGATGTATTCTTCTTGCACTCAAGATTGTTAGAGCGTGCGGCTAAGGTCATTGCAGATGACGCCATTGCAAAAGACATGAACGATTTGCCAGATTCTTTAAAGCCTATCGTTAAAGGAGGTGGTTCACTAACGGCATTGCCAATTATTGAAACCCAGGCGGGAGACGTTTCTGCCTATATTCCTACCAACGTAATTTCTATTACGGATGGTCAGATATTTTTGGAGCAAGATTTATTTAACCAAGGGGTTCGTCCTGCTATTAACGTAGGTATCTCGGTATCTAGGGTAGGGGGTAACGCTCAGATTAAATCTATGAAAAAAGTAGCAGGTACGCTTAAGTTGGACCAGGCGCAGTTTAGAGAACTAGAGGCATTTGCTAAATTCGGTTCTGACCTAGATGCGGCTACTTTAAACGTGATTGAAAAAGGACGTAGAAACGTAGAGATTTTAAAGCAGGCTCAAAATGACCCTTTCACTGTAGAGGATCAGGTAGCGATTATTTATGCAGGATCTAAAAACCTTTTAAAGAAGGTACCTGTAGACCAAATCAAAGCTTTTGAAACAGCCTATATTGAGTATTTAAATGCGAAACACAGGGATGTGTTAGACCAATTAAAAGCAGGAAAATTAACAGATGAGGTGACAGACACGCTTGCAGCGGTTTGTGAGGAATTATCTGCTAAATACTAAGCCAAACTAAGGAAAACCAGACATGGCAAACTTAAAAGAAATACGTAATAGAATAGCCTCAGTATCTTCTACCATGCAGATCACTTCTGCCATGAAGATGGTGTCTGCGGCGAAGCTAAAAAAAGCACAAGATGCTATTACGGCCATGCGTCCTTACTCAGACACCCTTACAGATTTATTACAGTCTTTGAGTGGTAGTATTGAAAGTTCAGACGCAAGCAAGTATGCAGCCGTTCGTGGGGAAGACAAAATCCTATTGGTGGCTATTACTTCTAACCGTGGTCTTTGTGGTGCTTTTAACACCAACGTCATTAAACAAGCACAGTCCTTAGCCAAAGGTGCCTACGCTGGAAAAGCAGTTTCTGTGATGGCAGTGGGCAAAAAATCTGCAGACATATTGGGGAAAGATTTTCCTTTGGTGTCCAACGAAAGCGCCATTTACGAGGACCTTACTTTCGCTAACGTCAGTGAGATTGCAGACCGTTTAATGGAAGATTTTGCTACGGAGAAGTTCGACAAAATTGTTTTGATCTACAATAAATTTAAAAACGCAGCAACACAAATAGTCACAACAGAACAATTTTTGCCGATTGTCCCTGTGGTTGGCGCTGCGGCAGAATCTGATTATATTTTTGAACCTGGAAAGGCTGAAATTGTGAGTGAATTGGTGCCAAAAGCATTAAAAACGCAGCTTTTCAAAGGAATAAGAGATTCTTTTGCCTCTGAGCACGGCGCTAGAATGACCGCCATGCACAAGGCTACGGACAACGCTACAGACCTTAGAGATCAATTGAAATTAACGTACAATAAAGCACGTCAGGCAGCTATTACCAATGAGATCTTAGAGATTGTTGGGGGCGCAGAGGCTTTAAACGATTAAATTTTTTACCCCGTCTTAAACACTTTTTTTACAGGGTATTAGCGATAAATAATACACAAATAAACCCCAGCTTGCTGGGGTTTTTGTATTTTTAAACCCAACGATTTGCCATTAGGCCCAAACGAACACAGCTTGTTTAAAAAATTATTTGCCCAGACCTTTGTCTATGGAATAGCGACTGTGCTGCCAAGAATGTTGTCTTTCTTGCTACTCCCGCTCTATACAAATATTTTGGCTACTGCCGGTTTTGGTGAGGTGACCGTTATTTTTTCCTGGTTTGCCCTTTTTAATGTGCTCTTGGCTTATGGGATGGAAACCGCTTTTTTTAGGTTTTACACCAACGCCCCCGACAGGCAAAAGGTAGTGTCTACTTCGCTTTGGTCTATTGTAGCGTCCACCTTTGTTTTTGTTTTAATAGCCGCCATGGCGCTGCCTTCTATGTCTTCATTCACAGACATTAAATTGGAATACTTAGGTTATGCCATTGCTATTATGGGCTTAGACGCCCTTGTGGTGATACCCTTTGCCAAACTAAGGGCAGAAGGACGCCCTATGAAGTATGCGCTATTAAAAACAGCCAATGTAGGACTTAATTTAGGCCTCAATATATTGTTTTTGGTGGGATTGCCCTTTTGGTCTGGCTTAGAGGGCCCTATAGATGCTTCTGTAAATGCTTCTTTGGCTCTTGGAGCCGATGCCGCTTTGACCGGAGCCTCAACCCTTGAAAACAGCACCTCCATATGCCAATGGCTGGGGGGTTTTTACAGGCCTAATTTTGAGATTGCCTATATATTTATAGCCAATACCATAGCCTCTGCCAGTACTTTTATTTGGCTTTCTGGTCAGTACAAAGGACTGCGTTTTGGTTTTGACACTGCCTTGTTCAAACGCATGATTCGTTACGCACTTCCTGTGATGATTGCTGGGGTGGCTTTTACCATTAATGAGGTGTTTGACAAGATTTTATTAGCCAAACTACTGCCTGTATCTGTTGCAGCCAGTGAACTGGGTAAATACGCTGCTTGCTATAAATTGGCTTTGTTTATGACTCTTTTTGCCACGGCATTTAGAATGGGTATTGAGCCCTTTTTCTTTAGTCATGCCAAATCAAAAAACCCCCAACGGGCCTACGCGGTCATTACACAGTATTTTGTGATTTTTGGCAGCGTGATTTTTCTAGGGGTATTGGTGTATATAGATCTCATAAAAGTACTATTCATTAGAAATTCAAGCTATTGGGAAGCCATAGAAGTAGTGCCACTGATCTTATTAGCCAGTTTATTCTTGGGTATTTATCACAACTTATCTGTATGGTATAAGGTTACGGATCAAACCCATTACGGGGCGTATATTTCTATAGGTGGCGCCCTGATTACCCTTGTGGTCAATTTTATAGGCATTCCAATCATAGGCTACTATGCGTCTGCTATAGCAACTTTAGCTGCTTACGGGACTATGGCCGCGGCCTCTTATATGATAGGGCGCAAAAAGTACCCCATAAATTATCCTTTGGGAAAAATAGCGGGTTATTTGAGTACAGCAGTCCTTTTAGGCGGTCTTTCCTTCTATGTATTCCCTGGTCAAATGATTTTGGGTAGTCTATTTTTAGTAGGATTCATCTTAATAACAGGTGGATTGGAGTATAAAAATTTAAAAAAATTAAGAAGCAATGAGGATTAAAATTGTCAATAAAAGCGCTCATGCGCTTCCGTCTTACGAAACTATTGCAGCGGCTGGAATGGATTTAAGGGCCCACTTATCTGCGTCTGTTACATTGGCGCCCATGGAGCGAAAAGTAATTCCCACGGGGCTTCATATAGCCCTTCCTNCTGGTACGGAAGCTCAGGTAAGGCCCAGAAGCGGGTTGGCAGCCAAACACGGTATTACTGTCCTGAATGCACCAGGCACCATAGATGCAGATTACAGGGGAGATGTGGGGGTTATTTTGATCAACCTTTCTGCAGATCCTTTCACCATTGAAAACGGCGACAGGATTGCGCAAATGGTCTTGGCCAAATACGAGCGAGCCCAATGGGAACTGACAGATACTCTAGAAGACAGCGAAAGAGGTGCTGGAGGGTTTGGGAGTACTGGAATTAAATAAACCAGCTGCCAATGGGTAATGCCCTACTTTAAAGAGGGTCCTATTATTGTACCCTATTACATTTAGATAAGGGGTCTTTCAATTGGTGGTGGCTGACAGCAGTAATCTTGGCACCAAAATTGTATCTTTGTATGGTATTACTTCAAAAAAACAAAAGGCATGTCCTGGAATAGCGCTCTGTATAAAAGGTTTTTCTTCTTCGCTTTAACACTTGCTTTTACGGCTTGTGGGGCAAAGAAAGGCAGTTTTGCGACCACTTCTGAAACAGGATCCCTCCGAAATTTAAGCGCAAAATCAGTCATTAAAAATCACTACGCTGCCTCAGGAGATTTTAAAACCCTAAGCGGTAAGATGAAAATTGATTATAAGAGCGGTTCCACCAGTCAGGGGATTCCGGCCACTTTTAGGATGGAACGAGACAAAACCCTTTGGATTTCAGTTTTTTTTGGGATGGGAAAAGCGCTCATTACACCAAATAAAATAGCTTTTTATTCCAGTGTAAACAACCTCTCTTTTGAAGGAGATTTTGCTGCCCTGAGTGATTTTTTAGGAACCCCTCTAGATTTTAATATGCTCCAAGGGCTTTTATTGGGAGAAGCTGCTTTAGACCTAAAAAAGCAGCGATTTAATGTGGAGTCTACTCCTCAGGCGTATCGATTAAAACCTCAAAAAGCGCTGGCGTTGTTCAAGCTTTTTGTAGACATAGACCCTCAGAATTTTAAAGTAGCCCAAACCCAAATAAGCCAAGGGGGTTCGCAGAACAATCTTCGCATTCAATACCCTTCTTACACAGAAATGGACGGCCTGTTGCTGCCCAGCGAAATATCTGTCTCTGCACAGACCAATAAGACAGAAACGACTGTGGGAATTAGTTATAAAAACATTAGCGTTAACCGCGCTTTGTCTTTTCCCTTTAAGATGCCTAAGGGATTAAAAACCTTAGCACTCAAGTCAGATACAGACTAAATATCAAAATAGTATTCCTTTTAATGCGTCACAAGAATCCCTTTATCATTTTCTTTTTGCTTTTGTGCTACTTTTCTACGGCACCAAATGCTTTTGGACAAACCAAGGATCAAAAAGCACTAGAGGCTAAAAAAATATCCCTTGAAAAAGAGATCAAAGACATGAACCGATTACTTTCAGTGAAGAAGAGAGAACGGGGCGCAGTCTTAGAAGATCTAGAGACCGCCAATAAAAAAATAAAGGTCCGAGAGCAGCTCATTAGACTCACCAACCAACAAGCCAATTTACTCACCAGGCAAATCAATGCCAATCAAAAAGAAGTAAAGGACCAACAAAAGGCTTTAGCAGACCTTAAAAAGGAGTACGCGCAAATGATTCAAAAATCTTATTTGCACACGGCCCAAGAGAACAGATTGTTGTTCTTATTGTCCTCCAAGAGTTTCTATATGGCCTATAAACGCCTACAGTATTTAAAGCAGTACCAGACATATAGAAAAAAACAGGGTGAAGGGATCGCTATTCAAACAAAGGTGCTGGAAGAAAAAATACAATCTTTAAATGCGCAGCGCAAAGCCAAAGAGGCTTTGGTGNTGTCCAACACAGCCGCCAAGAAACAACTCCTCACTGAGAAGCAAAACAAGGCCAAGGTATTACAAGACATAAGACAAAACGAAAGGAAATACACTGCAGCCATTCGCAAGAAGCAAAAAGAAGCCAAGGCCTTGGAAAANAGAATTGAAGCATTGATTAAGGCGGCTATCGCTGCTGCGAATAAAAAAGCCAAAGGGGTAAAAGGAGGCGCTAGTTTTTTACTTACCCCAGAAGCAACAAGGGTGGCGAATAATTTTACAGCCAACAAAGGGAAACTNATTTGGCCGCTAGAGAAAGGCCTACTCAAAAGAGGCTATGGTGTTTATTCAGATCCAGTATATCCAGGGATCAAGCACCAGAACAATGGGGTGACCATAGCCACAGAAAAAGGCAGCCAAGCGAGGGCAATTTTTGAAGGAGAGGTCATTGCTATTATGGCAGTACCCGGCGGAAATTTAGGGGTGCAAATCAAGCATGGAAACTTTATTAGCACCTATTATAATTTAAAAACTTTAGGGGTTAAAAAAGGTGATTTTGTTCAAGAGAAACAATCTCTTGGTGAAATTGCTTCCAATGATAATGAAGGTCAAACCATCTTGAAATTTTATCTATATCAGAATAGCACCAGGTTAAACCCCCAAGAATGGGTATTTAATTTGAGGTAAAAAAGTATTCTCATTGTATTGAGAGTATTTTTTAGTAGGGTATTCTTGTTTAATTTAGCGGTATTGAATTGGTAATTAAAGCAAGACATAATACCCAAACAACTTACCTACTAAATGCTTTACCCTCCACCGCTCTTCTGCCGTGGAGGTTTTTTTTGCATTAATTTGGCTGCTATCTTTCATGGGCGTAGTTTTTTCTCCTTTGCGACAGCCCCTTACTTTTTTGTTTTATTTGCCCTTGGCATTTTTGTTTTTTGCAGCGATCTTTTAAAAAGGATATTGTAATTTTATCTTATGAAAAAATTCCTATTCCTTCCATTGGTTATTTTAATGTGGTCTTGCGGAAACGAGCCAAGCCCTAATTCGGTTCAAGATCCTGAGCTGGAAACCACAGAAGTTGTCTTGTTTGCATTAAATGACATGCACGGCAAAATAGACCGTTTTTCTAAAGTTAAGCCCTTTATAGATGAGGCTAAAGAGGTGAGTGATAAGGTGTTTTTTGTCAGTGGAGGAGATGTTTTTTCAGGCAATCCTATTGTAGATTTTCACCCAGAAAAAGGGAGTCCTATCATAGATGTTATGGGTGCCGTAGGCATGGATGTTTCTGTACTTGGCAACCACGAATTTGATTATGGACAAAAGTTTTAAACAGCAGATTAGCACAGGCAACATTTCCTTTTATTTGCGCCAATGTGCAGAATATAGGGGGTGTTTTAGCTACTCCAGATCCTTATACTATTATTGAAAAAGACGGTTTTAGCATTGCTTTTATTGGGGTAGTAGAAAATAGTTCTCGTGGAGATTTACCCCTTTCTCATCCCAAAAACATGGACGGGTTGGCTTTCCAACAAGGTGCTGATGTGGTGGCAGGATACCGCAACAATGCCCAGGTTTTGGGGGCAGATTTAGTGGTAGCCCTGACTCATTATGGAAAAGAAGCAGACAGAAAACTCATAGACCAGTCTTTTAATGGGAGTGAATCTTTTGTAGATTTGGTTGTTGGCGGGCACAGCCACCAATTGTACAATGAGGTGTATAGAGCAGTTCCAATGATTCAGTCTGGTGCTCATATGCAATACCTTACTAAATTGGTGTTACAGGTAGCGGACGGTAAAATTGTCAATAAAGCCTATACCTTAATAGATTTGAGTGAAGACCATCCAGAGGATTTGGCCGTTGCTAACACTATTGCGGCTTACAACAATAGGCCTGAATTCTATACCACTTTAGCTACTGCTTCTCATGATCACGACCGTGCTGAAACCGCTTGTTTTTATACGACTGCTTTATTAGAAGAAACAGGCGCAGACCTTTCTATTCAAAACTATGGAGGGGTTAGGGCTAATTTGTCAGAAGGAAATATCAGGCCCTATGATATTTATACTATAGATCCTTTTGGCAATGGCCTCGAGACCTATAGTATGAAAGTTTCCGAACTTAAGACCTTTTTTCAGAGCCAATATTCCATGGCATATGCAGGATTGGACATTCAAAGAGAAGGAAATAATATCTTAATCAGAGCAACTGTTGGAGGCAACGTATTGGCAGACACCACCCAACTGACCATAGCAGTGAATGATTACATCAGTAATACAAACCCAGACAACTTTCAGCAATTGCTAAAACGCTATGACTTTACTACTGCAGACTATTTAATTGCGTTTTTAAGCAAGCAGGAAACTGCTATTGAAAATGACGGCTGTGACAGGTCTTTAGACTAGGCGTCTTCTCCCATAAATAAAGCCCTTAATTCTGTAGCGTCTGTAGGCTTCATTTTGCCCGCTAAGACCAAAGACAGCTGCTTTCTTCTAAGTGCTGCGGCAAAACGNTCCTCTTCTAAAGGGGTTTCTGGTTTAAGAGGGGGTACTTCTGTAGGCTTTCCGGTGTCGTCTACCGCCACAAAAGTATAGATGGCCTCATTGGCTTTGGTCTTCTCTCCGCTAAACCTATCTTCCATCCAAACATCTATAAAGACTTCCATAGAAGTGTTAAAAGCCCTAGAAACATGCGCCTCTACAGTCACCACACTTCCTACAGGGACAGATCTATTGAATGCCACATGATTTACAGAAGCGGTCACCGTAATCCTCCTAGAGTGTCTTCTGGCAGCTATACTTGCGGCACGATCCATTCTAGCGAGTAATTCTCCTCCAAAAAGATTGTTTAAGGGATTGGTTTCACTGGGTAAAACCATATCAGTCATCACGGTTCTGGATTCAGAAGGGACTTTTGCTTTCATAGGGTCTGATTGTTTTGCAAAGATAGGTTGGGATTTGGCGAAACAACCAAGAAACCCTTACTTTTTTAACACCAAAAGCCAAGCGTCTTTGGCAAACTGCGCTTGAACTTCTTTAAGGAAAGCCCTCGCGTCAGATTCCGCTACAAAGCTTTGGAAACTTACTTGGTGTAGGCCGTATCTGTTGGGACCTAGATAAGTGGCTTTTTCATAGCCACTTCTTTTGAGTTGTGCAATGCGTTTAGATGCATTTTCAGGCTCCCTGAAGGCACCAGCAATGATGAAAAAAGAAGGTTTTGCCACTTCTTTTTTAGCCAAGCTTATTTCTAAAGTAGAGAGTGAAAGGGGGCTGCTATTAAAAAAAGTAGCCTCTTGAATTTTGTGTTCCACCTCTTTGGTTGCTTCTTGAAAAGCCACTCTTTTATTTTCTGTATGAATAGTATAAGATTGGTACACACTGAGCGCTCCACTAACACCAATAAGCGCTGCGGCAGCATATCTCAATAAAACCTTTCTCCAAGGACCACCATGATTACTTCCATATTGTTGATCTAATTGAAATACTACAGGTTCAGAAGTCTGTTGGCGGGTCTTTTTTAAAGGAGNTTTAGGGACCACTTTGATTGCTTGAAGTCCAAAGGAAGCAGGCAAATAATTGTATTCATGAAAAGGGGTAAAACTTATTTTAGCTTCGCTATTTTGGGTNAAAACACCCAAGCCTTCTAATGAAAGCGCATTGCCAGAAGCCAATTCTGATTTCCACAACTGCACCTGGTCTTTTACAAGTCTCAAAGCGGCTTCGTATGTAATGGAAAGAACGGCAGCTATATGAGCCACTAATATGCCGTCTCCAACATGCAGTTGCGCATTAAATGACATGACCTTTGTTGGGGGGTAAAAAGTGTGCGTTTTTTCATGGTGGCTCGCTCCTTTTTCATGCGTTAGAACAGCGCCAAAACCAGGAATTACAACACAGTTGTATCGGAATAATAAAGGGCTTATGTATTTCTCTAGTTGCATGACTACAAATATGGTCTTTTTTGTCGCTTTTTAAAATCGAGCAGGCCATTTTTTATTAACATTTTAAAAGCGTACCTTATTGAAAATGGCTATATGCAACGTTCTAAGGCATTTATGATTGCAGTTTTGCGCCTTCAGGCCCTTCCGGGCGTAGGCGCAAAAACCGCACGCAAAATCATTGCTCATTACGGATCTGCCCATGCTTTTTTTGAATCTCCAAGAGACNCCAGCATTGTACTTTCCGTTAAAGAATCAAAAACACCCTCAGATTATTTGCACGCCCTTTACCTTAAATTGGCTACTGATGAGTTTGACTTTATTTTAGCCAATAAAATTCAAACCTTTTATTTTGAAGATGCCAACTACCCTTATTTTCTTTCTCTAGCCTCAGACGCACCGGTACTTCTCTTTGGGAAAGGCCATTTAGATACAGGGACTAAAAAAATCATCGCTGTGGTAGGCACCCGTAAAATGACGGGTATGGGCAGGGAATTCTGTGAGCAGTTTATAGAAGAAATAAAGCCTTTAGACCCTGTCATAGTGAGTGGCTTTGCTAAAGGAATAGATATTACCATTCAGAGGGCTGCCGCTGAACAAGGCTTACAAACCATTGGGTGTTTGGCCCATGGATTTAAAAGAATTTACCCTGCCCAAAACCGCCCTTACATAAAAGATGTGATGGAGCAGGGTGGTTTTTACACGGAATTTTTTTCTGGAATGCATGCACTCCCTGGGCATTTTGTGAGTAGAAACAGGATTATTGCGGGACTTTCACAGGCCACCCTTGTGGTGGAATCTGCTAAAAAGGGAGGCGCTTTGCACACCGCCCAATTGGCCAATAGCTATGACCGCGCTGTTTTTGCAGTTCCAGGAAGAACTACAGATTTTTTTAGCGTAGGTTGTAACGATCTTATAAAGCATTTGAAAGCCCAAATGTTTACCCATTCTAGAGATTTAATCAATAGCATGAACTGGCAAGACCAGCCAGGAATTGTATTAAATATGGGTTTAACTAGTGGCACTGAATTAGAAACTAAAGATAAAGCAACAAACCACACCGCTGAGGAGTCTGTTTTGTATCAATGTCTATTTTCAAACGGTAAAATGCATGTAGACCAGTTGGCGAGCGTATTGAATTGGGAAATAAAAGTATTGTACCCTTGTTTAATGACTTTAGAGCTCAAAGGAGGGGTGCGGCATTTACCCGGCCAATTTTATGAGGCTATTTAATCACATCACCCCAACCAAAAGTTTACTTTAAGGAGAAAGCAATTCCTTATTTAAAGGGACAGCTCACTTTTTATTTAAATGAATAGCCTACCTTTTCTCGCACCCTAGAAAGGACCCCATTGGCTACCATTGCAGCTTTTTCTGCCCCTACAGCCAAAGCCTTGTCTATTTCTTCGGTATGGTTCATGAAATATTCAAAACGTTCTCTAGCGGGATTAAATTGCTCCAGTATTAATTCGTAAAGGGCTTGTTTGGCATGTCCAAAGCCGTAGTTACCTCCAGTATAATTATTCCTCATTGCGGCTGTTTGTTCTGGAGTGGCCAATATCTTGTATAGTGCAAATACATTGTCGGTATCTGGATCCTTAGGATCTTCCATAGGGGTAGAATCTGTTTGAATCCCCATGATTTGTTTTNTGAGTGCTTTGTCTGATTGAAAAAGATCAATAGTATTGCCTTTACTCTTACTCATTTTACCACCGTCTGTTCCTGGAACATACATGCTGGATTCTTGTACTTTTGCTTCTGGTAGCACAAAAGTATCTCCCAATTTGGCATGAAATCTTGCCGCTACATCTCTGGTCATTTCTAGGTGTTGCAACTGGTCTTTTCCTACCGGCACAAAATGTGCATCATAGGCCAAAATGTCTGCCGCCATAAGCATAGGGTACGAAAATAAACCGGCGTTCACATCTTCTAAGCGGTCTGACTTGTCCTTGAAAGAATGTGCCAAGGTGAGCCTCTGATAGGGAAAGAAACAGCTTAAATACCAAGAGAGTTCAGTGACCTGGGGCACGTCGCTCTGCCTGTAAAACACGGTCTTTTCAATATCTAATCCAAATGCCAGCCAAGTGGCCGCAGTAGCATAAGTATTGTGCCTTAGCGTTGCGCCATCTTTTATTTGGGTCAGCGAATGCATGTCTGCAATAAATAGGAAAGAATCATTGTTTGTGTCTTTTGCCATCTCTATTGCAGGCTGAATAGCCCCTAAAATATTACCTAAATGGGGCACGCCTGTACTTTGTACTCCTGTGAGAATTCTTGCCATAGTAGTTATTACCTATCAAAGACACAAAGGTAACAGAAATATACTTTTTTATCACCCTATTTTCTCCCCGCATATTATCATTATATTTGAAGGCATGCAAAAGTTGTTTCATTACCTAGCAATTCCCTTTTATAGGATATGGTTTTATTTGATCACCGTATCACTGATTATTATATTTTCACCAGCACTTTTTGTCACCACGCTAAAAAAAGACTNGTACCCTAAGTTTTACTGGTTGGCTAGAAATTTGTGGGCCAAGCCCATATTATTTGCTATGGGAATTCCCTTAAAAGTGCAATGGACAGAACGCTTTAAGCCTAATCAAAGTTATATGTTAGCCCCCAACCACACCTCTATGTTAGACATTATGGGTATGTTGGCATTAAGCCCCCATCCCTTTGTTTTTGTGGGTAAAAAGCAATTGACCCAGTTTCCTATTTTTGGTTTTTTTTATAAAAGGGTTTGTATTCTGGTTGATAGGGACAATACCCAAAGTAGAATAGATGTGTATAGAAAAGCACAAAAGCGACTAGAAAACGGACTCAGCGTATGTATTTTTCCCGAGGGAGGCGTACCTCCTCCAGAAATTGTTTTAGACCGCTTTAAGGATGGCGCTTTTAAGATGGCTATTTCCCATCAAATACCATTGGTGCCCATTGTTTTTTACGACCATAAAAAATTATTCCCTTTTGAGTTTTTTCGCGGAAGGCCTGGAACCTCTAGAGTAAAGGTCTGTGCATTTATAAACACCAAAGAAATGTTGCCAAAAGAGGCTAAAACTCTTAGTGATCAGGTTAGAGATCAAATGATCAAGGACCTTGAAGCATAGCGGCACTATTTATCTGATTTTTTAAGAACGCTGTTTGCCATTCAAATACAAGTTATTTTCTGACATAAAAAAACCAGCCCTAGGGCTGGTTTTTTTGCAAGAGCATTTTAGAGGTCTTTATTTTCCTAAGGCTTTAAGCGCTTCTTTAATTTTTCCTTCTAACTCATCCATTAAATCAGGATTGTCTAATAAAAGCGTTTTCACAGCATCCCTTCCTTGGCCCAATTTGGTCTCGCCATAGCTAAACCAAGAACCACTTTTTTTAATAATTTCAAAATCTACCCCAAGGTCTATCACTTCTCCTACTTTAGAGACTCCTTGACCGTACATAATATCAAATTCAGCCGTTTTAAAAGGTGGGGCTACTTTGTTTTTAACGACTTTAACCCTTGTTTTATTTCCCTGTACATCTCCGTCCGTGTCTTTAATCTGTGTAGACCTTCTAATGTCTAAACGTACAGAGGCATAAAATTTAAGTGCATTACCTCCAGTAGTGGTTTCTGGATTTCCAAACATTACCCCAATTTTTTCCCTCAATTGGTTAATGAAGATTACCGTACAATTGGTTTTACTAATAGAACCNGTCAATTTTCTAAGTGCTTGTGACATAAGCCTGGCGTGAAGCCCCATTTTAGAGTCTCCCATTTCTCCTTCTATTTCACTCTTTGGCGTAAGGGCAGCTACCGAGTCAATAACCACAATNTCAATTGCCCCTGAGCGAATTAAATTGTCTGCAATTTCAAGCGCTTGCTCTCCATTGTCTGGTTGAGATATAATAAGGTTGTCTATGTCTACGCCGAGTTTCTGAGCGTAAAAACGGTCAAAGGCGTGTTCTGCATCTATAAAGGCAGCAATACCACCTGCTTTTTGCGCTTCTGCCATGGCATGAAGGGTCAATGTGGTTTTTCCAGAAGACTCAGGTCCGTAAATTTCAATCACCCTTCCCCTTGGATATCCTCCAACACCTAAGGCCAAGTCCAATCCCAAAGAACCTGAAGAAATGACTTCTACGTCTTGGGCAACACTGTCTCCCATTTTCATTACGGCGCCTTTACCGTAGGTCTTGTCTAGTTTGTCTAGCGTGAGTTGTAAGGCTTTTAGTTTGGATGCTTGTTCGCTGCTCATAATCTTTTTATTAGGACTGCTAAAGTAAGCTAACTTTTTTCAAATAGCAATATATTTTAAATTTTTTTTGGAAATTTTCCAACTTATTTTTGGAGATCTTCCAATTATTCCCTCAAATGCAGCTACAGTCCTTTAAAAAGTGAGTGTAATAAAAGATGTATCTTTGCAGTATCTTAACCCTTAAAACATTGGTATAGCATGCAACTGTACAATACTTTAAGCGCTGAGGAGAGAAAAGCTTTAATCGCTGAGGCTGGCCTGGAAAGGCTTACCGTCTCTTTTTATGCCTACCACCAGATTGGAAACCCTTCCCTATTTAGAGATTATTTATTCATTCACTGGAATGAACTAGCCGTACTGGGACGTATTTACGTAGCCCACGAGGGCATTAACGCGCAATTATCTGTTCCCGCACTTCATTTTGAAGCTTTTAAAAGCCATTTAGACAGCATTACTTTCTTGGAAAATGTCCGACTCAATATTGCCATTGAACAAGACAACTTTTCTTTTTTAAAACTGAAGGTTAAAGTGCGTCATAAGATAGTAGCAGACGGATTGAATGACGCCTCTTTTGATGTGACCAATATAGGGGTTCATTTAGATGCGGAGAGATTCAATGATATTATAGAAGATCCTAATACGGTGCTTGTAGACATGCGCAACCATTATGAAAGTGAAATAGGTCACTTTAAAAATGCCATTACCCCAGATGTAGACACCTTTAGAGATTCTTTGGACCTTATAGAAGAAGACCTCAGAGAACACAAAGAAGATAAAAATTTAGTGATGTATTGTACTGGAGGTATTCGCTGTGAAAAAGCCTCTGCTTATTATAAGCACAAAGGATTTAAAAATGTGTTTCAGTTAGAAGGCGGCATTATTGAATATACCAGACAGGTAGAAAACAAAGGCTTGGAAAATAAATTCATTGGNAAAAATTTTGTTTTTGACCACAGAAGGGCAGANCGNATTTCACCAGATNTNATTGCTCATTGTCACCAGTGTGGAAATACTTGCGACACCCATGTGAATTGTGCCAATGAGGCTTGTCATTTGCTCTTTATTCAATGCCCTACCTGTGCCAATGCTATGGACGATTGTTGTTCAGACGCTTGCAAAGAAGTGCATAATTTGTCTTTTGAGGAACAGAAAGCGCTTAGAAAAGGAAAAACGGTGAGTAATAAAATATTTAAGAAAGGCCGTTCAGAAGTTTTGAAGTACAAAAAATAAGGCATTTGTGACTCAAAATAGGGCCTAAAAGCCCCCTTAGTCTAAAGCCCCACATTTATATGTGGGGCTTTTTTAGGGAGCAGAATTTGTAGTATCTTTACATCAGCGCTGTTATTTGGGTGCCCATCATTAAGGCATCGGCCGGAGGCCAAAAACAAATTAGGGCGTGCATTCATTACTAATCTAGTGTCTGGGATTTTTTCCAGGCTTTGAGAATATAAAATATATGGGCTGTAGTAGTTGTGCCACAGGCACAGACGGACAACCCCGAGGCTGTAAGAGCAATGGCACTTGCGGTACGGATAGTTGTAATAAATTAACGGTTTTTGATTGGCTTTCCAATATGAGTCTTCCTGCGGGTGAGGCGCCATTTGATTGTGTGGAAGTGCGGTTTAAAAACGCTAGAAAAGAATATTTCAGAAATGCAGAAGGCTTTCCCCTTCAGATTGGTGATTTAGTGGCCAGTCAGGCGGCTTCTGGACACGACCTTGGGATGGTGACCCTGACAGGCTCACTCGTAAAGGTGCAGATGAAGAAGAAAAAGGTGTCTTTTACCGGTGACGACCTTCCTAAGATTTACAGAAAAGCCACCGAAAAAGACATTGCCATTTGGCAGCGCTGTAGGGACCGTGAAGAGGAGATTAAGAAGCGCTCTAGAGAGATTGCTATTTCGTTGAATTTACAGATGAAACTATCCGATGTAGAATTTCAGGGAGATGGTTCTAAAGCTACTTTTTACTACACGGCAGAAGATAGGGTAGACTTTAGACAGCTCATAAAAGACATGGCCAAGGCCTTTGGTATTCGCATTGAAATGCGTCAAATTGGTTACAGACAAGAAGCCCAGCGATTGGGCGGTATTGGTTCTTGTGGCCGAGAATTGTGTTGTTCTACCTGGCTTACAGATTTTAGGTCTGTGGGTACGGCTGCAGCAAGGTATCAGCAGTTGTCTTTAAACCCTCAAAAATTAGCGGGACAGTGTGGTAAATTGAAGTGCTGTCTCAATTTTGAACTAGACGTCTATGTAGACGCCCTCAAAGACTTTCCATCTGCAGACACCAAGCTGTTTACAGAGAAAGGGCTGGCTTTTTGTCAAAAAGTAGACATTTTTAAAGAAAAACTCTGGTTTACTTATCGCGATGAGCCCAACAATTGGCACACCCTTTCTAAGGACCAAGTAAACGAGATACTGGCCAAAAACAAGGCCAAAGAACCGGTGCCTAGTTTGGAGGCTTATGCCATTGAAGAGGAACAGGTTGCTGCTGAGGTGGTTTTTGAAAATGTGGTGGGCCAAGACAGCCTCACCCGTTTTGACGCACCTAAAGGCAGACGCAATAAAAACAATAAGAATAGAAACAAAAATAAAGGACCTAGGGATAAAGCAGCAGTTCACGGGGGCGACAACAACAAGCCCAGACAAGCCAATAAACCCAGGTCGGTAGGGAAATCTCCACGAGACAATGCCCCAAAAAGCGACGCAAATGGGGCGCCACCCAATAAAAAAAGACCGCAGAGAAACAATAAACCCAAAGGCAATAACAAACCTAATAATGAGAACCAGCAAGACACTTCTAAGCAGTAGTTTTTTGTGTGGGGTGGCCCTATGGTTGCTCCAATCTTGTAGTGGTGCCGGTACCCAATCTGATTTTCAGGAACTCCCTGAGGCGGGTTGGCCACTGAAGGCGCCTGTTCGTTTTAGCCTAAGTGTTAAAGACAGCTTGTCTGACCAATCCCTTTGGATTGCACTGAGGCACGACCAAGACTATCCATTTAGCAATATTTTTTTAATTACCACCCTGGGTCATCCAAACGGTTCGGTTATTACAGACACCCTTTCCTATGATTTGGCTGCTGCAGACGGGCAGTGGTTGGGTAGTGGAAACGGTATTATCACCCACCAATTGCCCTTTAAAAAAGGGGTGCGCTTTGACAGTGCTAAGCCCTATGAGCTTTCCATTTATCAGGCCGTTAGAAGCCTTGGTTCAGCAGAAGGCATGGCCATTTTGCCTGGAGTGCTGTCTGTAGGCTATGTGGTAGAAAAAGAAACCTCAAAATCTAATTAATCCCTGTGGCTAAAGCAAACACTCCTTCAAAAAACGCTAAAAAGCAAACCATGCCCAAAGGCTTTAAAACCTATGCAAGGATTTTTTGGGCCCTATTTTTATTAGGTGTTACCGGCTTTTTTAGTCTTTTTTACCTCGCTTCTATAGGCGTCTTTGGAGACATGCCTACCTTTGATAGGTTGGAAAATCCCCAGACCAATCAGGCCACTCAAATCATCAGTTCAGACAATAAAGTATTGGGTACTTTTTATTTAGAGGAGAACAGAAACCCAGTGGCTTTTGAGGAGCTTCCTGAAAACCTGGTGCAAGCCTTATTGGCTACCGAAGATGTTCGTTTTTACGACCATTCAGGCATTGACGCTATTGGTACACTAAGGGCGGTGGCTTATTTAGGCACTAGGGGAGGCGCGAGCACCATTACCCAACAACTCTCTAAACTGCTCTTTACCAAAAGAGCCTCTTCCAATACATTTGCCAGACTGCTCCAGAAAGTCAAAGAATGGGTCATTGCCACGCGATTGGAGCGCCAGTACACCAAGAACGAGATCATGGCCATGTACCTCAATATTTACGATTTTGGAAACAATGCAGACGGGATTCGCTCTGCAGCCAATATTTATTTTGGCAAGGAACCTATGGAGCTGGATCCTAAAGAGTCTGCTATGCTAGTGGGCATGCTTAAAAATTCCAGCCTCTACAATCCCATACCATCTAGAAATCCTGAGGGCACCAGAAACAGGAGAAATGCAGTCTTGGCCCAAATGGAGAAGTACGATTTTATAGATCCTGCTACCAAAGACTCCTTGCAAGCAAGGCCTTTGGACTTGAATTTTAGTCCTCAGACGCATAGAGACGGAAAAGCCACCTACTTTAGGATGTACCTTCAGGGCTTTTTAAAGCGCTGGATTGCAGAAAACCCCAAAGAAGACGGCAGCAAATACAATTTGTATTTAGACGGCCTAAAGGTCTACACCACTATAGATTCTCGCATGCAGGCCAATGCAGAAAACGCAGTAAAGGGACATATGAAAAACCTTCAGACGGCCTTTTTTAAACAGAATACCAAAAAGAAAAATCCAACCACGCCTTTTAGAGATATTGAACCGGAACAGGAAGAGGCCATTATAGACCGCGCTATTAGAACTTCTGAACGCCGCAGACAAATGCGAGAGAAAGGCTTTACAGAGGCCCAGATTGCCGCCAGTTTTAAGGTGAAAAGATCCATGCAGGTCTTTGATTGGAACAGTCCCAACCAACAGAAGGACACCCTAATGACCCCGCTGGATTCTATCCGATATTACAAATCTTTTTTACGTGCCGCCATGATGTCTATGGAGCCGCAAACAGGCCATGTACGCGCTTGGGTAGGGGGGGTAAATTACCGCCACTTCCAGTACGACCATGTCATTCAAGGAACCAGGCAGGCAGGCTCTATCTTTAAACCTTTTGTTTATGCCACCGCTATAGACCAGCTCAGGCTGTCTCCTTGCGAAACCCTTCCAGACACCCAGTTCTGTATTGCCGCAGGCAAGCATGGAAATATGGAGCGCTGGTGTCCTAAAAACTCTGGAGGCACCTATACCGGGGAAATGCTCACTTACAAACGCGCACTGGCCAGGTCTGTAAACTCCGTGACCGCACAGGTCATAGACAAGGTAGGTCCCAATCCGGTGGTGCAATTGGTCAAAAACTTGGGGATTAAAAGCGACTTACTTCCCGTACCTTCTATAGCGCTGGGTACCGCAGACGTGAATGTCTATGAAATGGTGGGTGCCTACGGGACTTTTGCCAATAAAGGGGTGTATGTAAAACCTGTAATGGTTACAGCTATTACAGACAAGGCAGGCACTTTGTTGTACGAATACGTTCCTGAAACCAAAGACGTCATGTCTCAAGATGTGGCCTATACGGTCACCAATTTATTAGAGGGGGTGACCAAAGACGGCTCTGGAATTAGACTCCGCACAGAAGGGGCAGAGGAATACCGCCCTGAATACAAAGAAATAGTGACAGGTTATCCTTGGGCTTTTAAAAACCCTATTGCTGGAAAAACAGGGACCACACAAAACCAGTCAGACGGTTGGTTTATGGGTATGGTGCCCAACCTGGTTTCTGTGGTTTGGGTAGGGGGAGAAGAACGCGCCACCCATTTTGAAACCATTGCCTATGGACAAGGCGCCTCTATGGCCCTACCCATTTGGGCCAATTATATGCGCGACAACTATGCCATTCCTGAATTGGGCATTTCAATGGAGGCTTTTGAACGACCAGAAAACCTAAGTATTGTGGTAGATTGCGAGCCTGTAGTCACAGAAGAAGGGGATCCTGGCATTGATTTGGCAGAAGACGACCTAGAAGGACTGGATTTTTAAATAGCCCTTTCAGGCCTTCTCAGGCCGATGCTTTTTTCGTACCTTAACATAAACCATTTTTTATGATTAATAAAGTAGTTCCTTCTGTACAAGCCGCTATAGAAGGGGTGCAAGACGGCCAAACATTTATGTTGGGTGGTTTTGGGCTCTGTGGGATTCCAGAAAACACCATTACTGCCTTAGTGGCCAGTGGCGTAAAAAACCTGACTTGTATTTCGAACAATGCTGGGGTAGCAGATTTTGGCATTGGCCTCATGCTTTTAAAGCATCAGGTAAAAACCATGGTTGCTTCTTATGTAGGGGAAAATGACGTCTTTGAGCAGCAAATGCTCTCTGGGGTTTTAGAAGTTATCCTGACACCTCAGGGCACATTGGCAGAAAAATGTCGGGCGGCCCAAGCGGGTATCCCCGCTTTTTATACGCCTGCAGGTTACGGTACAGAAGTAGCAGAGGGCAAGGAAACTAGGGAATTCAACGGCAAAATGCATCTCTTAGAAACGGCGTATAAAGCAGACTTTGCTTTTGTAAAGGCTTGGAAAGGAGATACCGCTGGAAATTTAATTTTCAAAGGGACTGCGAGAAACTTTAACGCCTGCATGGCTGGGGCCGCCACCATTACCGTGGCTGAGGTAGAAGAATTGGTCCCAGCAGGGCACTTAGACCCCAACCAAATTCATATTCCCGGCATTATGGTACAGCGCATTTTTCAGGGCACGAATTACGAAAAGAGAATAGAACAACGCACCACCAGAACGAAGGTTTAAACAGCTCATTATGCTAGACAAAAACGGTATTGCAAAACGCATTGCACAGGAAGTTCAAGACGGTTATTACGTAAATTTAGGGATAGGAATTCCCACTTTGGTGGCCAACTTTGTGCGAGAAGATATCTCGGTAGAATTTCAATCTGAAAACGGTGTACTGGGTATGGGTCCTTTCCCTTTCGAAGGCGCAGAAGACGCAGACCTGATCAATGCAGGAAAACAGACCATCACCACCCTTCCAGGGGCCGCTTTCTTTGATTCTGCCATGAGTTTTGGTATGATCCGCGCCAAACAGGTGCACCTTACTATTTTAGGGGCTATGGAAGTGGCCCAAAACGGCGACATTGCCAACTGGAAAATCCCAGGGGTCATGGTCAAAGGCATGGGTGGCGCTATGGATCTTGTGGCTTCTGCAGACAATATTATTGTGGCCATGATGCACACCAACAAAAAAGGAGACTCCAAACTCCTCAAACGCTGCTCTCTACCGCTTACAGGCGTAGGCTGTGTAAAAAAAATAGTCACCAACCTAGCCGTGATAGAAGTGACCCCAGAAGGCTTTAAACTCCTCGAACGCGCTCCAGGAGTTTCTGTTACAGACATTCAGGCTGCCACCGAAGGAGATCTTATTATTCCGGAAGTAGTTCCGGAGATTGCGCTATAAAAAACCCCTTAGCGAGCGTTAAGGGGTTTATTAGTGCACTGGGCGGA
>JGI26246J51724_1000239_pt1 | contig 27308 bp, 27 predicted proteins | sample SaaInlLV_10m_DNA_FD_51724 | JGI IMG/M metagenome (IMG submission 51724) | reverse complement strand
GCATTATCATGGGTTCACAGTCTGACTGGAGCACCATGCAGGCTGCGACCACCGTGTTATCAGAGCTGGATATTCCCTTTGAATCTAGCGTCGTATCAGCACATCGAACACCAGCTCGACTGGTGGAATTTGCTGAGAGCGCCGCGGCACGTGGGATTAAGGTGATCATTGCCGGCGCAGGCGGGGCAGCCCACCTTGCGGGTATGGCTGCCGCTATGACCCACCTCCCCGTCATTGCCGTGCCGGTTTCCAGTAAACATCTGCAGGGTATGGACAGTTTGTTGTCGATGGTNCAAATGCCGCGGGGTGTCGCGGTAGCCTGCCAAGCCATTGGTGAACCCGGCGCGTACAACGCGGGTTTGCTGGCAGCNCAGATTCTAGCGACCTCAGACGCGGCTCTGTCTCACTCTATTCAGCATTGGCGATCACAGCAAACCGCCGGTGTCCCACACTCGGTCGACTGATGCGCATTGCGATAGTCGGCTCCGGCCAACTGGCGAGAATGCTCGCCCTGGCGGGTTGGGAGATGGGCCATCACTTTACCTTTCTAGCCGACCCCGGCGAGGGTACTCGTTGCGTTGAGGGTCTCGGACCGGTGGTCTATAGCGATCAACACCAGCCTGGCGAAGCGCTCTTTAAAGCATTGGGCCACCCAGATGTGGTCACAGTGGAGAAGGAGCATGTCAGTGTGGCGTTGCTGGAATCGCTCTCAACCTACTGCCGAGTAGCGCCGAGCGCCGACGCCATTCGGATGTGCCAGCACCGCGGTCGCGAGAAGACGTTATTGCAATCACTGGATATTGCGACTGCCCCCTTTCACGTCGTGACCGATGCGGCCTCACTGAGCGAGGCTGTGAACACCGTAGATTATCCTGCCTTCGTCAAATCATGTGAGCAAGGTTATGACGGGCAAAATCAGTGGCTGCTGCAGAATATCGATGAACTCGAAGCGCTGGCGCTGCAAATGCCAACCCTACCNCCATTGGTTGTCGAGGGCGCCATCCGTTTTGACCGTGAGCTCTCACTAATCGTAGCGCGATCTGTGAGCGGCGATACTGTCATGTATCCCCTGGCAGAAAATAGACACCGAGAGGGGATCTTGCTGACCTCAGAGGTGCCCGCGGCCAATATTTCGCAGCAGACTCAGCAGCAAGCTGCCGATATTGCGAACCGATTACTGGATCATTGGTCTTATGTTGGCGTCCTCTCCATCGAGCTCTTCGACGAGGCTGGCGTTTTGCGAGTCAATGAACTGGCACCGAGAGTTCATAACAGCGGGCATTGGTCGCAGGACGCCGGAGTGACGTCGCAATTTAGCAATCACTTACGCGCGATCACCGACACACACCCGGGCAACACGATTCCAGCTGGCTATGCCGGCATGATCAATTTATTGGGCAGGGGGGCCGACGCGGCGCTACTGCAAGAGAGTGATACTACTCTGCACTGGTATGACAAATCGATTCGTGGCCGCCGAAAAGTCGGGCATATCAACCTGCAGTCTCAAGAGCGCACGCAGCTACAGCAGCGCCTTAGCGCGTTGGAAGCCGCTTTGTATCCGGAAGGCGCGCCGCTTTAATGCGCGCCCTCACACGCCCCCCTCACCCAAATGACAGCTAGCAGTTCGCACCTCTCTAACCGCTCTGAGGAAGCCGCACTATTAAGCCGCTGCATTGAAACGCTGAGGGGCCTATACACCTGCCACCTCAGTGTGAAGCGTCACCAGGTTTTCCACTACCGGTCTCGCTTTTTCTGCCGCGCCTTTTTCTCAGATTTCTTGATATGGCTCATCATCCGTTGGCTGCCGCTGCACCTGCCGCTGGGTCAACTTATTGCGCTTACCGGAGTAGGGGTTACTGCCCGATCGCAGTTCGATACGAATCGGCGTACCGTGGAGTGCCAACTCGCGGCGAAAGATCTTCTCAAGGTAACGTCGATAGCTCGAGGGCAGTGCATCTGTTTGCGTGCCATGAATGACCACGACGGGTGGATTTTGCCCACCAGCATGAGCATAACGGAGCTTGACCCGCCGACCATTCACCATCGGCGGCGGATGGGTGGCCACCGCATCCTCTAAAATCCGGGTCAATCGCGGTGTACCCAGCGCGCGCGTCGCGGCGTCGTGGGCATCGTGTATCGAGCCATACAGCTTGCCCACACCAGAGCCATGCAATGCTGAGATAAAGTGGATGTCCGCATAGTCAATGAACTGGAGTCGGCGCTTGAGTTCAGAGCGAATCCAGTCGCGCTCATCAGATTCAACGCCATCCCACTTGTTCAAGGCGATCACCAATGCTCGCCCTGCATCTATGCACTGCCCTAGCAAATGCAAGTCTTGCTCAACAATCCCCTCGTGGGCATCCAGCGTTAAGATCACCACCTGGGCATCGGCGATGGCTTTGAGGGTTTTGACAATAGAGAATTTCTCTACTGTTTCGCGCACGTTTTTGCGCTTTCGAACGCCAGCAGTGTCGATCAACGTATAACGCCTTCCGCGGCGCTCGTAATCGATATAAACGCTGTCACGAGTCGTGCCAGGCTGATCGAAGACCACCACACGCTCCTCACCTAGCATGCGATTCACTAAGGTTGATTTACCGACGTTGGGCCGGCCCACAATCGCAACACGAATGGATTGTCCGTCGGCATGAACTGCCTCAGCTGCCTCTTGCTCGACCCAAGGTATCAACACTTGCGTGATCAGCTGCCTCACACCGCGGTTATGGGATGCTGCAATCGTATGGATCGGCTCAACGCCCAGCCGATAAAAATCGCTGGCGGCAATGTCTTCGCCTACTCCGTCAATTTTATTGATCACAAGGTGAAAGGGTTTATTGTGCGATCGCAAGTACTGCACCAGCGCTTCATCGCCAGGATGCACCCCTGCACGACCATCCACTAACAGCAATACGACATCTGCCTCGTCGATAGCAACCATCGACTGGCTGGCCATCGCCGCATCAATTCCCAGTTCCTCGCCACTGATGCCACCGGTATCAATAACAATAAAGCCAATATCGTCAATTTTTCCTTGCCCATATTGCCGGTCTCGAGTGAGTCCCGACAAATTCGCGACAAGGGCGTCCCGGCTGCGCGTCAGCTGGTTGAATAAGGTGGATTTGCCAACATTAGGGCGCCCTACCAGCGCGAGCACCGGTAACATCTTAGTCTCGCGATTCGACGTCGTAGGCTTTCAAGGCACCATCATTGGTATAAACGAAGAGGCGGTTACCCTTGGCAATCATGTCCGCCCTAGCGCCACCTGAGTCCACCTTGATGCGGCCTACAATTTCGCCGTCCACCTGGGATAGCAAATGCAAGTATCCTTCAAAATCGACGACCGCCACGTAACTGTTAATGGGAACTGGCCGGGATAACTCACGGAAGCCCAGATCAATATTTTGCCAACGAACGCCTTGTCCGTTTCTGAGATACGCACTCACGGTACCGTCGTCGTCCGCGACATAAACATTACCAAACCCGACCCCGACACCAGAGACCGATGACACACTGCGCTGCCAGAGTTTCCTGCCCGATCGCGGGTCGATTGCGGCGAGTCTTCCTTGGTAACTGGCAACGTAAAGGTCGCTGCCTTGTAAGGCCATTGATCCATCAATATCGACAATACGTTCGATTTCAGAAGTCCCTTGAGGAATGGCGATCCGCGCCTCCCAGGCAACATTACCCGAACGTAGGTTAATGGCGACTAACTTACCATCAGCAAAGCCAGCCACCGCGTTGTCACCAATAATCATAGGGGTCCCGGTACCCCGTAACGTGAGCACTGGCACGTCACTCATATAGGTCCAGCGAATCGCTCCCGTGTCATAATCGAAGCCCATGAGCTTGCCATCATAGGTCTGTGCGACCACGAATTTTCCATTGCCCTGAGGCGCAGCTAGCACTTCGCCCGAGACGGAAGCACGCCAGATCTCCACGCCGCTATCCGCTGAAAGGCGCATCACTGATCCCTCAGACGCACCCACAAATAGACTGTCTCCGTAATGCCCAACACCGCCCGATAACGCCAGCTCAACATCACGCTTCCAGCGGACNCGTCCGGTTGCTGCATCGACACTCGCCACCTCGCCCTCGGCTGAGGCACTATAAATATTGCCATCGATCAACAGCGGATTGATTTTATAAAGCCCATCACCTTGACCATCACCGANGCCGCGAGACCAGGCTTTTTTTACCTTGACCTGCTCGTCAATCTTTTGAAGCTCAACTGGCTCGCGCGGGTCATAATCATCGTCACTAAACCAGCCCTTGACGGTGCCGCATCCGGTCATAATGGACAAACTCAAGATCAGTACTAAGCGGCCAGCAGATTTCATTAGCTAGCCTCTACAGTAGTGTTACTGTCAGCCGCAACCGGCAANCGAGTCTCTAGCGTACGAACTTTGCTGTCGAGCACCGCACTCATCTGTCCCAGCTCGAGCGATGCATCGCGCCCTGCTCGATACGCCGTCAGTGCCTCCTCAGTCTGACCGCCGGCCAAGTGAATATCGCCAACCGCTTGAAAATAGGCAATGGGGTAGGCCGAGCTCCCCTGAGTCAATATCGCCAGCGCCTCAGCCTCTTTACCCTGCGCTGCCAGCACCCGTGCGAGACGCAGCTGAATCAGTTGACCAAAGTCATCTCTCGTATCGCCGGCACTCAGTGCCCATCGCAATGCGGTCTCCGCGGTGGCTAAATCATCGGCTTCTACCGCCACCCGTGCCTGCAACATAGCGCCAAAACGTGCATAGGCTGTGCCACCGTGATCCTCCTTCAGTATCTCGGCAACAGCCGTTAATTGGTCAGGGTCTCCGCCCTCAAGCTGAGTCGACAACATGGAGGCGTATAAATCTGAGGCCGCCTCCACCTGTGAGGTCGAGTAGTCTTGATACTGCTGCCAGCCGAGGGTGCCCAGACCGGCCACCGCTACTGCACCAACCAGGCCCTTGCCATTCTCGTCCCACCAGCGCTTGAGGGCCTCTAAATCGGCCTCGTCCTGCATATGGTCTGCCACCGTATGACTCCTTTATTAAGCGCACTACCAATCAGGCGCTGTCTACTTCGTTTAGATGCTCTAACAGGAAAGATACGAGTTCCGCATCCGCTATCGTTCGCTGTTCGTTGTCCCCTCTGAGGGGCTTCAGCGTCACCGTATTAGCGGCTAACTCTGCCTCACCATAGATCAAAGCCAGTGACGCACCGCTTTTATCGGCACGCTTGAACTGACTTTTAAAACTGCCGCCCCCGAGATGCTGGACAATTTCAAGCTCGGGAAACTGGCCACGCAACGCATCGATCCTAGGCAGCGAATGCGCAAGGGCCGCAGTATCTGCTGTTATGACGTAGAGGTCGACCGGCTGTGAGACATTAATGTCTAGCGCCTGCATGAGCAAGATCAACCGCTCAAGCCCTACCGCAAAACCCGCCGCTGGCGTTTGCTTACCTCCAAATAGCGCTACCAGACCGTCATATCGGCCGCCACCACACACCGTACTTTGAGCACCGAGCAGCGTCGTGGTCCACTCAAACACGGTCTTATTGTAATAGTCGAGCCCTCTGACTAAGCGCGGATTGACGGTATACGCAATATCCAGCTCTGCCAGATACTGCAGCAAGGTCTCAAACTCTTTGTGCGTTGCCGCGTCGAGGTAATCAGGTAACGCAGGCGCCCCGTCGAGTACCGCCTGCGTACCTGGATCTTTACTGTCGAGAATGCGCAAGGGGTTACTCTCTAGTCGCCGCTGACTGTCGGCATCGAGCGATTCTTGGTGCTCAGACAGGTAGGCGACCAGAGCCTCACGGTACTTTGCGCGATCAGCACTATCACCAATACAGTTGATCTCTAGCGTGAGCGCATCGTCTACCCCCAGCCGCCGCCAGAGCTGCCGACACAGGGCAATCAGCTCTGCATCTTGATCCGGGGTCGCTACGCCAAACGCTTCGACACCCAGCTGGTGAAACTGACGCTGCCGGCCTTTCTGCGGTCGCTCGTAGCGAAACATGGGGCCGGTATACCATAGCCTTTGTGGCGTGATCGCCAAGTTGTGCTGCACGACAGCCCGAACACACCCAGCAGTGCCCTCTGGCCGCAGCGTCAGACTTTTTTCACTGCGATCGTCAAAGGTATACATTTCTTTTTCGACGATATCGGTGACCTCACCAATCGAACGGGCAAAGAGCCCCGTCGCCTCAATAATAGGCAGTCGAATTTCTGCATAACCGTAACCAGACAGCACCTCCTGCGCAGCCGCTTCCATCGACTGCCACAAAGGCGACTGCTCTGGCAGGATGTCCACCATCCCGCGGATCGCTTGGAATGTCGTCATAGCAAAATCGTCAGTGCGTGCTGGAAATAATATTGGCCTCGCGCTCAGCGCGCTTCGCCTCAATGATCTCTGCCCGTTCTCGAATCACTGATTCAAGGTGGTCGACAAAATCCTGATTGCTGACTTTGTGATCAGGCTCACCGCCGATATAAATCAGATTACTCGGCGTCGCACCGGTCAAGCCGACGTCGGCTTCGCGCGCCTCACCCGGGCCATTCACAATGCAGCCAATGACCGCAACGTCCATTGGCGTGCGGATATCGTCAAGACGATTTTCCAAAGTATTCATCGTGCTAATCACATCAAAGTTCTGTCTGGAACAACTAGGGCAAGCAATAAAGTTGATGCCATTTGCTCGCAACTTGAGACTCTTGAGGATCTCGAAACCAACTTTGACTTCCTCAACGGGGTCAGCGGCTAAGGAGACACGAATGGTGTCACCAATACCCTGCATCAGTAACATGCCCAAACCCACTGCCGATTTGACCGTGCCGCCGCGCGTACCACCCGCCTCGGTAATACCCAGGTGCAACGGCTGCTCGATTTGCTGTGCTAGCTTCTGATAGGCCTCCACCGCCATAAAGACGTCTGACGCCTTAACGCTGACCTTAAAATCCTGAAAATCATGACGATCCAGCATCTCAATGTTACGCATCGCTGATTCCACTAACGCATCGGCATTCGGCTCGGGATACTTACGCAGTAGGTCTTTACCCAATGACCCCGCATTCACACCAATGCGAATGGGAATGCCCCGATCCTGGCATGCAGCAATGACTTCTTTCACTTTTTCTTCGCGGCCGATGTTACCCGGATTAATTCTCAGGCAATCCACGCCGTATTCGGCCACTTTTAAAGCGATCTTATGATCAAAATGGATATCGGCGATCAGTGGAACATCAGCACGCGCACGAATGTCTCGAAATGCCTCTGCCGCCTCCATACTGGGCACCGACACTCTAACAATATCGGCGCCAGCTGCCGAAATGGCATTCACTTGGGCGACGGTCGCGTCAACGTCACAAGTTTCCGTATTCGTCATGCTTTGCACCGCAATCGGCGCATCTCCGCCAACAGGTACATTCCCGACGTAAATCTGCCTGCTGACTCGGCGCTTTATGGGCGACGGCTGCTTCATGGCTATTATTCTCCCCGTGACCGGCTATCGTGCCGGGCTCTGCTTATCGACTCTGCCGCTCTTCCCACAACCTATATTCAGACGAAGCTGGATACAAGCTTCGCAACGCCAACTCATAACTACTCAGTGTGTCCGTATCACCCATCGCACTGGCAATTTCGAGCCCGAGCAGCAAACCTCTTGGCGATTGCGTCGGGGCGGTTGCTCGGTAATCGCTATGATACCGCGCAGCTTCGCCAGTATCACCCGCTTCGAGTCGGAGAAATCCCATCTCTAATAGCGCCACTGAATTACGCCGATCCATCGATAATGCTCGCGTAAAAGCCGCCTCCGCCTCTTTTTTTTCGCCCAACTGCAATCGACTCAAGCCCAAGTTCACGAACGCCATTGGCCGGCCGCTATAGAGCGTATCGCCTGTCACCCGCTTAAACTCTCGCTCAGCCTCGACAAATCGCCCCTGAGAATAGAGGAATGCAGCATAATTATTGCGCGCCCTGGACAGGGAGGGGTCAACCTGTAAGGCCGCCTGAAACTGCGCCTCAGCCAGCACATTTTCACCTGTGCTTTGGTACACCAACGCAAATGCCTCGAAGACTTCAGCGCTATTGGGGTCAATTTGCTGAGCCAGCTCTAAGTTTCGCTTCGCATTTTCCCAATCACCCACCCCAATATACTGCCTCGCAAGGGAGACGCGCTTCTCCACTGTTGCGTCGGGGTCCGCTGACATCTGAGTGCCGCCGCTGTATTCCGTCACACAACCCGACAATGCTGCCGCCACACTCCCGAGGGACAGACACAGAAAAATCGACGAGATCGACTTCACCACCAAGGACTGCACGATTACTGAGTGGCTCATCCTGTTACCCTCGCTCCAACTTGGTGAGCCTCATTGCAACAGGCTGTGATCACCACGTCCAGCACGATGCCGCGCAGATCGCCGTGTGCGATCTACCACCTCTCCGACCAACTGACCGCAGGCGGCGTCGATGTCGTCGCCTCGGGTTGTTCGCACCGTGACGACAAATCCCGCATCGACCAACACCTGCCAGAATCGCGTCACCGCATTCCCACTCGGCCGCTGATAGCCCGAGTTAGGAAAGTCATTAAAAGGGATTAAATTGATCTTGCAGGGATAATCCCTGAGCAACTCAGCCAGCTCACGAGCCTGTTCAACACTGTCGTTCACGCCTGCCAGCAGCGTGTATTCAATGGTGACCACCCGTTTTTTGTCCGTTTGCGCATCGAGATACGCCTTAGCTGACGCCAATAAGCGTGCAATCGGGTATTTGCGGTTTATGGGGACAATCTCATTGCGCAGCGCGTCATTGGGGGCATGGAGGGATACTGCGAGGCTCACGTCGGCCCATTCAGCCAATCGATCCAAGTTAGGCACCACGCCGGACGTCGATAACGTGACCTTCCGCTTGGATAAACCGTAGGCTAAGTCGTCGCACATGAGATTCATCGCGGCGACCACGTTGTCAAAATTAAGCAAGGGTTCGCCCATGCCCATCATAACCACATTCGTCACAACACGCCCTTTGCCAGACTGCCACGCTTGATAAGAATTGATCGCCAACCAAACCTGACCAATAATTTCTGCTGCACTGAGATCTCGCTGGAAGCCCTGTTTACCGGTAGAACAGAAGGTGCAGTCTAGACTACAGCCCACCTGAGACGACACACATAAGGTCGCGCGGTCGCCCTCGGGAATCAGTACCGCCTCTACCAAGCTGCCACCCTCGACAGCAATCGCCCATTTGCGGGTGCCGTCCTGTGAGTCTTGTTGCTCAGCAATACGAGGCGGGGTGATCTCTGCAATATCGGCAAGACGCGCTCGCAACGCCACACCCAGATCCGTCATGTCAGAAAAATCCAGCACACCTCGATGGTGAATCCATTTCATCACCTGCTGCGCGCGAAAGCGCTTCTCTCCCAGATCGAGAAAAAAAGCTTCCAGCTGGACCCGGGTCATTCCCAATAGGTTGACCCGTTCCTCACTGGGAGTGGTGGCAATCAGCTGATCCAACGCTGTCATGGCGCCGCACCCCGCTGAGATTCAGCGTGGGCAGATCTCGCTTGAGGCAAAGAAATAGCTGATCTCCCGCTCCGCCGAGGCTGCAGAATCAGAGCCGTGAACGGCATTAGCATCAATAGATTGCGCAAAATCGGCCCGTATCGTGCCAGCTGCTGCTTCCTGAGGGTTGGTTGCGCCCATCAGCTCGCGGTTGCGACCAATAGCACCCTCGCCCTCAAGCACTTGCACCACGACAGGACCTGACGTCATAAAGGCGACCAAATCCGGATAAAAAGGGCGCTCTTTGTGCTCGGCATAAAAACCACCCGCCGCTGCATCGGATAGGTGCAGCATCTTAGCCGCGACCACTTGCAGGCCTGCTTCCTCAAATCGGCTGATGATTTGACCGATGGCGTTTTTCCCCACCGCATCAGGTTTGATTATCGATAAGGTGCGTTCCACCGCCATGTATTTCTCCACTCTTCGCTGTGTTGTCTAGGGGTGATGTCCCCGCGGGCGCGGAGTATAAAACGTTTATACGGCAGTGTCATGGCAACAATGCCCGTGCCTCAATGCCGCTCCGACGCATGATTAATGGTGTATCTCGGTATCTCTACAACAAGATTTACGGTCCCCACTGGCGCCTGACAGGACAAGCGAGATTCAGGCTCCAGGCCCCACGCTTTATCCAAAAAATCCTCTTCCAACTCATCGGCNTCGGCCAGCGAGTCAAATCCTTCTCGAATAATCACATGGCAAGTAGTACAGGCACAGGACATCTCACAAGCGTGCTCGATATCAATATCGTGGCGCAACAACGCCTCACAGACGCTCTCTCCNGGCTGCGCCTCAACTACTGCCCCCTCAGGACAAATGTCGTGATGCGGTAAAACAACGATCTCAGCCATGCTTGCCTCTTTTATTCAGCACTTTCGGCGTCCAGTTGACCCACTGATATGCCCCGGAGTGCGCTTTGAATACTGCGATCCATTCTCCGCGCGGCAAACGTCTCACTCGCGCGTCCTAATTTTTCTGTGTGCTCGCGGAGGCTATCAACGTCAGTCTGCAGCAATACCTGCTCTAGTCGCGCCATCTCTTCCTGCAATACCTGCGCTTCGTCGCTGTCCAGCAAATCACCATCTTGTGCCAAGGCAGCGCGCAGCCCCTCGAGCAGCGCCTCCGCTTCAACACCCGCTTCTGCCAGCTTCCTCGCCACCATATCCTCGGCCGCAAACTCATAGCTGGCTTTCAGCATGTCAGTGATATCAAGCTCATCCAGACCAAACGCTGGCTTGACTACGACTTCGCTGCGCGCACCAGTTTGCTGCTCCACTGCCGACACTTCTAGGATACCGTCAGCGTCGACTCGGAAGGTCACCTCTATCCGCGCCGCACCCGCAACCATGGGCGGAATTCCCTTGAGCTCAAAGGTTGCCAGTGAGCGACAATCCGCAACTCGTTCTCGTTCACCCTGGACAACGTGAACCACCAAACCGGTTTGCCCATCTCGTGCCGTCGTAAATTCTTGAGCCCGCGCAATAGGGATCGTGCTGTTTCGATCGATAATACGTTCTGCTAACCCACCATAGGTCTCAAGCCCCAGGGATAAAGGAATAACATCCAGCAATAACGCGTCGTTATCGCTCCGATTGCCAATCAAGATATCGGCCTGCCTAGCTGCGCCCATCGCCACGACCTGATCCGGATCGAGAGTGCTCAACGGCGTCTGGCCAAAGCACGCTTCTACAGCCTGAGCAACAGCGGGCGTGCGGGTTGAGCCACCGACCAGCACCACCCGATCAACCGACTCAACGCCGGCGTCGTTTAATGCCTGCCTGCAGGCTATGAGCGTGCGCTCAATATAGGGCCCAATCAAAGTCTCTAAGGTATGCCGTGTCAGTGAGAGCGGCGGCACATTGCTGCCCAAGCCGCTACCGTCAATCTGGACATCGGACGATTCACTCAATGCCTGCTTGGCATGCCGAGCAAGACTCAATAAGGTGCGACGCTGCCGCGATGTGGGGTCCGTGATGCCCAACTCGGTCATCGCATACCGGGCAATTTCACGATCAAAATCATCCCCGCCCAAAGCGCTGTCACCGCCAGTGGCGAGCACCTCAAACAAGCCTGCGCGCATTCTAAGGATAGAGATATCGAAGGTACCCCCACCGAGATCATAAACAGCGAGCAAAGAGGATTCTTCCGCCTGCTCATCCAGACCATAGGCCACTGCCGCTGCGGTGGGTTCATTCAGTAAGCGCAACACCTTAATCCCGGCCAATTCGGCTGCCTGACGCGTGGCTTGGCGCTGCGCGTCATCAAAATAAGCTGGCACGGTGATCACCGCACCCGCAATCGGGCTATCAAGATGAGCCTCAGCGCGGATCTTAAGTGCGTCAAGAATGGCAGCAGAGACCTCTACGGGCGTTTTTTTACCCTGATCCGTTGCAAACGCCAGCGCTCCGTCAGTCGTCAGACTGGCGTAGGGATCATCGACAACCTCCTCGCGTGCGCGGCCCAACATACGCTTCGCAGACGCGATGGTATTCTCAGGTTGCTCATTGGCTAACGCCAAAGCTGCGCCACCCACTTGAGTCGACTCAGCNCCGTAGTGCACCACCGACGGTAGCGACGGCTGACCTAACTCATCCTCAAAAACGCGCACCTGCGCACCGTCGAACTGAGCAATCAAACTATTCGTAGTCCCCAGGTCGATACCCACTGCGATGCTGCGCGTTAGGCTCAGGTCCGGCGATTCGCCTGGCTCCGATATCTGAAGAAGCACCATTTAACGACCCCGCGAGCCCGTGGCATCAACTAACTTTTCGAGGTAACACATCTCCTGCCAGTAGCGGGAAGCCTCCTGCCATGCTGCTTTCTGCGCTGCCTCCGCAAAGCGATCTCGGCTGGCACCGTAGTGCTCATCGATTTCGTCCACCAGAGTTTGGTGTTCCACCTGATCAAGCTCGGCAATCGTTTCCAAACGCTCACGCAACAGTATTTGCGTCATCAGAAACTCCGCCCCAACGCCTTCACGTTCGGCTGTCTGGAGATCGACGCCACTGTGTTGCAGTAAATATTGCGCTCGGCTGACCTCACCCTGAAGGGTGCGATAGCCCGCGTTAATGTCTGCGCAGAGTTGCGCCGCCACGCGTTGCTCAACTTGCGGCTTTCCGGCGTAACGATCAGGGTGAAACTGTGACAGTAAGGAGTGATACACCTGCTCCAATGTAATCTCGTCAACCGTGAAACTGGGTTCAATGTTGAATAACGAAAAGTAGTCGCGCGCCACTGCGCCCGCCGTCGCGTTCACGGTCAGACCGTGAAACTCTCGCCGCAACCACACTCCCCTGCTACGTTGGGGTTACGAAACTCTAGGCCCTCGTTAAGGCCCTCTTTCGCAAAGTCCACCACCGTCCCGTCTAGATAAACAAGACTTTTGGGATCCACAAACACTTTGACCCCATCGGACTCGAAAGCCGTGTCCTCTGGCTCAGCCTGATCGACAAATTCCAACACATACGCCAGCCCAGAACATCCCGACGTCTTCACTGCAATGCGGATACCCTCGCCCTTGCCGCGACTGGATAACTGTCGGCTTACGTGTTGCGCCGCTTCATTAGTGAGACTAATGGCCATTTAGCTATCCTGCTTCTCACGATAGTTTTGCACGGCGGCTTTAATCGCGTCCTCCGCCAATACAGAACAGTGAATCTTCACCGGCGGCAGAGAGCTCTTGCGCGATTTCTGTATTTTTAATCGAGGCGGCCTCGTCTAAATTTTTACCTTTCACCCACTCGGTCAATAGCGAACTCGATGCAATAGCTGACCCACATCCATAAGTCTTGAACTTAGCATCCTCAATAATGCCATCGTCACTGACCTGAATTTGCAATCGCATGACGTCGCCGCAAGCTGGAGCGCCCACCATTCCCGTGCCGATGCTCTCGTCTGCTTCATCAAACTTGCCAACGTTACGAGGGTTTTCGTAGTGATCAATTACTTTGTCACTGTATGCCATGGTTATCTCCCTGAGGCCTAGAAGGCTGCCTTAATGCGCAGCCCATTCAATTGTACTGAGGTCAACGCCGTCCTGGAACATGTCCCAGAGAGGCGAGAGCTCTCGTAATTTTTCTACCGCATGGCGCACACACTGCACGGCGTGATCCACTTCGGCTTCTGTTGTAAATCGACCGAAACTAAAGCGCAAAGAGCTATGCGCCATCTCGTCATTCAGCCCTAGCGCGCGCAGCACGTAAGAAGGCTCCAAACTGGCTGAGGTACAGGCCGAGCCACTCGAAATAGCCAAATCTCGCAGTGACATAATCAGCGATTCTCCCTCGACAAACGCAAAGCTCACGTTGAGTGCGCCCGGCAGGCGTTGCTCTCGATCACCGTTAATGTAGACCTCTGGAATGTCACTGATGGCGTCCCAGAATCGCTCACGAAGCGCCTCCAACTGGGCGGACTCTGTCGCCATTTCCTCGTGCGCTATCCGCGCGGCCTCGCCGAAGCCCACCAGTTGGTGTGTTGCCAAGGTGCCCGACCGCATGCCGCGCTCGTGGCCACCGCCATGCATCTGTGCTTCTAGGCGAACACGAGGCTTGCGGCGGACATAGAGTGCTCCCACCCCTTTTGGCCCATACATTTTATGCGCCGACATCGACAATAGATCGACCTTCATCTGCTCCATATCAACCGGTATCTTTCCCACCCCTTGGGCGCCGTCTACATGAAATAGCACACCTGCAGCGCGGCATATTTCGCCGATACCTGCGATATCGTTGACGACACCAATCTCGTTATTAGCGTGCATCACGCTTGCCAAAATCGTGTCCTCGCGGAGCGCCGCTTGCACCATCTCAGGCGTTGTCAGCCCTTGCTCATTAGGATCAAGATAGGTGACCTCGTAGCCCTCACGCTCGAGCTGGCGACAGGTATCCAGTACCGCCTTATGCTCAATCTTCGAGGTAACAATATGCTTACCCTTCTTGTGATAAAAGTGCGCTACCCCTTTGATCGCCAAATTATCAGACTCGGTGGCACCCGAGGTCCAAACGATCTCGCGAGGATCTGCATTGATGAGCTCTGCGACTTGACTACGCGCATTCTCAACAGCTTCCTCTGCCTGCCAACCAAAGACGTGGGAACGCGATGCCGCATTACCATAAACACCCTCGGTCGACATGCAGGCGGTCATCGCAGCAACCACTCTCGGATCGACTGGCGTCGTCGACAGATAGTCGAGATAGATGGGTATGTTGACAGTCACTGGTGCATTCATTGCTCTTTATCTCACTCGAGCCAATTGGCTCACTCTATTTACGGTGACAGGTTGCTCTATCGAACCACCCTGAATAAGTCATCCTAAGGACAACGTTTGCAATAGGCCCTCCACCGGTCGAGAAGCGGTCCGCTCCCTCTGGCGCCGTTCCATCAGATCACCGAGACTGATCTTGCTCAGAAAATCATGTATCTGGCCCGACAGGTCTTCCCACAGATCATGTGTCAGACAGGTCTCTCCCTGGTGGCAGTTACCTTTACCCTGACAATTGGTGACATCAACCGCTTCGTCTACCGCATCAATGATCTGCGCGACAAAAATGTCGGTGCCACTCCTCGCTAACCGATAACCGCCCCCGGGACCCCGAGCACTGATCACCAACTGTTTACGCCGAAGCTTGGCAAATAACTGCTCCAGATAAGACAAGGATATCTCCTGTCTTCCCGATATATCTGCCAGAGACACCGGCTGGGGACCGCCATTAATAGCGAGATCCAACATTGCCGTGACCGCATAGCGTCCGCGTGTAGTTAACTTCATGGTCGAGATTGTCCTATTCCTGAGTATTTTAGTCAAGAATAGNGGAAAGTGGTTTAATCTTTTGAGCGGCTGGCCGCATTTTGGGTTTCGGTGAGTATGCCGCGCAGAATATTAAGCTCCATTTCGTCGAGTCGAACCCGATTAAATAAGCGGTTTAACCTCGGCATTAATTGCTTTGGCGCCGCGGGGTCCAAAAACCCGATGTCGACCAAAGTGGTCTCAAGATGCTCATAAAATCGCGCCATATCCTCCGCTTTGGAAAAGGGTGTGTCCCAATCGGCGTCTTCGGGCANCCCTGCCTGTCCGCCCATCTGCAACATCCGTAACTCATAGGCGACAATTTGCACCGCCATCGCCAGATTCAAACTCGAATACGCTTCATGAGTGGGAATGTGACAGTGCAAATTGCATCGCTGCAACTCNTCGTTCAGCAATCCGCGATCCTCGCGACCAAATAAAACGGCCACCCGCTCGGTAGACGAATGTTGTGCAATACGCTGAGCACATTGCCGCGCGTCCTGAATCGGCCAAGGGATGCGCCGGGCCCTCGCACTGGTACCGACCACAAACTGACACTCAGCGATAGCCTCATCGAGCGTTTCTACCACACGCGCGTTTTCCAGGATTTCGCCCGCTGATGCAGCGCGCCAAACGGCCTCTGGTGCAGGGTATTTCAGTGGNGCTACGAGGGTGAGGCGCGTCAAACCCATATTTTTCATCGCGCGCGCAACGCCACCAATATTGCCACTGTGGGTGGTATTAACTAAGACAATGTCGATGTTCTCGGCATTCATACTGTGGTGTCCCTAGTGTGGTCTGCCCGACTCAAGTCAGGTCGCCAAAAGAGCAGTCAGCGCCTCGCTGACGTCGGGACCCTGCCGACCCAAGCCGTGTCATGAATCGATATTCGCACAGAGTTTAGCAGAGGCGTATCCGCGTCCCTCTCCCCCTGTTATCATCCGCCGCCACACCAGCTCGAGATACGGCATGGAACCGACCGCCACCATGGCACTGCGCGCCGCCCGCAAAGCGGGAGACCTGATCATGCGTGCCTCCGACGACATGGATCGAGTCGGCTTTCGTCACAAAGCAGCNGCAGATTACGTCACCGACGTTGACATCGCGGCAGAAAAAGAAATTCTGTACCACCTCAATAAAGCCTACCCAGAGCATCGCTTCTTATGCGAGGAAAGCGGTGTATCNGGCAATGACGACTCCGAGTACACCTGGATCATCGACCCACTAGATGGCACCAGCAACTTTATGCGTGGCATACCGCATTACGCTGTCAGCATCGCCTGTGTGCATCGCGGCAAGATTGAGCACGCCGTGGTTTATGATCCCGTCAGGCGCGAAGAGTTTATTGCCTCGCGAGGCCGGGGTGCACAGCTCAATGGTCACCGTATCAGGGTCTCCGATCGCAAAGAGCTTCAAGAGGCCCTGCTGGGCACTGGCATCCCTTTTTTAGGGCACTGCGATGAGCACTTGGACTGGTATACCCAATCGCTCGCTGCAGTGACTGGCCGCTCAATGGGCTTGCGGCGCGGTGGCGCAGCCTCCCTTGATCTAGCCTATGTTGCGGCAGGCAGGCTAGACGGTTTTTGGGAAATGGGACTCAGTGAGTGGGATATCGCTGCAGGGGCGCTCCTGATCCGAGAGGCTGGCGGATTGATCACTGATTTATCGGGAGGGGAGCACTGGTATGACAGCGGCAATGTGGTCTGTGGTAACAGCAAGCTGATGCGCCAATTATTACCCCTTGTACGGTGGTCAGACACAGTCTGAGCATCACTCATAAGAGATGACCGGGACAACCGACGACCGGACTAAGGCAGCATGCCCTCCTGGTCCGCTCCCTCTCGCTCTGGCACCATGACATCCTCTTTGCTCACGCCGAGTTGCAGTAAGGTGGTGGAGGCCACATACATCGACGAGTAGGTCCCCACAGTCACACCCACTAGCAGCGCTACCGCGAAGCCGAAAATCATTTCTCCGCCGAATAACGCTAGCGCAGCCAAGACCAAAAGTGTGGTTAGCGATGTCACCAACGTTCTACCCAAGGTCTCGGTCAGCGAGATGTTAATCACATCAATCGCTTCAGCCCGCCTGATTTTGCGCAAATTTTCTCTTATCCGATCGGACACGACGATCGTGTCATTAAGCGAGTAACCGACTACCGCCAGCAGCGCAGCAAGCACTGTTAGGTCAAATTCTAGACCCGTCAGTGAGAAAAACCCCAACGTCACGATCACATCATGAGCGAGTGCAAACACCGCCCCCAAGGCAAATTTTATCTGGAAACGAAACGCAACATAGAGCATTACGAGACCCAACGCCGTCAGCATCGCGATGCCCCCGTCGTCCCTCAGCTCATCCCCCACCTGCGGCCCGACAAACTCAATGCGGCGCAATTCAATCGCCATATCGCTACTGCTGCGCAGTTTATCCACCATCAGCGCGCCCTGCTCATCGGAATAACCGTCAGGCAACCGCACCAAAACATCTCGTCTGTGCCGAAGCTGACTACTACCGCGCCGTCGTAACCCTCCTCAGCCAGTACAGATCGAATCGAGCTCAGATCGGCGCTGTCGCTGTAAGCCACCTCGATCAACGTACCGCCTGTAAAATCAAGGCCCCAGTTCAATTGCTGCAGGCTCAAAGAGGCGACCGCCGTGACAATGGCTAAGCCCGATAAGGCGATGGCGACCCAGCGCCACTTCATGAAAGGAATGGGATTCATTCCGCTGCCCCCTGTTGCGCGACCTTGGTTCCGCCGACGCCCCCAATTGACAGTGCCTGCACCCTTCGGCCGCCATAAAATAAATTCACCAGTGCTCTCGTGCCAATAATGGAGGACAGCATCGAAGTGATAATGCCGACTGATAGTGTGACCGCAAACCCTTTGACCGGACCTGTCCCGATTGCATAAAGAATGATCGCCACAATCAAGGTGGTGATATTGGCATCGAGAATCGTGACAACCGCACGGTCAAAACCCTGACCAATCGCTGTTTGAGGTGGGGCGCCGCCCCGAATTTCTTCTCGAATACGCGCAAAGATCAACACATTGGCATCAACTGCCATGCCGACGGTCAATACGATCCCGGCGATACCTGGCAGTGTCAGTGTGGCGCCAAGCAACGACATAATGGCCACTAATAGGACGAGATTGCCGCTCAGGGCAAGCACTGCCGCAACGCCAAAAACCCGGTAGTACAGCATCATAAAGATAACGACGAGGGCCAACCCGACTTGCACTGATTTTGTGCCCAAGCGGATATTTTCGGCCCCTAGAGAGGGCCCGACCGTGCGCTCTTCGACAAAAGTAATCGGCGCTGCCAGTGCGCCGGCGCGCAACATCAGCGCCAGCTCTGACGACTCTCCGGGGTTATCCAGTCCGGTAATCTGAAACTGCGCGCCCAGTGCCGACTGAATCACCGGCGCAGTCAGCAGTTTCTTTTCGTCATAGGGAATCCGTTTGGCAACTTCTTCTCCGGATTCCGTCATCTCGTAACGCGTCCGATACTTGCGCTCGATAAACAATACGCCCATGCGTCGCTTCACGTTGGCACGCGTCGCCCGCGACATCAGCATCCCACCTTCACCATCCAAACTGATGGAGACATTGGGCTGGCTGTTCTGATCAAAACCAGCCTGCGCGTTGGAAACACTCTCACCTGAGATAATCACATCGCGCTCTAGCCACTCAGTCATGCCCTCGCGACCCGCGCTGCGATACTCAAACCGCTGTCGTTCCGATATCGGAGCATTGGCCTCGGCAACGAGCCGGAACTCCAGATTAGCCACCTTGCCCAAAATGCGCTTCGCTTCTGCTGTGTCTTGAATACCAGGCAGCTCGACAACAATGCGGTTGCGGCCTTGCCGCTGCACTAACGGCTCAGACACACCTAACTCATTGACGCGATTACGAATCGTGGTCAGATTTTGGGTTACCGCATAGTCCACCAGTTCGGTAATCGTTTGCTCGGTAACGTCCGCGTATAACAACCAAGCATCCGTCTCATCGACTCGATCGAGGAATAACTCAGGGTAAAGCTCGGCGACCAGCTTACGTGCGGCCTCCCGATCGGCCTCGGCCCGAAATTGCATCACAGCGCGCTGGCCATCGAGACTGACTCGTCCGCGAACCCGCTCTTCACGCAGCCGCTTTTTAATACCGATCTCGTACTGCTCAAGCCGCCGCTCCGTTGCCGCGGCAACGTCAACTTCTAGCTTAAAATGAACGCCTCCGCTCAAATCAAGGCCTAGCTTCATGGGCGTTGCACCGCCTTGCAGCAACCAGTCTGGTGTCGTCGGTGCCAAATTGAGCGCCACAATAAATCCGTCACCGAGCTCCCTCGCCACGACGGCCTGAGCCCGCAACTGCTGATCACGATCGGTCAATCTCAACAGCGCAGACTTACCCTGTTCCTGAATGACCTCGCCAAAAAAAGGGATTCCCGCATCGGTTAGCGCCTGCTCAGCACGACCTAGTATGGGCCTGTCGATCATTTGAGAGCTGCTGGCGCCCGCAATCTGCAATGCAGGGTCGGGGGCATATAAATTGGGCGCGGCGTAAAAGAAGCCTCCGGCGACCACAATGAGGATCAACACATTTTTCCAAAGGGGGTAATGATTTATCATCGCTTCATTGTCATTGTCGTCGTTGTCATTGTGGTCGTTGCCGTGGTGACGTTAGGTCTCTGAAATAGGCGCGGAGTGTACCGACTCAATGGCCGCAACACCACGCCGATATCACCCGAGCCAGACGCGCGCATTGCGAAATAACCGCATCCAGCCCGAGTCCTGATCCCATTCAGAGGGTCGCCAAGACATCTGCGCCGCACGGAAGACGCGTTCCGGATGGGGCATCATAATCGAGACTCGACCATCGCTATTGCACAATCCAGTGACTCCGCCCGGCGAACCATTGGGATTGAAAGGGTAATTTTCTGTCACATTTTGGTGGTGATCGATAAAACGCAGTGCGACTAAACCGGCCGCCTCAAGCGCGCTGGCAGTACTCGTCTGTGAAAACTGAGCGCGTCCTTCACCATGTGCCACAACAATCGGCAAATAGGAGCCCTCCATGCCTTTGAGCAAAACAGACGGCGAGGACTCAATTCGCACCAACGACAGGCGCGCTTCGTACTGCTCAGAATGGTTGCGAGCAAAACGTGGCCAGTGATCGCTCCCCGGGATGATCGACTGTAACGCGGACATCATCTGACACCCATTGCAGACACCCAACGAAAAAGTATCTGTTCTGGCAAAAAACTGCTCAAAGCGCGCCCTGACAGCATCATTAAACAAAATACTCTTTGCCCATCCCTCGCCAGCGCCCAGCACATCGCCGTAAGAGAAGCCGCCGCAAGCCGCCAAACCATGGCAGTCAGTCAAATCCTGCGTGCCCGCCATCACATCACTCATATGAACATCAACCGCCGTAAATCCTGCCCGATCAAATGCCGCGGCCATCTCCATCTGACCATTCACCCCTTGCTCTCGCAAAATGGCCACTCGAGGCCGACTGCCAGTCGCAATAAAAGGGGCCGCAATGTCCTCATCACAATCGTAGGTCAACGCCGCCGACAAACCGGGATCAGCTTGCTGGATCGCAGCCAATTCCTGATCGGCGCAGTCGGCATTATCACGCCGCCGCGCAATCGCATGGCTGGTCTCACTCCACAGCGCCTGCAACGCCCCTCGATTGCTGTCCATCAGTTCAAACTGCGGAGTGTTCACGACAATACGTTCGTCCAGTCGCGGCGTTCCCACAGAGGACACCATGCCCTCGAGGCCCAACTCAGCCGCCAGTGACACGATCGCGTCGACGTGCTGCTTGGCGACCTGAATCACGGCACCAATCTCTTCTGAGAAAAGCCTCGCAACCGCGGCTTCGTGATCCACCGCTAGGTCGACCTGTAACCCACAACGGCTCGCAAACGCCATCTCTAATAGCGACACCAGCAATCCACCATCGGACCGATCGTGATACGCCAAAATCCAGTCTTTCGATTTGAGCGCCAACAAGAAATTAAACAGTGCTCGCATGTCTTGTGGCATGACGTCTGGCGGTGTCTGTCCCAACTGATTCCATACCTGAGCCAACACCGAGCCCCCAAGGCGGTCTTGTCCACGGCCGAGATCGATCAGTAACAGCACCGTATCTTCGCGCGGCGACAGTGCTGGCGTCAGTACCTTACGGACATCACCACACGGCGCAAATGCGGAAACAATTAAGGAAACCGGAGCGGTCACAGCGCGATCCTGTCCTGCGTCCTGCCAGGCGGTCCGCATCGACATAGAGTCCTTGCCCACGGGAATCGTAATCCCCAACGCAGGACAAAATTCAAGCCCTACCGCCGCCACGGTGTCATACAGGATCGCGTCATCACCGGCATGATCCGCTGCACACATCCAATTCGCCGACAGCTTGATATCGTCTAGCGATGCAACCGGCGCTGCTAACAAATTAGTGAGAGCCTCGGCCACCGCTATACGTCCCGAAGCAGGGCCATTGAGCAAAGCAACGGGCGTCCGCTCGCCCATTGCCATCGCTTCTCCCTCATGCGAATCCAAAGACACCGTTGTCACCGCACAGTCAGCAACGGGAACTTGCCAAGGCCCCACCATTTGATCGCGCGCGACCATCCCTGTCACGCTGCGGTCACCGATCGTGATCAAAAAGCTTTTTGAACCCACCGCAGGGAAGGTCAATACCCGCTCTACCGATTCAACTAACGAAACGCCTTGGTGATCAAAGGCATCGCCCAGCATGGAGGGACGGTTGGTACGACGATGCATTTTGGGGGGCTTACCAAATAACAGCGACATGGGCAGATCGATGGGCAGGCTTGTAAATGCGTTGTCAGTTAACGCCAAATGCATCGCTTGCGTCGCTTCGCCCACGACCGCAAAGGGGCAGCGCTCTCGTTCACAGATCTGCTCGAAGACTGCTAATTGCTCGGGCTCGACAGCCATGACGTAACGCTCTTGAGACTCGTTACACCAGATTTCGAGCGGCGTCATGCCGGGCTCATCGTTGGGAATATCGCGAAGCTCAAAACGCCCGCCCCGTCCGCCGTCTTTGACCAGTTCGGGCAGGGCATTGCTCAAGCCGCCCGCGCCGACATCATGAATAAACGCAATGGGATTGTGCTCGCCTAGGCTCCAGCAGGCATCGATCACCTCCTGACACCGGCGTTGGATTTCCGGGTTTTGTCTTTGTACCGAGGCAAAATCGAGATCCTCAGCACTGTCGCCGCTGGCCATAGATGAGGCAGCGCCGCCGCCAAGGCCAATCAGCATGGCCGGCCCGCCCAGTACGATGAGTTTCGCACCGGCAGAGTACTCCCCTTTTTCAACGTGTTCTTGCCGGATATTGCCATAGCCGCCTGCGATCATAATGGGCTTGTGATAACCGCGAACTCCACTGACCTCATCCGACTCAAAAGTCCGAAAATATCCCGCAATATTAGGGCGACCGAATTCGTTATTAAACGCGGCGGCGCCAATGGGGCCATCGATCATGATCTGCAGTGGCGAAACGATGCGACCCGGCCTGCCATAATGAAGCTCCCAGGGTCGAGGCAGCTCGGGAATCTCCAAGTGAGAGACGGAAAACCCTGCCAATCCGACCTTCGGGCGCGAACCGCGGCCCACCGCACCCTCATCACGAATCTCTCCTCCCGCGCCCGTGCCAGCGCCCGCAAAGGGTGCAATAGCGGTCGGGTGATTGTGCGTCTCTACTTTCATCAACAGGTGAATGGCTTCGTTGTTAAAGCGCCAGACTTGATCAACTGGATCAGGATAAAAGCGACCTGCAGTATGACCAGCCACAACAGCGGCGTTATCGGAGTACGCCGATAACACATTCTCCCCCCCCACNTCGTGGGTATGCCGGATCATAGCGAACAGGGAATGGGTTTCATCAACCCCATCAATTTCCCAACTGGCATTGAAAATTTTGTGCCGGCAATGCTCTGAGTTTGCCTGTGCAAACATCATCAATTCGATATCGCGAGGATTTCGGCCAAGCGTCTCGAAGGCCTCGGCAAGGTAATCCAATTCGTCGTCGATCAACGCCAAACCCAGTTGCAAATTAGCCGCTTCGAGTGCCGGCTGCCCAGCACCCAGCAGGTCAACCTCGGTATAGGTCGCCGGTTCGGTGCGATCAAAGAGTGAGGCCACGGCATCCATTGTATCGACAACCGTTTCCACCATACGATCGTGAATGACCGCATCCAGTGCGCTGCAATCGTCTCCCGGCCGAAGACCATCGACGCCGACCACCGTCACTCGCTCAACACGTTGTACCTCTGCAAACCCGCAATTACGGGCGATATCGGTGGCTTTGCTCGACCANGGTGAAATAGTGCCCAGGCGCGGCATGACGATGCGCTGCCCGGGTCGGGTGAGCATGCCAGCATCGGCTATCGCGGCGGTGCCAGGTTGCAACAGCGCGGCCAGNCGCGGTGCGTCAACCGACCCTTGCGCNGCAACATCAACCGCATAGGCGTAAACCACCTCACGCAGTTGCCAGTCTCCTTCCAATGCGGCGATTTCCGCCGCAAGCAGCTGAAAACGCGCGTTGGACAACGCGGGGGATCCGGGCAGGACAAGCATCTGGAATTCCTGAACAACTGGGCAGCCGGATTATACCCCTTCGGTGATTAAGGGTGCACACCTCCCGACGTGCGGAGGCAACGAAACCTTCATTATTGTGTCACCCGCCGGCAGGACCCTCTACACTTACCCCATGGCGACTCGCTTTCCACTCATTATCTTAATGGCGCTGCTCTGTAGCTGCCAAGACACGTCGGATCTCGCACCCATAGCGCCAGGGGGTGAGCTCATTATGCTGACACGTAATACGCCAACCACTTACTATTTTGAGGGTGACAACGAAGCCGGCCTCGACTACGAACTGGCGCGGGCCTTTGCCGAGCAACACGGTATGACGCTGCGGGTAAAGGTAGCGTTCAGCCTACCCGAATTGTTTGCCATGCTAGCTCGCGGCGAGGGACACTTTGCCGCTGCCGGCCTCACTCAGAGTGCTCAACGCGATAAACAATTTCAGGCCTCTTTACCCTATCTACGACAGCAGGCACTCGTGGCATATAAATCAGGAAAGTTACGTCCTCGATCGCTGCCACAGTTGGTTGACCGTGATTTAGTCGTGGTCGCGGGGAGTGCTCATACCGAACTGTTAGAGGGCCTTCAGGTCGAGTTACCTCAGTTGTCATGGCGAGAAATACACGCCGTTGATTCGCTGGAGTTGATGCAACTGGTTACTGAAGAAAAAGCAGAGCTAGCCGTCGTAAATTCCCTGACGTTAAGTGTTGAACAGCGCCTCTTTCCCAGAATGGTGGCGGGGTTGGAGGTCGGCGAGCCTGCACCGGTAGTCTGGTATTTGCCTGACTCTGCTGAAGACACAACATCACTGGATCTGATCAACCAATTTATTCAGCAGGCCCACCAAAACGGAGACCTCGCAAAACTAAAAAGACAGTACTTTGGGCGCTACGAACATGCATCGCGCGTTGGTTCGCTGACTTTTCAGCGGAAAATAGCCACCGACCTACCTCTCTGGCAACCGCTGATCCAAACGGTGGCACTGGAGTACCAAATGGACTGGCAACTGCTGGCCGCCATGGCTTATCAAGAATCTCATTGGAATCCCAAAGCACGATCTCCCACAGGTGTGAGAGGCATGATGATGCTCACTCGCAGTACTGCCGACGAGTTGGGTGTTGAGGACCGGACGAACGCACAGCAGAGCCTTCGCGGCGGCGCTCGATTTTTTAAAAACCTGCTCAGACGACTCCCCGCAGATATAGAGGAACCCGACCGGACGTCAATGGCATTAGCCGCCTATAACATTGGCATGGGTCATTTAGAGGACGCCAGAATCATAACGCAGCAGGCTAGCGGTGACCCGCATTTTTGGCCGGATGTGAGAGCTCAGCTGCCCCAACTGCAGCATCCCGAGTTTTTTCCCCTGACTAAATTTGGCTTCGCCGAAGGGCCGCAAGCGGTGACTTATGTCGACAATATTCGTCATTACGAAGGGATGTTGAAACTACAGGCACTGCCAGAGAGTCGCATCGCACCGCCAATAGAAGTGGACACACTGCTGCCCGAATCGCTGCGCTCCATCACACTGCCCGTGCTTTGAGCGCTCAAGTGGCTGACTACCGCCGCGCCTTGAAAAAGGCTCGTAATAGCGCCGCCGCCTCTGTCTCCTCCAATCCTTCCCGCCACTGCACCCGATGATTCAACAGCGGATTATCGAGCGTCTGAGCCGCACTAATCACTGCTCCAGAGCGCGGCTCACGCGTGCCGAAGATCAGCGTTTGAACCCGCGCGTGAATCAAGGCACCACAACACATCGTGCAGGGCTCCAAGCTGACATACAGCGTGGTACCCGGCAACCGGTATTGCCCTCTCTGACCGCCGCGTCGCGCAACACCCTGATCTCTGCGTGCGCCGTTGGATCATGGAGCTCAATTTGCGCATTACCGCTATTGGCGAGCACGCGGTGATCACGAGTCAATACCGCGCCTACGGGCACCTCGCCGCGAGTCGCCGCACGGCGTGCCTCGTCTAGCGCCAAGGTCATACATTGCCGATCCCACTCGCTGAAGCTCACAGCGGCGCCTCACTGTAAAAGTGCCAACACAACAATGCTAGAGCGCTACGGTGGGGCGAGAACACGGCACCGCGCGCAATGACTTTTTTCTCATCGGGTCGGTCTGGCCACGCCATGATACGGCCAAACCCCACTCGGACAGCCAGATCACCGCTAGGCCAAACATCGGGACGTCCCAGCGCAAACATCATGTACATATGCGCTGACCAACGGCCCAACCCTTTTACCCCAGTAATGGCCGACTCAACCTCAGCATCGCTCAAACGAGGCAGCTCCTTAAGGGGCAGGGCATTGGAAGTCACTGCCTCCGACAACGCTTGTAAATACGCTATTTTTTGCCGCGATAATCCGGCCTCTCGCAACACTTCTGGGGAGAGTGATTGCACCGAAGACGGCGTCAGCTCTGCGCCTGCCGCGGCCTCAACACGCGTGGTGATGGTCGCTGCAGCTTTAGTCGAGAGCTGCTGCCCGATAATGATGCGAGCCAGCGACCCGAATGAGTGATCGCGCCGTCGCGGTGCCGGGTAACCCACCTGACTCAGCGCGCCTTGTATTGGCGCGTGATCCTGTGACAACTGGTCTAAGGCACGCCTGATGTGGCTATCCGTTAATGCGAAGCGTGTCGTCATCGCTGAGCTAACGTCCATTCAGCCATGAACGGGGTATCCGAGCCAACCGTGAACGTAGCCAACCAGCCCATAAATGACGATAGCGGCACTCAAGGCACCCACCTCGGGCGCCCATGCGATCGGGCTTTGCTCCCGCACCGGCGGTTCTTCTTGCCGATTAATCAGTATCACGGCCAGCACCGCCCAGATCAGTAGACCACCAAAGAGCGTCAGTGATGCAAGGTCCCCATTGACTAACAAATGCGCGACAGCCCAAAGCTTGATCGCGGTCAATTGCGGATGCCGGATGAAACGGCTGATGCGCGCACCGATAATTGAAGCCGCGATAATGTAAAAGCTGACTAGCACCAGCAGATTGTTGATGCCAACCAGGGTACTCTGCCGCGCCCACCATATGGGTCCTTCAGCCGGCTGATAACCGAGGATCATCAGGACGACCGACAGGACAATCGATACAGCTACCAGCGGTCTGCCAGCACTGCCCAATCGAGACCGCCATCCCGGTGCCACTCGCTTCATTAAATGGGCGAGACTCCATAGCAAGACGCCTGATCCCAACAATCCCATGATTACCGCTCCCAGTCCTGTTAGTCACCGGCGTCCACGCCCATACCCCCTAGCACTATTTTTTTGCTGCTCGCTTGCGCAGTGCCGCCAGGCGCTCACCCATCTGACTGTAGTCGACGGTTTTAGCGAAGGCATTACCTCGCTCGCCCTCTA